>ENA-UPTA01002235-UPTA01002235.1-activated-sludge-metagenome-genome-assembly--contig:-NODE-2235-length-20202-cov-11.668090_pt1 | contig 20202 bp, 22 predicted proteins | sample MGYA00238184_ERZ773361 | MGnify/ENA primary metagenome ERZ773361 (study PRJEB29100, sample SAMN05720205) | activated sludge metagenome | isolation source: anaerobic digester from wastewater...
TCAACAGGAGATGAGGAGAATTTATACGTTTTAATGCCCATGCATATTGATGGAAGGTAAGAAAATGGAGGGAGCGTAACTCCCTCCATGCATCGTATTATCACATAATTCAAATTATGATTATTATAATTTCGTTTATATCAACCTCGGCTGCATCTGCGCTTCTGCAATGCGCTTCTCTGTATCATTCTAACTCCTTCATCAGCGCACGGTGCAGGGTGATGGGGCAATCTGGAGCGTGGTCAAACAAGATATTTTCGCTATGACCACTACATTCCAAATCTGCGTCTGACAAATCACGTTTTACAACAGTGCTGGTATCGTTATCCAAATAAGCGCGGGCAGCAAGATAAAGACAACCTTCCTCGTGTCCATTTTTCGGGGCATCCAACGGAAGATACTTGTCGTACTCACAAAACCTGCAACCGCCTTCTTTGTTTAAAAAACGCTGAATTATCTCTCTCGCAACGATATCGCGATAATCGCGAAAACGATATCGCGATAATCGCGAAATCTTTAACAGATATTACAACAGAGATTACAACAAATACGCCAATCGTTGAAAATGAAGATGAACCGGCAGAAGAAACTGTTTTCCTTGTCGGTGTTTCTCTTCTAAAATCGCAAATTCACCATGGAAATCCCGGTCTTTGTCTATCCAGCTTCACCCAAAACAAAAATAAGACTATGCGCAAATAATTTGGTTTGGGTTGGTGGTTGCTTATTTGTCCACTTTGGCGTATAATGTTCAGTGGTTGAATATTTCCGGGAATTGCCATTAGGAGTTAATTTGCAACGTAGGAAAAATACCCGAAAAACGATTATAAGTGAGGAAATCAGGAATACTGTGATTGAACTGCGCAAGCAGGGCATGAACTATGCTGATATTGCCAATGAAGTTGGAATCCACATGGATACCGCGCGTAGCGCAGTCAATACCTATATGATTCGATTGCAGGCGAGAACACTTGAATCGGCAGATGAATTGCGGAGGGATGATTACAGCAAATTGAGCATGATGCTGGACGCAATTTGGGACAGGGTTTTGGAGGGCGAGCTGGGGGCAATTGACCGGGCAATCAAAATTCTGGAACGACGTGCCAGACTGATGGGGTTGGATATGCAACAACAAAATGCAATCTTGATGGCACTTAACTTGGAGCGATTGACCGATGAGCAACTCGAACAGATTGCCGCTGGCGCAAATCCACTTCAAGTCCTGGCAAACTCTGGCGTGGAGCCGGAAATCAATATGTCGGCATATAACAGGTCATTAAAAAGTGACGATGAGGTTCTTGATGCCTCATTCGTTCCGCTTGATGAGGGGGGCGGAGAATGACAACTCCTGTCCAGGTGCGCGCAAAGGCACTCCTCTTGCAACGCCAACGCAACCGTGTCGGCGGGAAGGTTCTTTCCCGTTATTCAAAATTCAAGCACACCTATTGGAACGATCCAGTTGGGTTTGTGAATGATTGCATTATTTGGGATAACGAGGGCGATGGAGCTACCGAATACCAAAAGCTTATCCTATCACAATTGATGAAAGAGCGCAGAATCGCGGTACGCGGACCCCGTGGACTTGGTAAAACGGCTTTCGTTTCGTGGATTATTCTTTGGTTCGCATTGACAAGGGACGGAAAAGACTGGAAGGCAATTGCAACCGCTGGAAGCTGGCGACAGTTGACAAAATTTCTTTTTCCGGAAATCCATAAGTGGGCAAGGCGCTTGCGATGGGGAAAGATTGGGCGCGCCCCATTCCGCCCAAAAGTCGAATTGATGGATTTGTCACTTCGGTTATATACCGGAGAAGCCATGGCAATTGCATCAAACAATCCAGACCTGGTGGAAGGCGCGCACGCCGACCATCTTTTATATGTGTTTGATGAAGCAAAGTCAATTTCCGATTCTGTGTTCGTTGCGTCCGAAGGAACTTTTGCAAACGCGAACATTGGGGATCGAGAGGCGTTTATCGTTGCCGCATCTACCCCCGGAGAGCCGTTTGGGTGGTTTTATGACATCCACTCGAAAAAGCCAGGATTTGACGATTGGAAGCCAATTCACGTTACGCTGGAACAAACAATTCAGGCGAATAGAATTTCCCCAGCGTGGGCAGAGGCGAGAAAATCACAATGGGGAACTGATTCCCCCATGTATCGCAATTATGTCTTGGGAGAATTTTCGACCACTACCGCAGATGGGATTATTCCCGTGTCTTGGATTGAAATGGCACGGGAACGGTGGGAGGAGTGGCGCGATAATGGATTCGGTGGAACAGTTACAAGCATTGGGGTTGATGTCGGTTCCGGCAAGGATTCCAGCGATAAAACCATTGCGGCGGTTGTCTCCGATTATGTCAAGGTGCGTGAACTGGTTGAATTCCGCTCCAATGACCCGCGAACTTCGTTGATGGAAATTACCGGAAAAATCGTCAACTTATCCAGGCTGTATCAGCCCGGATATATTATTGTGGACACCATCGGAATTGGCGCCGGTGTCGTTCATCGTTTACGGGAGTTGGGATTTCCGGTGGACGGATTTATCGCAAATTCTGGCACCGAACTAACAGACAAGAGCGGACTCGTGCGGTTCGCAAACTGGAGAGCGGCGGCATGGTGGTTGTTCCGGGAAATGCTGGAACCGGATGGAAAATTTGGCGTTTGCCTTCCACCAGATACAGACGAAACCGATTTGATAGGCGACCTGACTGCGCCAACCTATAAGGTGATGAGTAATGGGAAAATTCTTGTAGAAAGCAAGGAATCTGTTAGAAAACGACTTGGCAGATCAACCGATTATGCCGATGCCGTGATTATGGCAATCGTTGGGATTGCGCTTTTGCAGGAAGCGCAAGAATCGGAAACGGAATATTCTATGGACGTTAACAAAAAACCGCTTGGTGGTTATTAGAAAAGGAGGTACGAAATGGACTGGAAGGAAAGACTCGCCAGGTTTCTCTTGAAACCACAACTCGAAAAAATCAACTACGTTTTAGAGGACTTAATTGACCGTTATAGATATATGCCAATTGTTCGGGAAAATGATCCCGAACAGGTTATCGCGGCTTTGCAGGAAGTTGACCCACAACTGTATGATTATTACTTGCGCCAACTGCGATACAATGAACTTGGCGTTGAATTGACAGAAGGTAACCGCTTGCAGGCGGTGAATGAGTCCCGGATTCTATATGTCCGGGATGTTGTAACGCAAACGATTATCAACCTTTGGACGGATTATGCGTTTGGTTCAGCCCCACAGGTTGTCCCAATAGATACCAATGCGCGGGCGGACTGGAATGAGTTTTGGAATGCCCGCGAAAATGACGCCGTCCTTGGCGTCAGGAACATCAAAAGCCTTTCTTCTACTGTTTTAACAGATGGTGAGATTTTCTTTGTGTTCTTTACGTCAAGGCAGGACGGGAGGATTACCAGAATCCGCACCATCCCAACGGAAGAAATACGGGAAATTATTACCATGCCGGGGGACTCTTCAACCGTTTTATATTACCGCCGGGAATATCGTGATGAACAGGGTCAGGTTTATACGATGTATTATAAAGACTGGCGCGCCACGGATGACGAATTAGACCAGGCGAATTTGCCGGACGATGCCATTCTTGCGCATCGTGTTCGGGGAGATATGCAGATTGGAACGGACGTTTGTATATTACACGCCGCCCACAACCGGCTTGGAAAATCAAGTCGCGGTTATCCTCTAATGACCGCAGGAGCCGCGTGGAGTCGCGCTTATCGGGATTTTGTTCAGGATAGAGCAAGCGTAGCGCGTGCAGCCGCTTCTGTGGTCGAAAAAATCAGAGCAAAGAGCGGTAGTCGTGGAATTGACCTGATTCGCGCCCGGATGGAAAGTTCTTTGGTGACTTCTTCTGGAAGCGCGTTTGATAAAAACCCGCCATCTACGGCAGGTGGAATGTGGATTGAAAATGAGGCTGTATCGAGAGACTGGATGAGTCGCCCAACAAACGCCGGAGATGCCGCCGTTGATGGAAACGCTCTTCTGGCGCAGGCTGGATTGGCAGGTAGGGTATTTCCACACTACCTTGGGCGCGGCGAATCATTCCGGCTGGCAACCACAACCGCCATGGAACGCCCAACACTGGAAGCGTTCAATGGATACCAGGTGTGGTGGATTTCTGTGTTCAAGGATATTGCAAAGATTGTACTTGGGTTTAGGGAGAAATATGGCGCGGTTGAATATTCAACCGCCGAAGTTGATGTTCAGGTCGAGGCGATTGTACTGACCGATATTTCACAGTTGGGGTTCTTTATGCAGTCAATTAACCAATCTTTGATTGCTGGTTCCTTATGCGTGGAAAGCGCCGAAGCCGCAACGATTGAATTGATGAGGGTCGCCATGCAAACCTTGAATATCCAAAACGTTGAGCCTGTGGTTAATCCGGAGACAAAAACCTATATTTCCAGACCTGGCGATGAAATGAACGGGGATGAGCCGTTGACATCCGGCGGAACTCCGGAAACCCCTCCACAAAGTAGCGGGATGGAGGATGGCGGTTTTTCCGCTTCTCCCTTTTGAGGAAAAATTCAGAACCCAGGCTGATTATCAGTCAAGAATCAATGGGATCGCCCAAAATCTTTGGAGCGGGAAAATCAGCGCATACGATTTTGATAACCTGATGCGGGTTGCCATTGAGTATGGAATCCGTGGGGCATGGGAAGCTGGATTGAAGGAATTTAATATGGGGATGGACAACATGACTTCCGAAGAACGAAGGGCGATGCTGGAAACGATCTACATGGAGTCCGGTTATGTGGCTGGTTTGCGTAATTACATCCTGGCGCATAACAAGGCAAGCGGATATAAATGGGGAAGCCTGCAAGACCGCTTGCAGTTATGGGGAAATCGGTGGCGTGATGTTGTCAACCAGGCGCGCTTATCGGCATCGAACAACGCGCCTTTAACGTGGATATATGGCGATACCATTGACCATTGTGAAGATTGTTCCCGTGTTGCCGGAAGGACGTATCGGGCGCATACATGGGAAAAGTGGGGCTGGCGTCCACAATCCCCCGAATTGGCGTGCAAGGGCTTTCGCTGTAAATGTGAATTAAAGGCATTGGGTAACAAACCAAACAAGGGGCGTCCGCCGTCATTATCGGGAGCATAAATGCCAGAAAGACTCGGATTGTGGGTTGACGAAGATGGTTTTGTTTGGTACAATGATTATAGACTACCCATGAAATTCATAGTGCAGGAGAAAGCATTGGAGTTCTGTCCGAAGTTTGATCGGAGGCGCGGTGAAAGCCGTAGCGAAAGAATTGTAATGATTCCATTGGCGGACTTCGCCAATTTGGACACTTCGATCAACCTGCAACAAACCAAGGGAGAAGTCATTATCGTATTTCACAAAGAAAGCTGAAAGGAGAATACAGTGTTCCGAATTGTGAAGGGTAGGAAAAGTTGGCGAAAGGGGGATCGGTGGCGGCGAACAGAATGGATAAATGGAGGGGTGATTTCGAGTGGTTGTCGTCACCATGGGGGGTGTTCCTGGTGTCGTGAAAACCGCGTGGCGGCGAACAGGCGCAGGCTTGCGGAGTGGAAGTCACAATTGCTGGATTGGAAGCGGGGGGAAATATGATCCAACTGATTCACGGAGATTGCAGGGAAGAACTTGCAAAATTGGAACCAGAGTCGGTAGACCTGGTTATCACGTCACCGCCCTATAATGTCGGAGTCAAGTATGCCGATATGCCTTCGGAAGCTGACAAACTTCCCCTGAAAGAATATGAAGATTTCGCCGTTGCGGTTGCCGGTCAGTTGATCCGTGTCTTGAAACATGGCGGGCGGTTCTGCATTGACATTGGAGGGAGTGGACTTAATTTCCCACTTTCTTATATCTGGCAGAAAGTGTCCTATCGGGTGGGGTTTGGCTTGTTTGCAGAAATCGGCATGGAACATCGAAAAACCAACCAGTGTGCATGGGGAAGCTGGATGAAAGCCAATAACGTTCATATCATTCCGAATTTTCACATGCTGTATGTATTCTACAAGGGAACGCGCACGAAATCTGGAACAGAAACAACCATTACCAGCGAAGAATTTGTAGAGTGGACGAAGGGTTACTGGAAACTGAATTGGTCGGTTGGAAGCATGAAAGAGCATCCGGCACAGTTCCCGAAAGAATTTGTATATCGCTGTATCCGCCTGTTCGGTCACGCCGGAGACACGGTTCTTGATCCATTCATGGGATCAGGGACAACCGGAATTGTATGCAAACAGCATGGGCGGGACTTCATCGGCATTGAACTTCACAAGGTCTATTTTGACCTTGCAAAAACAAGAATCGAAGGAGAACAAGATGCGTTATTGTAAAGACTGTGGAGCGGAAATACCGGATTTGCCAAAAAGTAGAGTCAGATGCGCGCCTTGTCAGAAAAGGAGTGAAGATGAATATCGCTCCGCTTATAAAAAGAAGTATTATGCAAGAAAGAGACAGGAAGCCCATAAGATCGCAGGTTTGCAAAGTTACGCCTATTTTATCGGCATGGAAAAGGGTGCTGATCCAGATTGTGCTAAATTCATCGGGAGGTATCTCCCGGTTATGGATGTGATGAAAGCCCAAAACGGATTCCTACCGGAAGGGCTGATTGTTCAGATCAATGATGTGAAATATCGTGTTTTCCTGGAAAAACTAGAAAGGATCGCGCAATGATTGCCATTGAAGATTATGCCGTTTTAGAGGAATCATGATGTATCAGATCAAACATGGCAATTGCCTTGAAGAAATGAAATCCATCCCGGACGGTTCCATTAACCTGATCGCAACTGACCCGCCCTATGCAATCATGACGAACAAACAAAGCGTTTGGCGTAGCGGGATGAAACCGATCAATCGTTTCGAGGAATGGGATAATATGACGAACGCGCAGTATTATCGCCTGATGTATGAGTTTGGAAAAGAAACCTTCCGGCTTGCAACGGAAACGGCAACCATTTATATCTTCTGTGCCTGTGAAATCTTTATGCTGGTTCGGATGGCATTGGAAAAAGCGGGTTGGTATTATCGGATGCCTAATTACTGGCACAAGACCAATCCAGCGCCGGTGTGGAATGGCAGACGTCCACAAGCCTCCGTTGAAACAATTTGCATGGCAACCCGGACAAAGAAGAACACCTGGAACGTGCAGAATGGCGGACTTTGCCATAATCTGTTTGAATATCCGATTGTTTCATCTTCAATCAGGATTCATCCATCCCAAAAACCCGTGAACCTGATGGGTGAATTAATCCTTCGTTCCTCCAATCCTGGCGATACGGTTCTTGATCCCTTTATGGGGAGCGCAAGCACCGGAGTCGCCGCTTTGCAGAACGGAAGGAAATTCATCGGCATTGAGAAAAACGATGATTACTTTGCGAGCGCAAAGAAACGGCTTGGAGAAACCATGGTTCAACCCCAATTAGTGTAATGAATACACAAAAGGTACTTGCATTATTTGGATATATGACGTATAATCAGATTTGGTTACTTGAGCGATTCTGCCGTTGCCAGTGGCAACGGCTTTTATAATTAAGGAGGAGTCACATGACAGACACTCGACCAATTTCACCAAGCTATCTTGATCTTCAAACTGCCAGAGCGACGGTTGTACTTCCCGGTGCTGGCGCGTATGACGCTACTCCCATTGAGCTTCCCTGCCAGGAGTATGATTTCATGACATTATACATAGCTTATACGCGCGGCGATACCGGTGGGGCATTCAAAATGAAAATCGAAGTTTCTCCGGATGCCTCTGGTGACACATGGTATCGTTCGACGGTATATGATGCCGGTGCGGTTGCAGGAGGGTCTGATACAACCTCTTTATTTCAACGCGAAGAGTTGCAATACACCGCAACTGGCGCGACTGTTGAAAAGGTTGTTTTCCATGTAACGCTTGATGCTGGAGTCCAGCGCGTTCGGATTCCATGTGCCGAAGCCGGTGCGGCTGGAAAACCCGGGACGTTGGGAGTTAGGGCATTGTTTAGCTAATGATAAAAAACTTGGGATTGACCAACAGCGATTTTGGAAGTGAAACTGCTGGTTCATACCTGACCGCTCACATTGTTTGTCTTCAGGAGGAATTATGCCATACAAAAAGATAACAGATGCAAATAAGGCTCTTCGAGGAATTGAACCTCCATTGACACTTGCTCAAATGAACCTTGTAGCAAGTTGGGCTGATACTATTGGCGGCGAAAAGGCATGGGCTTTTGCCATTGCCAATTTCAAGAAAACCCACGTTGTGAAAAATGGGCGATGGGTTCGGAAGCCCCAAAAGGAGGAAAGCGTGAACAAAGAAATTGAACAACCTGCGGAGAATGATGTTGCGGAAAACGAATCCATTGAGTCATATTTTCCAGTTTATTCCATTTCCGCCACCTCATTTGAGCAGTGGGAGCAGGAAAGGCTGGCTCGTGAAATTAAGGAAAGTATTGGTGAATTGTTTGAGGTTTACCAGCGCATTCAGGAAAATATCATCTGGTCACAAGAAATTATCGACAAGGTTTCTGCAATCCGGCAAGCAACAGAAGATTTCATTTCTCGTATTCAGGAAGTTAATGGTGCTGACATTGGTGATGACGAGGAACCCCCAGAGTATGATATAGAATCCGCCGAAACGGAAACACAGCCATTTGCTGAAACCGTTGAGGGAACGTCTGTTCTGGTAGAAGGCGATGGCGGAAAATCAGACCTTTTATACTTGGACACGGTGATTATCCGTCCGGGCTGGGGAAATGCGCGGGATAATAACTATTATCCGCGAGAAATGCTTGCGCGCGATTCCAGTCGGTTTGTCGGCGCAAAAATGTATGAAACCGACCATCGGCAGGAAGAAAAGTCAACTCGAACTTGGGTATCAACGATTGAATCCATCAAAGGCTATACGGACGATGGCGCGCCAATAGCCCGCGTTGTTGTCCACGATCCAGACTTTGCGCAACGCATTCGTAATCTAAATGCGGCTGGCTTGATCGAAAAAATGGAATGTTCCATTTTGGCAGAAGGGCGCGCAAAGCCATTTGAGCAAGACGGGAAACGGGGGAAACTAGTTGAGCAAATCACGGGAGTCAGTTCCGTTGATTGGGTAACAAAAGCAGGCGCGGGCGGGCGTGCTGTTGGCTTATCCGAATCTAATACAGGAGGTGAACAAAGTATGGATGAAACGCAAAAAGAAAAGCAAGAAGAAGTTGTGCAAGAAGCAGTAACAGAAACGGTTGAAAGCGATTCTCCCGTTGCGGATTCGGTAGTAATCCATGAATCCGAACCGGAGCCGGAGCCAATTCCGCTAACACCGGAAACGGTATCCGCCTTCCTTTCCGCTACCCGGCTCCCGACAATCAGCCGGGAACGGCTTTCGAGGCAGGTTTTTTATACTGAAAGCGCATTGGCGGAGGCAGTTGAGGAAGAAATCGAATACATCAAAGAGGTGGCAAAATCTGGTGAGCCATTCGGCTTATCAGAGAATCACGCCAATTCCAAAAAAGCTGTTGACCTGGCAGAGGTTGAGAGACTGAAAGACGCTGTCAACAGAAAATATTTATCATAGGAGGTAAAAAACATGACCGAAGCAATCCATAATGATTATGAGGTTTCCAGCGAGGGCGCAGTACGCCATTGGGAAATCCCATACGCAAGGTTGACGGACACAACCCCGACTCCAACCAATGCGGCGGAAGTTACCAGCGTTTTACCGGGTACTCAATTAACCGGTACAATTCTTTCCGTTGACGCAGGCCGTTCAATTGCTGTGATTGATTTCACAAATTCAATGGTTTATCGTCACGATGTGCGGAATGTTCTCACGTATAGTACAGGATCGGAGTCTACTTTTGGCGCAATTAACATCGGAGACCCGGTTTACTATGACAATTCCGCAACTATGCCTGCGGGTGTGTACCTGTCAACATCGCCGCTCGATAACACTGGTGCGGCAAACACCTTATTTGGGTTTGCTGTTGCTGATGATATTGCAAGCGATACTTTCCCGAAGGGTGGTGCTACTGCGTCCACTCAACGCGTGGCAGTTATGCAGCGCGGAGCCTAACATTAAAGGAGGTAATGACAATGACAGGTTCAGTTTTAAGTTGGATGTCCGAATACATCAACGCGGAACGCCAGTTGCTTGGCGATGAACAGACCGAAATCCGGTTGCGAGCGCTGAATGAGATGTTTCATTCTGCTCCCAATAGCGGACGGTTTGCCGAAGCCATGACTACGGCGCACTTCCCGCATTATTTTAGCGATGCGCTTTCTCGCGAATTTTTGAGGGATTATGAATATCAGGGTGGAAGCTGGAAGCTTTACACCAAGGCTGATACGGCTCCTGATTTCCGATCCGTTGACCGCTACCGCATGACCGAGCCGGGAACCCTATACCCCCGCGCGGAGAAAGCGGAAGCCCATGCAACCTATATTGCAGAAAGCCAAATCCAGTATGCCGTCAAGGAATTTGCACGGCAATTTGACGTTTCCTGGCAAGCGATTTTGAACGACGACTTGGGAAAAATCCGTGAAACTCCAGCACGGATGGCGCGCGCCGCCGCACGGTTTGAGGATATGTATGTTTCCTCACTATACGACAACGCAACCACCCAAGCGGCTTTGGTTGCGCTTGGCGCGCCGTATTCTGGAACTGGCAGGCTGACCGCCGCCAATCTTGCAATTGGAATCAACGCCATGATGACCAGAACCGACGTGCTTGGCAATCCCATTCAAATTCGCCGGATTCATCTGGTTATTCCGCCCATTTTGCTCATCCAGGCGCGCACGATTCTTGAATCGTTGCAAATGGCTGGCGTAGCAACCAATGACAAGAACGTTCTTTCGGACTACATTGCCGGTATCCATGTTGATCCCTACATTGCAACTGCGGCGCCGAATGTTCCTTGGTATCTCTTTGCAGACCCCAACGAAATCGGCGCGGTGACGGTTGTTCGCTTGCAGGGCGCACCTGCCCCTTGGGTTGCCAAAAAGAAATCCGACATTGAAATGGTGATGGGTACAAGCCCCGCACCTTATCAAATGGGTTCCTTCGCAACTGGCGATATTGAATATCTTGTTGAAGATGTCATTGGCGGTTGGAATGACGCGACTTATGTTGGCGTTACCGATTACCAGGGTATCTATTATAGTTCTGGAACGACTCCCTAAACCTTGGGGAATCTTCCTGAAAAGGAGCGAGTATGATGGCACGTAAAACAATAAAAACCGGCTTAAGGAGTATCAAACCCGGAACACCAGAAATGGAAGCATATCTTGGCGCTGGATATGGCGGTATGACCGTTGAGAAAGCGGAAGCGATTATCAAGGAAAGAACCGCCAATCCAGCCCTATACCCGTATGAGGTATACGAGCAGGCAAAGGCTTTTCTTGAAGCCTACCGCGCAACGCCAAAGGTAATTGATCCAGTTCCAGGTTGCTATGGTTCTCCAGTAGCCGAAGATAACGACTAAAAGGAGGAACCGATTATGAATTTACCTTTGCTTCGCATGTACCCGATTTATCCGGGTCAATGGGGCGTTTCTGGTTCAGACAACGAGTTGGGTATCCGTTCCTTGCCGCAGTCAACTGTCTTATATGTGGATTATGACAACGCCGCCGCCAACGACAATAACGATGGCACAGACCCAAACTTTCCGCTCTCGACTGTTCAAGAGGCGGTTGATAAGGTTTGCGCAAAAAATCTCGACCATTCAGTTATTGTTGTTCGCAGTATGACGGCGGAAAGCGTTGTTACCCCCGCTTATACGGACGCTCCAAGTTACGTCAAGATTGTTGGGATGGGGCGATATTCCCCATCTTGGGCAAGCGATAACGCTGCCCTTCCTTGTCTTGACTTACGCTGTGTTGGCTGGACGGTAGAGAACTTCCGATTCCTTGCCCCTACCGGGGCTTCATGTATCGAACTGCGTCATACCGACACCGGTGCAAACGACATTTCGATCCGAACCCAAATTAGGAACTGTTACTTTGATGGTCAAACAACCGGACTGGCAGGAATTATTACCCATGGCGCGTATGATGTCTGGATTGTAGACAACTTCTTTTCCCTGTTTCACAATGCCGGTGGAACCGCAACGGCACTTTTAACCGGAACGACACCGCTTGCTATTCCATATCGCAATCATGTAATCGGCAACACCTTTATGGACAATGATAATAACATTGACATGACTTGTAATGGTAGCCGATTCATGGGGAACGTGATTCAGGCTACTGGTTATGCTTATACGGCAACCGTCAACTTGCGAACCAATCTCATTGCGTCACCCGGTGATGACAACATCGTTACTGGTAACTTCTTCGAGGGCGATTATTCCAACGCTGGCGGTTATATCTCTGGCGCGAATGATATGTGGGTTGGTAACATTGCAGAAGATACAGCGGAAGCCGAAGTTGGCGACAATGGCATCACGATTGCCATTCCCGCCGCGTAATTCTGGAGGCTTTCATGGATAGAACACCCCGAACAAAAAAGAAAGCCGATAGCGATAGTGTGGTTGAGTACAAGCGCAATTCTGATTTGCTCACGGCTGAAACTTTGCAAGACATTCGGCGCATAGTCGAGACAGCAGACCCAAAGCCAACTCCGCTTGAAATTTACGAAGCCACAGAACGGGTTGTTTCCAAATCCATAAAAGACTAGCTCAAGGGGCGGCGCAAGCCGCCCCAAGAGGAGTATTGTCATGGCTTGCAATGGAAGATACGCAACTGTACAACAGTATAATGACTTGATGTGTTCCAAGCTGGACTTGGGCGATCCACTTACAATCGCCGCAGTTGAAAGTGCGCTTGATATTGCCGCTTCTGATATTCATGCCGCCCTTGCTGCCGTTGGTGCTTGTAATTGCACATTGGCATCTTGGGCAGATGCATATTTGCGCAAGCTGAATATCATTGATGCCGCCGTCTTACAAAACTGCCCATGTGGCGCCGCTCTGAAAGATGAGGACAGATCAATTTGGCTGGATTGGCTAAACAAACAGTTCGACATGATTCAATCTGGAAGGCTTGTTCTTTGTGAGGGCGAAACAGGATCGGAATATCCAGCATTTGGAACTGCCGAAATTGGTTATACTGAATTCGGGCAGGCGCAAATCATTCAGAACCGTATGCAAAGGAATCCATAAATGGGTTGAGGTGGACGAGTTGTATTCGCGCCGCGTGTCGAGCATAAAGAACAAAAAGCCAGTGTTGGCGAGGACGGCATGACTGTTATTCGTTATATTGGCGTTGGCGACATCAACACTTATATTGGCTCTGTAACGAAAAGCGCATACCCGTTTGGGTTGTTTCGACTGGTGGGATACGTGGATAGCCGGGATGTTCCCGGAATGCTGGAAATTGTTGAGGATGGACTAAAGATATTTGAGGTAGTCAATGGCGAGCAATAGTAGCATTGTCACGCTAAAAGCAATCATGCCAACCGTTTCAAAGTTTGACTTACGTTCCGTAACCGCAGAAGTTCAAAAAGAACTGGAGAATGAGGCAAAATATCTCGAAAAACAGTTCAAGAAAACAACAAGGACATGGAAACATAAGCCAAGATTCGAGTCTATAACGGCGGTTACCGGACAATCCATGGAACTCCTGGTAGGAACAGATGATGTGATTTATGGATGGGTCAACAATGGAACTAAAAAGCATCCTATCACCCCTAGAAACAAAAGTGGATTGCTTCGATTTCGCAAAGATGGATATAAGCCTAAAACAAGAGTTGGCGTCGTCAATTCGTTTGCTGGAAGGAAGGCAAAGCCACCGTTGTATTCATTCAAGGAGGTGACTCATCCCGGAATTAAGCCAAGGAATTTTGCCGCCAATATTGCCAGACAACGCGAAAAAACATTTGTCCGCAAGATAAACAATGCCGTTAAGCGCGGCATCCGATTGAGCGGACATGGAATGTGAGGAGGACTATGGAAGAAGAAAAATCGTCTACCGCGAAAGAAACGGTAAAAATTATCAGGCAGATTGGAAAATCCGTTCTGATAGAATACCGTCAAGACGGTAAGCTTCGCCGTTGCACAATCCCTGCCAACAAGGTTGTTGACCAGCGCAAAGAAGGCAATATCCTCTTTGGGGATGTAAATAGCAAGACAATTGCCATGGGTGTGCCATACGGCGTGGATTGGGAACGAATGTCGGATATTCCGCAGTTGACTGCAGATATGATAGCAGATGCACTTCACGAAAGCGGCATCTGGACTGCGGATGACATTCAGAAAAATCCAATTGTAATTCAACAGGTCGTCCTATCGCTTACCGGACGATTGACATCAAAAATTGTGCGACATGCACATAAAAAGGAGGTATTGCATGAGTAAATTTACCCAACGAAATGCGTCCCTTTTCGTCCAGTTCGAGGATGGTGGGATTGCCTATTACCTGGGGGATTGCGCAGACCTTGACAGCATCCCAAGCCCGCAGGGTGGGCGCGAATACGCTTACTGCTGGAACCGTGACCGAAACGGTCATGTTGCTGTTGCGCGCAAAATCTCAACCCCGGACATGATTACGTTTAGCATTACAGAACTTGTAGACGCCGCCGCAAGCTGGCTTGAACAGCGCGGGAAATGCCCGATGAACATTTATGTCCTTTATAGCCAATGTGGGCGTGCCGGTGTATTTGCAAATTGGGAACGCGCAGCAATTGTCAAGCATGCAGAAGTCACCAATGATACGTTGAGCAACATTGCTAATCATGTGGACGACAATGAGGTTACTCACGAGGTCGAGTTCTCTGCTCCGCCAGACAGAATCGATGTTCGGTTTCCTGCCGCCGCGCGGTTGCCAACTACGGAAACCGGCGCCGGAACCGTTGTGTATTCTCCTCCCGGTTACTTGTGTGGTTCTGATTGTGGAAAGCAATTGGAAGAAGGAACAAACTGGTATATTGGAACTGACCCCGCTGCTGCCGCAACCGCAAACCTTTTGGTTTCAACGGACGGCGGAGTGACGTGGGCAACAACCGCCGCTGATCCGTTTGGCGCAACATTTAACATCAATGGGGTTGTTGTCTTTGATGAATCGCCGGGGGTTCGGCGTATTCTTTGCGCTCGCGCTACGGACGCCGCAACTCCTTGTAGGCTGGCTTACTCCGACGATAACGGAGCAACCTGGACGACCGTTGTGGCTGGTTCAACGAATGGGGAGTTTGTTCCGAATCCAAAGTCATTGATTGCGCTTGATCGCGAACATATTTGGGCTGGCACAAGCATTGGCAACGTTTATTTCTCTGAAGATGGCGGTGCGACCTTTACCGTAACTGCCGCCGTTGGTGCATTTGGTGCGATTGACGTTCTGGCATTATCCGCCGTTGACGAAAACCTTGTCTTTGGTGTTGCTGAAGCCGACAAGATTTGCTTCTCCGAAGATGGCGGCATTACTTGGGCAACTTTCCCAGCGACTGGTAGTGGCGCAGACCTGAACGCTCTCAAGGCGTTTAGCCGCTATCGCATTTTGGTTGGCGGCGCAGATGAGCCATTGTATATGACGATGGACGGCGGAACAAGCTGGATTGCCATTAATTTGCCGGGCATGACAGCCGGTGGCACTGTCAAGGACATGCATTTTGTAAACGACCTGGTTGGCGCGGTAACGTATGTTAATGACGCGGCGGCTGGTTTATATGCCATGACCATTGACGGTGGACGAACCTGGCGCAGCGTAACGGTTCCGACAAATACGGGGCTTGCCTCCGTGTGGATGTCCAGCCCGAATAAGGCAATTGCTACCGGAGCGGCTGTTTCCGGAACCGCCATGATTGTTGGCGTAAACGGATAACACATTTCAGGGAATAGGAACCGGGAGGCGTGACGGGGAAACTCGCTCCCCCCGCCGCCAAACGCCTCCCGATTCCTGTTCCCAATAAAGCGAGCGAGGATTAAAATGGCAATACGAACAGAAAAGCAAGAAAACTACTTTTACACCGCCGCAGGGCGCAAGGTAGAATTTCAGCCAATTTCCATCATGGAAATGAACATGGCAACCGCCGCAGTTGAAAAGCGGTATCGCGATGCTGGAGAGCCGATTGATCCGCCAACCTATGAGGTTGAAATCGTTGGCGGTGCAAAGGAAGTTCACAAGCACGACGAAACAACGCTTGTTACGGAAGAGGACAAGGTAAACTGGAAGAAACACCGCGACGCGGTTGCCAGAATGGAAGAAGAACAAACCAATATCCGAACAGAAATCATGCTGGACGGAATTATCGCTGACCCGGATGCAGATACCGAATGGGAACAGCGACAGCGCCGGTATGGGATTGAGATACCGGAAGATAAAAATGACCGGAGAATCCACTACATTAATACTGTGATATTGCGGACTCCGGAAGATATTGGAATGGCAATCGAAGCCATTATGACGCTTTCTGTGCGAGGTGCTGTGACGGAGGAAGAAATCAAATCTGCCTCCGCTACCTTTCGCGGTAACATACGCGCCGCCACCGATGAAGCAGGGAATACCGATTGAAGAAGTCGAACTGGATGAGCAGGGCAATTGGCAACACTCGCTGATTTTTTCTGCCGTTCACACAGTTTCAAAATGGTCAATGCGCCCATCTCAATTCGGGATTTGTAGACCAGAAGAGGATTTGGCTTATATGATAGCGCACGACCAGGTTTTCTCGAAGATGGAACTTGTCGAACAGGAACAGGCAAGAAAAGAAGCGGAAAAGAAAAGCAAAGCGGCACGCGGTAAGCAAAAACAATAGAGGTGATATATGCCCTACGTTGGCACAAACCGAATCGGCATCAACGCAATCTTCAACACCAAGTCATTTAAGATTGGTGCGAAAGAATACATGAGCGTCCTTGACAATGTCAAGGATCGAACAAAATATGTCACCAATGCTGTCAGCGGGCTTTCGACTGGTGGCGCAATTGGTCTTGCTGGAATAACGGCTGGATTTGGTCTCATTGCGATAGCCGCAACTGCCGCCGTTGGCGCAATCACCGTTACAACCAAGGCAATGACAGAGCTTATCACAGAATCAACGGCGTATGCAGGTCGTATTCAAGAGCTTGGAATTGTGGTTGACCTGTTAGGCACTCGCTCCGGATATACCAAGACACAGCTCGACCAATACGAAAAAGAGGTCAGGTCGTTCAATGTCACGGGAGACGCGACGAACTATTTGCTGGCAAATATGGCGCGTTACCAACTTGACCTTGCGAAAGCGACTGATTTTGCCAGGGTTGCGCAGGGCGCGGCGGTGATAATGGGTCAAGATTCGTCAATTGCGCTAGAACACATGATGTATGGTATTATCACCTACAATAAACGCGTTCTTCGCACAGCTGGATTAAATATTGATCTGCAAGGAAGCTTTGAGAAGTATGCCGAATCGGTTGGGAAAACTTCTGCCGAATTAACAGAATTGGAAAAGGTGCAAGTCGCCTTTAATGAAGTTCTACGCGTTGGCGACGAAGAGTTGAAGGGAGTCTATGAAGCCGCCATGCTTTCACCAGCAAAACAATGGCGCTCATTGCGCCGTGAAGTTCTGGAATTCCAAGAGGTTCTTGGTGAACCGTTCTTGCGGGCATGGCTGTATGTCACGCAGGGTATCAAGAGTTTTCTTGACGCTATAACACAGGCGCTTGCCAAAGGCAGTCAGCTTGGCAAAAGTTTCAACAAGGGCGGAAGCCTGTATCAAGCAATTGTTAATTTAGCTGGCGCAATTCAATTTATTGCTGAAGCGTTCAAGTTGACAGCGGAAAACAGTGATGTGTTTGTTAATGATTTGGGAAATACCCTCCTGAAATTACAAGAATACATGGCGGATGCGTTTGAGTGGGGGTTTCGATTCATTACTGAATTTGCAACCGGGATTGTGAGGGGCGCAACAACAGTTCTGGTTTCTGCCATCCGACTTGTTGGAAATCTGATTGCCAAATGGTTTCGTCCCCACTCGCCGCCATTGATCGTTCCATATATTGATGAATGGGGTGCGGCAACCATGGCAGAATGGTTGCATGGGTTTACAAATATAGATTGGGATGTTTTTGACTCCATCAAGGCTCCGCTGAAAGATGCCCTGACTATCATTTTTGATGACGATGAACAGGCGATAAAAACCTATGCCGCTGTTTACAAGGAAATGATAGAAGCTCTTGGTCAAGGTGAACAAATTGGCGAAGATTTTTACGAAAAAGTCAGGTTGGCGGCTGGTGCATACGGGGAAGAGATTGCCCTGCTTGCGCGCCGACAAACAGAGCTTGCCGTTGCGGAGGAACTTGTTGCCGAAGCAGAAAAGAGAATTGAAGAAGCCAAAAAGCGCGAAGAGCGCGCAAGCGCCGCTGTCAATATGGGAATCCGACAATACAATGATATGCTACGCAAGGGAGCAAGTCGTCAACAGTTGGCGGCGAAGAAGAAAGAAATAGATGCGGCTTATGCAGAAAGAGAAGCCGCAAAGCAGGCGCGCATTCAGGCGGAAGCAGATTTAGAGGTCAGAAAACAGCTTTTGGAAATCGCAAAAGAGCAACTCGATATGCAAAAAAAGCTGGTAGATGCGTTGCTGGAATACGCAAAGCTACTGGAGGATATCGAAAGAAAGCGGAAGTCCGGCGGTGGTGGCGGCGAATTTGACGAGGAAGATTTTGGCGGACTAGGCGGAGGCATTGGCGATGCCTTTGCAGAGTTCAATAAGGACGTTGAGGCTGAGACGAAAAAGTTGAAATTGAGATTTGCGAGCCTGATGAAGGATGCATTTAAGCCGCTCGTCACTGAATGGGAAAAGGCAGAGATAAAATTCTGGATTGCCGTAGCTCAACTTCGCGCTGAATTGAATAATGCGTTTGGACCTGGTTGGCGCGAAACCATTAATGAGATATGGAATATCCTTTTCAATCCAGAGGACGCGGGGTTTGACCCGGTTGCGACTGGTGCGCGCATTGCCGAAAAAATGAAGGAATCGCTTTTGAATAAGTTTACACTTGGTGGAAAAGAGGGCGTTCTGACTAAATGGTGGAAAGAGGAAAAAGTCAGTTGGGACGCGGAATGGGCAAAAACAGATGTTGACATGAAAGCAAAATGGAGTTCGCTCTTGGCTTGGTTCTCAACTCGCGGTGCCACAGAGGGCGTTCTATCGAAATGGTGGAAAGGGGAAAAAGTCGGTTGGGACGTGGAATGGGCAAAAACAGAGGTTGACGTGAAAGCAAAATGGGGCGCTCTTTGGAAGGCTGTAACAAACATTGCCGCCACGGAAGTTCTTGCAATACAATCCCTGTGGAAAGCTACAACGGACTATATTAAAGACGTACTCAAAGCGTTTGGTGATGGGATTAAGGGAGATTGGGATTCGTTTTGGAGCGGTCTGTTATCAACCATAACAAATACATGGAATGAAATTTCCAGAATAGTAACAAACGCGGTTGACGGCGTGAAAAGGGAAATCGAAAAGCTAATGCGAATGGTGCTTCCAGACTGGTTGTTACGGTTATTAAATATGAATGGCGGAGTTAAGTTTGCGCCGAAGGCAATGGGCGGTTATGTCGAATCCGGAAGCCCTTATCTTGTCGGAGAGCGCGGAGCGGAGTTGTTTGTTCCGAGTCGGGGTGGTACAATTGTTCCGCACAACGAATTGGTACGATCAATGTTTACTGTTCCACAAACCCCGATGCCGGTTACCGTCTCTGCCGGAAAGCAGGTTGTTATCAATATGGGTGGCGTGAACATTTATGGAACAACGGACGCAACGAAACTGGATGCACGGATTCAACGGTCTGTGCGGAGAGGAATGTCAATATGACAAGTGGAATTTTACGAATTACGGACGGAACGACGACTATTTCTTTAATAGACGCCAAGTTTAAGCTTGATGATGGCGGGTGGAGTCCGGCAAACCCGGAACTTGAAAACGGTGGGATTTGGCAAGACTCTTCGCTGTCAGATGGTCGCCGCCTGGTTATGGCGAAGTTTGCCAATGTCCGGGATGTTTTTTCGTCCAAACTACATGGCGGATGTCAGGACGATTTGATACAACAAATGCAGGAGTTAAAGCGGCTCGGAGAGAAGGCGCGCTCGTTTTGGGTTGCGGCGTATCCATCCGACCCGGTATGGATTGAGGCAAGGGGAGACCGCGAAACAAATACAAGGTACGCGCTTGTTTATGATATTTCTGTTCCCTACGATGCCAACCCGCACGAGCCTCCTTTTAGTGCCGGTTCCATGGTTGCCATGGATGA
>ENA-UPTA01002237-UPTA01002237.1-activated-sludge-metagenome-genome-assembly--contig:-NODE-2237-length-20190-cov-9.749441_pt1 | contig 20190 bp, 21 predicted proteins | sample MGYA00238184_ERZ773361 | MGnify/ENA primary metagenome ERZ773361 (study PRJEB29100, sample SAMN05720205) | activated sludge metagenome | isolation source: anaerobic digester from wastewater...
GGCGCGGACAAGCGCTAGCCCGGATATTTCATCGTGGCGGCGTCCAGCGCGCCCGCCGCCGGGATGCGCGGGGCGTCGAGTGTTTTTGCAGGGGACAATCTGGACTCGACCATCTCATCAGCGTTTCACCCGGACACGCCTGGCAAAAACACGGCCACGGTGAAATATCCGGGCTAGACTCGGCCCCCACCATGTTGCAGCGCATTCGTTCGTACACCCAGGCCATTCTAGAGCGCGACCCGGCCGCGCGTTCGGTGTGGGACGTGGTGTTTTCCTACCCCGGCTTTCACGCGCTGGTGCTGCACCGCATCGCGCACGCGCTGTGGCTGCGCGGCTGGCACTGGCTGGCGCGCTGGATCTCGCACTGGGGGCGCTTTCTGACCGGCATCGAGATTCACCCCGGCGCCACCATTGGCGAACGGGTCTTCATCGACCACGGCATGGGCGTGGTGATCGGCGAAACCGCCGAAATTGGCGACGACTGCACCATCTACCAGGGCGTGACGTTGGGCGGTACGTCGCTGGGCAAGGGCACCAAGCGCCACCCCACCTTGGGCAAGGGCGTGGTCGTCGGCGCCAGCAGCCAGGTGCTGGGCGGCTTCACGGTGGGCGACGGCGCCAAGATTGGCTCATCGGCGGTGGTGACCAAGCCGGTGCCGGCCGGCGCCACCGCCGTGGGCAACCCGGCGCGCATCATCCTGGCCGAAAGCGATGCCAAGCGCGAAGAAGTCGCGGCGAAGATGGGGTTCTCAGCATACGGCGTGACGCAGAACGACGACCCCGTCAGCCAGGCACTGCGGGGCCTGATCGACGGCACCGCCAGCCAGGAACATCAGATCATGTTGCTGTGGCAGGCGGTCGAAAAACTGTCGTGCCAGATCGACCCGGATTGCGTGCCCAAAGAGGCAACCCGCGAAGAGAGCTTCGAGGCGGATCGCCTCAATGAACTGATCGGCAAATAGCCCGGCGTTGCAGGCCGGGCTGGCTGCATCAGCGCTGCTTCTTGCCGACTTCGTTGCCGATCAGCGCGCCGGCTGCGGTCCACCCACGGTCCCCAGCGTGCTGCCAAACAGCACGTTGCCGGCTACACCGCCAGCCACGGCACCGACGCCCGTGCCAATCTGGGCGTTGGTGGGCGAAGTGGAGCAACCCGCGAAGGCCAGCGTGCTGGCGACGAGGGCGGCGAGGCTGAATTGACGCAATTTCATGGCATGACTCCTTGAACAAGCTGCCGCAGCGTCAGGCCGCAGCGCGTGCCTTGAATATGACCCAGCCGAAGGCCGCGCCAGGTCGGCGTTGTATCCAGGTGCTTGTCGGACACGGCCTTGCTTGCGGCCGGTGACACTTCTTGCCAGAGACGCGCGCCCTTTCAGGCACGGCCACGTTCAAGCGCGCGGCGGACGCACGGCGCTTTTGGGCCGGAACGCGGTGCAGACGGCGTCGTGCGTTTCCAGGTAGGGCCCGCCGATCAGGTCGATGCAGTAGGGCACGGCGGCAAAGATGCCGTGCACGCGCGGCTTGCCTTCGGCGTCTTTCAGGCCTTCCAGCGTCTCGGCGATGGCCTTGGGCTGGCCGGGCAGGTTGATGATGAGGCTCTGGCCGCGAATCACCGCCACCTGGCGCGACAGGATCGCCGTGGGCACGAAGGCCAGGCTGATCTGGCGCATCTGTTCGCCAAAGCCGGGCATTTCCTTGTCGGCCACGGCCAGCGTGGCCTCGGGCGTGACGTCGCGCGGCGCCGGGCCGGTGCCGCCGGTGGTCAGCACCAGCGCGCAGCCGGCGTCGACCAGTTCAACCAGGGTCTGGCTGATGCCGGCCTGCTCGTCGGGAATGAGGCGCGGCTCGAAGGTTATGGGGTTCTTCAGCGCCTTCGTCAGCCAGTCCTGCAGCGCGGGCAGGCCCTTGTCCTCATACGCGCCGCTGGAGGCGCGGTCGCTGATGGAGACGATGCCGATGGTGACGGGGTCGGGGATGCTCATGGGTGAATACTATAAAAACAATAGCTGCCTGCGCTTGTCAGACAGGCGCTGGGCGCTTAAAACACTTCAAACGGCCATCAACCGGCGCGGGCGTCGTCGATGTAGCCCACGTCCTCGGCGTCGATGGGTTGCACCTCGGGCGGGTGCGCCTCGGCCTGTGCCAGCGCGGCGTTGACCAGCTGGAACAGCTCACGGTAGGCGCGGCCCTGGCGCTGCCCCTGGCCCTTGGCTTCGGCGGCTTGCGCCTCGGCGGGCGAGGGCGCGTCCTTGCGTGCCTGGCGAACCAGGGCGCGCAACTGCTGCACGTCGGTGTCGGGAAACTGCGTGACCCAGGCGTTGACCACCGCGTCCTCGGCGATCAGCCGCTCGCGCCAGCGTTCGGCGGCGTGCAGGCGCATCGTCTCGGCGGCGGGGCCCTTGCGTTGTTCTTCCAGCGCGTGCTTGACGGCGGCCAGTTGTTCTTCGTCCAACTGGCGCATCAGCTTGCCGACGTACTGGCTCTGGCGGCGCTTGCCTTCAAAGTTGGCGATGCGCTTCAACTCGTCCAGCGCGTCGACCAGCTTGGTGGGCAGATCCAGCGGCTCGAACAGGTCGCGCCGCAGCGTCAGCAGCGCTTCGCCCAGCGCCTGCAACTCGGCGCTCTGCGCCTTCAATTCGGTCTTGCTGGGGCCGTCGCCGCGCAGCTCGGCCTTCAGTTGTTCGTCCAGTTCGCTGCCTTCGGCGACGAACTGGCCGCGCACGAAGTAGCCTTTCTTGGGTTTGCGGGACATCCTTGATCCAGTGACTGACGGTGGTCATCAACAAGTGGCCGCGGAGCAGGCCACGGGCGAGCGCCGTGGCCGGGGTTTGCCCGGCCAACCGCGGGGTCCCCTTCAGGGGGAAGGCGCCGGAGGCGACTGAAGGGGAGCATTATCATCCCAGCATGCAAGACCACTCCCAGCCCCTGGCGGGCTTTTCGTATTCGCGCGCGTTCTTTGAAGGGCTGGTGGACACCGCGCTGGCCCACGCCAGGAAGCTGGGCGCCACCAATGCCGGTGCCGAAGCGTCCGAAGGCGCGGGCCTGAGCGTCAGCGTGCGCAAGGGCGAGCTGGAAACCGTCGAGCGCAACCGCGACAAGTCGCTGGGCGTGACGGTGTACCTGGGCCAGCGGCGCGGCAACGCCAGCACGTCGGACTTTTCTCGCGCCGCCATCGAAAGCACCGTGCAGGCGGCCTACGACATCGCCCGCTTCACCGCCGAGGACCCGGTGGCGGGCCTGCCGGACGAGGCCGACATCACCCCGCCGGCCGAGCAGCGCGACCTGGACCTGTTTCACCCCTGGTCCATCACCAGCGAGCAGGCGGCCGAGATGGCGCTGGCCTGCGAAGCGGCGGCGTTCGCTGTCGACAAGCGCATCACCAACAGCGAAGGCGCGGGCGTGTCGGCGCAGCAAAGCCATTTCTTCAGCGCGCACACGCACGGGTTTCGCGGCGGCTATGCGTCGTCGCGCCACAGCCTGTCGGTGGCGCCCATCGCCGGCAAGGGCGACGGCATGCAGCGCGATTACTGGTACAGCTCGGAGCGCAATGCGTGCGACCTGGCCGCGCCGGAGGCGGTGGGCCGCTACGCCGCCGAACGTGCACTGAGCCGGCTGAAAAGCCGCAAGATCAGCACGCGCGAATGCCCGGTGCTGTTCGAGTCGCCGCTGGCCGCGGGGCTGCTGGGCAGCTTCACGCAGGCGGTAAGCGGCGGGGCGCTGTACCGCAAGACGTCGTTCCTGGTCGATTCACTGGGCAAGGACGTGTTTCCCGACCACATCGACATCGTCGAAGACCCCTGGATCGTCGGCGGCAAGGGCTCGTCGCCGTTCGACGACGAGGGGGTGCGCGTCAAGGCGCGCCAGGTGGTCGACGCAGGGCGCGTGCAGGGGTATTTCCTCAGCACCTATTCGGCGCGCAAGCTGGGCATGAAGACGACCGGCAACGCGGGCGGCTCGCACAACCTGACGCTGTCGTCACGCCTGACGCGCGCGGGCGACGACCTCGACGCCATGCTGCGCAAGCTGGGCACGGGCCTGTTCGTCATCGAGCTGATGGGGCAGGGCGTGAACTACGTGACCGGCGACTATTCGCGCGGCGCCAGCGGTTTCTGGGTCGAAAACGGCCGCATCGCCTACCCGGTGCAGGAGATCACCATCGCCGGCAACCTGCGCCAGATGTTCATGGGCATCCAGGCGGTGGGCGCCGATGCGTACACCTATGGCGCCAAGACCGTGGGGTCGGTGCTGGTCGACCGCATGACGGTGGCGGGCAACTGATGCGCGACGGCGCGGGATGGGCCGTCCATGTTCGACGCGGGGCAGGCGTCTTCGGTTTCGGCCAAACTGCCTGGATAACCGCCCAACGCGCGGGCTGTTAACCGCTGGGATGGCGGCAAGCCCGGCCTAGCAGTCACTGGGTCGCCCCCACCCCAACCAAACCCCAGCGGGGTAGGGAGTGGCTCGCCTCACCCGTTGCGGTTGAGCGATCTGTCCTATCGGTCAGCGGCCCGTCAAGCCCGTCGCCGGGTTGAGCTGCGGCTCGCGCATCGGCGCCCGGCCTTCGCCGCCACGGCGCTCCGGCTGCGGCATGGCGGGGCGGTCGATCTGGCGCGGTGGGTGATCGAACGAAGGTCGGGGCGCTGCTGCGGCCGGCGGCGCCATCATGGGCGCCTGGGGCATGGGCTGTATGCGCGGCGGCTCGCGCATCACTGGGGGCTGCGGCTGGGGCTGCGTCTGCCAGGGGCGAGCACCCGGCTGGTCCGGCGCGGCAGGGCGAGCGGCTGGCGGCGGAAACGGGCGACCGCTATCGCGATCCAACCGATCCATGCGTTCCACACGGTCGCCGCGATGGCGCGGAGAACGGTCGCCGTCGCGCGAGCCAAAGTCGGGCGCGGGCTGCGTCAGGGGCGGCGGTGGCGTGGCCACGCCGGGCGCTGGGCGCGGGCCCTCGCTGCCGCCGAACCGTGGCGGCATGACGCCCGGTGCGGGCAGCACGCCGCGATCGGCGCCGATGCGGGTGTCGCGCGGGTCGCGCATGCCATGGCGGTCGGGGCGCGGCATCGGCAAGGGGTATTGGTCGCGCTCGCCCGGCGTCCAGGCGCGCGGCGGCGGCGCCACGACGCGGCTGTCGCCCAGGGCGCCTGGGGGCAGACGGCTGCCGTCGCCGAATCGCGGGCGACGGCCACGGTCGTCGCCGCCACCCAGCTGGTGGACGGGCGCCACCGTGATCGCGCCGGGTCGCCGCTGGAAGTAAAAGCCGTCCATCGGCGGACGCGGGCGGTCGCGCCCATCGGTCCAGTTCAGGCCACGGCGGTAGCGGTCGCTGGCGTGGTAGTGCGGCGTCCAGTGTTCGCCGGGGGCCAGCGGAAACCAGGCCGCGCCCGGCAAGCCGCCGCTCAGCGCCACGCTGCCGCCCGCGCCGCCCATGAAGGCGACCAGCGCCGGCGCGTAGACCGGGCGCGTGCCGAAGCGCCCCGGCACCCAGGCCCAGCGCGGGCCGATCTGCGTCCAGCGCCCATAGTGCGACGGCGCAAAACCCCAGGGGGCGTCGTCCACCCAGGTCCAGCCCCAGGGCTCGACCCAGGTCCAGCGGCCGTAGCGGTAGGGCGCCCAGTCGGCCACGGTGACGGAGGGGTACCACACGGCGCCATAGGTCGGGTCCTGCGACCACTGGCCATAGGCGTCAAGCTGCTGGTAGCCCGGCAGATCGCGCGGCACGTACTGCGCCGAGAGCGAGCGGTCTTCCAGCGCGTCGCGGCCGGCCGCCCATTGGTCAAAGCCGTCGCGGTAGGCCGCGCCCGACTGGGTGAGGGCCAGCGCCCGCCCGCTGAACTGCGCCTGCTGGCCGGCGCCCATCTGCGACGACTGGCCGGACTCGCCATAGACCAGCGCCTGGCCCGTGTGCACGGTCAGTCGCGTGGCGTTGGCGCGCGGGTCCACGTCCACGCGGTATTCGCCCGGCTGCGTGGCCACCATGGCCAGTTGCGGGGTGTCGATCTCGACGCGCTCGCCCGGCTGCAGTTGGCGCACACGCAGCGACAGCGTGCCGTTCATCAGCGCCAGTTGCGTGGTGGTGTCGTCCAGCAGGGTGACGTCCAGGTCGGCGGCGTTGGTCAGGCGCACGGCGGTCCAGCCGCTGTGCAGCTCCACGCGCGCGCCGGGGTCGGCGACGATGCGCGTGCCGCTGGTTACCGGCCAGTTGATCGACGCCGGGGCAAAGTTGCGGCCGTCGGTGGCGATCTGGGCCGTGCCGCCCTCCAGCGCGCTGATGGCGGCCACGCGCGCGGGCGGGTCGGCCTGGGCCCATCCGAGCAGCGGTGCGGCCAGCAGCAACGCGCCGCCCAGCCAGCGGCTCCATGAAAAGGGAGTGGTGTGCGTCATGGTGTCTGAACGGGGCGCGAAGAGTGGAAGGCTCGCGCACCCAATGTCATAACGCGCGGCGGCCGCGTTCGGTTTGCCCCCACCAGCCGCGCCGTGCAAAGCTGCGGCAGAGTTTGCAAGCAGATGTAGGGTTGGACTGCCGTTGTCCAGCCACCGGTTTTGGTAGAAAAATCCGGCCCTGGCGCTCGTCTATCAAGACCGGACAGCTATCAATTCAGGAGTGAAAGCCGCTGACCGTCACCCGGCCAGGGCGGCCTTCACCGCCGCGCTGACGGCGCCCATGTCCGCCTTGCCGGCCAGCCGCTGCTTGACGGCGCCCATCGCCTTGCCCATGTCGCCCGGCCCGCTGGCGCCCAGCTCGGCCACGATGGCCTTGACCTCGGCGGCCACCTCGTCGGCCGACAGGCGGGCGGGCAGGTAGGCCTGCAGCACGGTCATTTCGGCGGCCTCGATGTCGACCAGGTCTTGCCGGCCGGCCTTGGTGAAGGCTTCGATGCTGTCCTTGCGTTGCTTGATCAGCTTGTCGACGATGGCGATGATGGCGGTGTCGTCCAGCGTCACGCGCTCATCCACCTCTTTTTGCTTCATCGCCGCCTGCAGCAGGCGGATGGTGCCCAGGCGCCCGGTGTCCTTGGCGCGCATGGCGGTCTTCATGTCTTCGGTGATCTGGTCTTTCAGGCTCATGGGGTAAGTCCTCGCAAAAACGACAAAGGCTCGCTGAGCGTCCCCGGCGAGCCTTCGTGAAGGTGAAGCGACTGGAATCAGTACAGCTTCTTGGGCAGCTGCTGGCTGCGCACGCGCTTGTAGTGGCGCTTGACCGCGGCCGCCTTCTTGCGCTTGCGCTCGGCGGTGGGCTTTTCGTAGAACTCGCGGGCGCGCAGGTCGGTCAGCAGGCCCAGTTTCTCAATGGTGCGCTTGAAGCGGCGCAGGGCAACGTCAAACGGCTCGTTTTCTTTGACTCGGATGGTGGTCATTCAATTTTCAGAGGATTGCGCGGCCAGCGGGTGCGAAGTAGATCAGGCTTCGCGCCATTCGCCGCAAGTCTTGCCCCGCCTGTTAACTAGTATGCGGCCGGCGGGAGCTTTTGCCAGCAAAACAAAAGATTATACCCCCCTGAGGCGCTGGCGCGCCATCCCCCCGAGGGGACAACGCTGGCGGCCGGCGCAGGTCCGGCCACGGCGTTCCCGGATGGCCTGCTCCGCGGCCTTTGGAAGGGCCTGCTGCGCGGCCCGCGCGTGAGGCGGTTCCGGCGCGGCGCCGCTATTTCGCCGCCGGCGCGTTCTATCGACGCACCGGCAGCGCCTCGGCGCAGGCGTGGGCGCTGGCCCAGGCCCACTGGAAGTTGTAGCCGCCCAGCCAGCCGGTGACGTCGACCACTTCGCCGATGAAGTACAGGCCGGGCTGGCGGCGGGCTTCGAGGGTCTGGGACGACAACTCGCGCGTGTCGACGCCGCCGACGGTGACTTCGGCCTTCTTGTAGCCTTCGGTGCCGGTGGGGGTGAGCGTCCAGCGCTGGATGCGTTCGGCCAGCGCGTGCAGCGCCTTGTCGCTGGCCTCGTTGATGGGGCGCTGCCAGGCGGCGTCCTGCGCGACCCAGGCGTCGGCCAGGCGTTGCGGCAGCCATGCGGCCAGTTCTTTGGTGATGAGCTTGCGCGATCCGCGCGCCTTGGCGCCCGCCAGTTCGCCCAGCAGATCGACGCCTGGCGTCAGGTCGATCTCCATCGGCGTGCGCGGCTGCCAGTAGCTTGAAATCTGCAGCACCGCCGGCCCCGACAGGCCACGGTGCGTGAACAACAGGTCTTCATGGAACGTGGTGCGCTGCTTTTTCGCCCCGGTGCTGATCGCCACCGGCAGCGACAGGCCCGCCAGCTGCGCGTAGGGCGCCCACGCCGTGCCGTCGAACGTCAGCGGCACCAGGCCCGGGCGCGTGTCGGTCACCTTCAGGCCGAACTGGCGCGCCAGATCGAAGCCGAAGCCGCTGGCGCCGATCTTGGGAATCGACAGCCCGCCCGTGGCCACCACCAGCGACGGCGCGCTGACCGGGCCGCCATCGCTATCAATCAAATAGCTGTGTGCGCTTTCTGCATCAGCGCTGGGCGGCGATTTGTCTTGAAATTCGACGCGCCGCACCTGGCACGGTTGCCAGCGGATGACTTCTCCACCGTGGTCGCGTGCAGCGGCGCACTCGTCCAGCAGCAGCTGGATCAGGTCTTCGGCCGACCGGTCACAGAACAACTGGCCCTTGTGCTTTTCATGCCAGGGCACGCCGTGGCGGTCCAGCAGGGCGATGAAGTCGCGCGGCGTGTAGCGCGCCAGCGCCGAGCGGCAGAAATGCGGGTTGGCGCTGAGAAAGTGCCGGTGCGGCGCGGCCGGGTCGAGGTCGCGGTTGGTGAAGTTGGCCCGCCCGCCGCCCGAGATGCGCACCTTTTCGGCCACGCGCTCGCTGTGGTCGATCAGCACCACGCGCGCGCCGCGCCGGGCGGCCTGCGCGGCGCAGAACAGGCCGGCAGCGCCCGCGCCGAGGATGACGACATCGCAATGAAGCATGGCGCGAGTGTAGGTTCGCGTGGGTGGGGCTTTCGCGATTCATGGCGCGCCGCGGGCCCGGGCGCGCTGCCTCTAGCGAGGGAAATGACGCGCTGATGCGGCGATCAGGCTGTCAGCGTCGCTGCTTCCTGCTGGGCGGCGCGCACGCCGCGCACCACGTCGCCCACCACCATCACGGCGGGGCTGCCCAGGCCGGTGGCGGACAACTGGTCGACCAACTCGCCCAGCGTGGTGATGCACTGGCGTTGCGACGGCAGGCTGGCGCGCTCGATCACGGCCACCGGCGTGTAGGGCGGCAGCGCGGACAGCAGGCCGGCCTGGATGCGCGCCGCGCTGCTGATGCCCATGTAGATCACCAGCGTAAGGTGCAGGTCGCGCGCCGATTCGCCCAGGCGCGCCCAGTCCAGGCCGGGGCCGTCCTTTTGCGGGTGGCCGGTGACAAACACCACGCCGTGCGCGCGGTCGCGGTGCGTCAGCGGCGCGCCCAGGCTGGTCATGGCCGCCAGCCCGGCGGTGACGCCGTTGACGACGACCGGCTCGATGCCGGCGCGGCGCAGGCTTTCCACCTCTTCGCCGCCGCGGCCAAAGATGAACGGATCGCCGCCTTTCAGGCGCACCACATTTTCGCCGGCGTGCGCGGCGTCCAGCATCAGTTGTTCGATGGTGGCCTGCGGCGTGCTCTTGCAGCCGCCACGCTTGCCGACGTAGGTGATGCGCGCATCCGGCCGAGCATGGGCCAGCACGCCATCGCCCACCAGGTCGTCGACCAGGATCACGCTGGCCGACTGGATGGCGCGGACGGCCTTAAGCGTCAGCAGCTCAGGGTCGCCCGGGCCGGCGCCGACCAGGGTGACACGGCCAAGGGGGATGGCGGAAGAGGCGCTCATGCGGCAACGGTGGGTGGAAGGAACGACGCGCCCGCCGCCGGGATGGCCCGGCAGGCCTGCACGATGTAATCGACCTGGCAGACGATGGGCTCGGGCGGCGCCACCGCGCCTTGCAGCACGGCGCGGATGTAGTCCGCCGTGGCGGCGGCGTCCGTGGTGGGCGGCAGCACGGGCAGCGTGGCCAGCGCGCCCGGCTGGGCGGGCTGCACTTCACGCATGTCGCCGCCCAGCAGCAGCTGCATGCGCGGCGTGCGGCGGGCGTCGGCCACGGGTTCGCCTTCGGTGCCGCGCAGCAGCAGGGCGGGCGTGCCCGTCAGCCGCAGCGTGGCGGCCATGGATTCGGCGTATTCGGGGTGGGTGTAGCTGCTGACCACCAGCGCCGGGCCGGCCACCGGGTTCATCAGCTTCACCAACGCGTGCGCGCTGTTGCGCAGGCCAATGGCGCGGCGCACGTCCAGCAGGCGCTGCAGGCCAGCGTGCAGCGCGCCGGTGGGGACGAAGTGGACGCTGCCGCGGGCGATGCGCTCCGTCGGCAGGCGGGGCCCGATGTTTAGCGCGGCCAGCACGTCGGCGCTGGGCACGCGGCTGTCTTCGGTGGGCATGCCGTGTACCAGCACGGGCAGGCCCTGGCGCGCCAGCAGCAGCGCCAGCAGGGGGGTCAGCACCGGCAGCTTGCGCGCGCCGTTGTAGCTGGGCAGCACGACCACTGGCGCGTCGCTGGCGGGCAGGCGGGCCAGGCGGGCTTCGGTGGCGTCCAGAAAGCCGGCCATTTCGTCGGGGGTTTCGCCCTTGATGCGCATGGCCACGCAGAAGGCGCCGACTTCCAGGTCGGTGCACTGGCCGTCCAGCACCTGGCCCAGCAGGTCGGCCGCCTGTTCGCGCGACAGCGCCCGCGCGCCCTGCGCGCCGCGGCCGATTTCCTTGAGGTAGGGGCTGATTCCCATGGTGGCATTGTGGGCCGGCACCTTCACCGGCTCAATTGACCCGAGTCAAGGATAAAACAGTTGCTCGCGGGCCGCGCGCGTCACAACCCCAGGCTGTGCAGCAGCCGCGCGATCTGCCCCGGCTGCGGCAGCACCGGGCCGGCAAAGCGCACGGCGCCGTCGCGCCCGCCCACCAGCAGGGTGGGAAAGGTTTCGATGTCCACGTCGCCCAGCGCGTCGGCTTCTTCCTCGATGTCGACCCAGCGGAACGCCACCCGCGGGTGCGCGGCCGCGGCTTGCCGGAAGCCGGCCTCGAAGTCGCGGCAGGTGCCGCACCAGGCGGCGCACAGGCAGATGACGGCGCCGTCGGCGCCGCCCTCGGCCAGGGTGCCGGCCAGCAGGGCGCGCAGGTCGGGGTCGGTCAGGGAAAGGCTCATCGCACGGGCGCTGGCGACGGCGACGGTCGCTGCAGCGGGTGCGGCGATTGTCCTCCGATTGGCGGGCGGCGCTGGCCCGCGTTAGCCCGCGACGCCCGTGGCCACCCGCCGCCCCGGCACCGCCATGCGCGCCATCAGCACGTTGCCGTGGGTCGAATCGGTGCAGTACACGACGTGCCGGTCGGCACCGAACGCCAGGTTGGTGATCGACGCGCCGCGTGGGCCCTGCAGCACGACTTCGGGTTCGGCCAGCCGATTCAGCACCCACACGCAGCCCAGGCCGGGGTTGGCGACCAGCAGGCGGCCGTCTTCGTCCATCGCCAGCCCATCGGGGCCGCTGGGGCCGTAGGAGGTGAAGAACTGGCCCACCTTGGACACGCTGCCGTCGGGCAGCAGCGGCATGCGCCACACGCAGTTGCCGCGCGTGACGGCCACGAACAGAAAGCGCTCGTCGTCCGACAGCACGATGCCGTTGGGGCTGGGCACGTTGGTCAGCAGCAGGTCGAGCCGGCCGTCACGGCCCAGGCGGTACACCCGGCCGGTGGGGTCGTGCAGGCCGGTCTGGCCCTGGTCGGTGAAGTACAGGTTGCCTGCGGCGTCGAAAGTCAGGTCGTTGACGCCCTTGAAGCTCTCGCTGTTGCGGCGCTGCAGATAGGGCGTGACGGCGCCGGTGGCGATGTCGAGCCGCATCAGGCCATTCTTGTAGTCGGTGATGAGCAGCGTGCCGGCGTCCAGGAACTTCATGCCGTTCGGTTCGCCGTCGTATTCGGCCACCAGCGTCCACGCGCCCTGCGGGTCGATGCGGAAGACGCGGCCCCAGGGTATGTCGGTCAGGTACAGGTTGCCGGCTTCATCGACGACCGGGCCTTCCAGGAACGAATCGGTGATGACGCCGCCGCGGTTGGCATCGGCCCATGCGCTGCGCTCGGCGCGCCGGAAGGCGGCGGGCATGGTGGTGAACACATCGAGGTCCCGGACCTCAGGGGCTTGCAGCAAAAACATGGCGGAGGCTTTCGGATTGTTCAGTGAGGATCGCTCAGGCAGCGGCATCAAAACCATACAGCCGCGCCGGGTTGTCAACCAGGATGCGGTCCATGGCCGCGTCGCTGACAGACCAGGCCTGCAGCAGGTCCACCAGATCGGCGTCGTTCACGGTGCCGGGTGTCTCGGTGGTGTGCGGCCAGTCGCTGCCCCACACCAGACGGTCGGGCGCGGCCTGCACCAGAGCTTGGCCCAACGGCAGGGTATCTGCATAACTGGGCCATGCACGGTTGATCGCATGTAGGCGCCCGAGAGCTTGACCCAGGTGTTGCCACCATCCAGCAGCTTGCGCACCACGCCATAGGCCTGCGCAGCTGGGCCTTGGGCCGGATCAATGCGGCCCAGATGGTCGATGACCAACGGCACGGGCAGGGTTTGCAGCTGGGGCACCAGTTCGATGAGTTGCTCGGGGTGCACAAAGATCTGGATGTGCCAGCCCGCACAGGCCGGGTGCTCGGCCACCTTGCGCGCCAGCGTGGCGAGCATGTCGGGCGTGGTCTCGCCCCACGACTGCGGCGACACGAAATTGACGCGCAGCCCGCGCACGCGCCGCGCCGCCAGGCGGGCCAGTTCGGCATCGGTCACGTCCTGCGCCACCACGGCCACGCCGCGCGCGCTGTCGCCCAGCTGGTCCAGTGCATCCAGCGTGCAGGCGTTGTCGGTGCCATAGGTCGACGGCGTCACCACCACCGCGCGCGACGTGCCCAGGCGCTGCTGCAGCAGGCGGTAGGCGGCCACGGGCGCGTCGGGCGGCGTGCGCGGCCAGTGCGGCGACGGCGCGAAGCGCGGGTCGAAGATGTGCATGTGGCTGTCGCACGCGCCGGGCGGCAACTGGCGCTGCGGGCGGTTCAGGCCCACCGAGTGGAGCACCGGGGTCATTGCTTTTCAATACCCACTTTGACTGCCACAGACTCCCACAACTGGGCATCTGCCTTCAGCTTGTCTGCAAAGGCGGTTCCACTGAGCACGCTGGGCACGGCACCGAGGTCTGTGGCAAAGGTCTGAACATCCGCGCTGGCCATGGCTTTTGTGATTTCCTGGCGTAGCTTGTTCAGTACGGCTTCTGGAGTGCCTTTGGGCGCCCACAGGCCGGTGAAATTGACCACTTTGTAGCCCGGCGCCCCGGCCTGGGCAAACGTGGGTACATTGGGTACGGCCTTGAGCCGCTGCTCGCCGCTCACTGCCAGCAGGCGCACTTTGTCGGCACGCACTTGCCCCATCACACCAGGAGTGGATGCGATCTGGAAATCGATGGTCCCGCCCAGCAACGCCAAGGTGGCTTCACCAGCGCCTTTGAAGGGCACGTGGGTGGCCTTGAGGCCGCTGGCAACTTGCAGTGCTTCGGTTGCGAAGTGGGGCATGGTGCCCGCTCCGCCGGTGCCGTAGTTGAGCTTGCCCGGGTTGGCTTGGGAATATGCCACCAGGTCGCCCAGCGTTTTGAATGGGGAGTTGGCAGCTACCACCAAGGAGGTCGGGGCGAAGTTGAAACCAGCCACAGGCACCAAGTCGTTGGCGTAGTCCCAAGGCAGCTTCTTGAACACCTGGGGAAGGATGGAGTAGGTGGTGTCGTTGGCCAAGAGCGTGTAGCCATCACTTGGCGAACGCGCCACCTGGTTGGCACCGATGGTGCCCGTGCCACCCGCCTTGTTTTCGACAAAGAAGCTCTGGCCGGTTTGCTCTGTGAGCTTTTGGGCTATGCGTCGGGTCACCTGATCGACCGCACCGCCGGGCGGGTAGGGCACCACGATCTTGACGGCTTTGTCCGGGTAGCCGGTTTGTGCCATGGCATGGGCCATGGCGAAGGTCAGCGCGAGGGCTGCGCTCAGTGAGGTGTGAATGCGTTGCATGAGCGTCTCCTTGTCTGTAGGTCAATCAGCTTTGAGGTCGAGTGCCTTGGCGATCTGGCCATAAGTGGTCGCCTCGCGGGCCACGCGGCTGGCAAAGGCATTGCCGCAGACCGATTCAGCGTCCAGCCCCAGGCCGCGCAGCTTGTCGATGGCCGATGTGCTCTTGGCAAAGTCGGCAGCCGTGCGCTCCAGCGCCTGGGCAATGGGCTCGGGCAGGCCTGCGGGGGCCAGCAGGCCGTACCAGGCGTCGGCCGAATAGTTGCCGCCGCCAGACTCGGCAAACGTCGGCACGTCGGGCAGCAGCGTCGACCGCTTGGGCGACGCCACGGCCAGCGCCGCCAGCTTGCCGCTGCGGATCTGCGGCAGCACCGAGCCCAGCGTGGCGAACGAGCTGTCGAGCTGGCCGCCCATCAGGTCCGTCACCACGGGTGCAGCGCCCTTGTAGGGCACATGATTGAGCTGCAAACCCTGGGCGCGGGCAAACATCTCGGTGGCAAAATGGCCTGAACTGCCCACCCCGGCCGTGCCTGCGGTCACGCGGCCGGGTTCGGCACGGGCCTTGGCTTGGTAGTCGGCCAGGGTCTTCACCGGCAGGCTGGGGGCCACCACCAGCACCGTGGGGCTGCTGGCCACCGTGCACAGGGGGCGGAAGGACTTCACCGCATCAAACTTGACGCGGCCGCTGTACAGGGCGGGAATCATGGTGTGGTTGGTGGCGCCAAACAGCAGCGTGTAGCCATCGGCCGGTGCGTCGGCCACCGCCTGCGCGGCCAGGATGGTGTTGGCGCCGGGCTTGTTGTCGACCACGAAGGGCTGGCCCAGCACGCGGCTGGCGTGGTCGGCGAAGGCGCGCGCCACCACGTCGGTGGGGCCGCCCGCCGCAAAGCCCACCACCAGCTTGACGGGCTTGGCGGGATACGCGCCGGCTTGCGCGAGGCAGACACCAGATGCTATGGATAACGTAGCTGCCAGCGCTTTGGCCATCAGCGCTGCAGGCCGTTTTGGCATGATATTCACGGTGTGAGTCCTGAACAGGGGCGCGGCCTCAGTCCGTGCGGATGCCGCTCTGGCGGATCACGCGCGCCCATTTCGTGGTTTCAGATTGCAGGAATGCGCGGAAGTCCTGCGCGCTGGAGCCGACGCCGCTCACGCCCAGTTCGGCGAAGCGCTTTTTCACGTCGGGGCTGGCGACGATGGCGCGGGTTTCGGCTTCGAGCCGCTGCAGCACGGGCTGCGGCGTGCCGGCGGGTGCGAACAACCCGTTCCACTCGCTGACCTGAAAGCCCGGCAGGCCGGATTCGGCCACCGTGGGCACCTGCTCCCAGCCTTCAACCCGCTTGGGCGACGTCACCGCCAGCGCACGCAGCTTGCCGCCCTTGACGAACGGGCCGCTGGCCGTGGTGGCGCTGAACATCAGGTCCACCTGGCCGCCGATCAGGTCGGTCAGCGCCGGCGCACCGCCGCGGTAGGGGATGTGGGTGATCGACACCCGCGCGCCCTGCTTGAACAGCTCGCCCGCCAGATGCTGCGCACCGCCGTTGCCAGCCGACGCGTAGGTCAGGTGGCCGGGCTTGGCGCGCGCCGCCTGCATCAGGTCGGCCACCGACTTCAGCGGCGACGCCGTCGGCACCACCAGCAGCAGCGGCGCCTGCATCACCAGCGAAATCGGCGCGAAGTCCTTGGCCGCGTCGAAGGGCATCTTGGGCAGCAGGCTGGGGTTGACGGTGAAGGCCGTCGCGTCCAGCAGCAGCGTGTAGCCGTCGGGCGCCGCCTTGGCCACCGCCGCCGCGCCGATGGTCCCGCTGCCGCCGGGCCGGTTGTCCACCACCACCTGCTGGCCCAGCCGGCTGGACAGCTGCGTGGCCAGCAGGCGCGCGGTGTTGTCGGCGTTGCCGCCCGCGGGGTAGGGCACGATCAGCTTGAGCGGTCGGTCGGGCCAGGCCGCCTGTGCGTAGGTGGGCTGCGGGCTGGCCGCGCCAACTGCAAAAGTGATAGCTGCCAGCGCTTTCGTGGCAAGCGCTGCAGGCCGTTTTGGCATGTTCAAATCCTTGAAAACAGCCGGACGCAGAGGACGCAGAGATTCCGCAGAGGACGCAGAAAAAATCTTCATGTGGCTGTTCCTTTCGCGTCCTTCGCGAGCCTTTTGCGTCCTTCGCGTCCGGTTTTCGGGATGGGGCGCCAACGCACATCCGCGCGTCAGTGATCGTTTCAAGCTTTCGTGCATGGTGTCTTCGTCCGAGTGGCAAAGGGCCAAGGCCACGCTCAGGCCGCCGCAGCCGGTGTGCTTTCCAGCACCGCCAGCACGTTGCGCGCCGCGCCCACGCCCATGTTGATGTAGGCGTCGCTCGTCACGCCGCCGATGTGCGGGCTGAGGACGAAGTTCGGCTCGCCCTGGAACGGGTGGCCGGCGGTCATCGGCTCAACCGCAAAGCTGTCCAGCCCCGCCGCAGCCACCTGGCCCGAACGCACGGCCTGCAGCAGCGCGTCTTCGTCGATCAGGCCGCCACGCGCCGTGTTGACCAGCAGCACGCCGCGCTTGCAGGCGGCCAGCGTCTGCGCGTTGAGCAGGTTGGCGTTGTCGGCCGTCAGCGGGCAGTGCAGCGAAATGGCGTCGGACTCGCGCCAGATCGTGTCCAGGTCCACGGGGCGGATGTAGGGCGGCAGGTCCTTGGCAAACGGGTCGTGCCCCAGCACCGTCATGCCCATGGCGTCGCACATGCGCGCAAAGCGCTGGCCGATGGCGCCCAGGCCGACCAGGCCGATGGTGCGCCCGCCCAGTTCCACGCTCTTGTGCGTGGCCTTGTCCCAGTGGCCGGCGTGCATGCGCGCGTTGAGCGGCACCACCGACTTGGCGCAGGCCAGCAGCAGGGCCAGCGCCTGCTCGGCCACGGCGGCGGCGTTGGCGCCCACGGCGGCGCGCACTTCGATGCCACGCGCCTTGGCGGCGTCCTTGTCGATGGTGTCGGTGCCGCTGCCGTGCTTGGAGATCACGCGCAGCGAAGGCGCGGCGTCCATCACGGCCGCGCCGACCTTGCCGTAGCGCACGATCATCGCCACCGGGTCGTGCTGGCGGCACAGGGCCACCAGGTCGGGCTCGGTCGGCGTCTTGCCGGCGTAGACGATTTCGAAGTCGCGCAGGATGTCGAGTGCCTGCGATGCCAGGTCGGCACCGGTGACGATGAGGGCGGGGCGTGTGCTCACAGCTGTTCTCCTTCTTTCAGCACGCCGGCGGCGCGCAGGGCGGCGGGCAGCCACTTCGATGCGGTGTCGCCGCGCGAAATCGCGTCCAGCCGCGCGGCCTCGTCGGCCACCTTTTTCACGGCCAGCGCCAGCATGGCGGGCGCCTTGGCCCGCTCGATCACCACCACGCCGTCGGCGTCGCCCACCACCAGATCACCCGGGTTGACCACCGCGCCGCCGGCGCTGATGGGGTGGTTGATGCGTCCGGGCACGAACTTGGTCGGCCCGGCGGGGTTGAAGCCCGCGCTGAACACCGGAAAGCCCAGTTCCATTAGCTCCAGCCGGTCGCGGATGGCGCCGTCGACCACCACGCCGGCCAGCCCGAGCTTCTTGCAGGCGCTGAGCATCAGCGTGCCCATCAGCGCGGCCGTTTGGTCGCCCTTGCCGTCGATCACCAGCACGTCGCCCGGCTTGGCCAGGGCGATGGCGGCGTGGATCATCAGGTTGTCGCCCGGCCGCACCTCCACCGTGAAGGCGGGGCCGGCCACGGCCATGCTGTGGTGAACGGGCGCCACGCGGGCATGCATGGTGCCGCGACGGCCGGCCACGTCGGACAGGATGGCGGCCTGGTACTGGGCGGCCTGGGCCACCACGTCGGCGGGAACGCGCTCGATGTCGCGAATGATTTCGGGGAGTTGGTTCATGGGGGCGTTGTTTTGGGAGTGGTTGAATGGAGGGGGAGCGTCAATCGGCCTTGATGTTTCCCTTGCGGATCACCTCGGCCCACTTGGCGGAATCGGACTTCTGCAGGTCGCCCAGTTGCTGCGGCGTGCCGCCGACCAGCGTGACGCCCAGCTTGTCGGCCAGGGCCACGATGGACGGCTCTTTCAGCGCGGCGTTGATCTCGCGGTTCAGGCGATCCACCACGGCGGCGGGCGTCGCCTTGGGCGCGAACACGGCCTGCCACTGCTCGACCACGAAGTCCTTGAGGCCGGCTTCGGCCATCGTCGGCACGTTGGGCAATGCCGGCAGGCGCGCCGACGACGTCACGGCCAGCGCGCGCAGGTTGCCGGCGCGCACATGCGGCAGCGCGGCGGCGGCCGGCGCGAACATGAAGTTGACCTGCTCACTCAGCGTGTCCTGCAGCGCCGGCGTGTCGCCCTTGTAGGGAATGTGGGTGAACTGGGTGCCGGTTTTCTGCTTCAGCAACTCGCCCTGCATCTGCAGGATGGTGCCGTTGCCGCCCGAGGCGAAGGCCAGCTTGCCCGGCTGCGCCTTGGCGGCTGCAATCAGGTCGGCCACGCTCTGGAACGGCTGCTTGGCGCCCACCACCAGGATGTGCGGAATGGTGCCGAGGGTAACCACGGGCGCAAAGCTCTGGATCGGGTCGTAGGGCAGCTTGCCCATCAGGTGCGGTGCAATGGCCTGCGGCCCGATGGACGTGCCCAGCAGCGTGTACCCGTCGGGCGCGGCCTTGGCGACATAGGCGGCGCCAATGGTGCCGGTGGCGCCGGCCTTGTTGTCCACGATGACGTTCGTGCCCAGGGCCTGCGCCACGCGCTGCGCCAGGTTGCGGCCCAGCACGTCGGTGCTGCCGCCGGGCGGATACGGCACCACCCAGGTGATGGTGCGGCCCGTGGGCCAGGTCTGGGCGTGGACGGTGGATGCGAGCAGCGCCAGGCTGCCGACCAGCAGCGCACGCCGGCGCTTGGAGGGCGTGAGAACAGGGGGCATGACGGTCCTTCAGTGAGACGTGGGCGCCGATGGGAAGTCGTACAGGCGCTGGGGGTTGTGAACGAGAATTTGCGCGAGCGCCGCGGAGTCGCCTGCCCAGCGCGCCAGATGGTCGAGCTGGCGCGCGTCGTCGGGCAGCGGCTGCAGGCCGGCGGATGCCGTGGCGTGCGGCCAGTCGCTGCCCCACAGCACCCGGTCGGGCGCGACGTCGAGGTAGCTGCGGGCCAGCGCGTGCAGGCCGGGGTCGTCCACCGAGCCGCTGGCGCTGACGATGTACCCGCCCGACAGCTTGATCCAGGCCCGGCCTTCCGCCAGCAATTGCAGCAGCAGCGCGTGCGCGGGCCGGTGCGCGTCGGCGCCGGGCTGGATGCGGCCGAAATGGTCGAACACCAGCGGCACGGGCGACTGGCGCAGCACGTCGCCCAGCGTGGCCAGAACTTCCGGCGCCATCAGCAACTGCAGGTGCCAGCCTAGGTCGGCCAAGCGGCGCGACAGCGGGACGATGGCGTCCACGCTGCCCGACACGCCCAGCGACAGGTTGAGCCGCGCGCCGCGCACGCCCGCGCCGTGCAGGCGTTGCAGTTCGGCATCGCTTTCGCTGCCGTCGATGACGGCGACGCCGCGCGCCTGCGGCCCCAACCGATGCAGCGCGTCCAGCAGGCTGCGGTTGTCGGTGCCGTAGGTCGATGGCGTGACGACCACGGTGCGCGCCGTGCCCAGTCGCCGCTGCAGCAGTCGATAGTCATCGACCGATGCGTCGGGCGGCCGCAGGCGCGCACCGGCGACGGCGGGGTAGGCGCTGTCGTAGACGTGCATGTGGCAGTCGCAGGCCAGGGGCGGCGGCACGAAACCTGGCGGCTGCGTGCCCGCCGAAAACGGCACGGCGGTGCGAGCGGTAGCCATCATGGCCTGTCAGCGGGCTGCGCGGTGGGAATCAGTCGACCTTGGCGCCCGATTCCTTGACGATGCGTCCCCAGCGGACGATGTCGTCGCGGATCAGCTTGCCGAACTGGTCGGCGCTGCTGCCGGCCACGTCCGCGCCCTGGTCGCCGAGCTTCTTCTGCAACTGGGCGTCGGCCAGCGCCTTCTGGATGTCGGCGTTGAACTTGGCGACCACGTCCTTGGGCAGGTTGGCCGGGCCGAGAATGCCGAACCACGTGACGGCCTCGAAGCCCTTGTAGCCCGATTCGGCCACCGTGGGCACCTGCGGCAGGTC
>ENA-UPTA01002241-UPTA01002241.1-activated-sludge-metagenome-genome-assembly--contig:-NODE-2241-length-20171-cov-5.843160_pt1 | contig 20171 bp, 17 predicted proteins | sample MGYA00238184_ERZ773361 | MGnify/ENA primary metagenome ERZ773361 (study PRJEB29100, sample SAMN05720205) | activated sludge metagenome | isolation source: anaerobic digester from wastewater...
TTTCGTCTGCGCGACCGAGAGCATCGCCCATCCCGCCTTCAAGAAGGCGTTCCTGCGCGGCAATGCGCGCGATGCCGTGGCGAGCGTGCAGATCGATCCGCGCCTGCCCGTGATCCCCGTGCGCGCGCTCAAGAACGCCGGGACCGAAGCCTTTACCGCCAAGCAGCGCGAGGTCGCGCAGATGCTCGACGAGGGCAAGGTCGACATGGCCGCCGCCCAGCTTGAGATCGAGCATTACTGGGCCGGCGCGCTGCGCCGCGCGGTGATCGACGGCGATGTCGAGAACGGCTCGCTGATGGCCGGCCAGTCGGTCGGCATGGTGACCAGCGAACAGCCGGTGGCCGAGATCGTCGCCGAGCTGATGGGCCAGAGCGAAGCCGCGCTGGCGGGTTAAAGATTCACGCAGAGACGCAGAGATTTGGCGGCGAAGCCGCTTGGATCTCCTGCGCGGCGTGCCCGGCAGGCATGACGGGAACGGCAGGGCCTTCGGCCCGGCGGGAGTCCTCTGCGTCTCTGCGTGAAATATCATCCACCGCGCACCCAACAAAAAAGGGGCCGGAGCGGCTGGCTCCGGCCCATTGAGTTGATGTTCGCAGGAGGAACATGGGTAGGCGGGATCGGGGAGGAGGAGAGGGAGGAGCCCCGACCCCGCCAAGCTGGTAGTGGGAGCGCTCAGTAGTTGTAGGCGCGCTCTCCGTGTTCGCCGAGGTCGAGGCCTTCGCGTTCGACTTCCGGAGTGACCCTGAGGCCGGTGACCGCCTTGGCAGCGTAGATGGCGATAGCCGTGCCGATCGCGGCCCAGACAATCGTCGCGCCGGTTGCTGCGGCCTGGATGCCGAGCTGCGCACCGATCGAGACCGAGCCGTCGCCGGGGCCGCCCAGGCCAGGGGCATAGACGATGGCCGTGCCCAGGGCGCCGACGATGCCGCCCACGCCGTGGATGCCGAAGGCGTCGAGCGAGTCGTCATAGCCAAGCTTGGGCTTGAGCACCGTGACGGCGACGAAGCAGATGGCCGAGGCGACCGCGCCGAGGATGATGGCGCCCATCGGGCCGGAGTTGCCGGCCGCCGGAGTGACCGCGACGAGGCCGGCGATGATGCCCGAGCAGAAGCCCAGCGCCGAGGCCTTGTGACCGGCCAGCTTTTCCGCGACCATCCAGGCCAGCGCGCCGGCAGCCGTGGCAACGAAGGTGTTGATCATGGCGAGTGCGGCCGAACCGTTGGCTTCCAGCGCCGAACCGGCGTTGAACCCGAACCAGCCGACCCACAGCATGCCCGTGCCGACCATGGTGAGCGTCAGCGAGTGCGGGGCCATGATTTCCTTGCCATAGCCGATGCGCTTGCCGAGGATCAGGGCCGCGACCAGCGCCGAGACACCAGCGTTGATGTGAACCACGGTGCCGCCGGCGAAATCGAGCGCGCCCATTTCAAAGAACTTGCCACCCGCGGCCCAGACCATGTGGGCAATCGGGAAGTAGACGATCGTCAGCCAGATCGCGGCGAAGACCATCACCGCGGAAAACTTGATGCGTTCGACCACCGAACCCAGCACCAGGGCCACGGTGATCGCGGCAAAGGTCATCTGGAAGCTGATGAACACGTATTCGGGCAGCTTGAAGCCGTCGCTGAAGGTGTCGGCCAGACTGTCTGGCGTCACCCCGGCGAGGAACCACTTGCCCCAGGCGATATAGGCGTTGCCTTCCGGTCCGAAGGCCAGGCCGTAGCCATAGGTAACCCAGATGATCATGGCGAGGCAGGCCGCCGCGCCGATCTGGGTCATGGTCGCCAGCATGTTCTTGGTGCGGGTCAGGCCGCCATAGAACAGCGCCAGGCCCGGCAGGATCATCAGCAGGACCAGCACGGTCGAGGTCATCATCCAGGCGGTATCGCCCTTGTCGACAACAGCTTCGACGGCCGGTTCGGCGGCAGCGGCCGCCTCCTGCGCAAAGGCGGCGGTGGCGGTGAGCAGCGAGGCCCCGACCGCTCCGGCGCCGCAGATCAGCTTGCGGATCATCGTCATATCCCTCCTGTTGGCGGCGCTCACAGCGCGGTGTCCCCGGTCTCGCCGGTGCGGATGCGCACGGCCGAGGCAAGATCGAGCACGAAGACCTTGCCATCGCCGATGGCGTCCGTGCTGGCGGTTTGCTGGATGGTTTCGACCACTTGCGGCGCCAGCGCATCGCTGACGGCGATCTCGATCTTCACCTTGGGGAGCATGTTGGTGGAATATTCCGCCCCGCGGTAGATCTCGGTCTGCCCCTTCTGCCTTCCGAAGCCCTTGACCTCGGTCACGGTCATCCCCGCCACGCCGAGCGTGCCGAGCGCGTCGCGCACCTCGTCGAGCTTGAAGGGCTTGATGATGGCGATGATGAATTTCATGCCTGACCCCTGATTACGTGCCGGCACCATGCCGGTCAGGGTCAGCTTAGCAAGGTGCGTGCCAATCTGGATTTATCGTTATAATTCAGTCATTCGGAGAACCCTGCACTGCGCGCGCTTTTAAGTGCCCGCCCGTTTCCCGGGCAAGTGCCTAATTTTTAGGCAAGCCGATCCGGGCCCAGACGGGCAGATGGTCCGATCCGCGCGCGGCCAGGGCCGAATGGTGGACGCCGGATTCGAGCAGATTCCACTCCTGCGACAGAACCACCCGGTCGAGTTGGGCGACGGGCCGCCGCGAGGGGAAGCTGCGCCCCGGGGCGAGCACCCGCCACGGATCGCGGAACTCGGCCAGGGCGCCGCGCTGGAGGCTCCATTCGTTGCAATCGCCCATCAGCACGGTCGGGCAGTGTGCATCGCAGCGATCGAGGTGGGCGAGGATCGCGCGGACCTGGTGGCGGCGGCGCAGGCCCGACAGGTCGAGATGCATGCCCACCACCCGGAACCGGCGCCCTTCGTGGATCAGGTCGGCGCGGATCGCCCCGCGCGGCTCCAGCGTGGGCAGCGGCACCACGCCAGCTTCGGCCACGGCAATGTCGCGGCGCACCAGCAGCGCGTTGCCATGCCAGCCGATCGAATCCGGGCGGTGGTTGAGCGGGACGGCGTGATAGGGAGTGAATTCGTCGATGTGGGCGCGCGGCAGCACCGTCTCGCGCCGACCCAGCCGTCGGTCGGCCTCCTGCAGGGCCACCACGTCGGCGCCGATCTCCTTGAGGATTGCGATGATCCGGTCGGGATCGCGCCGCCGGTCAAGTCCGACGGCCTTGTGGATGTTGTAGCTGGCGAAGGTCAGTTCCATCGGGTACCCTTCGTCGTCCGGGGGCGGTCCTCTGCGTCATCCCGGGCCCCTCGACTCGCTCGGGACAGGCTTGATCCGGGATCGCTGGCCGCAACCGCAGACCTGTCCGGCCAGCGGTCCCGGGTCAAGCCCGGGACGACGCTGGAATGCCGGGGATGTCAGCGTTCCTTCGTTGCCGAGAAAGTCAGGTCCGGGTTCCGTTCCTGCTGGTAGCTGACATCCCAGGCCGAGCGGGCGAGGAAGACCGGATCTCCATCACGGTCCTTGGCCAGGTTTGCCAGGTTGAAATCGGCGAACTGGCGCAGCGCCGCCTCGCTGCCCTTGATCCAGCGCGCGGTATCGAACGGCGCGCCTTCCAGCACGGCCTCCACCTTGTATTCCGCCTCCAGCCGCGAAATCAGCACTTCCAGCTGGAGCTGGCCGACCACGCCGACGATCCATTGGCTGCCGATTTCCGGGTAGAACACCTGGATCACGCCCTCTTCCGACAGATCATCGAGCGCTTTCCTCAGCTGCTTGGTCTTGGTCGGATCCTTCAGCGCGACGCGGCGCAGGATTTCCGGGGCGAAGTTGGGCAGGCCGGTGAAGCGGACCTTGTTGCTCTCAGACAGGGTATCGCCCACCCGCAGCGTGCCGTGGTTGGGAATGCCGATGATGTCGCCGGGTTCGGCGCTGTCCGCGATCTCGCGGTCCTGGGCAAAGAACAGGATCGGCGAATGGATCGCCACCGGCTTGCCGCTGCCCGACGGGGTCAGCTTCATGCCGCGCTTGAACGTGCCGGACACCAACCGCATGAAGGCGATCCGGTCGCGGTGCTGCGGGTCCATGTTGGCCTGGACCTTGAAGATGAAGCCGGTGACTTCCTTGCCCTCGGGCGCGATTTCCCCGGCCTCGCTGGGCTGCGGGCGCGGCGGCGGCGCGTACTTGGCGATCGCGTCGATCAGTTCGGCCACGCCGAAGTTCTTGAGCGCCGATCCGAAATAGACCGGGGTCATGTCGCCGTGGCGATAGGCCTCGACATCGAAATCGCCGTAACCGGCCTGGGCCAGTTCGATCTCCTCGGCGATCTGCGCCGGGATGTTGTCAGCGGTGACGGCATCGCGCAGCCCCAGGAACTCGCGGCTGTCGCCTTCCGGACGGCTGATCATCCCGCTGGCGAAATCGAGCACGCCCCTGAATTCGCCGCCCATGCCGATCGGCCAGGCCATCGGCACCACATCGAGCGCCAGCGCATCGGCCACCTCGTCCAGCGTCTCGAACACCGAGCGCCCCTCGCGGTCGACCTTGTTGACGAAGGTGATGATCGGGACGGAGCGCAGGCGGCAGACCTCGAACAGCTTGCGGGTCTGCGGCTCGATGCCCTTGGCCGCGTCGATCACCATGATCGCGGAATCGACCGCCGTCAGCGTGCGGTAGGTGTCTTCGGAAAAGTCCTCGTGCCCAGGGGTGTCGAGCAGGTTGAAGGTGATTCCGTCCTTTTCGAAGGTCATCACCGACGAGGTGACAGAGATCCCGCGCTGCTGCTCGATCTTCATCCAGTCCGAACGCGCCCGCCGCGCCGCGCCGCGTGCCTTGACCTCGCCCGCAAGGTGGATCGCCCCGCCCTGCAGCAGCAGCTTTTCGGTCAGCGTGGTCTTGCCCGCGTCAGGGTGCGAGATGATGGCGAAGGTGCGGCGATTGGACATGGAGCGCGCGCATAGCCGGGCGGGCTGGCAAGGCCAAGCGGATAAGGGCGAGGGCGCGATGTCGTCCCGGATCGACTCCGGGACGACGCGGGTGGAGAGGTCAGCCCAGCCCGTCGCGCAGCAGGGCATTGGCGATGGCGGCGACCCGCTCAAGGTCCGCCTCGCCGTCCATCACTCCGAAGCGCAGCCCCAGGAACACGTTCATCCCCATGATCGCCCAGGCGTGGACCTCGTCCGGCTCCACCGCCAGTTCGCCCCGCGCGCGGGCCGCCTGGAGCCGTTCGAGGATGCGGGTGGCGGTGGTGACATAGTGGGCGCGCCAGTCTTCCGGGGCGACGAATTCGGCTTCGTCGATGATCCGGTAGATTTCCTTGTTGTGGCGGGCAAAGTCGAGAAAGGCGTGGAGCGCGGCGCCTTCACCCTCCACCGCCCCGCGCTGTTCCTCCAGGTGTTCGCGCAGCACCGGGCCGACATGATCGCGGACCTTGCCCGACATATCGGCCACCAGCGCCTTGAACAGCGCCTCCTTGGATTCGAAATAGGTGTAGAAGCTGCCCAGCGCCACGCCGGCGCGGATCGTGATCGATACGATCGAGCTTTCGTGAAAGCCCTTCTCGCCGAACTCCGCGGCGGCTGCATCGAGAATCGCGCGCTGGGTCCGCCGCCCACGCTCGGTGCGCGGCACGCGCGGCACGCGTGGCGCTGCGCTTCCGTCCATGGGTTTCCCCTTGCTTCGCCCCGGCTGCTGCCGGGCGACTGTTGCCGCCCTGCCACGTTCAGTCACTTTTGTCGCTCCCCAATCCCTCGACCAGCATAGCGGAGTTGAAAGTTGGTTCAACTTTTAATAGAGGCATTCCACGACCGGGAGCGAGGAGGCTTCCGGGAATAACGTTTTCCAGGGAGGGTCTCTGCCATGCGTGCCCACGCACTTCTCAGCCGTACGTCGCTGATCGCCAGCGCCATTATCAGCCTTACCGCCGTTCCCGCCTTTGCGCAGGACAGCGCCGGCACCACCGCCAGCGAGGACGAGGGCGCGATCGTCGTGACCGCCCGCCGCCGCGAGGAAAACCTGGTCGACGTGCCGATCGCGATCTCGGCGATCTCGGGCGATCAGCTCGCCGCCAAGGGTGCGATGGACATCACCGCCCTGGCCGAGACCGTTCCCAACGTGACGCTGGAAGCCAGCCGCGCCACCAACTCCACCCTGTCCGCCTTCATCCGCGGCGTCGGCCAGCAGGATCCTGTCTCGGGCTTCGAACAGGGCGTCGGCATCTACCTTGACGACGTCTACCTCAACCGCCCGCAGGCCGCGGTGCTCGACATCTATGACGTCCAGCGCATCGAAGTGCTGCGCGGCCCGCAGGGCACGCTCTATGGCCGCAACACGGTCGGCGGCGCGGTCAAGTACGTGACCAAGCGCCTGGACGACGTGGCCCACGTTTCCGCCCGCGCCACCTATGGCAGCTATGACCAGGCGGACGGCGTGATCACCGCCAGCGCCCCGATCGGTTCGGGCGTGATCCGCGTCGGCGGATCGGTCGCGCGGCTTTCGCGCGGCGGGTTCGGCACCAACCTGACCACTGGCCAGGAAAACTACAACAAGGACGTCTGGGCCGCGCGCGGCACCCTGGAAGTCCACGCGACCGATTTCTTCGCGCGCGTGTCGGGCGACTACACCAAGGACAACTCGCTGCCGCGCGGCGGCCACCGCCTGATCCCGGCGCAGCAGTCGGTCGCCCCGGTGCTGGCGGATGTCTATGACACCCGCGGCGCGCTCAACACGCCCAAGCAGGAAGTGAAGGCCTGGGGCACCTCGCTGTTCATGGAAGGCCAGCCGGCCGACTGGCTGATGCTCCGCTCGATCACGTCCTACCGCAAGGACGATTCGACCAGCCCGATCGACTTCGACGCCCTGCCCAGCGCCGACCTCGACGTGCCGGGAATCTACCGCAACGACCAGTTCAGCCAGGAAGTCCAGGCGCTGTTCAGCTCTGACCGGATCAACGGCCTGGTCGGCATCTACTACCTCCACGCCAATGCGCTGACCCAGTTCGAATCGCGACTCTACACCACGGCGCCGGGCTTTGCCGCCTATACCAACGCCGACATCAAGACCGACACCTTCGCCGCCTTCGCCGACTTCACGGTCGACGTGACGGACCAGCTGAAGCTGTCGATCGGCGGACGCTACACCTATGACCAGCGCAGCGCCTACATCCTGCGGCAGAACTACATCGGCGGTGGTTCGTCGGTGTTCGGCAGCACCGAAGTGCTGTTCGGCGCCGCGCAGACCGACTTCCGCGGGCAGAGCGAGTTCCGCAAGTTCACCCCGAAGATCGCGGTCAACTACCAGCCGACGCCTGACAGCAACATCTACGCCTCGTTCACGCAAGGGTTCAAGGGCGGCGGGTTCGATCCGCGCGGTGTGGGCATCAACGCGGTCGACCTCAACAACGACGGTGTGAAGTCGCAGGCGGAAATCGCCAGCTTCCTCAGCTTCCGCCCCGAAACGGTCGACAGCTACGAAGTGGGCTACAAGGCGGACCTGTTCGACCGCCGCGTCTACATCGCGCTGGCCGCGTTCTACATGGACTACACCGACGTCCAGATCCCTGGCTCGGTCGCCTGCAACGCCGGCGGCGTCGCCACCTTCTGCGGCGTGGTCTCCAACGCGGGCAAGGCGCGCATGAAGGGCTTCGAACTCGAAACCCGCGCCAAGCTGCTCCAGACCGATACCGGCACGCTGACCTTCACCGGTTCGCTGGGCTACATCGATGCCGAATACACCAAGTACATCACCAACATCGGCAACGTGCCGACCGACGTTGCCGCGTTCCGCAAGGTGCAAAACACCCCGGCCTGGTCGGGCAGCGCCAGCCTGGATTACGCGATGGATCTGGCGGGCGGCACGCTGAACCTCAACGGCGGGATGTCGTTCAAGAGCAAGACCTACCAGTTCGAGGTGCCCAACCCCTACCTCGACCAGCCGGCCTACCAGCTGTTCGACGCCAGCATCGTTTATCGCGCACCGGATAATCGCTGGTCGCTGGGCGTGTTCGGCAAGAACCTGACCGACAAGCGCTACAAGACCTCGGGCTACACCTTCATGGCCGCCAACGCGACCACCGGTGCGCTGACCACCACCTCGACCGGGGCACTGGTTCCGGCGCTGGGTAAGGAAGGCGTGCTGACCGCGTTCTACGGCAACCCGCGCCAGATCTTCGTGACCGGCACGATCAACTTCTAAGCACTCTTCCCTCTTCCTCCCTGCCGCCCCTGCACCACCCGGTGCGGGGGCGTCTTTTTGTCCGCCTTATGGCGGTGCGGGAAGCCCGTCCGGGCTTCCCTGGCCTTGCCGGCCCACTCCCCCGGCCCGACCACCCATTCATGGTACTCTGTGGGTGGTCGGGCCGGGGGAGTGGGCCGGCAAGGCCAAGCTTTCGACGGATGTCGAAAGCGCACCCGACAAAAGACTCGCCGGGGGAGCAGGCTGGTGTGGCAAGGAAGGCCCGGATGGGCTTCCCGCACCGCCGCGAGGCGAAAAAATCCCCTACTTCAGCCGCTTCAGGATCACGTAAACCGCCCCTGCCCCGCCGTGGCGGCGGTGGGCGCCGCGCACGGCGGCGATGCGCGAGGCGTGGGGGCCGGCGGCCAGCCAGTCGATCAGCTTGGCGCGAATCGCGCCGCGCCGGTCGCCGCGATCGGCGGCCTCTGCCGCCCGGGGCAGTCCGGTGATGACCAGCACCACCCGCGCCCGCTGGGCCATCGCCAGTGACAGTCCGTGATCCAGCCGCGAATGCGCGGCGGCCAGACTGTGGCCGTGGAGGTCCAGTGTGAAATCCGGATCGATCCCGGTACGCGTCAGTTTCTTTTCCCACGAGGCATCGAGCCCGTGCCGGTCAAGCGCGCGCGGATCGGCCGGGCGCGGGACCGGAGGCGGAAGCGGCACGGGCACCCGCCCCTTCGGACGCGGCGCCGGCGGCGGAGCGAGGACGGCGGCGGCAGGCACCGCCGCCGGCGCGGACTTGGGCTGAGGATGGAGCGGGCGCACCGTGCGGGCGACGCGCGTCCACAGGTCCACCTCCTCGGGCGTCAGGCCGCGCTGCCGGCGCATCAGTGGCCCTTCAGCCGCTCAAGCGCACCGCGCGGCAGCAGGATCATGGCCTGCCCGCGCGCCGCCATGCCACCGGCAATGATCGCGGCATCTTCGCCCGCGCCCCAGAAGGTGTCAAAGCGGTTGGCGCCGCGGATCGCGCCGCCGGTGTCCTGCGCGATCCATAGCCCGCTTGCCTCGGCCCGGTCGAGCGCCAGCCAGACCGGCGCGCCCAGCGGCACGAAGGCGGGATCGGCCGCCACGCTTGCGCGCGGGCGCACCGGCACGCCCAGCGAGCCGAGGGGGCCGTCGCCGATCACCTCTCGGAAGAACACGTAACTGCGGTTCTCGCGCATCAGCGCGCGGCCGGCCTCGGGATTGTCGCGCAGGTAGCGCTTCAGCCCCTGCATCGATCCGGGATATTGCCCGGGCGCGCTGCCCAGCAGCCCGCGCTGGTTCAGCAGCTTGCCGATCCCGGTATAGGGATGGCCGTTGCGCCCGGCATAGCCGATCCGGATCACGCTGCCGTCAGGCGCGCGCAGCCGGCCTGAGCCCTGGACCTGGAGGAAGAACAGCTCGACCCGGTCCGCCACCCAGGCGATTTCCAGTCCCTTGCCCGCCAGCGCCCCGTCCTCGATCCCGGCGCGGTCGAAATAGCTCACGAAGCTGCCCTCGGCGTCGTAACGCCCCCATGGCTGGGTGCCGCGATCGGTCGGCGCCGCGTGTTCCGTCCGCGCCTGCGCCAGGTCGGCGGGGACAGCGTAGACCGGCACGTCGAAACCCGGCTGCCTCTGCCGCACGCCGGCGATCTCGGGCTCGTAATATCCGGTCGCGAAGGCGCTGCCCGGTCCGACGCGGACGGCTTCGAACAGGCTGGTGAAAAAACGCGGCGCATCCGCATTGCTCCAGCCCGCTGCCGCGGTACAGGCTTCGCGCCAGTCCTCCGGGCGCGTGAGGCCGCTGGCATCCGGCCGGACGAGCAAGCGCGGACAGCTCTCCCGGAACGAGGCGAGCGCGCGCGTTGCCTCGGCAGCGCTCAGCGGCAGGCTGGCGACGGCAGGGCCGGGCGCAACACCGGCCTGGAGCGCCGTTGCCATCGGCGGTGCGGGCGAAGCTGTCGGTGCAGGAAGCGGTACGGGTGGCGGCGCAGGAGGCGGCTCGGGCTGCGGGACGATCCGCACGCACCCTGCCAGCAGGGCAAGCGCAGCGAGCGCCGCAACCCGGCGCGGCCCCCTGCCCCCCGGCACAGGCTCAGCCCTCGTCGGTTTCTTCGAGCTGCCAGTCCGGCGTCTGCGCGCGGGTGTCGCGCACGAAGGTCCAGATGTCGCGTGCCTCGACCGCGTCGTGGAGCGAACCGGCCACGACCTGTCCTTCGGCGTTGCGGGTGACGGCGGCGATGTCGGCAGTGAAGCGTACGGTGATGCGCGCCAGCGGTGCCTGGTAGGACGCGGCGACGATTACCGCATCCTCGATCCGCACCAGCCGGTTCTCCAGCTTCTCGCCCGCCGCCTCGCGCGCGTCGATCGCGCTGGCGAAGGCCGCGTGGACGTGCGGGTCGGTCAGCGGGGCAAGTGCCTCGCGGTCGCCCTTCCAGAAGGCTTCCAGCACGATCCGGTAGGCGCCCTTCGCTCCGTCGAGAAAGGCGAGCATGTCGAACTGGCGGTCTGCCGCCGAAATTTCGCGGATGCCGCGCTCGATCGCGGGGGTCACTCCCGGCACGATCGCGCGGGGCTGCGCCTGCGCCATGCCCCGCTCGGCCATTTCGGGCCGCGCCGCGCGGGCCGGCGCCTCGCCTTTCGGTTCCAGCCGTGGCTGTTCCTCGCGCTCTGCCCGGCGACCGAGCACAGAATAGAGCCGCAGACCCAGGAAGGCCGCGATCATGGCGAGGATGACGATTTCGACGGTCTTTTCCACGTTCCAGTCCCTGCCGCAGTTGGCGGCGCAGCGTTACTCTTAAGACCAGATAGGTAGGATTGACAAATGAACAACGCGTGGACGCAGGATCACGTGCAATTTTTGCGACGAGTCTGTGGCATCCTTGCCGCCGCCGTGCGGGCCTGCTAGGCGCGCGACCAAACCGCAATTGCAGTCCATTTTCCAGACGAAGGGCAGACCGCCATGGCCGACGAAGGCAACATCATCACCGACCTGACCCAGGACGGCCCCGTGCCCAACGGAGCGGACACCCTGCCCTCGGCCGGCATCATCTCGCAGTACGTCAAGGATCTCTCGGTCGAGAATCCCAACGCCCCGGATTCGTTCCAGTGGCAGGACCCGCCGCAGATCGACGTGCAGTTCAACATCGGCGCCCGCAACCTGAGCGACGAAGTGTCGGAAGTGGAACTGAAGGTCGAGGTCCGCTCGCGCGGGCAGGCCGGAACCGCGTTCATCGTCGACCTGTCCTATTGCGCGCTGATCGGCATGCGCAACCTGGACGACGCGCAGAAGCACGCCTTCACCTATGCCGAGGCGCCGCGCATCCTGTTCCCCTTCGCCCGCCAGGTGATCGGCGATGCCGTGCGCGCCGCCGGGTTCCCGCAGCTGCTGCTGGAACCGGTCGATTTCAACGGCATCTACCTGCAGCAGCTCGCCGCGCAGCAGGACCAGGCGGTGGACGCGGAATCGCCGGCCGGCCAGGCCTGATCCCGCGCGCCCTGCTTCCGCGCTCCGGCGCTGCGCATAGGAGGGAGTGCGCATGAGCCTGATCCGCAACGTCGGCACGATCGGCGGGCTGACCGCGATCAGCCGCGTGTTCGGCTTTGCGCGCGACATGCTGCTGGCCCGCGTGCTGGGCGCGGGGCTGGCGGCTGACGCCTTCCAGCTGGCGTTCACCCTGCCCAACACGTTCCGCCGGCTGTTCGCGGAAGGAGCCTTCAGCGTCGCCTTCGTGCCGATGTACAGCCGCGCGCTGCACGGTGAAGGCGGCGAGGAAGAGGCGAACCGCTTTGCGGGCGATGTCCTGTCGGTGTTCGTCTGGGTGCTGCTGGCCTTCAGTGCGCTGGCCATGGTGTTCATGCCTGGGATCGTCTGGGCGCTGGCCAGCGACTATGCGAACGTCGCGGGCAAGTTCGAACTTTCGGTCCTGCTAAGCCGGATCACCTTCCCCTACCTGTTCTTCATCAGCCTGGTGGCGATGCTTTCGGGCCTGCTCAACGCGCGCTCGCGGTTTGGCCCGGGCGCGCTGGCGCCGGTGCTGCTGAACCTGTTCCTGATCACCGGAATCCTGACCGGCGATTACCTGCGCGGCGACAGCGGGGATGACACCATCGTCGCCACGGCGCTGGCCGTGGCGGTCGCCATCTCGGGCATTGGCCAGTTCCTCTACCTGTGGTGGGAAACCCGCCGCGCGCAGGTGCGCCTGCACATCCGGATGCCGCGCCTCACGCCGGAAGTGAAGCGGCTGGGCCTGCTGATCCTGCCCGCCACTTTCGGCGCGGGGATCTACCAGATCAGCCAGTTCGTCGACACCTTCTTCGCCACCTCGCTGCCGCAGGGATCGCTGACCCTGCTCAAGCTGGCCGACCGGCTCAACCAGATGCCGCTGGGGATCGTCGGCATCGCGCTGGGCACGGCGATCCTGCCAATGCTGGCGCGCCACATCCACACCGGCGAGGCGGCAGAGGCGCAGCGGCTGCAATCCAGCGCCTTCGAGATCGGCACCCTGCTGACCCTGCCCGCCGCCGCCGCGCTGGCGGTTTGCGCGCCCGCGTTCTGTACGGCCTTCTTTGTGGGCGGCAAGTTCACGCCCGCCGACGGGGCGATCATGGCCCAGATCGTCGTCGCGCTGGTGGCAGGCCTGCCGGCCTATGTCATCGTCAAGATCCTCAACCCCGGGTTCTTCGCGCGCGAGGATACCCGCACCCCGGTGTGGACCGCGCTGGTATCGCTGCTGTTCAACATCGCGCTCAACCTGTGGGTGGTGCGCCAGTACGGGATCGTCGGCCTTGCGGCGGCAACGGCCTGCTCGGCCACGCTCAACTGCCTGCTGCTCTATGCCATGCTTCACCGGCGCGGCTGGTTCCGCTTCACCCTGCCGCTTGCCGGCCGGGTCGCCCGCCAGCTGATGGCGACGGCGGCGATGGCAGCCGTGCTGTGGTGGCTGATGCCGCACCTGGAGGCCTATTACGGGGGGACCTGGGTGGAGCGAATCTGGTCGCTCGCCGCGCTGGTCCTGGTGGGCCTCGCGGTCTTCGCGGCGGGCGCCTTTGCCACCGGGGCGGTCGACAAGTCGGTGCTTGCCCAGCTAAGGCGGCGCCGTCAGCCCCGCACCAGGGCCGACGACGAGATCCTCGAAGTAGAGTAACATTCCATGCGCATCGTTTCCGGCATCCAGCCCACCGGCAATCTCCACCTTGGCAATTACCTGGGGGCGATCCGCAACTGGGTGCGCATGCAGGACGAGGTCGCGGCGGGCGGCGGGCAGAGCCTCTATTTCCTGGCGGACCTTCACGCCATCTCGATGCCGCACGTTCCGGCGGAACTTGCCGCCAACACCTATGAGATGACCGCCGCGCTGGTCGCCTGCGGGATTGATCCCGACAAGTCGGTGCTGTTCAACCAGACCCAGGTTCCCGCCCATGCGGAACTGCAATGGCTGCTGGCAGGCACGGCGCGCATGGGCTGGCTGAACCGCATGACCCAGTGGAAGGACAAGGCCGGCAAGAACCGCGAAGGCCAGTCGGTCGCGCTGTTCACCTATCCGGTGCTCCAGGCCGCCGACGTGCTGCTGTACCAGGCCACCCACGTGCCGGTGGGCGAGGACCAGAAGCAGCATCTGGAGCTGGCCCGCGACATCGCGCAGAAGTTCAACAACGACTTCGCGCCAGGCAATGCAGATGGCTCGGACGCGCCGGTGTTCACCCTGCCCGATCCGATCATCCCGCCCGAGGCCGCCCGGATCATGAGCCTGCGTGACGGCAGCTCGAAGATGTCGAAGAGCGACCCTTCGGACATGAGCCGGATCAACCTGACCGACGATGCCGACACGCTGATGAACAAGGTCAAGAAGGCCAAGACCGACCCCGAAGCCCTGCCCAGCGAGAAGGCGGGCCTCGAAGGCCGGACGGAAGCCGCCAACCTGGTCGGCATCTACGCGGCGATGGCCGGCACCACGGTCGAGGCGGTGCTGGCGGAATTCGGGGGACAGGGCTTTGGCAAGTTCAAGCCGGCTCTGGGCGAACTGCTGGTCGAAAGCCTCGCGCCGATCAACGCCCGCTTCGTGGAGCTGCGGCAGGACCGCGCCGCGCTGGGCCAGATCCTCGCCAAGGGCGCGGACAAGGCCCGCACCCTTGCCGCGCCGACCCTGGCGCGGACCTACGAGGCGCTGGGACTGGTGCGCTAAGCCCACCCGTCTTCCGTCGCCCCGGATCAAGTCCGGGGCGACGAAGCGGGTGTCATCGGTCACCATTCAACGCCCATTCAGACCCTGTGGCGCAGCTTCGCCGCAATCCTTACACTTTCCGCCGTTCGTGGGGCGAATCGCGCGCACGGCGTACGGAGAACCGGGCCATGTCTGACAACACACCATTACGCTGGCTGAAAGCCGCACTGGTGCCGCTGATGCTGGCGGCGCTGGCGGCCTGCGCCACGCCCTTCAACGCCAAGGTATCGCGCTTCCAGAACCAGCTGCCGGTGCCGCAGGGCCAGACCTTTGCCGTGGTGGCTGACGATCCGGCGCTGGCCGGGGGGATCGAGTTCACGCAATATGCGCGGCTGGTCGAGCAGCGCCTCGCCGCAATCGGCTATACCCCGTCGAGCCCCGATGCCGCGCAGCTGATCGTCCGCTTCGATTACGGCGTCGACAAGGGACGCGAACGGATCCGCCAGACCATGACGCCCGAACCGTTCTGGGGCCCGTGGTACGGCTATCCCCGCTATGGCTACTGGGGCGGACGCGGCTTCTATCACCCGCGCGGCTATTACCCGATGGGCGCCTGGGGCTTTGGCTGGTACGATCCGTGGTTCGACAACGGGTTTGAACGCTATGTCGTCTACACCAGCGGGATCAGCCTGAAGATCGATCGCCGCGCCGATGGCCAGCGCCTGTTCGAAGGCAAGGCCGAGGCCGCATCGACCTCCAACCGCCTGCCCTATCTGGTGCCCAACCTGGTCGAGGCGATGTTCACCAACTTCCCGGGCAATTCGGGAGAAACCGTGCGGATCAGCGTGGCTCCGGAAAAGCGCCGGAACTGATCACAGGCACGCGCGTTTAGTGGTTCACCGAGGAAGGCGGGTCAGGCAACTGGCCCGCCTTTTTGGTGCAATACGTGCCACTCACACGGATCGTCATTGCGAGCGCAGCGAAGCAATGACGATAGCAGGTGCTGGTGCCCCTAGTTCCCCAGCGCGGCCACGCCGCCGGTGGAGCCGAACCCACCGTCACCGCGCGCCGTCTCGTCGAGGTGTTCGGCCTCTACCCAGGCCGCGCGGGTCACGGGGGCCAGCACCAGTTGGGCCACGCGGTCGCCGCGCAGGATGGCGAAGGGCTGCTGGCCGTGGTTGATCAGGATGATCTTCAGTTCGCCGCGATAGTCGCTGTCGATCGTGCCGGGGGTGTTGGGCACGGTGATCCCGTGCTTGAGCGCCAGGCCGGAGCGTGGCCGCACCTGGATCTCGTAGCCCGGCGGAATGGCCAGCGCGAGGCCGGTGGCAACCGCGTGGCGGCCGCCCGGCGGGATCGTGACTTCCTCGGCCGAGACGACGTCCATGCCGGATGCGCCGTTCGTGGCATAGGCGGGCAGGTCCAGCCCCTCGCCGTGGGACAGGCGTTTCACCAGCACCGGAACGTCACTTGGCGGCGAGTGCATCGGCAATCCTTTCGGCAAGGGCCATGGCGACCTGGTCCTTGGGCATTTCGGGCAGGCTTTCGACGCCTGCTCCGGTGACGATGTGGACCGCGTTGACTTCCCCGCCCATCACGTCGCCCGACACGTCGTTGGCAACGATCCAGTCGGCGCCCTTGCGGCGGCGCTTTTCGGTGGCGTGTTCGATCACCTTCTCGGTCTCGGCGGCGAAGCCGACCACCAGTTTCGGGCGCTTGTCGCTGACCGAAACGGTGGCGAGGATATCCGGGTTCTCGGTCAGCAGCAGCGCCGGCGGGGCGGAGCCACGCTTCTTCATCTTCTCGGCCGCGACGTCCACTGTCCGCCAGTCGGCCACGGCGGCAACCATCACCGCGCAGTCGGCGGGCAGCGCGCGCTTGACCGCCTCGGCCATGTCACGCGCGGTTTCCACGTTCACGCGGTCAACCCCCGGCGGCGTGGGCAGGTGCACCGGCCCCGCCACCAGCGTGACCCTCGCGCCCAGCGCGGCGACGGCACCGGCAATGGCGAAGCCCTGCTTGCCGGACGAGCGATTGGCGATGTAGCGCACCGGGTCGATCGGTTCGTGCGTCGGGCCGGCAGTGATCAGCACATGGCGCCCCGTCAGCGGGCCATCGATAGGCAGTGCGGGTTCAAAATCGCCCTGCCCGGTCAGGAGGTCAGCGACCGGCAGGTCGGCCAGCATGTCGCCGGCCGGTTCGGGCGGCGCGGTATCGCCGACAAGGTGGTTGATCGCCTGGGCATCGGTCGGCGGCGCGGCCTTGGCCATGCCCTTCTGCGATAGCGGCGGGCCCGACGGCAGCAGGTCCGCAGGCGGGATTTCGGCTGCGGCCCCTTCGGGCGACACCAGCGGCGCTTCGCCCTCACCCGCTTTCCCGAACACCGCGTCCGACACGGTGGTGCGGTGGATCAGGCCGGCGCTGAGGCCGCCAAGATCATCGCTGGCGCCAAGGTCAGGCCCCGCCTCGCCCGCCGGCGGAGCCTCATGCCCCAGCGCGGCGCGGATCGCGGCCCAGATCGCGGGCGGTTCGGGCAGGCGGCCGGGGCCGTATTCGCCGCAGGCCATCGCGCCCTCGTCCGGATCGAGCACGGTCACCCCCCGCTCGATCAGGGTGCGGACATTGGCCTGGGTGGCAGCATGCTCCCACATCCGCACGTTCATCGCGGGAACGGCCAGCACCGGCTTGTCGGTGGCGAGCAGCAGGGTGGTCGCCATGTCGTCGGCGATGCCGTGGGCCATCCGGGCCATCAGGTCGGCCGTCGCGGGGCAGACCACCACCAGATCGGCGGAGCGCGAGAGCTGGATATGGCCCATCTCGATCTCGCTGGTCAGATCCCACAGCGTGGTGTGCACCGGATTCTCGCTGAGCGCGGCAAGCGTCATGGCGGTGATGAACTTTGCGCCGCCCTCGGTCAGCACGCAGGTCACCTCGCCCCCGCCCTTGCGGATCAGGCGGATGAGTTCGCACGACTTGTAGGCGGCGATGCCGCCGCCGACGATCAGCAGGATGCGTGGTCCGGTCATGTCCGCCAGCTTTGCAATGGCAATCCCCCCTAGGCAACACAAACCGGCACGTCGGTCGCGACAGGCCTTGCTTTCCGGAATCCGTGGGGCACAAGGGTAAGCACCGGGTTAACGGGGGGAGTTACCGACCATGCGCGTGATCCTGACTGCACTGATCTTCCTGCTGGGGCTGTTCGACCTGTTCATGGGCCTCAATTTCCTGATGAATCCCCAGGCGACCGCACTGGGTTTCGGAATCGCGCCGACCGGCGTGCAGGGCCTGTCCACCCTGCGGGCGGACTTCACCGCCTTTTTCGGCGTGGTCGCGGTGTGCATGATGATCGGCGCCTGGCGCCGCAACGCCGACCTGCTGCTGGTCCCCGCCGCGCTGATGGGCACCGCCGTGGTGGTCCGCGCGATCAGCCTGGGAGTTGACGGCGGCTATCCGGGCTATCTTGTGCCGATGATCGTCGAGACGGTCCACGTTGCCCTGCTGGTCGCCGCGTGGAAGGTGCTGCCGCATCACAGGATCGAGGAACTGACTTCCTAGTCGGTGCGGAAGGCCCCTCCGGGCCTTCCTTGCAACACCGGCCCGCTCCCCCGGCCCGGTGTTGCAAGCCACATGCGGATGCAGTTGGCGCACCAGGCAAGGACTTCGGATAACTACCTCGCCGCCCTGACCAGCCCCTTCAGCGCCATCGGTGCCCAGGCCAGCCCCATCGCCAGCGTCGGGGCGACCATTGCGCCCCAGTAGTAATTGTCGGGCCGCCCCGCGAGCATGAAGGCCAGGCCATAGCCCAGCTGCAGCAGCGCGGCGAATTCGCCCGCCGCGCTTTTCCAGCCGGCCCAGCCCAGCACCATCAGCACCACCAGCGGTCCGGCCACGAAGTGCGGCAGCAGGCGCAGGTTGCTGGACAGGACCACGCTGGACAACCAGCCCGACAGGCCGCGCAGCACCAGCCAGTCCGGGCCTTCGGGGTCGCTGGGCAGCACCAGCTGCGCCACAAGATGGAGATGCACGGCCAGCCCGACCACGAAGGCCAGGGCCAGCGCGCTCCACGCCGCGCCTTCCGTCCAGTCGCGCCGCCACAGCGCCATGGCCGCCATCAGCAGGACGAAGGGCAGCGCGTGTTCGCGGATCGCGAGCGCCAGCGCCGCCACGGCCAGAGCCGCACCCCACTTGCGACCCGGCCGGTGCAGGCCGAAAGCCAGCGCCAGCAGCATCCCCGACCACAGCTCGTGCAGGGTGAAGAAATAGCGGTTGAAACCCAGCGAGGCCCCCAGCGCCAGCAGCGCCATGGCAATCATCCGGCGGTCCGCGCCGCCCGGTTCTTCGCCCAGCCGCCGCCACCACGCGGCAAGAACCGCCAGGACCAGCAGCGCCGAGGCCGCGACCTGCCCGCCATCCCCCAGCCAGGCCAGGAGATAGGCCAGGGTCGGCAGACGCACCGCCACCCCCGGCCGCAGCGGATAGTGCGAGCGGCGATGCTCCTCTGCCGCGACGGTATAGTAATTCTCGCCCTTGCCGATCCGCTCGATCACCCGGTCGTACAGCGCCAGGTCGTCGTCGCGCGGGCGCGGCGTGCCGGTTTCGCCCCGGATCTGCTGGGCGAGGGTGACAGTGGCAATCTTCTGCTCCGCCGCGCGGATCGGAACGATAGCCGATGCGACCAGCAGCGCCACAAGCGCCAGCAGGGCGGCGCGCGCGGCGGTTTTCGGCCAGGCGGCAAAGCGATCGTACCCCGATGCAATCCCGTCAGTCATCCGTGCCCGCGCCTCCTGCCGGATTTTCTCTGCCCTCAGAGGCAGGTTCGCGCAAGGCAGAGGGGTCGGTTAGCTTGCGATTCAGCGGCGCGCGCCTACATTGCCTGACTGAAAGGATCGAAGCGCAATGAACGAGGACAAGCCGACCGGGAATCCGTGGATGAAGAACCTGCTCGTCTGGGGCGGGATCATCATGGTGGTCCTGCTGGTGATCTCGATGTTCAACGCCCGCACCGATGCGCAGGCGACGCTGGTCCCCTATTCCGATTTCCGCGCGCGGGTGGCCGATGGCTCGGTCGAATCCGTCCAGATCGGCGAGACCAAGATCACCGGCAAGTACCGCGACGGCAAGCAGTTCTCCACCGTGCCCGTGCCGGGCGACCTTACCCTGCAGCAGTCGCTGCAGGAAAAGGGCGTGAAGTACGAAGGCAAGCCGGCGGATGAAAGCAGCCTGTTCCTCTACCTGCTGGTCCAGTCGCTGCCGTTCCTGCTGATCCTCGCGGTCGCCTTCTTCGCCTTCCGCCAGGTCCAGAAGGGCGGCGGCGCGGGCGGGGCAATGGGCTTTGGCAAGTCCAAGGCCAAGATGCTCACCGAAAAGCAGGGCCGCGTCACCTTCGACGACGTGGCCGGCATCGACGAGGCGCGCGAGGAGCTTGAGGAAATCGTCGAGTTCCTGAAGGACCCGCACCGCTTTGCCAAGCTGGGCGGCCAGATCCCCAAGGGCGCGCTGCTGGTCGGCTCGCCCGGCACCGGCAAGACCCTGCTGGCCCGCGCCATCGCGGGTGAAGCGGGCGTGCCGTTCTTCACCATTTCCGGTTCCGACTTCGTCGAAATGTTCGTCGGCGTGGGTGCCAGCCGCGTGCGCGACATGTTCGAGCAGGCGAAGAAGAACGCGCCGTGCATCGTCTTCATCGACGAAATCGACGCGGTCGGCCGCCATCGCGGCCATGGTCTCGGCAATTCCAACGACGAGCGCGAACAGACGCTCAACCAGCTGCTGGTCGAAATGGACGGGTTCGAGGCGAACGAGGGCATCATCATCATCGCCGCGACCAACCGTCCGGACGTGC
>ENA-UPTA01002242-UPTA01002242.1-activated-sludge-metagenome-genome-assembly--contig:-NODE-2242-length-20167-cov-9.280330_pt1 | contig 20167 bp, 16 predicted proteins | sample MGYA00238184_ERZ773361 | MGnify/ENA primary metagenome ERZ773361 (study PRJEB29100, sample SAMN05720205) | activated sludge metagenome | isolation source: anaerobic digester from wastewater...
ACCTCGAGGCGCACGCCGCTCATGCCGATCGGCTCGCGGATGTCCTCCTGGCCGTCGATGATGAACTCCTGCGGCAGCACGTGGACGATCTGCTGGTCGGTCGGGATGTTCACCGCCTTGGCGGTCTCGATCACGCGGGCCATGTCGGCCTCGGTGACCTCCTTGTCCTTGATCGCGACCATGCCGCTGGAGTTGAAGCTGCGGATGTGGCTGCCGGCGATCCCGGTGTAGACCGTCTTGATCTTGCAGTCGGCCATCAGCTCGGCTTCCTCGAGCGCGCGCTGGATCGACGCGACGGTCGACTCGATGTTGACCACCACGCCTTTCTTCAGTCCGCGCGAGTCGTGCTGGCCGAGGCCGACGATCTCGTAACGCCCGTCGCCGAGCATCTGCGCGACGATCGCGACGATCTTCGAGGTGCCGATGTCGAGCCCGACGATCAGATCGCTGGAATCCCTAGCCATGGATGGTCTTTCGGTGGGTGTTCGGGGGTGGGGTGCGTGGGGCGCTCATCGCTGTCCGGTCCTGACCGGCCGCGCGGGCCTGGCCGCAGCCTTCACGGGACCGCTCGCGGGGGTCGGCTGGAGCGTGGCGACGGCGCGCACCGCAAAGCCGTTCGGGTAGCGCAGGTCGATGACCTCGGGCCGGCTGTCGAAGCGGTGGCTGACCCGCGGGTAGACCGACGCCCAACGGGTCACGCGCTCCTCGATGGGCACGCCCTGGTCTCGGCCCAGCAGCAGGCTGGTGCCGTCGTCGAGCTGCACGCTCCACGCATAGCGCTGCGACAGCTGCACCGACTCGGGCTTGCGACCCAGCGGCGCGAGCCAGCGTTCGAGCTCGCGGTAGCGGGCGAGCACCACCTGTTCGCTCGCCGGCGGGCCGGCCAGCTCGGGCAGCGGTCCGTCCTCCTCGGCCTCGGCCAGGTTGGCCGTGAACAATTCGCCGAACGTGTTGACCAGCCGCCCGTCGCCCCATAGCGCGATCGCGCGATGCTCCTCGATGCCGACCACCAGCCGGTTCGGCCAGATCCGGCGCACCGTCGCGCGGCGCACCCAGGGAACGGCCTCGAACGCGGCGCGCATGGCGTCGAGATCGACGGTGAAGAAGTTGCCCCGCACCTTGCGCTGCGCGGCGCTGCGCAACAGCAGCGAGGACACCTGGCGCAGCTCGGCCCCCTCGACCGCCTCGATCGACACGGCGCGCAGGGTGAACGCCGGCCGCTGCACCAGCCACCAGACGGCCGTCGACAGCGCCGCCAGCAGTGCACACGCAAGGAGCACGTTGGCGCCCGCATGCATCAGCCGTGCGTTGTGCCAGGGGTTCATGCGATCGCTCATGCCGCGGTGTGCACCTTCAGGCGCGCGCTCTCGAGGATGCGCACGACCAGGCTGTCGTAGTCCATGCCCACTGCCTTCGCCGCCATCGGCACGAGCGAGTGGTCGGTCATGCCGGGCGAGGTGTTCATCTCGAGCAGCCAGGGCCGGTCGTCGGCATCCAGCATCAGGTCGGCGCGTGCCCAGCCCTCGCATTCGAGCGCGCGGTAGGCCTCGACGGCCACCCGCTGCACCTCCTGCGCGGTCTGCGGCGACAGGGGCGCCGGGCACAGGTAGCGCGTGTCGTTGCCGAAGTACTTGTTCTGGTAGTCGTAGTTGCCGCCAGGCGCCTGGATCTCGATCACCGGCAGCGCGAAGGCGTCGCGCCCGCGCCCGAGGATCGCCACGGTCAGCTCGCGCCCGCGGATGAACTGCTCGGCCAGCACGGTGTCGTCGTAGCGCGCGGCGAGCTCGAACGCCTCGGCGATCTCGGAGTAGCCCGACACCTTGCTGATGCCGATCGTCGACCCCTCGTGCGGGGGCTTCAGGATCAGCGGCAGGCCGAGCCGGTCGGGCAGCTCGCGCAGCACGTCGCCGCGCTGCACCACCTCGAAGGCGGGCGTCGGCAGGCCGTGGCTCAGCCAGATGCGCTTGGTGAAGATCTTGTCCATCGCGACGGAGGACGCCATCACGCCGGAGCCGGTGTAGGGCAGTCCGAGCAGCTCGAGCGCCCCCTGCACGGTGCCGTCCTCGCCGAAGCGGCCGTGCAGCGCGATGAACACCCGCTCGAACCCTTCGCGCACGAGGTCGTCGAGCGGCCGCTCGGCGGGGTCGAAGGCGTGGGCATCGACGCCGCGACGCTGCAGCGCCGCCAGCACGCCGGCGCCGGAGCGCAGCGAGATCTCGCGTTCGGCCGAGCGGCCGCCCGTGAGCACGGCGACCTTGCCGAAGGACGTGGACCGATGCTCAGCGTGCATGACTGGCCTCCGGCGCGCGCGCCAGCTCGCGGATCTGCCCGGGGACCGCGCCGATGCTGCCGGCGCCCATCGTGAGCACGACGTCGCCGTCACGCGCCAGCTCGAGCACCTGCTGCGGCATGGCGGTGATGTCCTCGACGAACACGGGCTCGATGCGGCCCGCGACCCGCACGGCCCGCGTCAGCGCGCGTCCGTCGGCGGCCACCAGCGGCGCCTCGCCGGCCGAGTAGACCTCGGCGAGCAGCAGCACGTCGGCCGTCGACAGCACCTTGGCAAAGTCCTCGAAGAGGTCGCGCGTGCGCGTGTAGCGGTGCGGCTGGAACGCGAGCACCAGCCGCCGCCCCGGGAATGCGCCACGTGCGGCCGACAGGGTGGCCGCCATCTCGACCGGGTGATGGCCGTAGTCGTCGATCAGGGTGAAGTGGCCGCCGCCCTGCGCGGGGATCTCGCCGTAGCGCTGGAACCGGCGGCCGACGCCGTTGAACTCGGCCAGGCCGGTGACGATGGCCTCGTCGGGCACGCCGAGCTCGTCGGCGACGGCGATCGCGGCCAGCGCGTTCTGCACGTTGTGCATGCCGGGCGCGTTCAGCACGATGTCGATCGGGTCACTGTCCTGGCGCAGCAGCTTGAACAGCATGCGCCCGCCGTCGGGACGCGCGCCGACCGCGCGGAACTGCGCGTCGGCGGCGAACCCGTAGGTGATCACCGGCTTGGACACGAACGGGAGGATCTCGCGCACGTTCGGGTCGTCGATGCACACGACGGCCGCACCATAGAACGGCAGGCGCTGGGTGAACTCGACGAACGCCTGCTTCAGGCGCGCGAAGTCGTGCCCATACGTCTCCATGTGATCGGCGTCGATGTTGGTGATGACCGCGATCATCGGCGTCAGGTTCAGGAACGAGGCGTCGGACTCGTCCGCCTCGACCACGATGTAGTCGCCGCTGCCGAGCCGCGCGTTCGCACCGGCGCTGTTGAGCCGCCCGCCGATCACGAAGGTGGGGTCGAAGCCGCCGCGCGCCAGCACCGAGGACACCAGGCTGGTGGTCGTCGTCTTGCCGTGCGTGCCGGCGATCGCGATGCCCTGCTTGAGCTTCATCAGCTCGGCCAGCATCAGCGCGCGCGGCACCACCGGGATGCGCCGGGCACGTGCGGCGAGCACCTCGGGGTTGTCGCCCTTGACGGCCGTGGAGGTGACGATGCAGTCGGCGCCCTGGATGTGGGCCGCGTCGTGGCCGATCGCGACGGTCGCACCGAGCGACACCAGGCGGCGCGTGGCGGCGTTCTCGGCGACATCCGAGCCGCTGATCCGGTAGCTCAGGTTCAGCAGCACTTCGGCGATGCCGCTCATGCCCGAGCCGCCGATGCCGACGAAGTGGATGTGTTTGACCTTGTGCTTCATGTCGAGGCGACTTCCTCGCAGACGTCGGCGACGCGGGCCGCTGCGTCGGGTTTCGAGAGGGCGTGCGCGCGCTCGGCCATGTCGAGCAGGCGTTCGCGGGTGAGACCGCGCAGCACGCCCGCGAGCCGGTCGGCGGTCAGCTCGGTCTGCGGCATGAGCACGGCAGCACCCCGGTCGGCAAGAAAGCGTGCGTTCGTGGTCTGGTGATCGTCGACCGCATGGGGATAGGGCACGAGCACGCTCGCCACGCCGGCCGCGGCCAGCTCGGACACCGTCATCGCGCCGGCTCGCCCGATCACGAGGTCGGCGCGCGCGTAGGCGGCGGCCATGTCGTCGATGAACTCCACCAGCGTGGCCTCGACGCCGGCGGCGCGGTAGTGGTCCTCGAGCTGGGTGCGATGCGCCTTGCCGCTCTGGTGGATCACGCGGGGACGCTCGTCCTTCGGCAGCAGCGCCAGCGCCTGCGGCACGACCTGGTTGAGCGCCGCGGCGCCCAGGCTGCCGCCGACGACCAGGATCTCCAGCGGCCCCTGGCGGCCCTGCAGGCGAAGGGCCGGCGCCGGCGCGGCCGCGATGTCGGCGCGCACCGGATTGCCGCACCATTCGGCGCCCGGCAGCGCGTCGGGAAACGCGACGAGGGCGCGCGTGCTGAGCCGGCCCAGCACGCGGTTGGCGAGCCCGGCGATCGAGTTCTGCTCGTGCAGCACCAGCGGCACGCGCAGCAGCGACGCCATCACGCCGCCCGGGAAGGAGATGTAGCCGCCGAGGCCCAGCACCACGGCCGGCTTCACCGCGCGCAACGCGCCGAGCGCCTGCCAGCACGCGCGCATCAGGTTGAGCGGCAGCATCAGCCGCGTGCGCAGCCCCTTGCCGCGCAGGCCGCCGAAGCGCACCCAGCGCATCTCGATGCCGTGCTTCGGGACGAGCGATGCCTCCATGCCCGTGGGGTTGCCGAGCCAGACGACGCGCCAGTCGCGCGCGCGCATCGCCTGGGCGACGGCGAGGCCGGGCATCACGTGCCCGCCGGTGCCGCCCGCCATGATGACGATGGTGCGACTCATGCCAACCCCCGCATGAGCTTGCGATTCTCGTAGTCGACGCGCAGGAGGACGGCGAGCGCGACGCAGTTCACCAGGATGCCCGTGCCGCCGTAGCTCATCAGCGGCAGGGTCAGGCCCTTGGTGGGCAGCAGGCCCACGTTCACGCCCATGTTGATGAACGCCTGGAATCCGATCCACAGGGCGACGCCCTTGGCGGTGAGACCCGCGAAGACGCGGTCGAGCGCGATCGCCTGGCGGCCGATCTCGAAGGCGCGCCGGGTGATCCAGTAGAACGCGACGATCACGACCATCACGCCGACCAGCCCGAGCTCCTCGCCGATCACGGCGAGCAGGAAGTCGGTATGGGCTTCGGGCAGGTAGTGCAGCTTCTCGATCGAGCCGCCGAGCCCGACGCCGAACAGCTCGCCCCGGCCGAAGGCGATCAGCGAGTGGGTCAGCTGGTAGCCCTTGCCCAGCGGGTCGGCGAAGGGGTCCAGATAGGCGAAGATCCGTTCGCGTCGCCAGGGCGACAGCATGATCAGCAGCGCAAACGTCGACAGCGCGGTGACGACCAGCCCGGCGAAGAGCTTGCCGTTGACCCCGCCCAGGAACAGCACGCCCATCGCCACGGCCGCGATCACGACGAACGCCCCGAGGTCGGGCTCGAGCAGGAGCAGCAGGCCCACCGCAGCCACCGCGGTGCCCATCGGCAGGAACCCCTTCGAGAACTGCTGCATGTAGTCCTGCTTGCGCACCGTGTAATCCGCGGCGTAGAGGACCACGAACAGCTTCATCAGCTCCGAGGGCTGCACGTTGATCACCGCCAGCGACAGCCAGCGGCGCGCACCGTAGACTACCTTGCCCACCCCCGGGATCAGGACCAGCACCAGCAGCACCAGCCCCACCAGGAAGAGCAGCGGCGCCCACGTCTGCCAGACGCGGACCGGAACGGCGAACGCGACCAGCCCCAGGGAGACGCCGAGGGCGATCGAGAAGGCGTGCCGGACCAGGAAGTGGGTCGGCTTGTAGTTGGCGAAGCGCGGCGAGTCGGGCAGCGCGATCGACGCCGAGTAGACCATCACGAGCCCGAACAGCAGCAGCAGCGCGATCGTCCAGACCAGCGCGACGTCGATGTTGCGCACCACGGGCGCGGACGACGCGCGCGTGCCGCCGCGGCCGGCGGCGCGCCAGGGCAGGCGCAGGCTCAGCATGGCACCCCCGAGTCCTCGGCGAGCGCACGGACCGCGGCCGCGAACACCTCGGCGCGGTGCCCGTAGTTGCGGAACATGTCGAAGCTCGCGCACGCCGGCGACAGCAGCACCGCATCGCCGGTGCCCGCCAGGGCTGCGGCGCGCCGCACGGCGTCGTCGAGGTCGGCGCAGTCGACGAGCGGCACGCCGGCGTCGGCCAGCGTGGCCCGGATCAGGGGCGCGTCGCGGCCGATCAGCAGCACGGCGCGCGCATGGTTGCGCACGGGCTGCACGAGCGGTGCGAAGTCCTGCCCCTTGCCTTCGCCGCCCACGATGAGCAGGCAGCGCCGCCCGAGGCCGTTGAGGGCGGCCACCGTCGCTCCGACATTGGTGCCCTTGCTGTCGTCGTAGTACTCGACGTCGCGGACCACGGCGATCAGCTCGCAGCGGTGCGGTTCGCCGGCGAAGCTGCGCAGGCCGTGCAGCATCGCGGCGACCGGGATGCCGATCGCGCGCGCGAGCGCGAGGGCCGCCAGGGCGTTGGCCTGGTTGTGCGTGCCGCGCACGCGCAGTGCGTCGGCCGGCATCAGCCGCTTCACCAGGTACGCGACCGGATCCTTGCGGCGGCGCCCCACCGGCTCCTCGGCCGGCTGGGTCGCTGCGAGCCAGCGCAGGCCGCCGTCATGCGCGATGCCGTACTCGTCCGCGCCGGCCGGCAGGCCGAGCCCGAAGCTGGCCGTGCGCGTGGCATTGCGCGGCGCGGTCGCGGGATCGTCCCGGTTGAACACACACGTGGCGGCGCCGCGGAAGATGCGGTGCTTGGCGTCGGCATAGGACGCCATCGAGGCGTGCCAGTCGAGGTGGTCCTGGCTGATGTTCAGGAGGACTGCCGCATCGGGCGCGAGGCTGTCGGTGAGGGCCAGCTGGAAGCTGGAGAGCTCCAGCACCCAGACCTCGGGCAGGGACTGCGCGACGATCGCCGTGCGCAGGGCGTCCAGCGCCGCGGGCGCGATGTTGCCCGCCACGAGCACGCGCCGCCCGGCCTGCTCGCACAGGTGTCCGACGAGACGCGTGGTCGTCGTCTTGCCGTTGGTGCCGGTGATCGCGACCACCTTCGGCTGATAGCCGTCCAGGCGCATCGCGGCCAGGGCGCGCGCGAAGAGCTCCATCTCGCCGACGACGGGGACGCCGCGCGCGCGCGCGGCCGCATGGAACGCGGACGAGGCGCCGACCTCGGTCGACAGTCCGGGACTCCAGGCGACGAGGTCGACCCCGTCGAGCAGCCGTTCGTCGAGCGCGCCCCCCACGAACGCCGCGCCGGGCACGTGGCGCCGCAGCTCGTCCAGACGGTCGGGCGCCTCGCGGGTGTCGGCCACCCGGATGCGCGCACCGCGGAAGTCGGCCCATCGCGCCATCGCCAGGCCCGATTCACCGAGTCCGACGACCAGCACCAGACGCGCCGTCAGGTCGAACAGCTGCAGCTGCCCGGACCCGTCTGGGGCGGCGGCGCTCGCGCTGGCGGAGGGGGTGTCGATGGACATCGGGCGGTTCAACGGAGCTTGAGCGTGGACAGGCCGAACAGCACAAGCATCATCGTGACGATCCAGAAGCGCACGACGACCTGGCTCTCCTTGACCCCGCCGACCTCGAAGTGGTGATGCAGCGGCGCCATCCGGAAGATGCGCCGCCCTTCGCCGTAGCGGCGTTTCGTGTACTTGAAGTAGCCGACCTGCAGCATCACCGACAGCGTCTCGACCACGAAGACGCCGCCCATGATGAACAGCACGATCTCCTGCCGCACGATGACGGCGACCGTGCCCAGTGCACCGCCGAGCGCGAGCGCGCCGACGTCGCCCATGAACACCTGGGCCGGATAGGCGTTGAACCACAGGAACGCGAGCCCGGCCCCCGCGATGGCGCCGCAGAACACCGTCAGCTCGCCGGCGCCAGGGATGTGGGGGATCAGCAGGTAGCGGGCGAACACCGCGTTGCCCGCCACGTAGGCGAAGACACCCAGGGCGGTGCCGACCAGCACCGAGGGCAGGATCGCGAGCCCGTCGGCGCCGTCCGTCAGGTTGACGGCGTTGCTGGTGCCGACGATCACCAGATAGGTGAGCCCGATGAACCCGAAGACCCCGAGCGGATACGCCACGTTCTTGAAGAACGGCACGATGAGGTCGGCCCGCGGCGGCAGGTTCACCGAGAATCCGCCCCGCGCCCACTGCAGGAACAGGTCGACGGCTTCTGCGTTGGTCTGCGCCGGCACGGCGAACGCCAGGTAGACCGCCGCGACGATGCCGATCAGCGACTGCCACAGGTACTTCTCGCGGGCCGGCATGCCGTTGGGGTCCTTGTAGACCACCTTGCGATAGTCGTCGACCCAGCCGATCCAGCCGAAGCCCAGGGTGACGATCAGCACCGCCCAGACGAACCGGTTGGACAGGTCGGCCCACAGCAGGGTGGCCGCCCCGACGGCAATGAGGATCAGCGCGCCCCCCATCGTCGGGGTGCCCGACTTGGCCAGGTGCGTCTGCGGCCCGTCCTGCCGCACCGCCTGGCCGATCTTCAGCGCGGTGAGCTTGCGGATCAGCATCGGGCCGAACACGAGCCCGATCGCCAGCGCCGTCAGCGTCGCCATCACGGCACGCAGCGTGATGTAGTTGAACACCGAGAAGGCGCGGATGTCGCGGGCCAGCCACTGAGCCAGTTCGAGCAGCATCAGTGCGCCTCCACGCTTGCGTCGGCCCGACGCACCAGTCCCGCCACGACGCGTTCCATGCGCATGAACCGGGAGCCTTTCACGAGCAGGGTCGCGCCCGGCACGGCCAGCGCGCGGGCGCGCTCGATCAGGGCGTCGACGGACTCGAAGTGCTCGGCCCCCGCCCCGAACGCCGCCGCCGCGTCGCGGCAGGCGTCGCCCAGCGCCAGCAGGCGGTCGACGCCGCGCTGGGCGGCGTAGGCCCCCACCTCGCGGTGGAACTGCGGACCCTCCGCACCGACCTCGCCCATGTCGCCGAGCACCAGCACGCGGGGCGCCGGCACGGCGGCGAGCACGTCGACCGCCGCGCGCACCGAGTCCGGATTGGCGTTGTAGCTGTCGTCGATGACCGTCGCGCCGCCCGCGCCGTTCAGGCGCGCCAGGCGCCCCCGCACCGGACGGAACTGCGCGAGTCCCGCGGCCACCGTCTCGGGGTCGAGACCGATCGCGGTGGCGCACGCGGCCGCCGCCAGCGCGTTGCGCACGTTGTGCAGGCCGTCGATGGCGAGCGACACGCGCACGCGGGCGGTGCCGATCGTCATGTCGAAGCCCTCGGGCCGCGCCGACGGATCGGCGCGGACGGCGCACTCGGGGGTGAGGCCGAACTCGATGCGGGCACGCGCGCCGCTCAGTCCGCGCCAGAGCGGGGTGTGCGGGTCGTCCCCCGGGAACACGGCCGTGCCGTCCGGCGGCAGCGCCGACAGGCTCGCGCCGTTCTCGTACGCGGTCGCCTCGACCGACTGCATGAACTCCTGGTGCTCGCGCTGTGCGTTGTTCACCAGCGCCACCGTGGGCTGCGCGACCGACGCGATCCAGGCGATCTCGCCCGGACGGTTCATGCCGAGCTCGAGGACGGCGGCGCGATGCACGTCGCGCAGGCGCAGCACCGTCATCGGCACGCCGATGTCGTTGTTCAGGTTGCCGGCCGTCGCCAGCCGTGCGTCCTCCCCGAAGCGCGCCGCGAGGATCGACGCGATCATCTCCTTGACGGTCGTCTTGCCGTTGCTGCCGGTCACGGCGATCAGCGGCAGCGCGAACCGCCGGCGCCATCCGGCGGCGATCTCGCCCAGCGCGACGCGCGTGTCGGGCACGATCAGTGCCGGTGCGCGCATGCCCTCGACCCAGCGCTCGACGACCACGGCCGCGGCGCCCGCCGCCTGGACCTGCGGGATGAAGGCATGCGCGTCGTGATGCTCGCCGCGCAGCGCGACGAAGAGCGCGCCGGGCGCCACGGTGCGCGAGTCGGTGCCGACCGTGGCGATGCGCAGCGCGCCGTCGCCGATCAGGCGTCCCGCGGACAGCCAGCCGAACGCTTCGCGCAGGCTAAACACGTTCGGTCTCCTTGCTGCACGGATCGGGGGCGCGGGCGTCCAGTGCCCGACGAGCGACGTCCGCGTCCGAGAACGGATGTCGCACGCCGGCGATCTCCTGGTAGGTTTCGTGGCCCTTGCCGGCGATGAGCACGACGTCGGCAGGCGCGGCCTCTCCGATGGCGCGCTCGATCGCACGCGCCCGATCCAGCTCGGTGATCGCGGGTTCGCGCGTCAGCCCGGCGCGGATGTCCGAGACGATGCGGAACGGTTCTTCCGAACGGGGGTTGTCGCTGGTCACGACCAGGCGGTCTGCGGCGCGCTCGGCGACCATGCCCATGATCGGGCGCTTGCCGGGGTCGCGGTCACCGCCCGCGCCGAACACGCACCAGAGCGCACCGCCGCGCGAATTGCACGACACGCGCAGCGAGGCGAGCACGTTGGACAGCGCGTCGGGGCTGTGGGCGTAGTCGATCACGACGAGGGGCGCACCGTCGCGTTCGATCGTCTGCATGCGGCCGGGGACCGGCCTGAGCGCCTCGAGCTTCTCGGCGACCTGGTCGAACGGCACGCCCAGGGCCAGCCACGTGCCGGCGACCGCCATCGCGTTGGAGGCGTTGAAGCGGCCGACGAGTGACAGCCGCACGTCGGCGCTGCCGAAGTCGCCGCCGAGCGCGAGCAGCACGCCCGAGCCGTCCTCGATGATGCGCTCGGCGAGCAGCGCCCGGTCGCCGCGCGCACCGTAGCGCCCCGGCATCACGCCGTAGACGATGCTGTCCGGCGCGCCGCCGTCGCCCCGTCCCGCGCGCGCCGCCTGGAGCAGCGTGGGCGCGAACGGGTCGTCGCCGTTGACGACCACCGCGTGCAGGTCCGGCCATCCGAACAGCCGGGCCTTGGCGGCGCCATAGGCGTCCATCGTCCCGTGGTAGTCGAGATGGTCACGGGTGAGGTTGGTGAACACGGCGACTTCGAGCGCCGTGCCTTCGAGCCGTCCCTGGTCGAGACCGATGGACGACGCCTCCGCCGCGACGACGTCGACGCCCCGCGCCCGGTAATCGGCCAGCATCGCCTGGAAGCTGAGCGCATCCGGGGTGGTCAGGCCCGCCGCGCCCCGGTGGCCGACGACGCCCGACCCCAGCGTGCCGACGACCGCGCTCGGCGCGTCCGCCCGGTGCATGCCTTCGGCGATCCACTGGGTCGTGCTCGTCTTGCCGTTGGTGCCCGTGACGGCCACCACGCGCAGCGCTTCGGAGGGCGCGTCGTGAAAGCGGCTCGCGATGCGGCCGGCCAGCATGCGCAGGCCCGGCACGGCGCGGCACGGCACCGGCAGCGCCGGCACCACGTCGCTGCCGGACGGTGCGCCGTCTGCGGGCCCGTCGACCAGGAGCGCGGCGGCACCGCGTGCGACCGCGTCGTCGACGAAGCGGCGCCCGTCGCTGCGTGCGCCCGGCAACGCGAAGAAGGCATCGCCGGGGACCACCTCGCGGCTGTCGAGACGCAGCGCGCCATTCGCCGGCATCCGACCGCGCAGCCATTGGGCGATCTCGTCCGCGCGCGCGACGTCGGGCGCCATGGCGGAGGGGGGTTCGACGCGGTCGTGCATCAGAAGCTTTCCGGGACCGGGTCGATCGGGACGATCTGGCCGGTCAGCGGCGCGTCGGGGGCGACCCGGAGCGCGCGCAGGCTCTCGCCGGCGATCTGGGCGAACACCGGCGCCGCGACGAGGCCGCCGTAGTATTTGCCCGCGGTCGGCTCGTCGATCATCACCGCGATCACGACGCGCGGATCGGAGACCGGCGCGAAGCCGACGAACGACGCCACGTACTTGCGCACGTACCGCCCGCCTTCCTGCTTGTGCGCGGTGCCCGTCTTGCCGGCGACCCGGTAGCCGACGATCTGCGCCTGCGGGGCCGTGCCACCGGGACCGGCGGCCATCTCGAGCATCTTGCGCACGGCCCGCGCGGTCTTGGGGCTGATCACCTGCATGCCGCTCGCGGGGCCGTCCGTGCGCAGCATGGTCAGCGGCGGGATGTCGCCATCCCGCGCGAACACCAGATAGGCCCGTGCGAGCTGGATCAGCGAGACCGAGATGCCGTGCCCGTACGACATCGTCGCCTGCTCGATCGGCTTCCAGTTCTTGTACGGGCGCACGCGCCCGGCCACCGCGCCCGGAAAGCCGATCTGCGGCGCCTGGCCGAAGCCCACCGCGGTGAACATCTCCCACATCTTCTGCGGCGGCATCGTCAGCGCCATCTTGACGGTGCCGACGTTCGACGACTTCTGCAGCACCTGCTCGACGGTGAGCGCGCCGTGCGGATGGGCGTCGCCGATCGTGTTCGGCCCGATCGTCAGACGGCCGGGCGCGGTGTTGATGATCGTCTGCGGGGTCACCTTGCCGTTCTCGAGCGCGAGGGCGGTGGTGAACGGCTTCATCGTCGAGCCGGGCTCGAAGGTGTCGGTGATCACGCGGTTGCGCAGCTGCGCGCCGGTGAGCTGGCCGCGCTGGTTCGGGTTGTAGGTGGGCAGGTTGGCGAGGGCGAGGATCTCGCCGGTGCGCACGTCGAGCACGACGGCGGCCCCCGCCTTGGCACGATGCTCCTCGACCGCGCTGCGCAACGCCCCCATCACCTGGTACTGGATCTTGCTGTCGACCGACAGCTGCAGCTCGCGCCCGTCGTGCGGCTCGCGCACGATGCCGACGTCCTCGACGATGCGCCCGAGGCGATCCTTGATCACCCGGCGACTGCCCGGCAATCCGGCCAGCGTCTTCTCCTGCGCCAGCTCCATGCCCTCCTGGCCGACGTCCTCCACGTTGGTGAACCCGACCACGTGCGCGAGCGCCTCGGCCTCCGGATAGTGGCGCTTGTATTCCTTGCGCTCGTAGATGCCCGTGATGCCCAGCGCCGCCACGCGCTCGGCGACCGACAGGTCGACCTGGCGCTTCAGGTAGACGAAGGTCTTGTCCTCGTCGGCCAGACGCGCCTGCACCTGGCGCAGCGGCATGTCGAGCACGCGCGCGAGCTCGGCGATGCGCTCGGGCGTGGCCTCGAGGTCCTCGGGCGACGCCCAGATCGCGCGGGCCGGGAGGCTGGAGGCCAGCACGCGCCCCTGACGGTCGACGATCTTGCCCCGCGACGCCGGCAGCTCGATCGTGCGGCCGTAGCGCGACTCGCCCTGCCGCTGCAGGAAGTCGTGCGTCATCAGCTGCAGGTAGGCGGCGCGCCCGGCGAGCGCGAGGAACGCCAGCGCGATCAGGAACATCAGCATCCGCGATCGGTACGCGGGCAGCTTCACCTGCAGCAGGGTGTTGGCCGCGAACGGCACCGCACGGCTCATCGTTCCGCCTTCAGTGCGGTCTGCTCGACCGGCTGGTCCACGGTGAGGTACAGCGTGCGGTTGGCCGGCACGGTCTGCATGGACAGGCCACGACGCGCCTTGGCGTCGATCATCGAGGGCTTCGCCAGCCCGTCCTGCTCGACCTGGAGCTGGTTCCACTGCACTTCGAGCTGTCGCGCCTGGGTCTGGGCGCGCTCGAGGTCGATGAACAGGCGGCGCGCGCGATGCTGGGACGTCACGAGTCCCAGCGCGCACGCCAGCAGCAGGCCGACCAGCAGGATGTTGAAGCGGCTCATCGCGCGTCCGTCCGCTCGGCGACACGCAGCACGGCGGAGCGCGCGCGCGGGTTGGCCGCCACCTCGGCGTCGCCGGGCAGCATGCGCAGCAGCGGCCGCAGACGGATGCGCACGCCCGGCAGCACGCCCCCGCGGACCGGATCCCGCGGCGCGTCGCGTCCGCTCTCGCGTGCGATGAATTGCTTCACGATCCGGTCTTCCAGTGAATGGAAACTGATGACGGCCAGACGCCCGCCCGGGCGCAGCCGGTCGACGGCGGCGTCTAGAGCCCTCTGGAGTTCTTCAAGCTCTTGATTGACGAAAATCCGTACAGCCTGAAAGGTGCGGGTAGCCGGGTCCTTGCCCACCTCCGGCTTCCTCTGGCGGCTCCGGACGACACCCGCCACGAGGCGGGCAAGCTCTCCGGTTGTCTGAAGCGGGGCGCCACCGGCGTGCCCGCGGCGAGCAACAATCGCCTTTGCAATCGGAACAGCAAACCGTTCTTGCCCATATTCCCTCACCACTTCGGCAATCTCGCCTTCGTCGGCACTCGCCAGCCATTCGGAGGCCGGCACCCCGCGGGTCGGATCCATCCGCATGTCGAGCGGACCGTCCTCCCGGAAACTGAACCCGCGCGCCGGATCGTCGAGCTGCGGGGACGACACCCCCAGATCCAGCAGCACGCCATCCACCGCACCCACCCCGCACCCGTCCAGCACCTGCGCCAGGGTCGAGAACCGCGCATGCACGATTTCGAACCGGGCGTCCCCCTGATCCGCCTGCCAGCGCCGCGCGGCCGCGACCGCCTCGGGATCCCGGTCCAGCGCGACCAGCCGCCCCTGCGCACCCAGCCGGGAGAGGATGGCCGCACTGTGCCCGCCACGACCGAACGTGCCGTCGACGTAGACACCGTCGACGCGCGTCACGAGCGCATCGACCGCCTCGTCGAGCAGCACGCTGCGATGTCCGCCGCCCTGCCCCTCCCGGACCTTCACCCGAGCCCCCTCAACGTCACGGCCATGCGCGCGCCCGCTCAGAACGTGAAGTTGGCCAGGGACTCGGGAATCCCGGCCGCCAGCGCCTCCTTGTCCTTGATCGCGAGCTGCTCGGCGTCCCACAGCTCGAAGAACTTCCCCATCCCCAGCATCATCACGTCCTTCACCAGGCCACCCGCCGCACGCAGCGGCGGCGGCACGAGGATCCGGCCGTTGCCATCCATGTCGATGTCCGCCGCATGCCCGAGCACGATGCGCTTGAGCTGGGCGGCCGACATCGGCCACTCGGCGACTTTTGCGCTGTACGCGTCCCACGCGGGCATCGGAAACAGCTGGAGGCAGCCATCGAGACTGCGCGCCAGCTTCAGGCGTCCGCCGCACAGCTCCATCAGGTCGTCGCGGTGCCGCGCCGGAACGGTCAACCGTCCCTTCGCATCCATCACCAGCGAGGCACTCCCCTGGAACATCACTTCGGGCGAACCCTGTTCGGCGGGTCGATCCGGGAGGAAACACGCGAAAAACGTGCGTCAAACCCACTCTCGACCACTTTTTTGCACAAGTTCCCACTCTATAGAAACCCCATGGGCGGGTCAAGTTGACCCACGGGCTTTTCCCAATGGAGACAAGGACTTAGCGCCCTTTCGTCATAAACCGCGGCAAGCGTGCGCGGCGACAAAGGCCAATGTTATTAGGCCTCTAGCGACGAATTCGAACAAAGTACTTCAGGATGGTTGGGAGCGGGTCTGTAGGCCGGATTCTGTCGGCCGGCAAGCCGGCCGGACGGCCATTCATCTGGGCGCGCGGTTGCCCGCGCGCTCGAGCCATCTACCCGCACGCTCGGACGGGCCGTCCTGCCCGGGAAGAACCCGGATCGCGTGCCTATTTGATGTTGCTCCGGGTGGGGTTTGGCGTGCCGTCCGTGTCGCCACGGACGCGGTGAGCTCTTGCCTCACCGTTTCACCCTTGCCTGCCGGAACGGGCGCCGCACCCCGCGACCTGCGCCGCGCGGCACGACGACCGCCCGTCATCGGCGGTCTGCTCTCTGTTCCACTTTCCGTCGCCCTCGGCCCGAAGGCCTGCTGCGCCTGGCCGTTAGCCAGCACCCTGCCCTGTGGAGTCCGGACCTTCCTCGGGGCGCCAATGCGCCACGCGGCCGTCCGACCCGCTCCCGGGCCGGATTGTACGCGCGTGGCCCGGTCGAACGCCGATCCTGCCCGGAACGTGGCGCGCCCGATCGGCGTGCGGACGGCGCGGCGCTCAGGCCCGCATCGTGACCGCGTGCGGGTTGTCCTCGATGTACGCCTGCACGATGGACGCGAAGTCGGCATCGGGCCGGAACCCCATCGCCAGCGCACGCGTGGTGTCGAAGCGTCCGGCCCACGTCCGCACGAGCCGCATCACCGCCTCGTCGGGCTGGTGCCGCACCAGCCCGACCGCCGCATCGCCTCCGAAGCGGCGCAGCGCGTCGAGCTCCTCGTGCATGGACGCGACCAGCCCGGGCAGGTTCACCGACCGATGCCAGCCCCAGGCGGACGCCGGCAGCGCCAGCGCGTGCAGGAACATCTTCACGACCGTGCGCGGCGAGGCGACCCACATCTCGGTGGCCGGATCGACCGGCAGCAGGGCGGGCTTGCCGGCCAGGGGCTCGCGGATGATCCCCGAGGCGAACCCCGACGCCGCACCGTTGGGCAGCCCCGGGCGCACGACGACGGTCGGCACCCGCACGCTGCGTCCGTCGATGAACCCCTTGCGGCTGTAGTCCTGGACCAGCACCTCGCCGATCAGCTTCTGCGCCCCGTACGACCCCTGCGGGGTCGGCGTGGTCGCGTCGGTGACCACGGCCGGCAGGTCGCCACCGAACACGGCGATCGAACTGGAGAACAGCAGCCGGGGCTGCGTGCCCACGGCGCGGGCCGCGGCGAGCAGGTGACGGGTGCCGTCCAGGTTCACCCGCATCCCGAGGTCGAAGTCGGCCTCGGCGGTGCCGCTGACGACCGCGGCCAGGTGCACGATGACGCCGGTGTCCTTGCCGACGAGACCGCGCACGACGGCCGCATCGCTGATGTCGCCCGCCACGTTGTGCACGCGCGCGTCCTGCAGCGCACCGGCGGCCTGATCGAAGCACACGATGCGATCGATGCCGTGCGTGCGCCCGTCGAGTTCGATGCCGCCGCGATCGAGCAGGCCGCGGATCAGCTGCTGGCCGAGGAAGCCGGCGCCGCCGGTCACGAGAATGTCCATCAGAGGTCTCCTGTCGAAGTGCGCGCGGCCGGGTCGTCCTGGCGGGCGCGACCGTGCGCGCGCCGACGCCCCGGGCGGAATACTGCCGCATCCCGGTAGAACGCGGGGTCGGCATTGGGCGCCCACCATCCCGGAATGCCCAGCACCGGCAGCGGGGCGAACGCGGACGGCCGAAGGTCGGCCGCGCTCAGGGCAGGCGCGAGACCCGCATCGAGCGCGGCCCGGCCGGCGGGATCCGCCGGCGACGCGTCGCCGGGGTCGGCGTGCACGATCCACGCATGCCCGCAGACGGCCTTGTAGGGCGCCCGCAGCTTGTCCAGCAGCGCGTGACCGAAGACCGCGACCCCCACCTGGTCCGCGAACCGCGCTCGCCCGGAGACGAACAGCGCCGGCCAGTCGAACCCGCGCAGCGCCTGCACCCGCCGCGCGTCGCGGGTCACGACCAGCAGGGCGTTCTCGTCGAACAGGGTCGCCGCATCGCGCAGGCCGCCGCGCACACCCCGCACGCCTTCGCGGGCGATCACCTCGGCCTGGAGACGATTGAGCCGAGCCTTCGTGCGCGGCAGCGCCAGCCAGACCAGCGCATTGAACAGGTCGTGCCACGCGCCGTCTCCGGCGCAGCGCGTCGGCACTTCGCCGGTCGCCCAGATGTGCGCCTCGTAGGCATCCGTCGCGACCGAGCACGCATCGACGAAGCGCACGGCGCGCCCGTTCTCGTTGTGCAGGCCGCGTGCGCGTGCCAATGCATCGAGACGCGCGCGGCAGGCGTCGAAGCGCCCCGCGCTCGCGTCCTCGCGCACCGGCTCGAGCTCGGGGCGGACCAGATCGAACCAGGGCGCCGTCCAATCGACGGCGGCGAGGGGGGTCTCCTGCGCCGCGACGGCGGGGTGGGTCTGCGGCGCCGCGACGGCAGCTGCCGCGCGGGCTAGGCCGCCGGCGCGAGCTTCCATTGCAGCGACTCGCCGGCCGCCAGCGGGACGATCGCATCCCCCGGGAAAGGCAGCTGCTCGGGGATCGTCCAGGCCGCGCGCCGCAGCGTGACGGTGTCCGCGTTGACGGGCAGGCCGTAGAACCGCGGGCCGTGCAGGCTGGCGAAGCCTTCGAGCCGGTCGAGGGCGCCGGCGAGCTCGAACGCCGCCGCGTACAGTTCGAGGGCGTGCGGCGCGGTGTAGCAGCCGGCGCAGGCCGCCGCATGCTCCTTCAGCCGCTGCGCATGGGGGGCGCTGTCGGTGCCGAGGAAGAAGCGGGGGTTGCCGCTGGTCGCGGCCTCGAGCAGCGCAAGCCGGTGCGGCTCGCGCTTGAGCACCGGCAGGCAGTACCAGTGCGGACGCAGCCCGCCGGTGAAGATCGCGTTGCGGTTGTACAGCAGGTGATGCGCGGTGATCGTCGCGCCGATCCCGTCGGCCGCGTCGCGCACGTAGTGCGCGGCCTCGCGCGTGGTGATGTGCTCGAAGACGATGCGCAGCGCCGGGAACCGCCGGCGCAGCGGCTCCATCACCTGGTCGATGAACACGTGTTCGCGGTCGAACACGTCGATGGCCGGATCGGTGGCCTCGCCGTGCACCAGCAGCGGCAGCCCGACGCGCTGCATCGTCTCGAGCGCGGCGTCGACCTTGCGGATGTCGGTCACGCCGGCATCGGAGTTGGTCGTGGCGCCGGCCGGATAGAGCTTCACGCCCTGCACCATGCCGCTGCGCGCGGCCGCCTCGAGCTCGGCGGGGCGCGTGTTGTCGGTCAGGTACAGCGTCATCAGCGGCTGGAACGCCGCCGCCCGCTCGTCGAGTTCGCCCGCGTCGCGCGCCGCGGCCAGCGCGGCGAGGATGCGCGCACGATAGGCGAGCGCATCGGCCAGCGTGGTCACGGGCGGCTTGAGGTTGGGCATCACGATGGCGCGTGCGAACTGCCGCGCGCTCGCGGCGACCACGGCACGCAGCGCGTCGCCGTCGCGCAGATGGAGGTGCCAGTCGTCGGGCCGGCGCAGGGTGAGGGTGTCCATGGGTGGATTGTAAGACCGCGGCGCGTGCCGCTTCAGCCCCGGGCGGCCTCGGGCAGCAGCAGGATCACGCGGTAGTCGTTCACGTTGGTGCGCGTCGGACCGGTGACGACCAGATCGCCCAGCGCCGAGAAGAACCCGTAGCCGTCGTTGTCGTCGAGCATCCGGCGGGCGTCGAGGCCGGCGGCGGCGGCCCGCGCCGACGTGTCCGGGGTCAGGAGCGCACCGGCGTTGTCCTCGCTGCCGTCGATGCCGTCGGTGTCGGCGGCCAGCGCCCAGACCCCGGGAACGTCCGCCAGTGCGCGCACCAGGGCCAGCAGGAATTCGGCACAGCGCCCGCCGCGCCCGGATCCGCGCACGGTCACCGTGCACTCGCCGCCGGAGATCAGGGCGACCGGTCGGCGGAACGGCCGCTCGCGCGTGGCGACCTCGCGGGCGATCGCGCCCAGCACCTGGGCCACCTCGCGCGCCTCGCCGGTGATGGTGTCGCCCAGCACCACCGCGCGCACGCCGGCCGCTTCGAACACCCGCGCCGCGGCGTCGAGACTGGCGTGGGCCGTGGCGATCATCCGGTGCTCGACGCGTGCGAAGACCGCGTCGCCCGGCTTGGGGGTCTCGTCGACCGCACCGGCCGCCCCGCGCTCCAGGTGCGCGGCCACGCCCGCCGGCGGCACGATGCCCCAGCGCGCCAGCACGTCGAGGGCGTCGCGGTAGGTGCTCGGATCCGGCGCACACGGGCCGGAGGCGATCGCCGACAGGTCGTCGCCCGCGACGTCCGACACGACCAGCACGTGCACGGTCGCGCGCGTGGCCTGCGCCAGCCGCCCCCCCTGGATGCGCGAGAGGTGCTTGCGCACCACGTTGATCTCCTGGATCGGCGCGCCGCTGGCCAGCAGCTGGCGGGTGACCGTCTTGAGCTCAGCCATCGGCACGGCGTCGACCGGCAGCGACAGCAGGCTCGACCCGCCGCCCGACACCAGCACCAGCAGCAGGTCCTCGGCGTCGAGCGTGCGGGCGTGGGCCAGGATGCGCGCGGCGGCGTCCTCGCCGGCCGCATCCGGCACCGGGTGTCCGGCCTCGACGACCTCGATGCGCGTGCACGGCAGGCCGTGCGCATAGCGCGTGACCACCAGGCCCGCGAGCGCGGCGTCGGCGGGCCAGTGCCGCTCGACCGCCAGCGCCATGCTGGCGGCGGCCTTGCCCGCGCCGACCACGAAGGTGCGGCGGAACCCTTCGATGCGCGCGGGCGACGGCAGATGTGCCGCCAGCGTCTCGAGGGGGTCGGCCGCCGCCACGGCGGCGCGGAAGCTGTTCAGCAGGAGTTCACGGGACATCGG
>ENA-UPTA01002243-UPTA01002243.1-activated-sludge-metagenome-genome-assembly--contig:-NODE-2243-length-20165-cov-9.512680_pt1 | contig 20165 bp, 13 predicted proteins | sample MGYA00238184_ERZ773361 | MGnify/ENA primary metagenome ERZ773361 (study PRJEB29100, sample SAMN05720205) | activated sludge metagenome | isolation source: anaerobic digester from wastewater...
GGAGCTCTGGAAGGAGGCGCTCGGCCCCGTGCAGGGCGCCTTCGTCCGCTTCGCCCGCGCGATCGCCGACCCGGGGCCCGACGGCCCGCGAGGCGAGCGGCTCGAGGTCCTCGCGCCGACGGCGGAGCGCGCCGCCGAGGCGCGGGCGCGGCTCGAAGGACTCGAAGCGCGCGTCCACGAGATCCCGTTCGGCGACATCTGGATGCGCGACATCGCGCCGATCTTCGTGACGTCGGAGGCGGGCGAGGTCGCGGCGGCTTCTTTCGTCTTCAACGGCTGGGGGAACAAGTACGACCTCCCCGGCGACAGGGAGGTCTCGTCGCGCGTCGCCGCGGCGTCGGGCCTCCGCACGTTTCGCGACGAGCTCGTCCTGGAAGGGGGCTCCGTCGAGCCGGACGGCGAGGGGACGCTCCTGACGACGCGGCAGTGCCTCCTGAACCCGAACCGGAACCCGGGCCTCTCGCAGGCGGCGCTCGAGCGGCGGCTCCGGGACGGCCTCGGCGCGGAGAGCGTCCTCTGGCTCGGCGACGGCCTCATCAACGACCACACCGACGGGCACGTCGACACGGTCGCCCGCTTCGTCGCCCCGGGCGTCGCCGTCTGCATGGAGCCCTCCGGCGGCGGCGACCCGAACGCGGTCGCGCTGAAGGAGATCCTCCGCGACCTCGCGTCGATGCGCGACGCGCGGGGGCGGAGGCTCGAGGTCTTCACGGTGCCGTCGCCCGGCGTCGTCACCGATCCCGACGGCGAGCTGATGGCGGCGAGCTACGTCAACTTCTACGTCGCGAACACGACGGTCACCGTCCCGGTCTACGGGACGCCGAACGACGCGCCCGCCCTGAAGCGGATCGAGGCCCTCTTTCCGGGCCGGCGCGTCTGCGACGTCCCCGCGCGCGAGCTCCTCCTCGGCGGCGGGGCGTTCCACTGCATCAGCCAGCAGCAGCCGAAGGGAGGCCGTGCATGACGGGCGAGACGCTCTCGATCGGGATCGTCCAGTGCGCGCTCGGCGGCTCTCGCGTGGAGAACGCGGAGCGCGTCCTCGCCCTCGTTCGCGAGGCGGCGAAGGGGGGTGCGGAGCTCGTCGTGACGCCGGAGCTTCTCGAGGGGCCCTACTTCTGCCGCGAGGAGAAGGACTCCTTCTTCGAGTGGGCGCGCCCCGTCGAGGGGAACGTCACGCTCGCGCGCTTCCAGGCGGCGGCGAAGGAGCTCGACGTCGTCCTCCCCTTCTCGTTCTTCGAGAAGGCCGGGAACGCCTACTACAACACCCTCGCGATGGTCGACGCCGACGGCACGCTCCTCGGCACGTACCGCAAGAGCCACATCCCCGACGGCCCGGGCTACGAGGAGAAGTTCTACTTCCGCCCCGGCGACACCGGCTTCAGGGTCTTCGAAACGAAGGCCGGGAAGATCGGCGGCGCCGTCTGCTGGGACCAGTGGTACCCCGAGTGCGCCCGCGCGCTCGCCCTCCTCGGGGCCGACGTCCTCGTCTACCCGACGGCGATCGGCTCCGAGCCCGCGAACCCCGCGCTCGACACGCGCGACCGCTGGCGGCGCGCGATGGTCGGCCACGCCGTCTCGAACGTCATCCCCGTCGCCGCCTCGAACCGGATCGGCGAGGAGGACGGGCAGCTCTTCTACGGCTCCTCGTTCGTCGCGGGGACCGACGGCTCCTTCCTCGCGGAGCTGGGGCGCGACGAGGAAGGCGTTCGCGTCGTCACCGTCGACCTCGCGGCGATCCGCCGCGAGCGGGCCTCCTGGGGCTTCTTCCGCGACCGGCGGCCGGAGCTCTACGGCGTCCTGACGACGGCCGACGGACGGCAGAAAGTCTGATCGGGAGCGTGGAGGCCACACCGCCTCCACGCATCGCCTCACGCCAGGTCGAAGACGAGGAGCTCGGTTCCCCCTCCTCGGCCGTCGGATTCCCCTATGAGGACACCGTAACCTTCAGAAACTGGAGGCAATCCTCGATCTCCTCCTGGAAGAAGACCCTATCGACGAACGCCTCAGCCCCTTCGCGATACCTCTCAGCCTCTACTCGGGAACAGAGCATCAATACAACGACAACAGGACGGGCGCGTAGGATCTGCGCCCTCAGGCGCGACCGGTATTCGGAACTGGCTGCCAAGACCGAGGAGGTTGACGTTAGTCCGAATCCGCGCAACTCGAGATGACCGTAGAGGATCTTCATCTCGAGCGATGCTTCGGCGATCTCGTACAGTCGCTTCTGGATGTCGTCCGCCACACGGCGGACATTCTTGATCTCCAGATAGAGAGTTGGTGCGACGTCGCTCGCCGGGTCCGGGTAGACGCCGTCCGGCTTTCGCTTGCCGATCAGGATCCCCGGAACATGCCTAGCGGGCGGCGACATTAGAACTGGAATTCGTTCTGCCTTCAGACGTTCGCGGAAGAGAGCTTCAATTGAGCCTCTCGACTTCCGCTCCAAGTCTCCCTTTCGAAGAACCACCGCGCTGTTCGCGACATCGATGAACGACCGGCGCACAGGGAGTCGCTCTCTTACTGCATACGCCTTCCGAAGGCGAGGAGCCGCGATCTGAGCGGTCTCGCTTGAAGCTTCCTTCTTCAGGCTCGTGCGATTCATCCCTGCCGCTGCTAAAAGGAAGTACCGAGCCGGCTCCTTTCTCAGGAGCCGGGCGACATCCTCGATGGATAGCTCGCCAAAGTGCACCTCTCCTCGGCGCGTGTGGGCTGCGATGACCTGGTCTCTTCGAAGGTCACCGACAAGCCGACGGAATTCCTCCAACGCTGGGCTTTCGGGCAACTCAGTCCTCCTACGGCCTCATCCTCGCGTCCCCGGTACCTCATCGATGGCCTGTGACCGAAGGAAGCGCTCGATCTTCTCAAGTTCTCCGCCGAGAAGGCGAAACAGCTTCGCGACGAGGTCATTCGCCAGGGTGGCATCGCCCTCTCGAGCCGCTCTGGCGAGCTCGGTGGCGGTTTCCGTCGAGAGATCGGGGACCGGAATCGCCCGAAGGAACTGCTGCCGATATCTGCTGAAGCCGTCCTTCATGACAGGCGAGAGAAGTCTGACCACGAACTCGGCGACCTTCGAATTCAGGATAGCCGCGATCGCGTACGAATCGATTCCCGGCCGTGGAATGAGATAGTAAACGCTGTGCACTGGCAGTCTTCGTCCATCATCTACGGCGAATCGGCTGGACTTCGCCACATCCGGCACGACTATCTTCAACTCTCGGCTTAGATCGAGTGGGGGTTGATCGTGCCAGTCGAACCATGGCTTTCCCCAGACCCTGACGCAATGGCGCTGCTCGAGCTCCCGTTTGTGAGCCTCAAGATACCGTCTTGCCTTGGGGTACTTCTTTAAATCTATCCGTTGTGGCGGGCCCGTCTTCGGGAATTCGTAGGGAACGAGCATACGCAGGCTCGTATCTGCGAGGCGGAATGGAGCGATGTCCCGCCCTCGAACGATCGGGCGAAGAAGCTCTGGCTCGACCTCTTCTCCCGCCTGTACGATGAAGACGGAGTCGCGGCCTGTTGCTGGGCCAGCCGACATTCGGAGCATCTGCACCGATAGTGACCTATGGCTATCCTGGATCTTCCTTGCGATGGCGAGCAGGTCCGGATCGACGACGTCCCATGTGTCCGCCTGAAGCTCCGTTGCAGGCAACGAGGATCTCCTGACGACCTCGATTCGATCGATGACTCCTTTCGCCAATCGACATTGACGGACTTCGACTGTCTTCTGTGGCTCGCCCTTCTGTATCACCGTCACGCACGGCACTGTCGCCGCGTCTGCGAATACCTTATGCGATCCGAATCGCGCAATTGAGAGGACTCCAGCTCGTTCACGAACGAGGGCACGAAAGGGGCCGGCAGACCTGCTGCTCAGGAACTTGTCAGGCGTGATAAAGGCAAGGCGACCACCGTCCCTTAGGAGGTCAATCGCCCTTTCCATGAAAAGCGTATAGAGATCGAATCTGCCCACGGCGGTCGAGAATCGCGCCCGCAGTGCGCGCTTGTAGGACTCGGGAATCCTCGTTGCCGAGACGTACGGAGGGTTTCCAACGATGAAGTCCTGACGAGAATTCGCCTCGCGGTCGAAGCGCCCGAGTGGGCCCCCCAACAGGAAGTCCGCCTCGGTGATGTTCCCGGCGAGGCGATCTACCGGAATTGAGCCGCCGACGATCTCTTCAACCCCTCGCCGAAGGGTTTCGCGTGCCAAGACGCACGCCTTCGAGTCAAGGTCAATGCCGTGAACATTACGTTCAACCAGGTCGATGAAGGTTCGCTTGGTCGATGCCCGCTGGAACGAATAGCCTAGCTCCGTGAATCGTCGAGCCAGTCGAGCAACGGCCTCGACGATGAAAGCCCCCGCGCCGCATGCCGGATCCAGGAGCGAGTATCGCTCGATGGGCATACCCTCCGTGAAGCCGGCCTGATCGAAGACGAATGCGACAAGTACGTCAGGCGTATAGACCATTCCCGCTTCTCGACGTTCCTCGATCGACAACGCTCCAAGGTAGGACGCGCCTATCGATGCAGACCGCTGTCTCTCCTGTTCGAGCATCTCTCCGGGTACCTTCGCCGGTACGCACTCCTAGGCTGGAGTCTAGCGGCTCGCGATACGGCGTGCAGCACACCTCCTCGCTCACACATCGACGGCGATCGGCTCCGAGCCCGCGAACCCCGCTCTCGACACGCGCGACCGCTGGCGGCGCGCGATGGTCGGCCACGCCGTCTCGAACGTCATCCCCGTCGCCGCCTCGAACCGGATCGGCGAGGAGGACGGGCAGCTCTTCTACGGCTCCTCGTTCGTCGCGGGGACCGACGGCTCCTTCCTCGCGGAGCTGGGGCGCGACGAGGAAGGCGTTCGCGTCGTCACCGTCGACCTCGCGGCGATCCGCCGCGAGCGGGCCTCCTGGGGCTTCTTCCGCGACCGGCGGCCGGAGCTCTACGGCGTCCTGACGACGGCCGACGGACGGCAGAAGGTCTGATCGGGAGCGTGGAGGCCTCGCGGCCTCCACGCATCGCCTCACGCCAGGTCGAAGACGAGCAGCTCGGCCTCCGCTCCCGCGCCGCGCAGAGTGAAGGAGGTCTCGTCCGAGGCGGCGAGGCCGTCCCCCGCTTCGAGGCGGTGGCCGTTCACCTCGGCCTCGCCGCGCGCGACCTGGACCCAGAGGTGCCTTCCTTCCGCGATCTGGAGCGGGACGCTCTCCCCTTCGCGGAGGATCGTCGAGAAGAGCCGCACGTCCTGGCGGATCGCGATCGAGCCGGCCTCGCCCGTCTCGGACGCGAGAAGGCGAAGCCGACCGCGCTTCTCCTCCTCCTCGAACCGCTTCTGCCCGTAGCGCGGGGCGTAGCCGCGCCTGTCGGGGACGATCCAGATCTGGAGGAAGTGGGCCGGCTCGCTCTCGGAGGCGTTGAACTCGCTGTGCCTCACGCCCGTCCCGGCGCTCATGTACTGGACGTCGCCCGGGACGATCGCGGAGCCGTTCCCCAGGCTGTCCTCGTGGGCGAGAGAGCCCGAGAGGACGTACGAGAGGATCTCCATGTCGTTGTGCCCGTGCGTCCCGAAGCCGGCGCCGGCGACGACGCGGTCCTCGTTGATCACCCGCAGGGAGCGGAAGTGGACGTGCTCGGGATCCCAGTAGTCGGCGAACGAGAACGTATGGCGGGTGTCGAGCCAGCCGTGGTCGAAGCGGCCGCGGTCGGCGCTCTTTCGGATTCGGATCATCGGGACCTCCCCGGGACACCGGAGCCGGGGTCCCGCCCTCCGGGCCATTGCACGGACCGGACCACCCCCGCGCGAGCGCGATCGACGGCCCGGAGCCGCGCCGCGCCACACGGAGACGGCGCCGAGCGCGCCGCCGCCGGCCGGGACCCGTCGATTCGAGAGGCGGCGACCTCTCGCTTTGAGAAGATCCCGCCATGCGCGCAGACGACCTGACGCTCGACGCCCTCTTCGACGCCGATCCGAAGGGCGGGATCTACCGCTTCGCCGGGGAGCGCGCGATCCTCCTCGACACGGCCGCGCTCGGCCTCCTCCGCAAGGAGCTCATCGAGACCCTCTCGACGAGCGTGGCGCGCGGGGTCCTCTACCGCTTCGGCTGGGCGCACGGGTGGCGGACGGCCGAGGCGATGCGGGACGCCTTCGAGTGGGAGAGCCCGAAGGAGTGGATCCACGCCGGGGGACGCCTCCACCGGCTGAAGGGGCTCGTCACGTTCCGTCCCGTGCCGCGCCCGCCGGACGAGCCGCCGCGGCACTTCTCGCAGGCGTTCTGGGACGAGTCGTACGAGGCCGAGCAGCACCTGCTGCACTTCGGCCGCTCCGACGAGCCGGTCTGCTGGACGCTCACCGGCTTCGCGAGCGGCTACCTCTCCGCCTGCCACGGCCGGTCGATCCGCGTCGTCGAGGAGGAGTGCGTCGGGAAGGGGGACCCGGCCTGCCGGATGGCGGGCGAGCCCGAGGAGGAGTGGGACGAGGCGACCCGGAAGGCGCTCTCGGGCCTCTCGGAGCGCTGCCTCGAGGGAGAGCTGGGGCGCGTCCGCGACGCGCTCCGCGCGACCGAGCAGAAGCTGAAGGCGCGGCGGAGCGAGCTGACGCGGCTGAAGGTCGAGGAGCCGCATCCGGGCGTCGTGGCGCAGAGCCCCGGGATGCGGCGCGCGTTCGACCTGGCGTCCCGCGTCGCGCGCGTCGACTCGACGATCCTCCTGACGGGCGAGAGCGGCTCGGGGAAGGAGGTCCTCGCGCGGGTGATCCACGAGCGCTCGCCACGAGCCGCGGGGCCCTTCGTCGCGATCAACGGCGCGGCGCTCCCCGAGAGCCTCCTCGAGAGCGAGCTCTTCGGTCACGCGCGGGGCGCGTTCTCCGGCGCCGCCTCCGACCGCCCCGGGCTCTTCGAGGCGGCGAACGGCGGGACGCTCTTCCTCGACGAGATCGGGGAGGTGCCGCTGGGCCTGCAGGCCAAGCTCCTCCGCGCGCTCCAGGAGCGCGAGGTGCGGCGCGTCGGCGAGAACCGGAGCCGGAAGGTCGACGTCCGCGTCGTCGCCGCGACGAACCGCGACCTCGGGAAGGACGTCGAGACGGGGCACTTCCGGCGCGACCTCTACTACCGGCTCCGGGTGATCGAGATCCCGATCCCGCCGCTCCGGGAGAGGCCGGAGGACGTCCTGCCGCTCGCGAGGGCGCTCCTTCTCGACGCGGCGCGCCGGACCGGCGCGAAGGTGACCGGCTTCACGCCGGAGGCGGCGCGCCTCCTCCAGCGCCACCGCTGGCCGGGGAACGTCCGCGAGCTGGCGAACGCGGTGGAGCGGGCCGCGGTCCTCGCCGACGGCGCGCGCGTCGGCGCGGAGGACCTCCCGGACGAGATCGTCCGCCCCGCACGCGGCGGCGGCGCCGAGGGCGAGACGCTCGCCGAGGTGGAGAAGGCCCACGTCCTCTTCGTCCTCGGCGAGGAGGAGGGCCACCGGGAGAAGGCCGCGCGGCGGCTCGGGATCGGCGTCGCGACGCTCTATCGGAAGCTGAAGGAGTGGGACGAGAGCGGCCGCTGAGGGTCAGCGGCCGGTTCCCCGGCGGTCGAGACGCGCCGGCACCCGCACCGTGAACGTGGAGCCGACCCCCGGCTCGCTCTCCATCTCGAGCGAGCCGTGCAGGAGCTCGCAGTAGCCCCGTGAGATGACGAGGCCGAGGCCGGTCCCGCCGAAGCGCGCCGCGTGCCCCGGGCTCGCCTGCGCGAAGGGGGTGAAGATCCGCTCGCGCTGCTCGGGCGTCATCCCGATCCCGGTGTCGGCCACGCGGATCGTCAGGAAGCCCCCGTCGATCGCGGCCTCCACCGAAACCGTCCCCCCCTCCGTGAATCGGGCGGCGTTCGAGAGGAGGTTGAGGAGGACCTGCCGGAGCTTCCCCTCGTCGGAGAGGACCCGCCCGAGGCCGTCGACGCCGCGGGTCTCGAGGCGGTTTCGCCCCTTCTTCAGAAGGGGCCACGCGGTCTCGGTCACTTCCTGGACGAGCGCCGCCGCGTCGAACTCGGTCAGGTGGAGCTCGGCGCCGCCGGCTTCGAGCTTCGAGAGGTCGAGCGCCTCGTTGACGAGCGCGAGCTGCTGCCGGGCCGCCCGCTGGATCTTCGCGACGTCGGGGAGGAGATCCTCGGCGCCCCGCTCCCGCAGCTCCTCCCCGAGGAGATCCGCGTAGCCGAGGACCGCGCTCAGCGGTGTCCGCACCTCGTGGCTCATGTGGGCGAGGAACCGGGCCTTGCTCTCCATCGCTTCCTGCGCCGCGTCCCGCGCCGCCTCCAGCTCTCGCGTCCGGAGGCGGACCAGCGCCTCCAGGTCGCTCGCCTTCCGGCGCAGCTGCCTCTCGCGCAGGTGGACGACCGCCAGGCCGAGCGCCGCCGCGAGGAGAGACCAGAGGACGAGCGCGGCGGGGCGGCGCCAGAAGGCCTGCGTCACGCGGAACGGGACCTCCAGCGGGCCCGAGACCGTCGCGTCGGCGTCGCGCCCCCAGACGCGGAAGACGTACTCGCCGGGAGGGAGGTTCGTGTACTCGCGGCGGTGCGCCGTCGTCCACTCCGTCGGCGTGGCCTCCCGTCCGCCGAGCTGCGTCCGGTAGCGGAGGAGCGACGGGCCGTGGTAGGCGAGGAGGGCGTACTCGAACGCGACGTCGGCCTCGCGAGGGCGGAGGGTCACGGCGCCGTCCGTCGGGCGGGCGGCACCACCGGCGACGAACCGCTCGAGGACGAGCGGGTGGGGAGCCGGTTTCGCCGCGGAGGTCCGCGCGGGGTCGAAGATCGCCGCGCCCGACGCCGTCGAGATCCAGACACGGCCGGCCGCGTCCACGAGGCTCCCCTGGTTGCAGGTGGCGCTCGGGAGCCCTTCGTTCGTGCCGAACACGGCGACCTCGAGCCCGCCGCGTGCGCGGGAGGGCGCGAGGCGCGCGACGCCCCGGTTCGTGCCGAGGAAGACGGGACCGCCGGGGACCGGCGCGATCGAGAGGACGACGTCGCTCGGAAGCTGCGGCCGGCTCTCCTCGGTGAGGAGCGACCAGGTTTCGCCCGGGTCTTCGAGGCTCCGGCGCGCGAGACCTCCGCGAGTCCCGACCCAGAGCTCGCGCGGACCGCCTGGCAAGGCCACCTCGGCGAGCGAGAGAACGACGTTGTTCGGAAGCCCGTTCGTCCGGTCGTGGATCTTCACGACCCGGCCGTCCGCCACCTCGGCGAGGCCGCCGCCGCGCGTCCCGGCCCACAGCGTTCGGCGGGAGCCCGTGCGCGTCTCGAGGAGCGAGAGGACGGAGCGAGCCGGAAGGCCCTCGCTCTCCCCGAGGGTCGTCCAGCGGCCCGCCGCGTAACGGCCGAGCCCGGACCTCTCGCTCCCGGCCCAGACGACGGGGCGCCCGGCTTCGTCCCGCGTGGCGAGGAGGACGCTCGCGTCGTCGGAGCGGAAGGCCGGCCGCGCCTCGATCGGACGCCATCGGGGGCCCTCCCGACGGAAGATCCCCGCGCCGGTCAGGCTCGCCCAGATCTCCGACGCTTCTCCCGGGCCTCGGACCTCGGCAAACGAGCGGACCTCGCCGGCGGGAAGCGCCGACGCCGGCCCGATCACCGCCAGCCGTCCGCCGCGAAGGAGGGCGGCCCCACGGCTCGTGCCGATCCAGACCTCGGGCCCACCCTCCGCGCCTCGGGTCTCGAAGAACGAGAAGACCTCGTCGCCCGGCAGGCCCGAATCCGCATCGAACGGCGCCCACGGCGTCGGTTGAACTCGGAGGAGCCCGGAGAGGCGCGTCCCGACCCAGAGGGTCTCCGGCGCTCCGGCGCCGCCGCCGGCGAGCGCGTAGATCGAGAGCGGCTCCGCCCCGAGCGCCACGCCCTCGAACGCTCCTCCCCGCAGCCGGTAGAGGCCCGCGTCGCGGGTCCCGACCCAGACCGTCTGCGAGCCGCGGGGGCCGGTCGCCGCGAGGCTCGTGACGAAACGGCTCCCGAGGCCCTCCTCCGGTCCGAAGCGCGTGACGCCCCCGGCGCGCACGCGGAAGAGGCCGGCTCCGAACGTCCCGACCCAGAGCGAGCGCTCCCCGCCGTCTTCCGTCTCGAGGAGCGCGTTCACGCTGAACCCGGCGAGCGACACGCCGAGGTCGATCGGCGAAAAGCGCTCCCCTTCGCCCAGCTCCGCCACGCCCCCTTCGCAGGCCGCGACGAGGCGCGCCTTTCCCGACGCATCCCGCCGCTCCAGGAGGGTCCAGACCCTCGGATCGGGAAGCCCGCTCCCGACCGGCTCGAACCTCGCCCCGTCGAAGCGGGCGATCCCTCCGCCATGAGTCGCCGCCCAGAGCGTCCCGTCCGCGGTCTCGAGGAGATGGTTGACCCGTGCGGCGGGGAGGCCGGCGGCGCCGTCGAAGACTTCGGTCACGCCGCCCCGGCGCCGGACCGCGCCTCCTTCCTCGCGACCGAACCAGAGGCTCCCGTCCCGCGTCCCGACGACGGACCGCACGTAGTTCGAGACGGCCCGGTCGGGCATGTCAAACGGGTGCCAGCTCCGTCCGTCGAACCGCGCCGCGCCGTCCTGCGTGCCGACCCAGAGGTATCCGCTGCGATCGAACGCGATCGCGTGGACCGTCCCCTGCGGGAGCCCGTCCCTCTCTCCGTAGGTCGCGACCGAGGGGCGGGCGAGGTCGACCTCCGCGCGGACGCCCGAAAGCGGCGCGCCGGCGAGGAGACCCAGCGCCGCGATGGCTGCGATCGGTGCGCGCATGCTCGAACGAGACTATCGTGACGCCGCGGTCGGAGGGAGCGTCGGACTCAAGGCTCGCCGTCTCCCTCGCGGTGCCGCTCGGCCTCCCCGACGAACGGGACGAACCGGACCGGGAGGACGCTCGTCTCCCGGATCCCGTCGGGAGTCCTCTCGAGGACCTTCAGCTCCTGGTAGAAGCCTCCGACCGGGATCACCATCCGCCCTCCCGGCGCGAGCTGGGCGACGAGGGGCTCGGGGACCTTCTCCGGCGCCGCCGTGACGAGGATGGCGTCGAAGGGGGCCTCCTCCGGCCATCCGAAGTAGCCGTCGCCGGCGCGCAGCTCGACGTTCGTCGCCCCGAACTCCGCCAGCCGGGCCTCGGCCTGCTCGGCGAGCTCGGGCCGGATCTCGACCGAGAAGACGCGCGCGGCGAGACGGGAAAGGACGGCGGTCTGGTAGCCGGAGCCGGTCCCGATCTCCAGGACCTTCTCCGTCCCGGTCAGACGGAGCTGCTCGCTCATGAAGGCGACGACGTAGGGCTGGGAGATCGTCTGGCCGCTCCCGATCGGAAGGGGATGGTCGTCGTAGGCCTGCGCCGCCTGGTCCGGCGGGACGAAAAGGTGCCGCGGGACCTCCCGGAGGACCGCGAGGACGCGGGCGTCCTTCACACCCCGGGCGACGATCTGCCGATCGACCATTCCCGCGCGGGCGCGGGCCGTCGGGTCGGGGCCTCCGGTCGAGCCGGGGCATCCCGCGCCGAGGAGCCCGCCGAGGAGGGCCACCACGCTCCCGATTCTCCACCCGGCGGCCGGCGACGCGTGCGACGTCCTCACGAAGGAGCATTCTAGCGATCGCCGTGCCGCGCCGACCGTCCTGAAACGGGAACGCCGCCGGGCCCCCGGCGCCGCGGCCCGGCGGGACCTCAGGTCGGACGCGCGACGAGGACCGTCTGGTCGTCGTACTGAGGAACGCCCCGGGTGAAGCCCTCGACCGCGGCGAAGATCCGGTCCTTCAGGACGTTCGGCGGCAGCGCGCGCCCCGACTCGAGGAGGCGCGTCAGCCGCTCCATCCCGAACTCCTCGTCCTTCGCGTCGACCGCCTCCGTGATCCCGTCGGAATAGAGGACGACGAGGTCGCCCGGAGAAAGGAAGAGCCGGCTCTCCGTCTGCGTCGCCGACTCGAACATCCCGATCGGGACTCCGCCGCTCGGCAGGAGCTCCGTCCCGGCTGCCGAGATCCGGATGCCGGGGTTGTGTCCCGCGTTCACGTAGCGGAGGCTCCGGTCCGAAGGGTCGTAGACCGCGAGGAAGAGCGTCACGAACTTCCGCGTGGAGGAGAAGCGGGCGAGGTGGCGGTTCGTCCGGGCGACGAGGGCCGTCAGGTCGGACGCCCCGGCCTCGACGAGGAGGTGGATGCAGGCGTGGACGGTCGAGACGAGGAGCGCCGCAGGGATCCCCTTCCCCGCGACGTCGGCCACGCAGAACGCGACGCGTCCGTCCGGGAGCGGGTAGACGTCGTAGAAGTCTCCGCCGACCTGCCGCGTCGGCCGGTTCCCGGCGGCGATCAGGATGCCGGAGACGGCCGGGAGCGTCGTCGGGAGGATCGCCCGCTGGATGGAGGCGGCGATCTCGATCTCCCGCTCCATCTTCTCCTTCTCGACCGCCTCGCGGTGCAGGCGCGCGTTCTCGAGCGCGATGGCGGCCTGGTTCCCGAACAGCGAGAGGATCCTCACGTCGGCCGGGCCGAAATCGTCGATCCCTCCCTGCCGGTTCTCCTTGTCGGCGACGACGAGGAGGCCGAGCGGACGTCCCTCCGAGGAGATCGGGACCGCCAGGAGCTTCTCGGCCGGCGCCCCCGCGAGCGACGCGGGACGGTCCTCGCGCCGATTGCAGACGAGGACGGCCCCGTCGGGCTCCTCCACCGAGCCCGGCTCCACGAGCGGGGTCCCGAAGCTCCGGACGAAGACGGCGTTCCCGCCGTCCGCCGGGCCGCCGGGCCGGACGACGAGCGTCCCGCTCCGCGCGTTCAGGAGCGAGACCGACTTCATGAGGATCTCGTCGGCGAGCGACTCGAGGTCGAGGGTCCTCGCGATCGAGAGGCCGACGTCGTAGATGCTCTCGAGCTCCCAGACCCGGTACTTCAGCTCGAAGTCCGCCTCGCGGACCTTCTCCGACATCCGCACCCAGGCGAGGAGGGAGGCGGCGTGCGCCGCGACGGACGCGAAGCCGACCGGGTCGGCCGGGGAGCGCTCGAGGGCGACCCAGGCGAGCGTCTCGTCGCCGACGGTCAGCGGGACGACGCGCGGGTCGAAGGGGGGCTCTCCCTCGGGAGGGTCCGTCCCGAAGACCCGGACGAGGAGCTCCTGGTCGTAGCTCGCGACGTGGGCGCTGCCCCGCGCCAGGCTCGCGGCGAGCCCGGCGAGCTCCGACGGGAGCGGGTCGAGGCCGCGGGCGGCGGGATGGCAGCGGGCCCCCGCGTCGAGCGCGAGGCCTCGGGCGCCTCCCGCCCCCTTCAGGAGCGCTTCGAGGATCGGCTCGAGAAGAGCGGTCCCGGCCGAGGCCGGATCGAGCGTCGCGAGGAGCGCGTGGGCCCCCGGGACGTCGGCGCGCATCGGCCCGCGCTACTCCGCCTCACCGCGCAGCCACGCCAGGGCGTCCTCCGGCGCGGGGAAGATCCGCGCGTACTGCGCGAGCCCCATGATCTGGAACGTCTTCTCGATCGTCGGCGTCAGGCGGCAGAACGCGAGGCGTCCCCCCTGGTCCAGGACCTTCTCGAGCACCTCGATCAGGATCGAGATCCCGATGGAGTTCACGATCTTCGTCTTCTCGAGGTCGAGCAGGAGGCGGATCGTTCCCTCGCCGAGGAGGGTGTAGGCCTGCCGGGCGATCTCCTCTCCGCCGGTGTTGTTGATGTACCCGTCCGTCCGGAGGATCGCGACCGTCCCGTCGGGCTTCTCCAGGGTCACTTTCAACGTCTCGCTCATCGTCGCCCTTCAGCGGTACTTCCGCATCACGATCATCGTTCCGCGCTCGCCGCTCTCGATCCTCACGTCGTCCATCAGGCTCCGGATGATACGAAGCCCCCACCCCCTCTTGTGCGGTGCCCGGAGCTTCTTCCCGATCTCGGGCGACGCGACGCACGCCGGGTCGAAGCCGTGACCGTTGTCGAGGACGTCGACCTCCAGGTAGGCGCGGCCCCCGTTCTCGGACGTTTCGGTGCCGACTCGGAACCGCAGCTCCACGCGGTGGTCGGGGGTCCCGCTGTGCTCGAACGCGTTGATGCACGCCTCGACGACGGCCATCTTCACTTCGTCGATCTTGTCCCGGCCGAGCTCCATCCACTCGCCCAGCGCCGCGACCTGGGCCGTCGCGGCGATCTCCATCTCCGGGGCGACCGGAATGGTGAGGTGGACCTCTCGGGTGTCTGCCGTCGACATCGGCGGTGTTCGGCGCGTCAGAGCAGCAGGAGAGCCCGGACGAGCACGGTCACGGTTTCGGGGATGTTACCCGACACCTGGAGCGCCGCGAACGCCGCAGCCTCGCCGAGCAGGAGGAGGGAGAGCAGGCCCGGGACACGGCGCTCGCCCTCGACGGTGGTGGGTCGGTCGCCCTCGGCGCGGAGACGCCCGACGAGCCGCCCCGGCACCGGCCGATCCGACAGTCCCATGCTGCGTTCCATCGACTCCTCCCGCGACGGAATGACGCAACAGCTGCGCCAGAACGACCCTGCCGAGGATATTCTATCTAAACACCTTGTTTACAGCTACTTACAACAACGTCCCCGATCGTCGACCGAAGGGATAGCGGCATAATGCCACATCCCGTTCGAATCGAAAGTTCGCAGTCACACAAACAGCTCTAATGCAATTGCTTACGCGGCATGGGACATAATGCCCCGGTGTCCTAATTAGACACGTGCTTCCGGTAGAGAGTCCGGCGGTTGATGCCGAGAATGCGCGCGGCCTCGCTCTTGTTCCCGCTGACCGACTCGAGGACTCTGCGGATGTGCTCGAGCTCGAGCGTCGCCAGGTCCTGGGAGCCGTTCGACCCCGGCCCCGGACGTCCACCGCGAAGCTGCAGGTCGCCGGCCTCGATCGTCTCTCCCGGCACGAGCGCCACCGCCCCCTCGAGCAGGTTCTCGAGCTCGCGGACGTTTCCCGGGAACGGGTAGTCGAGCAGGCGCGCGACCGCCTCGCGCGCGAGCGATTTCGGCCGCCGACCCTCGCGCGCCGCGATCCGCGACAGGAAGTGCCCGATGAGACGTGGGATGTCCTCCCGCCGCTCGCGAAGCGGAGGAAGCGGGATCTCGACGACCCGGATCCGGTAGTAGAGGTCCTCGCGGAACCGCTTCTCCCGGATCGACCGCTCGAGGTCCGCGTTCGTCGCCGCCACGACGCGGACGTCGACCGGGATCCGCCGCCGCCCGCCGAGCCGTTCGATCTCCCGCTCCTGAAGGACCCGGAGCAGCTTGGCCTGGATCGCGAGCGGGGCGTCGGCGATCTCGTCGAGGAAGATCGTCCCGCCCGAGGCGAGCTCGAACTTCCCCTGCCGCGCCTCGACCCCCGTCGCCACGCCCCGCTCGATGCCGAAGAGCTCGGCTTCGAGGAGCGTCTCCGGCACCGCCGCGCAGTTGAGGGCCAGGAACGGCCCGTCGCGGCGCGGGGAGGCCGCGTGGAGAAGCCGGGCGACGAGCTCTTTGCCCGTGCCGCTCTCGCCGCGGATCAGGACGCCGACACGGGACGCGGCCGCGCGCACGACGAGCTCCTTGACCCGCCGCATCCCGGCCGAGTCGCCCACGAGCAGGTCGTCGATCCCGAGCGAGCCCTTCAGCGCCCGGTTCTCCTCCCGAAGGCGGTCCACGTCGGCCTCGAGGGCACGCAGCTGGCGGAGGGCGTCGAGCGCCGGCGCCGCGAGGGCCGCGACCGACTCGAGGAAACGCCGGTCGCCGTCGTCGAACGCCGCCGCCGGGCCTTCCCGGGCCTCCCGGTCGAGAGCGACGAGGACGCCGAGGACGCGGTCCCGCACGACGAGCGGGGCCCCGACGACGCTCCCCGCGGGGCTTCCGAAGACGGTCTCCTCCGTCCGGGAGAGGGGGCCGCGGGCCCGGCAGAGGTCGAGGACGAACGGGTCGGACGCGGCGGCGAGGCTTCCCGGGAACGTCGGGAACGCGACCGTCGAGACGACGGCCGGGCCGCCCTGCTCCTCGAAGACGACCCCGAAGCCGCGCTCGGCGTCGAGGAGGGCCACGGAGCGCGCCACGATCTCGTCGACGAGGGCCTGCTCGTCCCGCAGCACGTTCAGCGCCCGCGAGACGTCGTAGAGGGTCTCGAGGCGGAGGACCTTCTTGCGGAGGTCGAACGACTCGCTGGAGCGCGCGACCCGGACCGCCATCTCAGCGCCCGGCGCCTCCCGTCGTCGCGGAGGAACGCCCGCCGATCCGGGCGAGGACCTCGAGCGCCGGCGCGAACCTCGGGTTCACGGCCAACACGGGCCGCAGCTCCTCCCGCGCCTCGTCCGGCCGCCCCAGCGTGACGAGCGCGTCCGCGAGGCGGGTCCTCACGCGGAAGATCGACGGGTAGTACGAGAAGTCGCCCATCCCGCGCTCCGCCTCGGTCGCGAGGATCTCCCGGAAGTGCCGGACGGCCCCCTCGAGGTCTCCCCGGGCGACGGCCATCGCCGCCTTCGGTCCCGAAAGGCTCGTCTCGAGAGCGGCCTTGCCCTTCGGGTCGAAATCGGGCGGCAGCTCCGGCAGGCCCGCGAGCTCCGCCTCCGCCTCCTCGACGCGCCCGGCGATCGCGAGGACGATCGCCCGGGAGCGGGCCACGTTCCAGCGGAGCACGAGCGCGTCCACGCCCTCCCGGGCGGGAGCGGCGACGGCGACCTCGTCGAGGAGAACGAGCGCGTCCTCGGCGCGCCCCGCGTCGAGGAGCGCCATGACGGCGGCGCCGGCGAAGGAGTAGCGGTCTTTCCACGTCTCCGCGAGCTCGGAGGCGCGCCGATACCAGGTCACCGCGCCTTCCGCGTTCCCGCGGCAGGCCTCGACGGTCCCCAGGTGGCCGACGGCCGGGAGGAAGTCCGGCTTGATCTCGAGCGCCCGCTTCAGGTGCTCCTCCGCCTCGGCGTAGCGGCCCGTGTTCGCGTAGAGCTCCCCGAGGGAGTCGTAGGGGTTCGCCTGGTCGGGGGCGAGGAAGCGGTAGCGCTTGAAGAAGTCCTCGCCCTTCACGAAGTCGCGGCGCCGGAGGAAGTAGTAGCCGAGGTAGTTGTAAGCGATGGCCTGGTTCGGGTCGAGCGCGACGAGGCGCTCGTAGGTGGCGAGCGTCTCGTCCGGCTTCCCTTCGCGGGCCAGGACGTTCGCGAGACGGAAATAGCCCTCGGGGTCTTCCGGGAAGCGCCGGACGTACTCCCGGACCCTTTCCGCCGCCTTCTTCGGCTCGCCGGCCAGGAGCTCCGCCTCGACGATCTCGAGGGTCAGCCGCTCGCGCTCGTTCAGGACCTCGCGGCTCTGGGACGCGCACTGGACGAGCGACTTCGCCCGGTCCCGGTCCCTCCCGGCGAGGAGGCCGGCCAGGCGCACGGTCGCCATCGCGAAGTGAGGGTCGAGCTCCAGCGCCTTCGCGTAGGAGGCGAGGGCGTCCTTGTGGTAGAGCCGGCGCTCGTTCTCGAGCCCCTGCCGGTAGAAGCGGTAGGCCTCCGCCGACCGGGTCGTCACCTCGCGCCGGTCCCGTGCGAGGACGGCGAACGCGGTCCCCCCGGCGGCCACGGCGAGGGCCGCGACCGCGAGGAAGAGCTTTCGGACGCGCGGTTTCGTCACGGACTGGTCCCTTCCGGGCCACCGGGCCCTCGGAAAGCTATACGGACCCCGGAGGTGCGGGTTTCGCCCCCGTCACCCGCAGGAGGACGAACGTGGCGTCGTCGGACTGCTCGGCCCCGAACGTGAACTGGCGGATGTCCTCCAGGATCTCCTCCGCCATCTCCGGGAGGGGTGCCGCGGAGTGGCGGACGAGGGAGGCCTTCAGGCGCTCGTCGCCGAAGTAGGCGCTCTCCACCGACATCGCCTCGTTCAGGCCGTCGGTGTAGAAGAGGAGGAGGTCGCCTCTCCGGAGCCAGAACGTCTTCGCGTCGTACGTCGTCTCGCGGAGGGCGCCGAGCGGGAGCCGGCTGACCGGCGCCGGCAGCTCGACGGCCTCGCCGCCACGGACGACGAGCGGGAGAGGCTGCCCTCCGATGGAGTAGTGGAGGGTGAGCTGGACCGGGTCGTAGAGGAAATAGCCGAGCGAGACGAACATCCTCCGCTTGATCTCGTAGATGCGGCGGTTCGACTCGCGGAAGACGGTGGACGGCTCCGGGTCCTGCATCGCCCGGGCGTAGACGATCTCCTTGGCCGCGACCATCAGGAGCGACGCGGGGATCGACTTGCCGGAGACGTCGCCGACGACGAGCGCGACCCGCCCGTCGAACCCGCCGTCGACGGGAAGGAAATCGTAGAAGTCGCCGCCGACGACCTTCGCCGGGAGGCTGACGCCGTAGAGCTCGATCCCGGCGATCCGGGGGAGCTCCCGCGGGAAGAGGCTCACCTGGATGTCGCGGGCGATCTCGAGGTCACGCTCGACCTCGGCCCGGCGGGTCAGCTGCTCGTGGAGGGCCGCCACCTCGAGGCCGAGGGCCCCCTGGTTCGCGATCGTCACGAGGTTGTCGAGGTCCTCCTTGTGGAACTCCTCCTCCGACTTCTTCTCTCCGGCCGCGAGGACGCCGAGGAGCCGGCCGCGCGTCGCGACCGGGACGAGGACGCGCGCCCCGCGCTCGAGCTGGGCCTTCAGGAAGCTCCGAGAGGGGGCGTCGAGCGCCCAGGGGTCGAGGTCGCGCAGGGGGACCGGCGCGTCCCGCTCCACGAGGAGCCGCCCGAGCGCGGCGCCGACCGGGAGCGAGACGTCTCCCCGCCGCGGGTCGGCGAGCGCCCCGTCCTCGGGACGGGGCGTCAGCAGGTCGAGCCGGCTCAGCCGGAGGAGCTCCGCCGTCCTCTCGGTGAGGAGCTGCTGCATCTTGCCGCGGTCGAGCTGGGCGACGACCTGGCGGCTGATGTCGCGGAACGCCGACTGGAAGTCGGCCCGGTCGCGGAAGAAGAGCCGGTCCACGACCGCCTGCATCCTCCGCCGGAGCGGGTCGACCAGCAGGACGACCGCGAGGCCGAACGCGAACGCGAAGAGCGGCGAGAGGGTCCGCGAGGAGACGAGGGCGTTCCCCGCCACGACGGCGAGGGCGTAGAGGCCCGTGACGATCGCCGTGAGGATCGCGTAGACGATCGACTTGCCGACGATCACCTGGACGTCGAAGAGGCGGAACCGGACGATGGCGTATGCGAAGGTGAGCGGCACGAGCGCCATCGGGACGACGCCCCAGGCGAGATAGCGCTCGTCCCGGAAGAGCGACGGGAAGTAGACCGCGAAGAGGACGAACGGGACGATCCCGCCGAGCGTGCCGAGCAGCAGGACGAGGATCGGCCGCCGGGTCGTCTTCTCGCGCGCCGTCCACCAGGAGTGGGCGAGCGCGAGGAGGCCGAGGACGAGGTAGTCGGCGAGGAGGATCCAGTTCGCCCGGGGCGCGCCGTAGACGAGCACGGAGCGGTCGCCGGTCCTCCGGAGGACCGCCATCTGGAGCGCGTAGAACGCCGGCGGGAGCGTGTAGAGGAGGACGAAGAGCGCGGGCGACCCGTTCAGGAACCTCTGAAGGTAGACGAGCGGCGCCGCCGGCGGGTCCTCTCCCGGCCGCGCCTCGGCGAAGCGGAAGACCTTCCGGCGCGGGAAGAGGAGGAAGAAGTGGAGGAAGACCGCGCCGAGGAGGAAGAGGGCGAGCGTCCCCGCCACCTGCACGAACCAGTCGATCCAGTAGTAGCTGGACGGCCGCAGGCGGCAGACGAAGAAGAGCATGAAGAGGACGCAGAGGAGGAAGAAGACCTCCGCGGCCTCGTCCCTGGCCCGCCTCGAGTAGACGAAGAGGCCGAGACCGAAGAAGAGCCCGCCGAGGAGGGCGTAGTAGACGTACGAGGCCGACCCGAGCCGGTAGGGCGAAAGGAGGACCTCGCGCTCGAGGACCTGCTCTCCACGCTTGACGAGGTACGGGACGGTCTCGCCCGCCGCCAGCCGGCCGAGCTCCGAGGCCGCCTCGGCCGGCGTGTTCAGCATTCGCCGCCCGATGCCGAGGATCGTGTCCCCCGGGCGGATGCCCGCCCCCTCCGCGGGACCGCCGCGGACGACGGCGCGGACCTGGAGCCCGCTCTCGGCGTAGGTGTCCGGCACGACACCGTCCCATGCCTTCGGCAGGAACATGTCGGCCACCGACATCGCCGCGATCAGCGCGCCGAGGATCCCGACGACGACGATGGCCCTCCGGCGGGCTGCAGGCGGCGCGGGGGTCACGGCACTCTTCTCTCGATCGGCTCTCGCGTCAGGGGGGCGCACCAAGTATACGGAG
>ENA-UPTA01002246-UPTA01002246.1-activated-sludge-metagenome-genome-assembly--contig:-NODE-2246-length-20148-cov-19.856418_pt1 | contig 20148 bp, 19 predicted proteins | sample MGYA00238184_ERZ773361 | MGnify/ENA primary metagenome ERZ773361 (study PRJEB29100, sample SAMN05720205) | activated sludge metagenome | isolation source: anaerobic digester from wastewater...
TATGGTGGTTTTGTATCTTACATTCAAAATCAAGCACCTGTATATAAAAAATTGGGAGTAATTCACTACACCAATTCATCACCAGCTAATGTATATGGTGAAGGTTTTTATTTAAAAACAACTATTTTAGATGTGCCAACAATTATGTGGCATAAATTAACTGGCAGTACAACATTGGGTGCAAGATTTGTTCCCACTGGTGATTTGAAAATATTAACTGGTGCTACTACATCTCTAAACACACCATATTATGATTTAGCTGATTTACAGGGTAATGTGGTTGGAAAAGTATTTCCTGAATTTAAAATATTTGTAATTGAAGACCAAGAACTATTGTTTGCCATGTCTTACAAATCAAACAGGTCTTGGACGCTTCCTGAATTTTATGCAGGTACAAGCGTATTGCCAGATTGTCCACCAATGACACCTGTAATTATGTGGAAACCAATTTCAATAGCTAATCCAAACGTAAGTTTGGTTAGTAGAGAATATTGTCATTCAACAACAGGTGGATGGATAGCAATTACTAATCCAAGTGAAACTATTACATTAGTTGGCGTTTGTAACACAGGATATAGAGTTTGTGTTTGTAATTCTGGAGCATCACCAGCAGGAATATCAATTGGAACATATAATACTTCCGACAATACAACAATTAGCGTATGTGCACCAGTTGTTGTTTCACCATCGACTACTGGCGGTATTTGTATAACTAATTTTAATAATGCAAATGATTATTATTTTACTGGAACAGCAAGTTAAACTAAGAAAAAATGAGCGGTAATACATTATTTATAACATATCTTTTCAAATCATTAAGTGGATATACATCAGCTATTCATTGTAATTATATTGGCAGAATAGAATTGAATGAAATTAATCCATTTATTGAAACAATAAGATTTGGCTTTTCAAGCGTAGATAATTTTAAATTCTTAAATCCATATAGTGGTGTCACAACTGGCTTTTCAGCAAATGAAATACATGCTTTAGTCCAATTAGTTCAAAATAGTAACGCTGATAGTAAACCAGACCCTGCATTATGGAAAACATACAATCTGACAAATCAAATTATTGGTTATACTGCTGGTCAATTAATATCTCCTGCTGATTTACTTGGTGTGGTATTTGAAATACCATTACTTGGATATTTTACTACTGGTTTTACTGCATATGATTTGGATTATTTAAACTATCCTGTTGTTGTTGATGAAAATAAATTATGCTTTGGTGATGAAATTTATTTCTTTGGTAATGTAACCACAGACATTAAAGCTGATGTTTATGTAATGGAACTTCCAATTAATTTGTTATTAAGCGAATTTAACTCATCTACAAATCCAACATGGGATAGTACAAGAGATGAATCGGTGGCAATATCTGAAGTTGGAATATATGCTGATATTAATGGCAGTAAAGAATTGGTTGCAATCGGTAAATTGAATGACCCAATCACAAAAGATTCAACGATTTCAAGGACAATTGTATTTGCAATTGACTTCTAATTTTAAAAAAATCGTAAAATTCTATAATTTTTTATAAAAACTTAGTATTTATTATAAATTAATGATTAAAAAATTTATAATAGATATGACAGCAATTAATGTTAAGCCTAAGTCAATTATCATTGATGGCAATCTGCACAATAGATTTAAAGTATTGTGTAAAGGTAAAAGTTTAAAGATAGGTGGAGTTATCGAAGATTTAATCAAGGTGTATTTGGATAATCCAAAAGAGGTGCAGGAAATGATTAATGATTACAAAGAAAAACATATACCTAAAGTTACAGCATAATTAATTCTATGGAAAAGTATATTTGGTCATTGGATATAAGCACAACCAATATTGGTAGTGCATTGTGGAATAAAAAAGGTAAGCTGATTGAACTTAAACATCTTGAATTAAAAACGGATAAAAAAGTTCTTGTTGAAGATAGAGATATTCATAAGGCTGAGATATTCAGAAAATATGTAATTGATTTTAAGGAACGTATTTTTAATGAATTAAATGGTGAAATAATACATGTTATTGTTGAAGAACCGCTTGGTGGCAGCAATAATGCTAATACTGTTTCATTACTATATGGCTTTAATGGTATTTGCAGATACATTTTATTCACAATATTTGGTATATATCCATTGAAAATAAGTGTACACGAATCACGAAAATTATTTTGTCCTGAACTTGTTCATAGTGAAAAGCGTAAGGGTGAAATTGTTGATGTATTATCCTTTCCTGAAGAATATAGAGATAAAAAAAAGTTGTATATTTGGGAAAAAGTATGTAAATTAGAACCCCAAATAGAGTGGTTCTACAAGAAAGACAGTGATGAACCAAAAGACATGTGTTTTGACATGTCAGATAGTTATGCTGTCGGATATGCAGGATTAAAAACTCTGGGTATTCTTAAATGAAATATGTATATTTAATTCAATCTTTAGAGGACAGTTATTATAAAATTGGTTTATCAAAACACCCGAAAAAAAGGGTAAAAGAATTACAAACTGGTAATTCATCTGAGTTAAGATTGGTAGATATGTACCAGTCTGAATTTGCCAATCTAATTGAAAAAACATTACAGCGCAGATATTCACACTTACGTAAGGAAGGTGAATGGTTTGACATGGGCATAAGCAATGAAGTTTCCTTTATTAACGAATGTAAACAAATTGAGGAAACATTGGCACTTCTGAAAAAAAATGGTAATGTATTTATATAAAAATCTTGACAATATGGGATTTTTCAATTAGTTTTGACAAAATTTTACAATTATGACTGAAGAAAGAATTAAAAAAGCAATTGAAATTATCAATTATGCAATCCAAAATCAAATATCAGTTAAAGAAGCATCCGTTAAATGCGGATACGCTGATACTTATGTAAAGAACATTAAAGCCTTAGTGTATCAAAAATATGAAGAAGATACTCTTGAAGATGAACTTTTCAATCAATTTGATACAGCATACAAAGAATACGTGAATTTTAAAACAAATCGAGAGTTACCTTTTAATTCAAATATTTCTGAACCTGATAAACCATCAGACCTTCCCCCATCGATAAATGGTAAAGAACAAATAACGTTTGACCAGAAGGGGAATGAAGCCACACTCGATTATAGGACAAAGGATAAATCATTACCAGCAAATATGGATACAATGAGAAATTTGATGGAAGGTGATGAAAGTTATCCAAAAAATCATATTACAACACTTGATGGCTTATTGGAATACTGTAAGGTAGATACCAATATTTGGCAAGTAGCCGAACATCGTGTTAATAAATGGGATGTTACTGGTTGGGGAGATGGATATGCCAGAACAATTCAAAATTTTCAAGTTAAAGCACGTCTCATAAGAAATCTCAAAGCAGTTAAAGAAAAACTTGCGGGTGAAGTATTCCTTGAAATGATAAAAGGATATGAAGCACCAATTCTTGATTGGGATTTAAGAAAGCCTGACCCAAATGAAGAAAATAATCTTTTCGAAATATGTATTTTTGACCTTCACATGGGTAAACTTGCATGGGGTGGAGAAACTGGTGAAAATTATGACACAAAAATTGCTCGTGCAAGATTTTTAAATGCAATTCAAGATTTGTTGAATACAGCAGGAAGATTTCCATTTTCACGAATTCTGTTTCCAGTTGGAAATGATTTTTTCAATAGTGATACAATATTTAACACCACTACACAAGGAACTCAGCAGGATGAAGACCTTCGTTGGCAGAAAACATTTAATGTTGGTGTAAGATTACTTGTTGATGCAATTAATATGTTGAAGCAAACAGGCGTTCCTGTTGATGTGATTGTGATACCGGGTAATCATGATTTTGAGCGTAGTTTCTACATGGGTAAATTCCTTGAAGCATGGTTTAATAATGACCCGACAGTTTGGATTAACACTGGTGCTTCACCAAGAAAATATTATAAATTCGGTAAAGTATTGCTTGGTTTTACACATGGTAGCGAAGAAAAAGAGGGTTCACTTCCGATGATTATGGCAAATGACCACGAATCAAAACAATGGTGGAGTGAAACACTATACCATGAATTCCATGTTGGTCATATACATAGGAAAAGAGAAATGAAATATTCTGCAACTCTCGATAAAGTGAGAACATTGAATGAAGATTTGGGTGTAGTCATTAGATATCTTTCAAGTTTAACTGGCACAGAAGAGTGGCATCATAAAAAGGGATTTGTAGGTGCTGTTAAGGCAGCAGACGGATTTATCTGGAATGATGAAAAGGGTCTGGTTGCACACCTCAACTCAAATCTGGTGATGTAAATCATTATTTTAGTGTTAGTTTAATAAAAAGCCAATCAAAAATTGGCTTTTTTTGTTTTTTATAGTATTTATATAAAAAATTATAAAATTTTATAGATAATTATAGTTATGGCAGAAAAGAAAAGTAATTTAGTTAAGTTGGCTAAGAGTGATGGTGAAACTAAGAAAAAAATCACCACAGTCAAGAAAGCTACAAAAGTTGAAAAAGTATTAACTCCCGAAGAAGAAAGGGATTTAAAAGCCAAACAAAAGGTTAATGAACTATTAAAGGACGTTGATTTAATGCCTAAAAAAGAAGGGGAAGAACTTCTTGAATTGGACGAAGGAAAGGAAAATAAAAGTGTTGAGTGGCTTGAAGAACAATTAGTAGCACTTTCAGATGCAAATGCGAAGCTAAAAAGCGAATTGGATGTGGCTAAAGGAGATTACACAAAATTATTTGCTGAATTTCAAAAGATAAAACAAGGTGGTGATGTTGTGCTATCAAATAATGATGTAGACACTCCACTTAAAGCAAGTATTGTTAAATTATTTAATGAAATACAAGCCAATCATTTGGCATTAGGGAGAAATTTTGTTATTGTTCCACCCGCTTTCTTAAATAGGCTCATTATGTTCTTCCCATTTTTGGAAGGCGAGAAAAGATTTTAATTTGTTTCTTTTTTCTTCATAGTTCGTAGGAACTCCCCATTATTTTTACGGGGAGTTCCTACTATTTTTTGATATCACACTGATAATCAACAATGATAGTTCCTATTATTTAAAACATTTTGAAATGAAATAAGTTTTTATTATATTTGGGACATGATTAGAGGTAACGAATTTCATTCCATCGTAAAAAATATATTTGGTGACGTTCAAGGTTTTATGGAATCTGAACAGTTACAGGTAAACTGTCCACGTTGCCAAGAAAGGGATGGTTTATCACATCCTGATGGTAAGTTCAATCTCGAAATCAACACTGCTAAACGAATGTTCAGGTGTTGGAAATGCGATGAGCCAAAATTTTCAGGTTCATTAGGCAGATTGGTTAGGACATTTGGTACGTATGCTGATTATGAAATGTATAAGGCTTATGCTGGAATATTTCATGATTATGATTATAAAGAAGATGAAAAAGAATATGCGCCAGTTAAATTGCCAGAGGAAATGATTCCATTTACTCAAATGCAAAGCGGTAATTTGGAGCATTTTGAAGCATATGGTTATTTAGTTACTGAAAGAAAAATATCAAGAGATATTATTTTAAAATATCGGCTTGGTTTTTGTACCACTGGAAAATATGCGAAAAGGATTATAATTCCTTCGTATGATATTAATGGTGAAATAAATTATTTTGTTGGAAGAAGTTATGACCCTGCAGAAAAAAAGAAAAAATATCTTAATCCTTATGCGGATAAAGATAAAATAATTTTCAATGAGGGTCTTGTAAATTGGGATTCTACTGTATATCTTGTTGAAGGTGCGTTTGAAATGTTAACATTTCCAGTCAATTGCATACCAATGCTTGGAAAAACATTATCACCCACATTATTTGTAAAACTGAAAGAACTGAAACCTGAAGTTGTTGTTTTGTTAGACCCCGATGCTTACAAAAATGCTATTCAGCTTTATTATATGCTATATACTATTTATGTAGGCTGCGAAGAGAAGGTCAAAATTGTTAAACTCCCGACTGAAGAAGACTTGGATGAATTGAGAAGAAATCAAGGAATTGACGATGTGATTGATAGTCTGTACGGTGCAAGGGGGTTAAACACAGAAGATTACTTTATTCAAAAGTTGGAAAACTCGTATGATAAACGAACAAGAAAATATCAGTATAATTCAAGATTCGCTGAATGGAAATCAAACGGCACAAAAAATTTTATACGATAAATATAAAAAAGTCGTTAGAGATTATTTAAAACATAAATATTCAAATTATTCTGACCTCGATGATGATGTTTCGGAAATCATCATTAAAGTTTTTATGAATTTAGCTACCTTCGACCCAGCTAAATCTAAATTTAAATCTTGGGTTATAAGTATCGCCAGAAACTATATGATTGACAAATGGAGATGCAATCAATTTCAATATGGTGGCATTGGAACAATTACAGTATGCAGTGACCCACAATATACAGCAGTTGTTGGTTATAATGGACAGGTTAGTACTGGAGATGCTTTTTATAATTCAGGTGAAATAACGTTCACTTCTTCAAATACCAATAATGGATTTTCAATTTTAAATAATACATTCACTGCATGTGATAGTATTAACTTCGAGAATTGCAGTTCGTTAAACTATCTTTCTCAGCAAATATCTTCTCAAGACTTTACACTTTTGGATATGAAATACATGCAGGGATATGACTATTGTGAAATTGGAAAAGAATTTAATCTAAGTAGTGATACTGTTAGCAACAGGGTTAATTATCTCAAAAGTAAAATAAAGAAAAGCTACATTGAAGAACTTCATGACTAATCAAGTATTTATAAAAAATATTTGTTGTTATGAAGCAAGGTTTATTTGAATATGTAAATCTAAAAAAGTTAGATTTAAAAACCAAAGATGGTCAGCCATATACAAGATATGTTGTAGTATCTGATGTTAAGGGTGAAACATATAAAGTATATGAAAAATTAAAAAAACTTGGTTTTGAATTCAATAGATACGAAAAATACTGGTTCGTATATCCACAAAAATTAACTCGTGAAATGCTTGATGGCTTAAAGCAAATTAATGATGAGTTAAAAGCCGAAGGTGGTCAAACCGAAAATATTGAAGATTTTATTACACAGTTGGATGCGCTTAAAGCAGAAGTTCAGGATTCAACAATGCCCCCACAGGTTAAAGTTAGCCTCGATGCATTAATCGACCAATTTATTGAAGACATTGCAAACGCTGCAGATGCGAGAGCAGCAGATGCACAAATACAACAATATATTGATTTTCAACAAAAATTTCATGGTTATAGCTTTAGTAATACTCTATTAATTTATATACAAGACCCTAATGCTACACGTGTTGCTGGTAGAAAAAAGTGGGAAAAACAATTTAATAGAAAAGTTGTCGATGAGAAAAAAGCAATTTGGATTTGGTGCGGAAATCATATCTATGTAAATGACAAAAGCGGAAAGGAAAGTTCATATACATTAGACCAGCAAAAAGCAGATGATGCATATGTTAAAGCAGTAAATGCTGGTAGTGAACCATATGACCAAACCAAAATGGATGCAATTGAAAATAGAAGAAAAGTTGTAAAAATAAAATTTGAACCTTGTGTGGTATATGATGTTGCAAACACAACAGGAGACCCATTGCCAGAAGAACCACAATGGAAAGGTGTTAGTGATGACAGAGCAGATTCAATTGCACTATTCAACATAGCAAAAAAAGCCATTGAAGAAGATGGTATTAAGATTACACAAAACAGTGCATTTCATGGGGAAGGTGGATATAGTGCTGGTGGTCATATTAATATTAGTCAGGGTTCAGTTGGTACTGTAGCTGCATCAACTACTTTTCATGAATGGGCACATGAGTTGTTGCATCAGAAAGCAGGAAAATTCCATGAAAAATTTAGTGAATATATGGAAAGTTTAGTAAAGAAAGGTTTACTAAGTCCAGCAGCAATCCGTGCTATTAAAGAAATACAGGTTGAAACAGTATCTGCAGTAATGTGTAGATATTATGGATTGCCAACGCCATATCATCCAACATATATTGCATTATGGGAAAAACAAGGTGGAGTTAAGAGTAAAGATTTAATCAAAGAAAATATTGTAACCATTCGTGATGTATCAAACTATATGATTGCAAAAATTGATGCACACAGAGAAGAGTTCGATAAAGCACGAACACAAATGCAACAACAATCTCAGCCAGAGGCATAAAAAAATAAAGGTCACGAATATGTGACCTTTATTGCTTTTGGGACTTTTACGACTTACATAATCTCAATTTGCTTTGCAATTTTTTGCTTTTCTTCTGTTTTAGGAATGCTTAATTTAAGAATTCCATCTTCAAAAGCAGCTTGAATATTTTCTTTGTCAACCGATTCGGGAAGAGTGAATGATTTTTCATACTTACCATAAAAGGTTTGCTTTCTGTTATATTTACTTTCACTTTCCTTACGTTCTGCACTGATTGACAATACATCATCTTCAAGATTTAATTTGATGTCTTCTTTCTTAACACCTGCCAATGCTAATTCAACAACGTACTCTTTATCTGTTTCAATAATGTCGTGTAGAGGATTTCTGATTGCCATATCATTCCAAACAGGAAGTCTGAAGAAATCATCATCAAAAAATCTGTCAAATAATGTAAGGGTTGGAGTTGAATTTCTAACTATTGGTAACATATCTCATAAAGTTTTTAAATAAATGTTATTTTTCTCTGTGTATTACGAATAGTATGCCATACACAATCATCTGTCAATATGTCAGTTATGATAGGTTACATGTTGTCATTTTGACAATTTTAAAAATCCTTGTATTTATGAGTTGATTTAGATATATTTGCGAGAAAAATTACATTTATTCAAAAATATTGTTTATGAAACCAAACGAACAAACCCAAAATGAACAATTCGCTAAAGAATCATTAATTTTAAAAGGAATTGCCAATAATCTTCTTTCAATGCAATTTCCTAAATTTAAAAATCTTATTGAAATGCTTCAATATTTCGATTATGAAGTAAAAATCGAACCTAAAATATTTGAAAGTGAAAATGTGGTTGTTGCATTTTTTCAAAAGCATCATGAAGTGCTGTCAACAATGGTTGCATATGAATATGAGATTTCAAAACGAACTAATTCATATGAAGGAAAGAGTAATGTATATACAGGTCTTCTAAAAAAAATAACACTGTGTGAAAACATAATATCATTATACGCCAATAGTTCTAAAGTAGACCTTAGTTATAATTATGGTAAACAACTTATTGATTTTGATGAAAATGATAAAAGGTATATGAGAATTATTGATTTTCTTTCTGAAAGAGACAATGTATTTGCACCAAATCTACCAATTTTCAAATATGCTGATAGAACATATTCAATCGGTGAGCAGTCATTTAATAGTGAAACGGATTTGATTGAATTTTATATGCAAAATAAAGAAAATATGTTTGTTTATCAATTTAAAATATTAAATGACAACTCAGTTATGGTAAGATATTGTGTTGAAAAAAAATAACATTTATTGTAGATAATATGCTTGATGATTTCCAAAATAGCACACTTAGCGGATATTCATATTCGCAAAACCCCAACCAGAAATGAAGAATATGAAAAAGTATTCAAAAATCTTATAGAATCATTAGATAAAAAAAAGCCAGACAGAATAGTAATTGTTGGTGATTTAGTACATGATTACCTTGATTTGCAGGGTGAGCAATTAATCATGGCACACGATTTACTAAATGCATTAGCTAAAATAGCACCTGTCCGAATCACCAGAGGTAATCACGATTGTCGTAAAAAAAATCTGAAAAGAGTTGATAGTATTAAAGCTATTGTAAGAACACTTAATAACCCAGATGTTATTTATTATGATAAGACTGGATTTTATCATGATGATGATGTAATCTGGGCAGTCTGGCATCATGGTGATGTGAAAAACAATCCTTGGAAAACAAAAGAAGGGAAGAAATATTTGCCAACTGATGTTGAAAGACCGAAAGAAACGTTAATTGATTTGTTTCACGACCCCGTGAATGGATGTAAGTCTACCACTGGTTTTGATATGAAAAGCAAATCATACTATAAAGTTACTGATTTTAAGGGTGATATTTCAATGTTTGGCGATATTCATCGTGCGCAATTTCTTGATAAAGAGCAAAAGAAAGCATATTGTGGTTCACTTATTTCACAAGACTTTGGAGAGGGTGATGATAATTTTCACGGCTATTTTCTTTGGACAATTCCAGAAGGTGTTGCTGAATTAATACCGATTGTAAACGAATATTCATTCAAAAATGTTCGAATAACACCATATACTGATTTTGATGATTTGGATTTTGAAATAGATAGTCCGACTAACCACATGAAAATTAGGTTTGTTTGGGGTACACTACCACAAGTCAGAACAAAGGAAAATGAAAGAAAAATCGTTACATATGTCAAATCAAAACATAACGATATTATAATTTCTCATAAGAACGAATTCATTGAGGCAGATAAGGTTGAGGTAAATGAAAATGTTACGTTGGAAAATGTTACATCAAAGGCAGTTCAGCATGAAATATTTAAAGAATATCTTACAAAAATAGGGACAGAAGAAGCGGTTATCAATGATATTATTGCACTCGATGAGGAAATATTAAATGAAATTGATGTCACTGATGAAGCTGGTGTCGAATGGAATATTATAAAATTTGGTGGTACTAATTTCATGTCGTATGCCCAATTGGATGTTGATTGGAGAAATATGGATGGGTTGTTCCAGATAACTGGTATAAATACCGCAGGTAAAACCACCATAATGAAACTTATCTCATATATCTTATTTGGTGTCGTACTCGAAACAGAAACAAGAAAGAAATATGGTGATACAAGATTTGTCAACAATAGAAATGGTGCAACGTATTGTGAAGGATATCTTGTGCTTGAAGCCAACGGTGAATATTATGGAATTAAGAAGAAAACCGAGATAAACAAAAATAGGTCTGGAGAAATTACAGGTGCTCCAACAACACTTAGTTACTTTCTTCTTTCCAATCCAGATGAGGAAATGGATGACAAGACTTCACTTGAAAAACTTGATGAAGACAGGCGTGTAAAGACACAAAAGAGAATCAATGCGATTATTGGTTCATATGATAATTTCATGCGTATTGTTATGACCACATCCGATACGTTAAACAGGATATTATCAAATGAAATGGCAACATTCATTGATTCATTGTTATTTGATAGTGGTCTGGATATTTTCGATAAGAAACTTGAAGGATTAAAAGCATATCAGAAAAGAGTTAATGAATTAAGCAGGGTGACTTGTAACGTTGAGATGACAACAGCACAAAATGCAACATTAACTCAGGAAATTACGATACTTGAGGGGGAAATTTCCCAAATCGAAAGAGTAAATTTACCCGATGTGCAAAGTAGAATTACCAAAGGACGTGAATATGTTGAAATACTTACCAAGAAATTATTCAAAATAGACCCTGAAATAGCCAATTTAAACGTAGATGATACCAAAGAGGATATTGGGGTTCACCAAAAGGAGATAAGTGATTTAAAGGCACGTAAAAGCGTTATAGAGGAAAGCATTAAGCCTTTAAAAGAAACATATGATGAAAAGAAGTTGAATGAATTAATTCAAAAAAAGGATGAGCATAAAACTTCAGAATATAATAAAAAACTTGACATTAAGAAAATTGAACAAGAAGTTCGTGATGAAGAACATGCGATTGAAATTATAAATGGCGATATTTTTAGGTTAAAACAAGACGGTACTAAACTGAAAAAAGAAATTCAGGATGCGAAAAATAGTAAAGTCTGTAGTCAATGTGGTCAGGAGATTAAAAAGCAAGAACATATTGACCACATAGCTAAAATTGTTAAGGAAAAAGAAACCGAAATGTTTTCTATTGCTAATCAAATTAATATCAAGGAAAATGTTAATAAAAAGGAGCATCAACGTATTATTGATGAAAAGAAAAAGGCAATTGAAACAATTAAAACAACAATTGAGTCTGATTCGATTGTAATGGAACAAGTATTGAAAGATATTGGCACACTTACAAACGATAAAAACGATGTTGAAAAACGCAAAGAATACGTTAATGAGTTGAATCAAATTCCAACTAAAATTCAAGTTGAAGAATTAAAAATTGCTGCATTACAACAGAAAATTGATAATCATGACAATAGTTTAAAGCAAATTGAGGAAAATAAGAAGATTAATGTTGGTATTACTGCAGCAAAAGAGAAAATAACTATACTTGAAAAAGAAGAAGCAGATGAAAAAGAAAACGTATTCATTAAAAAGACAAGTATTGGTGAAAAACAAATCAAAATAAAGAATAATGAACTCTTAATTGCTGAATATACTATACAGGAACACCGTGACATGATTATGAACCTTTATAAGAAATGTGTTCACAGGGATGGTATTCCACGACAGATGCTTGCAAACTATATCATACCAAAGATAAATCTTACTTTGCAGAACATATTGTCAACAGCACAATTCAAAGTTTGGCTTGATGTAGATGATTTAAGACCAAAATTGGCTTATAATAACAGACCAGCATCAATTATTGATTGCATAAGTGCAAGTGGTAAAGAAAGAACATTTGCAAGCGTTGTATTGAAATTTGCATTAAATCAAATCAACGTTAAAGCCAAACCATCCATATTCCTACTTGATGAAGTAATGGGCAAATTAGATGAAGATAGTGTAGAGGAATTTATTGAGATACTTCAATTGATTAAAAATGGAATGAAAAAGGTTTTAATTATTGAACACAATCATGAGATAAATCCTGATTATCTGATAAATGTGACATTAAGTGAGGATGGCATATCATCACTGGAAATTGAATAAAACTATATTTTTTACTATTTATGGGTAAAGAATTTACCTATGGATTTGAAAAAATATGACGAATTAAGAAAGAAAATCAGCACAAAAGATTTTGAGGGCAATAATAAAGGATTGGATAAATGGTTGTGGAGATTTTCTTTTGTTGGTAATGCCAGTGCAATATTCTTTGCATATTTTTTAGTTTATCCCGCATTACTTAAAACAATTGGATTACATTTTGTCTCAGGATTTTGGGGCGGATTTATTGCCGTATCATTGACTTTGATATTCTTAACAATATTTGAAGTAACCAAAAGATATTTAATTAGGAATTTCTCCAGTGATTATATGGCAAATTATAGAAAACTAAGTGCTAAAATTATTGGATGGTTAGGTACTGCATTTGCAATAATTGCATTGAGTTTTTATTTATCAATCACTGGTGCAAAAAACTTAGCATCAACAAGTACATTTAAGAATACTACGGTACAAACAGAGGTTTCAACGGTTAGTGATAGTTTATCGTTAGTATATGAAAATAGAAAGAAAATCTATGAAAATGACAATGAAGCATTGAGGGCAGTTACCAATGATTTACGTCAAAAATTAGCTGAAACTCCGTTGAATTATGTAACAGCAAGAAAAGAATATCAAGCAAGTATTGATAAAAATACTGCAATTATCACAAGTAACCAAACAGAAATTAATAGATTAAATGTCGAATTAAATGCTAAACTTTCTGAATTGGAAAACCAATTAAGTGTAGCACAAATAACACATAGAACAGAAGATGTTAAAAATATATTTTTGTTTATCATTATTGTTATTTTTAATGAATTGGTTATTATTGGTGGCATATATTTCAGAGAGTATTTTGAACACACATTATTTGAAATTAATAAGCAAAGATTTGAAAAAATTTATCAAAAAAGAGACAGATATCGTTCATTGCTTACTTTTATATATGGTGACGGTAAATTAACAACAGGTGACCAAGTAATTCCAGTTTTACAATTAAAAGAAATTGTTGCAGAAAAAACAACAATACAAAATTCGAATAAACTTGTTGAAGAGTTCTTGCAAGATATGGATAGATTAGGTATCTTTGTGACGAATGGTAAAAGAAGACATATTGCAGCAACATATAATGAAGCAATAAATATTATTGAAAAATATGATGATGCGTTTCGTGCCATCGAAAATATGAAATAATATGGAATTGATTAACAAAGAAAAGGGAGAATTAATAAAAGAGGCATTGAAAATTGTCGATGACCTTGCCAAATCAGACCTTATTGATGTTGATTATCCATTTGATGGTGATGATTTCGATTATTTGAAACTTCAGGAATTAATTAACAAAGCGAAACAATTGAAAAAAAACAGGCTATGGGTACTGAAATAACAAAATGGGATTTGCGATTTATGAGGATTGCAGACTTGGAAGTTGCACAATGGAGTAAAGACCGTTCAAGAAAAATAGGTGCAGTAATAGTTAAGGACAGGGAATTAATATCAACTGGCTTTAATGGAATGCCAAGAGGCTGCAATGATGATATTGATGCAAGACATGAAAGACCTGAAAAATATCATTGGTTTATACATGCAGAAGCCAATGCAATAATTAATGCAGCACGACAGGGAAAAAGCACGTTAGGTGCAGATATATATGTTAACTTATTTCCATGTGATACTTGTGCTGGTTTTATTGTACAGGCAGGAATAAAAAAGGTTTTTGTGGACAAAGAACCTGACTTTAATGACCCTAAATTCGGAGAAGCGTTTAAAAGAGCATTGGTTATTTTTCAGGAAGGCGGGGTTGAAGTGATATACATGGATTATGATGCACATAGATAATGAAACATATAACGTTAAGGAAGTTAATCGATATAAAACACAAACAGTAAAAACTCAGATAGTTTTAGCCACAAGTTTAAGAAAAAACAGCTATCACATCACAAGATTACTTCACAAAGAATTTGGAAAAACAAAAAGGTGGAATACCTATACAATTTCCAGAGATGGATTGGTGTTTGAACATTTTGATAGCAAATTTCACAGTGATTTTCTTGGAAAAAAAGAAGCCGATAATCAATCAATATCCATTGTTTTGGAAAACATGGGATGCCTGTTTCAATCATCAGATGGTAAATATATCAATTGGTTGAATGAACTTTGTAATGAAGATGATGTGATAGAAAAAGATTGGCTGGGATATCATTATTGGGAAAGATTTCCAGATGAGCAGATTTTAAGCACGGTTGAATTATGTAAAGTGTTGTGCGATAAGCATAATATCGAAAAGAAATGTATTGATTTTCATCATTATCATAAAGATACGATAAAATTTAAAGGAATAGTATTTCGAAGTAATTACATTGAAGACAGTAGTGATGTAAATCCGTTGTTTGATATACAGAATTTTAATGAAATGCTAAATAATGATTTAGAATAAAGTATTTATAATAAATATTGCAACATGAACGACAAGACCACTCCAAATCAAATGAGAATATTATTGCGTAGAATGCGTGGTGAAAAATTTGTGGTAAACGAGGAAACTCAGAAACCAAAGAAAGATATAACCATGCGTGATATGCTTAAAATTACTCGTAAACTTAATGAAGAAGTTAAAGCACCTGAGACTGATACGGAAGAAGATAAAAAAAAAGCGAGTAACAAAGAGACTATTTATGACCAAAGACGTGAAGAAGAGAAACTTATAAATCTTTTTGACAATGATGTTACCTTTGAATTTAAAGATTTGGAAGTATATGATGATTGGGTTCTTTGGAGTGGTATTGTAAACGGTGTTATTCAATTTTTATTTATTGTAACACGTGATGAGGTTACAAGCAGGGTTGAGTTTAACTATCTTCAGGGATTTTCTCCAGATAATCCTCAAAATGATGAAATAATAGAAAAGCTACAAACATACTATGATACCACATTCTCTAAATATTGGAGAAACAATTTAATTCAACAATAAGTAAAGCCTGACATTCAGGCTTTTTTCTTTTTCTGATAGTATTTATTATAAAAAATTATAAATTATGAAAAAGGTTTGGGAATGGATTAAGGAAAAGTACCAATGGTTCAAAAAACAAAAGAAAATGTTAACGACATTGGTAGCAGTAATAATACTTATATTATGTGCCATTATATATTATCAGCGTAATCGAATTGATAGTCTAAAAGAAGATAAAGAAAATACATCTCAGGTATTGGATGCGCTTCAGGATACCATGAAAATTTATCAAAATAAAGAAAAGGAATGGGTCGCTGAAAAACTCACAATTCAAACATCAATGAAAGAACTTGAAAAAATTAATGGGTTGTTGAATGAAACTCAGAAAGAAATGTTTGAAAGGATAAAAAAACTTGAAGATGGAAATAAAGTAATTGCAGCAGCAGTTATTAAAACAAATGTTAAATTAGATTCATTGATTGCTGGCGGAGAAGTTGCAGTCGATACCACAGAAAAAACAATCACTTTTTCAGATTCAACAAAGAATATACAGTATGATATTAGGGCAAATAATGTATTACCAGCATATCCTGATGTCAAGCCGACACTTTCTTTTCAAAAATTTTCATTACCAAATTCACAATTTATTGAATTCCATTGGAAAGATGATAGAAAAAGTGGATATCCAATATCATTTAGCGTAACCAATACAAATGATTATTTTAAAACTATTAATGTGGAGAGTTATGCCATCCCGGGCATTGAATACCAAAGTGGCTGGGATAAATTTGGTAAATGGATGAAGCAGAATGCTAAACCATTAATATACATTGGTGTTGGAATTGCTGGCGGTGCTACTGCGGTAGCTATTTGGAAAAAATAGCGTACCTCGTGCACGGGGGATTTATATATGTTTATTGGGAACGCATTTCAAAATGAGAATGCGTTCTCTCATTTAATATCAATTTTTTGTGTCAGCTAAGTATTTATAAACAAACATAACATGGACAGGAATGAAGTAAAAGAAATCGTTAACAGTGAAATAAAGAAATTTGTTGATGATTCTTTAGATAAGGAAGTTAAGAAGATTTTACGCAGTTCTAATAGTCAATCAAGAGATGAATTGATAACAACTATTAAGAATGCGATGGAATCTGTTTATAAATTGTTATGGCAGAAAAAAGAATTTTGGAAATCCGATATTAAGTAATGGAAAAGTTTAATGAAGATATAAAGCCAACACTCAAAACTCCAGTTAGTACTCAGTCACAGAATTTTGAGAAAAATTTTAAGAAAACTATGACGAAGGATAATATTAAATTAACGGAAGAAGTTGACGGATTGTTAACCGAAAAGGAATTTTCATTGAAGAAAAAAATCTTCAGATTGTCGAAAATGGAAGCACTGGTGTTTTCAGACCCAAAGTTATTGGCAGTTTATAATGAAATGTCTGAAGAGGGTGAAGAAAAATATGGTTATCATTATAATGAAACCATTATGAACATGATATTTAATGATTATGTTCTCAATAGTCCAAAATATCTTCAGAAATATAAAATGGCAATTCCAAAAGAGAAAAAAAGAAGAGATAAAAGTGGCATAAATCAAGCTAAAAAAGCTGGTGCAGAAACAATAAAGAAAATGAACCCACAATTTAAAGTTAAAGAACCTGAATTAAAAACGCCAGAGGAACAACCAATGAAAATGGCTGCTGAAGGTGTTGAAGTGCCAGAACAACCAGTTAAGGTAAAGTTTTTGGTTAATGAGAAAGACCCACAAGACCCAGATTTGTTTGCATATTTTCCTGAAGAAAATTTTGACAGAGAAGGTAAGTTTAAGGTATCGTATTCTCATGTTGGTCAGCATTCGGCTGTACATCCAGCATATGCTGAAGAAAGCAGAGAAGCCTTACCATATGAATATAAGGACTTGAAAGCAGAACTTGAGGGTATTGGATATAACCTTGAGGTACTTAATCAAGCAAATGAAACTACGGGTGCTGGTGCAAGTTCAGGTGCATTTGTTGGAAAACTAAAAGAAGAGGATGAAGAAAATACACAACATCAACCAGATGAAGAAGATTGTTTTATTGAATCAAATGGCTGGAAATATAGTGTTTCCTGTGGGGGAAAATTTATTGGTGAATTTAGTGAAATGGATGATGCATTAAATGCTGTTAAAACATGGAAACAATCAAACAATTGGTTTCCAAATACTTGGTTTATATCGGACCACGGAAACATGTCATTGATTGATGATGAAGGAAATATTTTACAGGAAAATACAACAACAGCCAGTGTTGGTGGTAGTGGTATGGGTTCAGGCGGATATGCAGGTCCTGCAGCTTGGGGAAGTGGTGATTTAATGAAAACAGGTGGAAAAAGTAAAGCAATGCGCAGACCAATCTGGCCCGGGGGCACAATCATTCAAGAAAGTAATTATTTAACTGACCCAACTGGCTTTGAAAAATTCGTTGAAACACTAAATGAACAAACTGATGTAGATTATATTCAAAAACACAGTGAGGCATTTGGTAGCTTAAATAATATGAGTCCAGAAGATAAAAAAATTATAAAAAAAGATATTAAAACAGGTGTTATGGATAGACCAAATTTAAACGAGAAATCAACATCAAAATCACAACAACGTTTATTTGGTATGGCACATGCAGTACAAAAGGGCGAATTAAGTCCAAGCAAGGTTGGTGGAGCAGTTAAGAAAATTGCTAAAACCGTAAGTCCTAAAGATGTTGAAGACTTTGCTTCAACAAAACACGATAAATTACCCGAAAAAATTAATGAAAACCCAGCATTAATGGCACTTGGAACAGCAGCAGCAACTGGTGCTGGACAAGCAATCGGTAATAGGGTTGCTGATAAGGTTGGCTTGGAAGAAGAAGTGCAACATGGTGAATGGGTTGGTTCTGATGTAAATTTAGAGATTAGTTTGGAGGACTATAACGCAATTGCAAATCAACCAGCAAATAAAGACAGTGATGACGAATGGTTTGTTTTATATAAAATGGGCAATGATGCCTATGGAACTGGCTGGGTTACAGAATCCGAACTTAATGATATTGTGTTAGGTAAAGAATGGGCGAATGCAGAAGAAATTCAAAGATTCTTATCATATATTGGTATGGATGCTGAACAATGGCTTCAAATGCCATTTATTTCAAAACTAACTGATTTAATTAGTTATTGGGGAGTTGAAAATATTATGAATACAGATTACAGTCCATTAAATAAAGAAGAAGCATATGCAATGGCTGGAATCGAAAATACTACAAACGAAGATACACAAACTATGATACAAAATAATGGCACATCGATGTCCAACAAAGCTACTCCGACTGGTGACCAGCCAAGTAACGTTGATATGGGCGCAAGAGCAACTGGTGGAATGAACGAAAGTGACCAGAGACTCTTGGAAGAATTAAATAACGAATTGGAAGCATATTCAATTCATCATAATAAATTAAAAGTTATGGCAGAAGACAGAAAACCATCAGCATTGGTGTTAAGAGACCGTGTTGGTAGTGAAAATGAGAAAAATTTCAAGAAAGACTTAGGACAGAGTGGTACTAAGGAAATTATTGATATAGAAAAAGAACTTCAATGGAAAGACCAGCAAACTGATGTTCCAAAAGACCCACAGAAATTAGGTTTGGATATTGAAAAGAAAGAAATTAAAACAACTGATGCAACTGGTGATGAACATCTTAAAAACGTTGGTGATTCAACCAATGACGAAGGTGATGAAATACCAAAGCGTAACATGACCGATGATGAACAGAACGAAGTTGATATGATGCGTCTTGGACAGCATAGTTTGGTTTATGACAATGAACCAAGTAAGCGTTTCGAAGACCGTATGAAAGCAGACATGGGCGATAAAGTCTATAAAATGAGACAAGACCAAATGGAATATCGCAGCAAAATGCCAACATACAATAAAGACAATCAACCTGTTCAAGATGGTGAACCTGAAAAATACCAGTTTAATAAAGAAAAAGCAACATACAATAAGCAAACTGGAATTAATGAATCAATTGTAAGCGGTAAGTATTTTGATGTTCTTAATAAAAGACGTATTATCGATTTTAAATTGAATGAAACAGTTGAGATTGTTAACGAAAAAGATGCTGAGAAATATTTTGAGTTGAATTTTGCTGGTATGGGAAATACTTATACCAATAAGGTTGATGTTAATGAAAGTGTTGTTAAAGCAATCAGCACATATAAATTCTATACAGACGGCAGTACTGTTTACAGAATGAAAACACCAACCCAAAAATTAAACGAGGCATCGCAAAAAACAAAACCAGTAATAAATGAGCAATTTGAAAAAATGAAACATTTGACTGGATATAA
>ENA-UPTA01002247-UPTA01002247.1-activated-sludge-metagenome-genome-assembly--contig:-NODE-2247-length-20148-cov-7.226596_pt1 | contig 20148 bp, 20 predicted proteins | sample MGYA00238184_ERZ773361 | MGnify/ENA primary metagenome ERZ773361 (study PRJEB29100, sample SAMN05720205) | activated sludge metagenome | isolation source: anaerobic digester from wastewater...
CTGTAGAAACAGCAATTGTAAGAGTAGATAGAAATATGGCAAATAGCACTCTTTTTTTCATAGTTCTCTGTTCTCCTTTTGTATTTTATTTTGAAGACATTCTTTGCATGTACCACTGAATAAGATGAAATGCTCATCTATTTCGATGCCCATGGTTTCTTCCAAATGTTTTTCATAGTCTTGCACAGAGCACTCGTAAAGAGGGAAGAGTCTCTCGCAGCTGGTACACCTAAAAAAGTGTTTGTGTTCGGCTGAGGAGTAATAGTATGTGTAATGTTCCCACGTGAATGACTTTATCTCACCACTTCGAGTCAGGAAGTCGAGTGCCCGATATATCGTTGGTAAGCTTATATCACATTGTTTGCTTATGCAATAAGCTGTGAGAGGTACCTCAGACTCCTTTATGATTTCGAGTACACTTTTCCTGTTTTTCGTAGTTCTCTCCACGACATCACCCTCACACATAATGATTTTATTGATTTTATAGAAATCGATAAGAATTAACCAAGGCTCAAGACAAGGTCAAAGTACATTATGAAAATGATAATCATTATCATTTAGTGAGTATATCACATTGTTACGTGGTGTGTCAATACACTAAACTAATCGGGAGATTTTTTTCTGTACCCCTTGACACAGAAAATTGTATGTGGTATCATGATTATCGGCACATGTCTATGCGCCATAGAGGTGACCTGGTAGCTCAGCAGGTAGAGCACCTGACTTTTAATCAGGGGGTCGCGGGTCCGAATCCCGCCCGGGTCACCAGAGTATAGGTGCGAGAGTGGCGGAATTGGCAGACGCGCTGGACTTAGAATCCAGTAGGACTGATAATCCTGTGAGGGTTCAAATCCCTCCCCTCGCACCAAAAGGAAAGATAAGAAACTTAGCAAGTTAGATGAGCGGGTGTAGCTCAGCGGTAGAGCACTTGCTTGCCAAGCAAGTGGTCGCGGGTTCGAAACCCGTCACCCGCTCCAAATTTTTAGTATTCTCTTTCTACGTGTGCGGAGCACAGTCGTGCTCCTTTATTTATGACCGATTGTCTTCCTGTTTTTGCATTTTCGAATGCGCAAATTATATTGACGAGAGTTCGAATGTGTGGTATAATATATGCTGAACGTTTCATAGAAGATGACGAAATTCAGTGAGCCGAGGTGGCGGAATTGGCAGACGCACATGGTTGAGGGCCATGCGGTCGTTGGACCATGCGGGTTCAAGTCCCGCCCTCGGCACCAAGAAGTTAAAAAACAGAGCGCCCAGTCCGGGCGTTTTAGTTTTTTAGTGCGGATGTTTTTGATGTGAACGATTTTGCACCTTTGGATGTCAGATAATATAGCATGGAAACGTTGTCATATATGTAGCGGAAGTTCAATCGAGGGGGCGAACGGTTTCGACGGGGGTAAGCCTTCTCGGGAAGCGAGCCGAGGTTTCTCACCGTCCTCGTAAAAAAACGGTGGGAAAAAGTTAAGTGCCAACGATTACGTTCCAGTTGCTGCCTAATTAGATAGACAGCCGTTCTCTACGAAGGTTGGCTGACCTTTCGTAGCAGGGCGCGACAAAGTCAGCCGAGTGGTCAGGATGCACCTCACGTTCTGCACCACTTAAACAGTGAGGTTGGTCGGTCTAAAGCCTGTCTGTGGACGTTAGACTGACGAGATTCAAATCACAGACTGCGCTCGGAGAAGCCCGTGGAGACTTGCTTTCGGACGCGGGTTCGATTCCCGCCGCCTCCACCAAATCAAATACCATCTATTGATAAAAGAAATTTTGTCGGTAGGTGGTTTTTTGTTTGCCCGAAAGTGCCGTGTTTAAGCCGCTTTCGGGCTTTGTGGTTTTTATCCTGCATCAAAAGATGGTTATGACAAGATGTGATTTTCAGCGATTGCAAGACTTGAACCATGGCTCTTGCCGAGTGTCTTTTAACGATTACCCTGTTAAGGGTTGCAATTTTAACGGTTTGCCTTGCCCGTGCTGATGTTTTTCAACATAGGTAATCGGCAAATATCATGCGGACGACCACGGCTTCCTCTGGGATAACGGTCAGACCGCCTGTTTCATGCGTTCGTGAGTGATGTTTAATGTGCCGCCGGTGTTTGCGGTGATTCGGGTCACGCAGTCTTTCCTGCGTATCTCGATGATGCGCGCATCGGTGCTTACGTTACAAACCCGCTTGTGGTCAAGGCTCGTTACTTCGCTCATGTTGACATCCTCCTATCTTAGTCTGTTATCGCAAAAATATCATTGGTTTTCCCAAACGAATGTGATAGAATAATAAATAGTACAGTTGAGTTAGCCAATGAATGCATTGCGATTTCGCGTTTACAATTCAATTTACAAAATGGGCTGTTCTCAACTCCGTACCTAAACGGACTTTTGTTTGGGCAAGGGGGGTGTATAAGGTGACTTTCACAGAGTTCGCGCAGATGCTGTATCCCTTTTTTGGGAACGGAAAATATCAATCCGACCTTGTAGTGGTGTTGGTAGGGAACATCATCGAAGAAACAGACGATGGAAGTTGTGCCTTGCTCGACAAAAAGCCGGATTACCTTACGAGGATTTACAATGGGTCAAAGCCATTCCCGCGAAAGGATGCTGCTTTTGTTTTGGGGCATCTTGATAAAGGTAGTTTCGAAGCCTACATCTCGGAGCTAACAGACGATGGCATTGAGGGACTCCGAGCTGCACTTGCCGAAAGAGGTATCGAGGTTGGCAAGAAGTATGAGGTGGCTGCCAAGTGTGCGGATATCTTTGCGGATATAATGAACGATTGTGCGAGCAGCACCCGTAGCACACGCTCGCAGACCATCGGTCGCGCAAAAACATCCGACCCATTCGAAGCCCTAAAGAGTGCTGAAGCCCTGCTTGCCACAATCCCTGCGCCAAAGCAAGTAGACCCACCAGCCATACCGCTGCCGGAAGAGCAACCATACATCTGTGAACTTTATGCTGCCTATGGGGATAGAGAAGGTGTCGATGGGTTTTGCGAGGAGCATTTGACCCTGTACGGACTCGCCGATGACCCAACTCTCCGAGTCTGAGTACATGGAGAAACAGGACACACTAATATCAGGCTTGTGGATTATCTCATTGGGATTTTCAGTGGTGATGCAGAATCTGCCCCAACGTCTGCGGAGCAGATAATCATAATCGAACATAAGGATAGGCTGCCCACTCAGATTGACGGGCTGTTACAAACGCCGCACGTTAAAGTTACTGAATTTACGAGAGATAAGGAACACGGAATATACGGGATTCTTGGATGGTGTTTATCAATATGAGTAAGAATCTAAGCACGACCCGAATCAATTATTGCCTACCACAGACGGGAGCAAGGAGGAATCAATGTGAGAATTAGTTATAACAAGTTGTGGCATTTGATGTTGGATAAAAAAATGAATAAAGCTGACCTGAAACGGGCGACTGGCATCAGCACCGCTTCCATTGCCAAGTTGGGAAAAGGTGAGAACGTCACGACCAACATACTTATCAAAATTTGCGAAGCTCTTGAATGCGAGTTGAGCGACATCATGGAACTGACTAACGATGATGAACACAGCAAAGCAAACAAGGGAAAGGTATGAACTTAATAAATCAGTTTTGTTCATCGACTGACAGTCGGGAACACAGCGATGAACAAGGAGGAGAAATATATGGCAGCAACTAATGGAAACAACACAGCGAATATCGGCTTCGAACAGAAAATCTGGGGGGCAGCGGACATTTTGCGCGGAAATATGGATGCCGGAGAGTATAAGCACATTGTTTTGGGACTTATCTTCCTTAAATACATTTCAGATAAATTTGATGAGCGATATAACGAATTAAAAGCCGAGGATGACGACGTGGAGGACAAGGATGCTTATACAGAAAAAAATGTGTTCTTTGTGCCGCCATCGGCACGATGGAGCGTTATCTCCGAAGCTGCGCACACCGAAGAAATTGGCACAGTCATCGACGACGCTATGCGGGCGATTGAAAAAGAGAACAAACGGCTGAAGGACATCCTTCCAAAAACCTACTCCCGCACCGAACTGGACAAACGCCGCCTTGGGAATGTGGTGGATTTGTTCACCAATATTCAAATGATTGAGCATGGTGATAGCAAGGATATTCTTGGTCGCGCTTATGAATATTGCCTCTCCAAGTTTGCCGAACAGGAAGGTAAACGGGCGGGAGAATTCTATACGCCGTCTTGTGTGGTACGGACACTCGTCGAGGTCTTACAGCCATTCAAAGGGCGCGTGTATGACCCCTGCTGCGGTTCAGGCGGCATGTTCGTGCAGTCCACGGACTTCGTCAAGAACCACGCGGGCAACATCAGCAGCTTATCCATATACGGACAGGAATCTAACCCAACAACCCGCAAAATGGCTTTGATGAACCTTGCCATTCGTGGCATAGAGCCTGACCTTGGTGGATACAACGCTGACACCTTTTATAACGACTTACATAAAACGCTGAAAGCGGACTTTATTCTCGCTAATCCCCCGTTCAACCTTTCGAACTGGAACGATGGCAGCCTTAACGACGACCCGCGTTGGCGATACGGTTTACCACCATCCGGCAATGCCAACTTTGCGTGGCTTCAGCATATGATTTACCACCTTGCCCCCAACGGAAAAATCGGCATGGTGCTTGCAAACGGCTCCCTCTCGTCTCAGAGCGGGGGTGAGGGAGAGATCCGGCGCAAAATTGTGGAAGATGACCTCGTGGAGGGTATTGTCGCCATGCCCACGCAGTTGTTCTATACCACGCAGATTCCCGTTTCTCTGTGGTTCATCAGTCGCAACAAAAAGCAGAAAGGCAAGACGCTGTTCATCGACGCCCGCAAGATGGGGACGATGGTCAACCGCCGCCTACGCGAGATGACCACCGAGGACATCGCCAAGATTGCCGCAACCTTCCGAGCATTCGACGACGGAACTCTTGAGGATGTGAAGGGCTTCTGTGCCGCCGTGACCACGGAGGAAATCGCCAAGCAGGATTATATCCTCACGCCGGGGCGATATGTCGGTATTGAAGAGCAGGAGGACGACGGCGAACCCTTCGAGGAAAAGATGACGCGACTGACCGGCGAACTGTCGGAGATGTTCAAGCGTTGCCACGAACTGGAGGACGAAATCCGCAGAAGACTGGGGGCGATTGGGTATGAGATCTAAATGGCGAACAGTTCGTGTCGGCGATCTTGGGCGTGTCGTTACTGGGAAAACCCCAAAGACAGCTATAACTGATAACTACGGAGGGTCAGTTCTGTTTCTCACGCCTTCAGACGATATGAGTGTGAAGTACGTTGAAACGACAGCAAAGACGCTTACAAGCAAGGGACTGTCGGAGGTGAAGAACTGTTTATTGCCTCCCCGCACAATTTGCGTTAGTTGCATTGGCTCTGATTTGGGCAAAGTTGTTATGACAACACAGCCCACGGTAACTAATCAACAGATAAACTCAATAATTCCTGCTGATAATGTTGACCCAGACTTTGTTTATTATGCAATGACTATATTAGGCAAAGAACTGAACTATATAAGTAAAACTTCGACCGCAGTGCCGATTGTCAACAAAAGCTCCTTTTCGAGTTACACAATAGATATTCCACCACTAGATGATCAACGGTCGATAGCTTCGGTGCTATCTGCCCTTGATACCAAGATTACCGAAAACAGGAAGATAAATCATCATTTAGAGCAGATAGCGCAGGCTATTTTCAAGTCGTGGTTCGTGGACTTCGAACCATTCGGTGGGGAGATGCCCGGCGATTGGCGGGAAGGCACATTCAGTGAGGTTATTTCAACCACGCTGGGCGGCGATTGGGGTAAGGATGCGCCAATAGGCAACAACACCCAAGAGGTGTACTGCATTCGTGGTGCGGACATTCCAGATGTCAATGTCGGCAACAAAGGTAAAATGCCCATTCGCTTCATCCTTCGTAAAAACTATGCTTCCAAGAGGCTTGCCGTTGGCGATATCGTGGTTGAGATTTCCGGCGGCAGTCCTACCCAGTCAACGGGACGATGTGCCTTAATCACTCAGTCGCTTCTCGAACGCTATGACCGAGGTATGGTTTGCACGAACTTCTGTCGAGCGGTTAAACCTCTGGAGGGGTATTCGGCGTTCGTGTATTTCTACTGGAAGTACCTCTATGACCAAAACGTGATGTTCTCTTACGAGAACGGCACTACCGGCATTAAGAACCTGAATATTACTGGTTTCCTTGAAAATGAACCAATCATAATCCCTTCAGTTGATGTTGTAGCTAAGTTCAACGAAGCCGTAGAAATATTCATAGACACCATTTTTGCCAACGGTCTTGAGAATGAGTGCTTGGCGAATACCCGCGATACTCTTTTGCCACGTCTGATGTCCGGCGAGTTGTCCGTTACCGAAATTAGCGACGCTAAATGATGATTTACCGCCTACGGGTGTTTCGATAGAATGAGAAGGGGGTACACCCTATGGTATATACCGAAGCTAACTATGAAAACGCGGTTATCGAGGTCTTCCGCGACACTTTGGGATATGGCTACGTTTATGGACCAGACGTAGCCCGCGACTACACGGAACCGCTGTATATGGACGAGCTGCGACCCGCCCTGCGCCGCGTCAACCCAAAATTGCCGGAAGCTGCCCTTATCGAGGCGATCTATAAGCTACGGAATTTTGAGGGCGGCACGATCTTGCAGAAGAATGTCCAGTTCATGGATTACCTCCAAAACGGCGTGTCCGTCAACTACTATGACAATGGCGAGCAAAGGGCTGCTCTGGTTCGGCTTGTGGACTACGAGAACGTGGAGCGCAATACCTTCACCGTTGCCAACCAGTGGACGATTATCGAGAACAGCGAGAAACGCCCTGATGTTATCGTGTTCCTGAATGGCCTGCCTGTGGTTATTTTCGAGCTAAAATCTCCCTCCCGCGAGGAGACTGACGCTTCCGAGGCGTTCCTGCAACTGCGGAACTATATGCACGAGATACCCTCACTGTTCACTTATAATGCTTTCCTCGTAATGAGCGACCTCGCCATTTCCAAAGCTGGTACGATAACGGCGGGCGAAGACCGTTTCATGGAATGGAAAACGAAGGACGGCAGCTACGAAAATACGCAATACGCACAGTTCGACACCTTCATTGAAGGAATGTTCGACAAGACGCGGCTGCTCGATATTATAAAGAACTTCATCTGCTTCTCCGGCGACGTGAAAATCCTCGGCGCATACCACCAGTATTTCGCCGTGCGGAAGGCTGTCGCTTCGACCGCTACCGCCACCGTCACGGACGGAAAAGGTGGCGTGTTCTGGCATACTCAAGGAAGCGGAAAGTCGCTGTCGATGGTTTTCTATGCCCATCTGCTCCAAGAGGCTTTGAACTCACCGACCATCGTCGTGCTGACCGACCGCAACGACCTTGACGATCAGCTATTCGATCAGTTCGCCAAGTGTGCCAATTTCCTGCGTCAAGTGCCGCAACAAGCTGAAAGCCGCACTCATCTAAAAGAATTGCTTGCAGGACGCCAAGCTAACGGCATCATTTTCACCACGGCACAAAAATTTGAGGAAGCTGAGGACTGCCTAACCGAACGCCGTAACATTATAGTTATGGCGGATGAGGCACACCGAAGCCAGTTTATCGACGAGCGGGTGGACAGCAAGACGGGACGCATTCAAAAATCTTTTGGACTGATTATCCGTGAGAGTCTCCCGAACGCAACCTACATTGGATTCACGGGAACGCCAATTTCAAGCAAAGACCGCTCCACTATCGAGGTATTCGGCAACTACATTGACATCTACGACATGACCCAAGCCGTAGAGGATGGAGTGACGCGCCCTGTCTACTACGAGAGCCGCGTTATCTATCTGAAACTGGACGAGGACATTTTGAGGCTCATTGATGCTGAGTATGACATCATGGCGCAGAATGCCGAGGACTACGCCATCGAAAAGAGCAAGAAGGAACTAGGCAAAATGGAATCCATCCTCGGAGCGGAGCAGACCATAACCGCTCTTTGCGAGGATATTGTCAAGCACTACGAAGAAAATCGCCAATATGAACTCACGGGCAAGGCGATGATTGTCGGCTATTCCCGCGCCATCGCTATGGCGATTTACCGCAAGCTGCTGGAACTTCGCCCCGAGTGGTCAGAAAAAGTCGGCGTGGTCATGACCGAGAGCAACAAAGACCCGGAAGAATGGCGTAGCGTCATCGGCAACAAGCGTCACCGTGACGAACTGGCGAAGCGATTTAAGGACAATGACGACCCGATGAAAATCGCCATCGTCGTGGATATGTGGCTGACAGGCTTTGACGTGCCGTCGCTCGCCACGATGTATATCTACAAGCCAATGGCGGGACACAACCTCATGCAGGCAATCGCCCGTGTCAACCGGGTTTATAAGGATAAAGAAGGCGGCTTGGTGATCGATTATGTCGGCATCGCTTCGGCTTTGAAGCAGGCGATGAATGACTACACGAACCGCGACAAGAATAACTACGGTGATACCGACATCGCCAAGACCGCTCTGCCGAAGTTCATAGAAAAACTGGAAGTCTGCCGCGACCTGATGCACGGATTCGATTATTCGGGCTTTATGCGGGCAAATGCTACTGACCTTTCCCGCGCCAAGGCAATCAGCGGCGGCGTGAACTTCCTGACGGCGATTGACAGACAACCACACAGAGTAATGGAAGAGACGGTATCACACATTGCCGAGCCATCGATAGGATATGGTGACACCACAAGCCGCAAGGAAGCGTTTATCAAAGAGGCAATGCTCCTGCGCCAAGCGCTCTCTCTCTGCCGCTCCCTGCTCACCCCGGAGCAGCGGTATGAAGCCGCGTATTTCGAGGCTGTGCGGACGCTGCTTACACGGATAATCGGAGAGGGCAAGCCGCTGTCCCTGAAAGAGATTAACGCCCGCGTCAACGAACTGCTGAAAGCGAGCATTCAAAGCGAAGGCGTTATCAATCTGTTTTCCGATGTGGACACGGGCTTCTCCCTCTTCGACCCGAAGTTCCTTGATGAAATTACCAAGATGAAGGAAAAGAACCTCGCCGTCGAGATTTTGAAGAAGCTGCTCGCCGAGCAAGTGACGCTTTACCGCAGGACAAACCTTGTGAAGAGTGAGAAGTTTTCGGAGATGCTCTCCCGCGCCATGAAAGCGTACCTGAACGGTATGCTCTCCAACGAGGAAGTCATCGCCGAACTGATAAAGATGGCAAAAGAAATGGCTTCTGCCCAAGCGGAAGGCGACGCGATGGGTCTATCCGGTGAAGAGTTAGCATTCTACGATGCGCTCACCCGACCCGAGGCTGTAAAGGATTTCTATCAGAATGAGGAACTTGTGGCTATGACACGCGAACTAACGGATATGCTCCGCAAGAACCGCACCATTGACTGGCAAAAGAAAGAGTCTGCCCGCGCCGGCATGCGCCGCATGGTCAAAAAATTGCTAAAAAAATACAAATACCCGCCGGAGGGTATGGAAGACGCCATTGCCACTGTAATTGGGCAGTGCGAGATGTGGACTGATAATTAAGGGAGGGCAAAGCGATGAACGCTTTCAAGAGCAATATCTACAAATACCTCGGCGGCACGTGCCAGTATCTGATTCCGCTGTATCAAAGAACCTACAGTTGGGAGCGCGAGCAATGCTCCAGACTTTGGAGCGATATCGTGAATCTTCACAACACGAAAAGGGAGGGTCACTTCATCGGCTCGATTGTCCGCATTGACGAGGATTCCGCGGCGGGGTCAACCCTTGCAATGATTATCGACGGCCAGCAGCGGATCACCACGCTGACTCTTCTTCTTGTCGCTCTTCGGGATTATGCCAAGGCGAATCCGGACAGCGGAGTGAACCCGAACAAGATAACCGACACGCTGCTCTTGAACCAATATGAAACGGGAAATGCCAAATACAAACTGCTCCTTACCCAGTCCGACCGAGAAGCCCTGATAAAGAAAGTCGAAGCAGCGCCCATCCCCGCCGCTCTGAAATCCCGTGTCCTCGACAACTACGATTTCTTTGCCGGGCAGATAGCCAAGCTGGAAATTTCACCGTCTGACCTATACGATGCCATCGGCAAACTCCAAATCGTAGATATCGTCCTCGACCGCCAGTACGACGACCCGCAGGCGATTTTCGAGAGTCTCAACTCCACGGGTATGGACTTGAAGGACTCAGACCTCATCCGCAATCATCTATTGATGGGTTTGGACTCTGCGACCCAGACGGATGTTTACAACAGCATCTGGCGGCCTACGGAACTACTCTTTGACAACGAGCATCAAAGCGAGTTGCTGGACAACTTCTTCCGTGACTACCTCACGATGAAGTTGGGCAGGATTCCTCGCAAAAACGAGGTCTACAAGGAGTTTCGCGCTTACCACAACGGCAGCGGGCTGACCATCCGCGACCTCTGCCAAGACATCTACAGCTTCGCCAAGCACTATTCAGATATGTATTTTGTGCGGAGCGGCGACGCCGTGTTGAAATCGCTCTATGGCGATATGAAGGCAATTCGCATGGAGGTCGCCTATCCGTTCTTGCTGAAAGTCCACGACGATTACGACAAGGGCTTGATAACCATTGACGAACTGCGGGAAATCGTGCGGCTTTGCGTGAGCTACGTACTGCGCCGCGCCGTCTGCGACATTCCGACGAACTCCCTGAACAAGACTTTCGCCACGATGAAGAATGATATCCGACCGGGTGATTACCTAAACTCGGTAAAGGCGTTTTTTATCTTGCTCGATTCCTACAAGGAGTTCCCAGACAACAAGCGGTTCCTCGATACCTTCCTGACGAGGGACATCTACCATATGAACCGCTGCCGCTATATTCTTGAGAGACTTGAAAACTGGGATAACAAGTCGGTGGTGGTTCTGGATAATCTGACCATCGAACACATCATCCCGCAGAATCCGCACCTCTCCGCTGACTGGGTATCCGCCCTTGGAAGCGACTGGGAGGAGATTCAAAAGAAGTACTTGCATACCATCGGCAACCTGACGTTGACGGCTTATAACTCCGAGATGAGCGATTCACCCTTTGCTGATAAGTTGACGATGGACGGCGGTTTCCAGCAGAGCGCGCTTCGGCTGAACAAGTATGTCGTCACACAGACAATATGGGGCGAGGCGCAAGTCAATGAACGCGCAGTCCAGCTTGGTGAGATTGCGAAAAAGGCATGGCCGTATCCAACGCTCACAGAGGAAGAACTCGCCCCTTACCGCAAGCAGGACGACACCACGCCGGAGTACACGCTTGAAAGCTATCAGTATCTGAACGCCTTCAACCGTATGCTCTTCGAGAAGTTGAACACACGAATTCTCAACCTCGGCACCTATGTGAAGCGGGAGTTCAAGAAACTGTATATCGCCTACAAAGCCGACACCAACTTCGTGGATGTTGTTATCCAGAGTTCGCGGCTCCGCCTGGCGATAAACATGAAGTTCGCCGATGTCATCGACCCCAAGGGGATATGCAAGGACATCACGGGCGTTGGCAGATGGGGCAACGGCGATGTCGAGATCGGCTTTGAGAGCTTAGACCAGTTGGACGACGTGATGGAGATAATCGAGCAGGCGTTCAGACTGCAGGATGTGGAGTAGCCTATATGACCCGCAAAGAAATCATCAACTACTGCCTAACATTCCCTGCCGCCTTCAAGGATTATCCGTTCACCAAGATATCAAGCAAAGACAAAGGGCTGTGATTAGCCTTTATTAAATTAGCAGAGGAGGAATCAGATGGCTAACGGATTACAAAAAGTAATCTATAATCTTGCAAATGCCGTGCCGCTTATGGTTATGACGGCTTTAACTCGCTGGATTGAATTCCACACATGGCGCATTCTCGTCATAATGCTATCTTTGGCAACGGTCGTAACGATTCTGTTCGTTATCTGCTTTTGCTACGGAAAGAACAACTGCTCGATAAAGAACATCAATGTCTGCAAGGTTGTCTCAAAAGACCCGTGGTTAGTAGCCTATGTACTTTCTTACATATTGCCGTTCGCTTATAAGGCAATGCCGGACTATCATATTGTTTCTTTGATAGTTGTCCTTCTAATGCTTGGGTATGTCATCCTTCCTGCGATAATGGCACTCCCAAACATTCTCCTCTTTTTCCGAGGTTATCATTTCTACGAAGTGGAAACCGAAACAGGGGTTGGGGGCTATATTCTTATTTCAAAACGACGGATAAGAAACAAATCTGAGATAAAAACAGTAATGCGGGTCTTTGAAAGACTCCTCATAGATACCAAGGAGGACAGGTAATATGTTTGAAAACAGTTCAATCATGTTGCTTCTGAATGACGGAAATGAAAATCTGGTTCAGTTGCTCGAAGTCGACAAAGAAACTCAAGCGTCAGTTTGCAGAACTTTTGCGGAAGGAGCAAAGCCACTACTTTCAGACAAACAAATAGTGCCGTTTGATGGCAGTTATAAACCAAACGATGATGAAGGTTTATCAATATGTAATTTTCATTTACAAGAGGCAATAACAGATGCAATTCGTAATCCGCTGGGTTTACAATCATTCTCTTACGACAAGAATGTAGAGCCGGATATTCGAGCAATCTTAGTGGGGACTCGTACGGAATCGGACAACACGGAAGTATTTACGGTTGCTTTTCAACGATTCCGCAAGGAGCAGTATCTTTCCACTAAGAAATTTAACTTGTTCTTTGAAAATGACACATTCAAACGAGAAAACAGGTGGGGTATCGGTATAACCGAAACTGTTGACTGCGTATTCACGCAAACAGAACTGCGATTCTCTTCTTATTTTTACGCGCGCCAGATTTTTGACCTGAGCGAATATTACCGCTCAGCAACCGATGCCGAGGTTTTAAGTTTCAGCAGAATTGAGTTGTTAAGCATAGCCGACCACGACCAGTTCAAATCGATGGCTGATACTTGGGTTCGCCGAAAGATAGCAGCCATTAATGACTCTGGCGTACTGAAAAATAATACAGCCGCCAAAATTAAAAAGTTGGCGGCAAGCTGTGGTCTGGACGTGATTGTTGAGAATAAGAAACTCGTCATCCCGCCTGATAAAAAGAAGTTGAAAGAGATTCTCGCGTTCCTTGACGACGAGGTCTACAAAGGGACATTTACTGAGGAAACCTATATCACCAACTCAAAACGAAAAGTGCAATGAGCACGGGGGAGGCAAGGGATATGCTGCTCCATGAGCCTACGCAAAGTATTTACAACTGGATACAGCAACAGCCCAAATGTTAAGGAAGAATCTATCATAGATTGGCTTTTGTTTGAGTTGCCAAAAAATTGCCTTCGTCTTAAATACTATGCATTTACTCGGCATGAGGAAACCGGCAATGGTGCAGATTGGGAGTGGTGGATTTTGACCTGCCACTATGTGTACAGATTCAGGGTTCAAGCGAAAAAGCTAAAGGCCGATAATTATCATTCGGTCTGCTATAGTAACACAAACGGATTACAAATAGACCTTCTGGTAAAAGTCGCCGAAAATGATTCTGCACTCCCGCTGTATATGTTCTACTCAGCGGTGGAACAAGATTTCACACAAACAGCACACCATTTTCCTGCCCCAGAGATAATCGCTATGATAGAATAGTGTAAACTTTGTCATACGAGTGTTTATCTCTCTCCTGCTCGCTTTGTTTACGATGAAGTGTTGGCAAAGCCCAAGAGAAAAGTAGAAGTCGAGACTCTTTTGAACATTTCTTCGAAGCTCTCTATGTTTGACTTGGTTTTACGCCACGAAGAAGAACATACGGTAGATGAGAACGTTGAGAATCTGTTAAATAAGCTGGACAGAGCCTATGGACATTTCAATCAGCATAATTTGAGTTTTAGGCCCGAATATGAAAATGGCAATAATCGCTACCATTATAGAACAGTTCCGCATTGGCTGTCTTTCATTAATGGAGAAAAACAGCAAAGCAACATTGAACTGTCAGATTGGTTTGAGGGTGAATTTAGAAATCAACTTCCGAAGGTCGATGGCGTAGCCCATTCTTGATTTTAGGCAAGGAGATTTACATTCTCGCAAGATGTTGTGACCATAATTAAAATCGGCAATACTATAGGCAATAAGGGTGTTCAAATTATAACGATTTGCCTTTGGTGTGTGCGTTTTATCAATAGATGGTACTAACGCCAGAATGAAAAAAGGAGCCTTTTTGGCCCCTTTTTTCATTGGAAAGTATTATCTTTGTGACTCGTTCAATTGTCTTAATTACATTGCGTGTTCGTCAGTTTGTACATCTTTCTTCGACCAAGGTCCTCTAACTGGTTTGTCTTTTGTTGCTTCTTCGAGAGCGAGTAGTCTTTCATACCTTGCAGTGACATATTGCTGAAGTTCATCTATTATCTCTTGTGCATCAGGTCTCTTAAGCATAGCGCTGAATCTTCCTTGTGACTTTATGTATTCTGAGACTGGTTTTGGATCTTTTATCTTCTTCGTTACTCTGTAAACTCCTCTTTCAACTTCGTAGAGTGGCCAGTAGAGTGTTTCAACTGCTAATTTACTTGTCTCAACTGCTTGATCATCTGCAACTCTCCAGAATCTTACACATGCAGAATGTGCTGCAATGAATGATGGTCCATCGAAAGCGAGTGCCTTTTCTATCTTTTTCATGAAATCAAATGTGTCGGTCAATGCAACCGTTGCTACGTATACATTTTCGTGTGCTGCCATGATTTCAACGATGTTCTTTTTCAGTTGGACTTTACCAGACATCTTTTTGCCAACTGGTGCCGTTGTTGTGTCTGAACCTGTAGGTGTGGAACCGGATCTTTGGTTTCCAGTGTTCATGTAACCTTCGTTATCGTAAACGATGTAGATGAATTTGTGGCCTCTTTCAACTGCTCCTGAGAGTGATTGAAGGCCTATGTCGTACGTTCCACCGTCTCCACCAAATGCAAAGAAGGCTAATTTTCTGTCTGCAGGAATTTCTCCGCGTTTCTTTGCCGCTTTGAAAGCTGTTTCAACGCCGCTGATTGTTGCAGAAACGTTTTCAAACGCGTTGTGTATGTATGGAACATTCCATGCTGAGTATGGGTATATCGTTGTAGAGACTTCGAGACATCCGGTTGCTAAAGCTACCACAGGTTCGTAGCCATTTGCTATAGCGGTCATGAGAGCAATTTTGACTATAGTTGGAGCAGCACAACCCGGGCAAAGTCTATGTCCTGAGGTGATTCCAGGATTTTTGTCGTAAAATTGTTTTGCAAGATCAATTGCGCTTAAGGGCATTTATCACACCTCCTTATTCTCTGAGTCCAAGGTATCTTTCTTCGTCGACGATGAGATTACCACTAAATGCGTCTTCGAATGCTTGTCTGATATGATGCGGTGTTATGTCTCTACCACCGAGACCATAAACATAACTTCCCATCTGTGGTTTCGAGGCTACTTCGTAGATTGCTGATTTCACTGACTGGTAAAGAGGAGCCTCTGCACCAAACGACGCGGATCTGTCAAGCACAACTACTGCTTTTCTTCCAGTGAGTAACCTCTGATATTCTTCCTTTGAGAATGGTCTGAACATCCATGGTTTCAAAAGGCCAACTTTCTTGCCCTCTTTTCTTAATTCGTTTATTGTGTGCTTGATTGTACCTGCCGTGGAACCAAGTGCAACCATAACATATTCTGCATCGTCGAGCATGTAGCCATCTACGAGGTCATACTTTCTACCGGAAATCTTTGCAAATTCTTCTGCAATTTCTTTGAATACTCTTGGCACGTGTTTCATTGCTTCAATTTGTTGGCGCTTGTGTTCGAAGTAATAGTCGTACATATCGATCGACCCGTAGGTAACTGGATTTGAAGTATCGAGAAGTGGGTATATTTTCTCTTGCTTTCCTACGAAATTTTTGACCAATTCATCGTCGATCGTTTCGACAACTTCAACGCCGTGGGAAATGATGAATCCATCGAAGTTTACCATGACTGGTAATCTAACATCTTTATGTTCAGCAATTCTGTAAGCCATCACCGTAAAATCGTATGCTTCTTGAGCATTTTCAGCCCACAACTGTATCCATCCACTGTCTCTTTCTGCCATTGCGTCACTGTGATCACAGTGAATGTTGATTGGGCCAGAGAGCGCCCTATTCGCAACTGCCATGACTATTGGTAACCTCAAAGATGCAGCTATGAATACTACTTCGTGCATGAGCGCAAGACCAACTGAAGCTGTTGCCGTGAATGCCCTTGCACCGGAAGCTGCAGCACCAACAACCGCACTCATCGCAGAGTGCTCACTTTCAACTGGTATCATCTCTGTATCGACAACACCATCTGCAACGTACTTTGCGAAATACTCAACAACTGGAGTCTGTGGTGTAATTGGATATGCCGCTACCACATCGGGATTTATCTGCTTCATTGCATAGGCTACTGCCTCTGCACCTGTAATTGCTTGCTTTAAAGGCATTTTCGCACCTCCTTACTCTTCGACGAAATCTGTTTCTGGTTTCATTATGATAGCTTTCTTCTCATCTGCTGCTGGTTGCTTCGTCTTTGGATCGATGTTCTTTGGACATACGTTTGCACAAAGTCCGCAACCTTTACAACTGTAGTAATCGAATCCCTTCATCTTTGGTTTCCCATCTACGAGTTCTACAACTATAGATTGATCAGGACAGTATAGCCAGCAAAACATACAATTTATACAATTTTCAGATTGGAAAACCGGCCTCAGCACGCGCCATGTTCCTGTCTGGTACTTCTTTGCGCTTCCTGGCTCAACTACAAGGCCACCAATTGGTATATCCTTCCAACCTTTGAGTTCAGCCATTGCATATCACCTCTTCATACCCTCTGTGAAGGGCCTTTATGTTCTTCTGAACAACTGCTTCTCCAAATTTCTTTAAGAACATGTCCCTTATCTTGTCCTCAACGTACTTCAATTCAATAACACCGGTAACTTTTGCAACGGCACCGAGCATAACGGTGTTTGGTGTTGCCCTTCCAAGTTCTTCGAGCGATATTTCCGTTGCCTTGACTGTGCATACCTTTCCTTTGAAACCTGATTTCTGTCTCACCCAATCCACAGATTTTACCGTGTTGACTATGAGAATAGTGTTCTCATCAGTTCCCGAGAGTATGTCTGGGTTTCCAAGAAGTGTATCATCGATAACAACTACGAGATCCGGGTTCTCAACCGAGGAGTGGAGTAGTATCGGTTCATCGGAAATTCTGTTGAATGCCTTCATTGGTGCACCTGTTCTTTCTGCACCATACTCTGGAAAAGCTTGTACATATTTGCCCATGTCAAGTGCGGCCTCCGCCAACATTTGCGAAGCACTCTTTGCACCTTGACCAGCACGTCCATGCCATCTGATCTCAAAAAGGTTTGCAGGCACTGTGTTTACCTCCTTTCGGATTATGAAGTTCTAAGAAAACTTTATTGTGTAGATATTCACAAACGCTACACAGATAAATAACAGATAAATATAAGATTATTTCAATACAACTCCCCGGGTTATTCGTTAACCCGGGGGAGTCTTAATTTACATAAACCTTAGGCTATCTGAACTTTTCAACTTAAATTTTTAGATACATCTTGTAGTCGGCATCAGGGAATATATCGTCTACGTACTCTAGCCTCTGTAACTCCCCTATGTCTATATTACCACTGTTTAGCATATCGTACAAGTCCAAAAATCTTTTTATGTGAGTTTTTGTTCGATTGACCGCATAATCTACACTCGTACGCGTTGTCATTATGAACGCCCAGTCGCTTGATTGAGCAAGTAGTAGTTCTCTTACCATTTGATTGAGTATCCTGACTTTCAATGGATCTTTTTCTTCAGCGTAGCGTTTTGCCATGTCTGTCATGCGCTCTACCATTTCATGGAGATGGAGGTATATCCAATCGTTCGTGCCGTTGAGCCATACTTCGTTGTATCCATTTGCTCCCCAGCTTGATGCAGCCGGTGTGAGTATCTGTACTTTTTCTATCCAGTCTGCTACATCGCAAGCTCTCACAACTCGAAGTTTCTGACTATTCGCTGCTTCTCTCATGAAGTATTCTAAGAAGAGTGGTCCTTCGTACCACCAGTGACCGAATAACTCTGCGTCGAATGGTGCGACTACGATTGGCTCAAGCCCCTCAAAGATGTTCAGAAGGTATTCAACTTGGGACTCCTTTTTCCTGAGAAAATCTCTTGCATGTTCATGCGCAACACCATTTGCATCGTCCACGTCGTAGAAATCTTTTCCATCGAGTGGCGTCTCTTTAGATGTGATTTTATGGTACTTGATGCCGGTATTCGTCCTTACTCCACTTGGATCTATGTATGGCCTTATGTAGTCGTATTCTCTGTCAAAACCGATATCTCTGTAAAATTCTCTGTAACGTGAGTCACCGGGATAACCAATCTGTGCACTCCAAACTTGCTCGGAACTCTCCGGGTCTCTTGCAAATGCAAAGACGTTGTTTGGCGTTATGACGGGTCTATAGACACCGTACTTTGGCCTTTCGTCGGCATACCAAAGGCCGTGAGAATCAACGAAAAAGTACTCTAAACTATATTCTGCAAGATATTTGTCGAGTCCGGGGAAGTATGCACATTCTGCAAGCCAAATGCCGCGCGGTTTGACTCCCATGTGCCTTTCGTACGTCTTCACCGCTTGTTCGAGTTGTGCCCTTATCGCTTGTGGGTACTGTTCCATGAAAGGTAGGTAACCATGCGTTGCATTGCATGTGATTATATCTATGTAGCCCTTTGACATGTATTCTTTGAAGCCATTTAGTATATTTCGTTGGTAAACATCTTTGAATATGTACAATGTGTCTTCAAACTCGTTTAAATAGTACTGTGCCATCTTGTGTTTCGTTGGATTTTCTCTTTCTGTTCTCTGTACTTCCTTTTTAGATAGCTCTATGAGCTTTTCGAGCCTCTTCTCATATTTGTATTGGAGATCAGCGTTTGCAAGCATTTCCATCAAAGGTGGCGTGATGGACATCGTGAGTTTTGCAGGTACTTTGTCTTTCTCGAGATTTCTAAACATCCTCAGAATGGGGATGTACGTCTCAGTAATTGCTTCAAATAACCACTGCTCTTCCAAGAAAAACGTGTACTCTGGGTGATGTACGTACGGTAGATGCGCGTGTAGAACGAGCATTATCTGTCCGCGTGGCATATTTACATCCCCTTCCCACTAAGTCTTGCGAAATTAAAACTTCCGGCATTTGAGGTACGAAAAAGACTTTCCAGACCTTGTACAGATCCAGCAACCCTTTCTATAACAGGTGTAAGCATACCAGAAGCAGGCATAACGATTCTTCTGTGCTTTCTCAAATCTAACCATCTCTCACGTGTCGATTGGCTTGGTGAGCTTGTCGGCATCATGCAAAGGTTAGATCTCAGTAGTGGTATGTATCTTCCATCGACATCGTAGTAACCGATCTCACCAAGATAATGTGCACCCGGTACTGGGACGTTCAAATAGTAATTCCTGATACCTAACACATCGATACCTATTTCGAATGTTCTGTGTGCATTCGTACCGTTGAATTCGATGTAAGTGATGTCATACACTCTGAGGACGACTTTACTGATGTTGCTTGATTTGATGAGGCTTGCATTTGCATCTGACAAGTCCCAATAAAAGTACATCCACTGCGGATTTATTGGCATGGCTACGAGCTTATCTTTTTTGTACGAGTCTGGAATCGTTATGTCTTCTTTTGGTGGTAGTTGCTGGGATTGATCAGTAGATTCTTGCATCTGCGACGTTGCAGAGGATATGGATTCGACACTTTCTGGCTCAGATAGCTTTGCTCGTTCGATGTACCTTTCTATCAGTTTTCTGACATCCGTTTTCGTCATCTGCTTTCTGACGGATAGTCCAAGTTCCTTTGCCTTTGCCTTTAGCTCTTGTATCGTCAAGTCTTGTTTCAGCCACTCTTGAAGCTCTTTCCACATAAATTCACCCCCCAGGTGTTAGAGTTCAATATCACTTACTTATTATTATATGTTAGAATTGAAAGTTGTGAAGTGTTGTAATGACGTGAAAAGGTCATACATTTAACAATAACAGATTGCCATAGTCTATAAATGTAAATAGTGGCATAATTACAAAATTAAAAAAAGTCGTTAACATTGTATTTACTAAGTGACTATTATCAAAATTCAAACAATTA
>ENA-UPTA01002248-UPTA01002248.1-activated-sludge-metagenome-genome-assembly--contig:-NODE-2248-length-20140-cov-6.982923_pt1 | contig 20140 bp, 18 predicted proteins | sample MGYA00238184_ERZ773361 | MGnify/ENA primary metagenome ERZ773361 (study PRJEB29100, sample SAMN05720205) | activated sludge metagenome | isolation source: anaerobic digester from wastewater...
TCATGTTACCATGAAAACGGCTTCCCTTCTGCAGATAGTGCTGCTTCTTGCAATTACCATCGTCTCAATGGTTATTACGAAAAAGGAAGTCAGGAAAGGAAACGAGTTCACATGGGAGCCGATTCTTGAAGTGGCAAAACTCTTCGCGACTATTTTTATCACCATGGTGCCGCCTATTGCCATGTTGAAAGCGGGTGTGGCAGGGCCTCTGGGGGTAATTATCAGTAAAGTGGTGGATCCCTCGGGAAATTTTATCAACGCAAACTTCTTCTGGGCGACAGGAATGCTGTCAAGTTTCCTGGATAACGCTCCCACCTATGTGGTGTTCTTTGAGACCGCGGGAGGCAACGCCGCGAGCCTCATGACGCAATATGCCGATACTCTCATCGCGATAAGCTGCGGTGCGGTGTTCATGGGCGCCAATACCTATATCGGTAATGCGCCGAACTTCATGGTGAAATCCATCGCGGAAGAGTCCGGTGTAAACATGCCGAGTTTTTTCGGATATATGCTGAAGTACAGCATACCTATTCTCATCCCGGTGTTTATTATCATTACGCTGATATTCTTTTAGCGGAATGTCCTGATGCTATATGCCCCGGTGCCGCCCCAATAGGGCGGCGCCGGGTGATTATATGACGGCAGTATGTGAATATACCTGAAAAACTTCCTTCTTTGAACATTGTGTTTCTGCGTTAATTCCATGCCGGAAAGGGAGGTAGTCACTGATCCAGCAGCGATGCGCGTTTCACGTGGCTGCCGTGCCTTTCTCTGAGGCGATCTAAAATCTCTTCAATTTTTTCTTTCCGGCCCAGCCCGGGATCGCATGACGCAGCATCGAAGAGGTCAAGCTGCGGTTGTTCTCCGCTCCCCGTGAGGTTTGATATTTTAACACCGACCAGGCGCACCCTTTTCCCCCGGCAGTCAAACTTCCGGAAAAGCTCTTCCGCGGTGTCCCTGATGGTAAAGGTATCGTTAACGGGAAACGGGAGGGTCCTGCTTCGGGTGTAGGTATCAAACCCTTCGAGTCGGATTTTCAGGGTTACGGTGCGTCCTCTTGCGCCGTGCTTCCTGGTGCGTCTGGCAACCTGGTCCGCGAGTGACAACAGTGTCTGTTCAATAACTGCGGCATCATTGGTGTCCTTGCCGAAGGTATGTTCTTCGCTTATCGATTTTTGCGAATATTCATTAGATATGTTCCGGTCATCGATTCCCCGTGCGAGCATCCACAGGTGGATGCCCCACTTCCCGAGGCGCTTCTCCATGTCATCACAGGGCGACCGCGCGATATCACCAATTTTATGAAGCCCGATTGAATTGAGATACAGCACTGTCTTTTTGCCGGCACCCCACAGCTTTTCGATTGGGAGGGGCGATAAAAACTCCTGCTCCCTGCCGAAGGGGCAGATGGTAAGGCCGTCCGGTTTTTCAAGGTCCGATGCGATTTTTGCGATGGATTTATTTGACGCGATGCCGACGCTTGCAGTGAGCCCTGTCCTTGTTTTAATCTCCGCCTTAATCCGCATTCCCAGTTCCCGGGGAGGGCCGAAGAGCCTTTCGGTACCGGTGCAGTCCATAAAAGCCTCGTCGACGCTGATCTGCTCTATGAGAGGAGAAAATGTTCCGAGAATTTCCATGATCGCATGTGAAACTTCAGAGTAGCGCCGCATACGGGGATACACGAAGACCCCCCCGAGACACCGGCGGTAAGCTTCTGATATCGGCATAGCGGAATGAATGCCGAATTTTCGCGCCTCGTAGCTTGCAGCGGACACTACCCCCCGGCCGGTGCCTCCTTCGGGGTCAGCTCCCACCACTACAGGCCTTCCCCAGTATTCCGGATTGTCTAACTGTTCAATTGAGGCAAAAAATGCGTCCATATCGACATGTAGAAATATTTTCTGTTGTACTTCCATTGTGGTCTCTGCATTAAGATGTACACTATACAAATATATAGCTGCGTGGGGAAATGTCAATTAAAACATTGGTGGGTTATTATAGCGAAGAATAATGAAAAAATTATTAAAGAATTTTACTGCAAAACAAAGGAGTGAAACAATTTATGTATTCACCCCTTTGTTTAGTGCAAACCTAAATGGAAATAACCATGTTAAGTTTGATTAACAATTAAATGCTTCTATATTCTGGGGCAATTCCAAATGCGTACTTGTCTCGCATTTCCCTCTGTATAAAGAACCTGTGCCGTGTTCCCCTTTTTCTCTACAACTACTCTTTGCAGAATATATGGATCACTGCTGGGACCGATTTTTATTACTGTTCCAATTGGTCTGCATTTCAGGAAGAGGTCAATACTAACTTCCTGTGTTCCGGTTACTATCTTGACATTTGCTGCTCCGTCAGGTAGCGGGGCTGGTGTAGTGTTACATGAAGCAAATGACAATACAGCGATTATACTTGTATAAATCAGACTTCGCGAAATGAATCCTCTTCGTATGGTTTTGCTATTACTTGTATTCATTGGTGTTTTACTCCTAATATATAATTAATTTACATTATTTCTTCTGACGATTTCGCCATAAAATTTAACATTTGTTGCACCGGGCCATATCGGAAGAACATTTAGTGGAATAACGTTATTGATTTTATGGGTTTCAGCAACAACGGTTAAATTAATAATTCCTTCACCGTTATAATTTTTAATATCCTGATTCATTTTCTGCATTACATCTTTGGAATCAGATAACCGGACAGCGGACCATAAAATTCCCCAATACTTTTTTTCATACTGGAAAAACCCCACTGTTTTAAGGTCTTTTCCTTTTACCATAATTTCCTGGTTGGGACCATAAAGAAAAGCACTTGTAGAGCACGGATATTTAAGATTTTCAAATCTTATTGTTGCACGCGAACCTGAACACGCAAGGAACAGGGCGGACAATGTCGAAATAATTGAAATAATAATTATTGTTTTTCTCATTTTTGTCTCCAGTCTATTTTAGTTGGAATTAGCTTTATTGGTGTTTTGGGGAGTGTTATTGTGAATAGTCCCTTCAATTCCGGTAAAAACCTTGCCGTAAACACCTGCCCCCACCATGGTATATGAACCGATTTGAATATTATTTGCTTTAACAACATTTCCCTGCGCAGCGACTTTCATAATTTCAACATCGATTTTGTTGGTGCCCTCTTTGATATGCTCAGTTGTTGTTTGCTGTGTTTTGCCGTCATTTGACGTAGAAATGGAAAGAATCTCGTTTGTTTCTGCTGAAAACATTCCTGTGACAGGAGGAAGTTTATCGGATGAACCGGGTTGCCCCCCGATATTTTTTACGGGGCCAAGTACTACCGGAAAGGTCACATTCGCAGAAGTAAGGGTGGTGCTTAAGCACCCGAATTGTAAGAAGATCAGAGGAATGAGTAATAAAAAACTAATTTGTTTTAAATTCATACAGGAAGCTCCATTTTTTAAAATTTATTTTGGTAATGAAAGTGCCGGAAAACAATAAGTATGGGTAAAGTAAGCTTAACCATTGATATTATTGTTTTGGTACTTCATTGATGAAAATGTACGTAAGAGAATATGTGCATTTTTTATGTAAAGAATGAGTCTATACGAAATGGTCAATTCTTAATTTATAACCAGGCTAAAAAAGCATCACCACAAATCCGTGGTGATGTTGTTTAAATAATATTTTGAAATGATATTGATGATGTTGTTGATGTCCCTTGTTCCCCACCGCTTTTTTATTCTTGCTACCAGTGTGTCATAGCTGTTCGTGGTTATATCGAGAACATGGGCAATTTCCTTTCTCGTCATGTTTTTCATGAGGCATTCAATTACTTCACGTTCTTTGTTGGTGACCATGCTATACAGGTGCCGGGCAAGATTGTTCATTGTTTCAATGTAATCGGTAACATCGCGTCCGACAAATGTGAACAGGAATGGTTCACCTTTTTCGTCGCATGTCAGCCTGGCGGTGTAGTCAATATATCTGGATACTTTTCTGTAGTAAATAATAGATTTCTGGGCGACATCCGGTCCGCTATCCAGCAATTCCCGGAGCCTGTTAAGGTGCCGTGTCCCTATTATTGTACCGTACATCTCCTTTCTGGATAATCCGAAAAACCGGCAGGCTGCTTCATTGGTGAACACGATGTGGCCGGTTGCAAGTATACGGATTATAATTTCGCTTTGATCTTCGCAAATTGAACGGTACATGTCACGAATCATACGCTGTGTGTGTGCATCATCTGTGATTTCTGTGACAACGATGAGTGCGCCATCGGCAATTCCGTTTAGTATGAGTAACGATATCCCTATTGAAAGTGTATTTCCGTTAATATCAATTTGATGAGAGTGTGTTTTGGATGAGGTGTAATCATGACTGGTTATCAAATCAAAAAAGGTTTCCCGAATTATTACTTCAGGGTTCAGATCATATAAATATTTCCCAATAACAAGGTCCGGAGGTCCGACCATGTTAAGTTGCTGCATATAGGTCTGATTTACCTGGATATACCGCCCGTCCCTGTCGATCTGTGCGATGCCATGAGTAATGATGGATTCGAGTCCATACACTTTTTGTGTCGATTCTAGTATCATCAGTTTTATGAACCTGTTCTGTGATGTGGGCCATAAGCATTGCTGTTATGGTGCTGTTATTAAAGTAGTGACGATAAGGAGCGGTATATGACAAAGTTTTTTGAAAAATTTTGTATTGTTTTGTATAAACTTTTTCCCGGATGGGAACTTGAATGACGCAGGTGCTGGTTTTTAGACAAATGATCTGTCCCGATATCGAGAAAATTAGTTGCTGAATCAGGTTTTCACTGTTATTATTAATCATAAAAAAAAATAAAATACGCATATCAAATATACCAGAAGTACATGCGTAGGTGGCGAGTCGGCATTAAATCATCCGGGGATCTGCTGTGAGAACTATTCTGTTTGAACAGGAGGTCCGTTATGGATCGGAATTATTCTGCACAAGCATTGGTGCGACGGTTTATCCGTAATACAATTCTTTCAACTGATGTTGCGAGCTATTGTATTCTCGTTCCCATTGTCGCAGCAATATATGTCGCGACAGCGCATTTGACCCGGGAGCAGATTGTTGCCTTCATTATTACTGTCGGAATAGTTGTGGTGATTTTTCTTGCCATCAATGTGTGGTGGGTATGGTATATATACAGGCCTTTTGTCGTCTATGCACAGGCGTATGACAGTTCCGGCATGCCGGACGCGGATATTGTAATACGACTGCGGGAACGATTTTCCAGTTTCGCGGTATTAAGCTCGCTTTCAATATTAATACGGTGGCTCCTGGGATTTGTTTTCACAAGCATCAGTGTCAATATTATTGCCGGCATATCCTTTCTGCAGCTGATCAATTTATGGGTTGCAGGTGTGGGGGTAATGGTATTTTCAGTGATATACAATAATCTAGTCCTTGATTATATGGTGAAAAGGTTTTCAGAACATCCTATCTTCGAATCAGTCCATAAAGTGCTCTCGGAAAAATCAAGAACACCTCTCAGTTCACTGGTATCGGAACTTTCAGTATCAATCGGCATCGCCTGTTTCCTCATCGGCCTCATCCTGACGGTTGCATCAATTAAAATCAGTCATACACAGCTTGAGGCGCAGTTCGCCCTGAAGGGAGGGACTGATACGGCACAGGTGGTTGCTGCGTTTTCGTCATCTCTTGCGTGGAAGATGATTATTCAGGGACTCTTCTGGACTGTGATTGCGGTGGTCGTCATCGCCCGGATTATCCGGATAAAAATAACTCCCATCCGCGAGGCCCGTGAGGTGCTGGTGAAAATGGCGCAGGGTGATTTTAAGTCGTCACTGATTATAAAGGGCGGTGATGAGGCGGGAATGCTTGCGACGGCAATGGTTATTCTCCTGGAAAAGTTCAGGGAGGTTATCGGCAGCATTATCCAGCTTTCCACTGAGCTTGCGGCATCGGCGGAGGAAATGTCAACCACGGCGGAGTCATTTTCCCACAATGCTCAGAGTCAGGCCGCGACAGTGGAAGAGGTGGCGGCGTCAGTTGAGGAGGTCTCGTCCAGCATCGACAGTGTTTCCGGGACTTCGGAAAACCAGTTTGCAAGCCTTCTGGACCTTGTTGAAAGCATGCAGAGTCTCTCCGCCTTTATCGACACCATGAGCAATTCAGTAATGGCTGCCATGTCGATCACGGAAAAAATCGCGAGTGATGTCAATAAGGGGGAGATATCGCTTGTCGAGATGAACCGCACCATGAAAAACATCACTGACAGCTCTCAGGATATGATCAATATCGTCAATATTATCAATGACATTTCCGACCAGATCAATCTCCTTTCACTTAATGCAGCGATTGAAGCGGCGCGGGCAGGCGATGCCGGGCGGGGTTTTGCCGTTGTCGCTGATGAAATTTCAAAGCTTGCGGATCAAACCGCCAGCAGTATTAAAGAGATAAGCGGTATCATCACCCAGAACAATATGGAAGTGGAAAAGGGCCTGACCCAGATACAGGCTGCCACGAACATGCTGCAGGGGATAATTGAGGGGGTTTCAATTATTGAGCAGGGGATGCAGGAGGTTTCGGAAAATATGAAGGCGCAGATTTCCACAAACAGGGTCGTAAGTGAAAACGCGGTGATGCTGAAAGGGAAATCAGAGCAGATAAAAATGTCCACCGGTGAGCAGAAAAACGCTATTCTGGAAGTAAACCGGTCCATGGAGAATATCAACGAGCTGACCCAGACCAACGCCTCGGGGGCTGAGGAAATGGCGGGGAGCTCCGAAAGCCTTGCTCAGATGGCAACAATGCTCAAGAGCTCCGTTGACTTTTTCAATGTATAGAGGCGTGGTTTTTATTTTTTCAGGTTTTCCTCCACGAATTTCCTGAACCCGAAACGTTCATGGCTGCAGGCCTCGTCGTGGGTCGCGCGGTTCCTGCATTCAATGAGTCCCTTGATTGTGGGAAGCATGGTAAGGTTTACCGAGGAAATCTGTCCGGCGATCTCCATGCACCGCGGCAGAAGGTTTTCATGGGGTACTACCTCGTTCACAAGCCCGATGCGGAGAGCTTCCGCAGCGTGTACAAACTGTCCCGTAAAGGACATCTGTTTTGCCATGCGCTGCCCCACCGCCTGCTGAAGGAGTTGCGTCATGCCCCAACCGGGATGTATCCCCACCTTAACATGGGTGTCCGCAAAGGAGGCGAGTTCTGAGGCAATGAGAAAATCACAGTTCAGGGCTATTTCAAAACCGCCGGTTATGGCATGACCGTTTACCGCGCCGATTATCGGTTTTTTGCAGTCCGCAAACACGTCCGGCATGTCCCTGCCGTCATTACGGGGATCAAAGAGGTCGTCAGTCCCGATAACTGAGAGGTCAATCCCGGAGCAGAATGATTTTCCGTTTCCGGTGATAATCACAACATTGACATCGCTGCTGCGGGCCGCCTCATCGAGGTAATTGTAAAGATGCGTCAGGAGTGCCTGATTGATGGAGTTCCGCCGCTCAGGCCGGTTCAGGGTGATAACAGCAGCGGCGTTCTTTTTTTCAAATAGTACAGGTGCTTCCATGTTGTGTTCTCCTTGTATGATATTATTGCGCTAAAATTTTTGATGAATAGGTTCCGAGGTCGTCGGCAATCCGGCTGATAGTCTGTGAAGATTCATTGATCTCCAGGACAATGCCGACTATCTCCTGGGCTGTTTTCGCAACCTGGGCGGTATTGTCGCTTGACTCATCGGTGGCAATTTTCTGTTCCATGGTAGAATTTTCAATCGTTTTCCCGGATTCATTTATCCGGGTGTTCATCGACTTAATTGTTTTTATGGTGACGTCAATGTCGTTTATGAGATTGCTGACTTCAGTGATCTCCTGCTGGATGTGCAGGACCTCGCCGTACAGGCTCTGCATTATCCCGGAGGACTCGTTAATGAGGGTGCTGCTGGCATCAATGAGGGACTGGTTGTCGTTGATAATGCGGCTGATTTCCTTTGAGTTCCGTGTCGTCGCGTCGGCAAGTTTTGATATCTCATCGGCGACCACCGCAAATCCCCTCCCGGAGTCCCCCGCACGTGCCGCTTCGATGGCGGCATTAAGCGAGAGCAGGTTTACCTGGTCTGCGATATCGTTGATCACCTGTATGAATGATGACATGTTGGCGCTCTTTTCCTTCAGGATGCCGAACTTTTCATTTGTGTGGGCAATATGACTTGAAGAATTACGGGAAAAATCCATGACACGCCCCAGGGTGTCGTTGATTTCGGTTGATACCGACTGTACCTTGTCATTGACTTTCTTCAGGTCCTCCACCGATTCCACCGCGATTCCCATCTCCTCATACAATGTCCGCGATACATTGCTGACCGATTCACTGTTTGCCGCGAGCTCTTCCAGGGACGATGAAATCTCTTCCATTGAAGCCGCCTGGCTCTGTGAGATATCGTTTAGCTTTTCTGTGGCATCTTGCTGGCGTTTCCCCTGGATTTTCAGTACGTCAATTGAGTTGACAACAGTTTTTACCATCTCTTTGAGGTTGCTGAAATTCAATTCTGCCGTGTTATGATTTTCAATGGCCATAATCAGGACCTTCCGCGTGGCTCCTGCTCCTACGGCGGCGCCGATCCCGACCCATGTGTACATCAGGTAGCGCACGATAATATTGCTCACGGGCCCCTGGGGAATAAGTTCCGGGCGCAGCATGAAAAGGACGGTCTGGGATATCATCACAAAAATATAGGTGTAGATAGATATCTTCACATCGAAATAAAAAATTCCCATGGTAAGGATAATGTAGCTGATCGCAAAAAGTTCTGTGGCGCCGTAAATAACATACTGAAATATCCACAGGGAAAGCATAATGGCGGTGATAATGATGTATGCGGAAAACTTTTTATCGCCGAATTTTTTTGCGATAACGATGCTGCCAAGAATGAGTATTGTCATCATCGAAAACTCAATTCCGATACTGATAAATGTTAAATATTCCGATGAAGCTCCTGTGAGTTTGATAGCAACTGTCGCGAGGTTTGCAAGGGTTCCGATGCTGATAAACACCTTGATGAGACGCCAGTGGTTGCTGCGGAGTACGTCGATAAAAAGCGATGATTTCTCAAAATCTTTAGTGCGGGACTGTGGCTGTGAAAAAGTGCTCATGATAATTCCCCCCACGAAAATAATACGCGATACCGATGAGGCATGCGCCTTAAGACATCCACTTCCCCCAAAGTGAATGTCTTAAGAATGATATAATATGTGATTTCTTTTTTTTCAGTGTGTACTCTCGTAATGGTGAATATGTACATGTAACAAACGCGTGATCAATTGTTAAATATATGTATTTATATTCAATAAAATTTTATTAGTAATAATAATATTATTATCTTCTCGAAAAAGTGGGTGATGCCGGGTGAGCGCGCCTGCGGTGTGCTCACCCGGTTCTTATCGCTATATCCTGAGATGTTACCATAATTACAAAAGAGTATGAATCAATGCAGGGACAGTGTGTCAGGATTTGATTTTTTTCGCTTTTTCGATAAGCTCAATGAGGGTTGCGACTTTCGGTTTTGAAGGAAGCAGAAATGTTTCCTGTTCTTCAGGTGAATAGTGTTCACTGACAAACTGTTCAATGGGAAGCACTTCAAACCAGCAGTCTAATATTTTACTGCAGGGAAGTCCGTCTTTCAGGGAACGGCAGTAGGCAAAGGGGACTTTGTGACCCAGCATTCTGCAGTATCCGGCGATGTCGTCAAATTCTGTTATTTCCATTTTTTTAATCCGGGAATGTTATAATTCCAGCGGGGAGTAAGTCCCCGCTGGAATACAATTTACCATTTTCCTGTTTTCCGCAGTTCAGCTTTCGGGTAGTCCCTGATTTCTGCAAGGGATTCGTCCATGTCCTCCTGGGGAAGCGCATAATCAGTCAGTTCTCCCCGCATGTATTTGTCGTAGCCGTAAAGGTCCATAAGGCCGTGACCGCTCAGGTTGAACACGATTACCCGTTCCTTTCCTTCCTCTTTGGCTTCCCTCGCTTTCCGGATGGCGGCGGCGACAGCATGACTTGTTTCCGGGGCCACGATGATCCCCTCTGTCCGGGCAAAGAGCATCGCCGCCTCATAGCATTCGATCTGATGAATTGCCATGGGTGTTGCGAGTCCTTCAACTATTGACTGGGACACAAGGGGCGACATTCCGTGATACCGGAGCCCGCCGGCGTGGATAGGAGGCGGCACAAAAGCGTGGCCGAGAGAGTACATCGGAAGAAGCGGCGTCATTTTCGCGATATCTCCATGGTCATAGGCAAAGGGGGCCCGTGTCATGGTGGGACATGAAGCAGGTTCCACGGGGATGATCTCAATCTGGGCGCCGTTAATTTTATCGGTCATAAAGGGGAATGCCAGTCCGGCGAAATTACTTCCACCTCCACAGCAGCCGATTACAACATCTACTTTTTTTTCACCGGCTTTTTCGAGCTGCTTTTTCGCTTCAAGGCCGATAATCGTCTGATGCAGCATGACATGATTCAGCACGCTTCCAAGGGCGTACCGTGTTTCACCGCGCTCATCAGTCACCGCTGCCTCAATTGCCTCGCTGATCGCGATACCCAGGCTCCCCGGAGTGTCGGGATGTTTTGCAAGCACCTCTCTGCCGGCATTGGTGAGATTGCTGGGGCTCGGAATGCACTGTCCGCCCCAGGTCTCCATCATGACCTTCCTGAAAGGCTTCTGGTCGAAGCTGATCCGCACCATGAATACCTTGCATTCAAGGCCGAGGATCGAGCATGCGAAGGAAAGGGCGCTCCCCCACTGCCCTGCACCGGTTTCAGTGGTGATTTTATTTATGCCGAATTCCTTGTTGTACCATGCCTGGGCAACCGCAGTGTTGGGTTTATGGCTTCCGGCAGGAGATACACTTTCGTTCTTGTAATATATCCTTGCGGGAGTACCCAGGGCTTCTTCTAAATACCGTGCGCGGTGCATGGGACTCGGGCGCCACCGGTAAAGGAGGTCAAGCACACCTTCAGGTATGTCGATCCATCGTTCCTGGCTAACCTCCTGTTCAATAAGATTCATTGGAAAAACCGGTGCCAGCTGATCAGGGGTAACGGGGTTCCCGTCGGGCCCCAACGGCGGCAGCATCGGTGTGGGAAGGTCTGCCGCGAGGTTGTACCATTGGCGCGGCATTTCCTTCTCAAGCAGCGTAATCTTCGTTTTCATGGGACGTCTCCTTGAATAAGTGTTAGTTTTTCTGCAACGACCTGTATTTCTCCATCATTGTGCGAAAAGATGAGTTTTTCTTCTTCAGTTCCTTTGATCCCCGTGTAATTTTACAGAGGCTTGTTCCCAGCTTTTCAGATATCTTCCGCTGGCTCATTCCGTCACCCAGGAGCTTTACTATTTCCCACCGTGATGATATCTCACCTGCTTCGTAGTCAGTGAGAATGCTTTTGAGAAAATTCTCTATGAGCTGCGGATCGCCGGTGACCGAAAGGACTTCGGCAATTTCCTTAATCTTATCCATAATCTTTTATTCCGTATCGTTTCTACTAATAGAAACGTTTCTATTAGTAGAAACATATCGCCAATGGGGGATAGCTGTCAAGTTTTTTTACAAAAAAATGCTGAAAAAAAGGCGTGGTTTCGGTGCTGTCAGAGGGTCAGTCGGCGAACTTCACTGATCCTATTAGTTTTTCAAGGTTCGGCACAAGACGGTCCTGTTCCATTCTTCCCCTGACGGGGATGCCCCCGAATTCCTGGATGAGGCGGGTGTTTCCTGCGGCGCTATCGGGGTACTGTGAATATTGTGTTACATAGAGAGGGGTGCCGGTATCGCGGGTTGATTTTCCTGCTTCGAAGATGCCGCTCTCGACGGGGGCTTCAACGATAAAAACCGCATAGCTTAAGGCTGCAATAATTTTATTTCGGGATAGAGAGTTATATGGAGAGTATTCCATTGAAGGGGGAAAGGGCGATACAAAAAGAGTGCGGGAAGGGTCAAAGACCGGTGCGAAAGATTCCGGCATCGAGAGGTTTAGCATGCCATGTGGCAGTACCGCAATAGTATTCCCGTTGTTTTCCAGCGCTGACCGGTGGGCAATGATATCCGCCCCCCGCGCGAAACCGCTTATTACCGCAATGTTGTGGCTGCAGAGTTTTTTTGCGGCAAGATATGAGATCAGGGAACCTTTTTCGCTGACATTTCTGTCTCCCAGGACCGCTGCGCCGCGCTTTTTGAGGATTTCCCTGTTGCCGAACAGGTAGAGAATCGGAGGTAGTTGGTTTTTAAGAATGCTGGTCAGTCTCGGCGGATACAGGTCCTCGAAAAAGAGAAGGGTTTCCACCCCGGATTCCAGGAGTTTCAGATAGTCGTTCTCAATGCGGGACAGAACACTGCGTGCCGCGGGGAATGAGTCGACAGTCTTTTCCGGGAGGTCAAATTCATTACGGATTTCTCCAGGCTCAAGAAAAAAAATATCAGCGATGGAGAGGTCCCTCTCGCGAAGCGCTTTGTGAAGAGTGATAAGATGCGCAGGACCTATTCCGGAAACCTGATCCAGCGCAATCCAGTATTTGCTCACTGTCACCTGTCAACCTCGTGTAATGGATAGTGCGGTGCTGCGCCGGTCAGGAAAACAGTATGGATTTTTTGGCGCAAACGGGAGAACAATATATAAAACATGAAAAACGTCAAGTAAAAGATGCCTGATATTTTACCTGAAAGCGCCGAGCTGACAGGCAGCAATGCGAATACCCAGTTTTTCGCAGGCGGCTGAAACATCAATTTTTTTTATTTTTTGCGAAGCGGCGATTTCCCATGCTGCGCTGCACGACAGTCTGCCTTTTTCATTCAGGGATGAACGGATTGCCTGTTCAAGATCAACGGAGACAGTGTCTGCGGGAGTAACTATCCTTCTTTCGGGAGCATAGCCGAAGAGGCCAAGCTGGCATTTCGTGATCCGGAATTCGTTGTAATCAACGGTGAATCCGACCTCAGATGGTGTTGTCCCGCAGGATGCCGCGATACGGTGAGCGGCGCCGCATGTCACCTCTCCGTTTTTTGCGGCTTCCAGCACCGCTTTCTGTACTGCGGGATCAGGTTTTCTGTCTTCCGGATGTTTGGCAGCATAATGGCCGGCATCTTCATGGGTCATAGCATTTCCTCCAAAAATGTAGAACAATCCCATCATTCTTTTAATGGCGGTATTTTTGGCAATAAAATTTTTATGGGGAGCAGTGGGTCGCTGTGAAAAAATACTCATCAGTATTTTCCTCGGGAAATTTACTGCTCAAATAATGCCTATCAAAAATAATCCCGGATATGATAAGAGGTGGTCAGTTTTTTTAATGGGATGGATAAAAAAATAGCAATAAACGTTTCCAGGGTGTAATATATAAACACGGGAAGGGTTGGCTCGAAAAACATTACAATTTGTAGAATATTGTTTCGGGGTTGTGAATATCTGAACTTTTCACACATACAGGCGATTTTTAAAACTGATACTGAATAAAAAAATTGACATCACTAATGCCTATAGTGGGGTATACCAACTGGCTTATGGTAACAGATATTAATTTCCTTCATCATTTCCGGATTGTTATGGAAGTACGGATAATGAGAATATAAACAGCGTTGTTCGGGATCTCAGGATTTTTCAGTTTATTACGGGGTACGGAGCTTTATGATGAAATTACGAAGATATTTTTCCGGCATACGAGGCAAGGTCCTGCGGTATTTCCTTCTTTCTTCGATTATTCCCCTGGTGATATCACTGGTTGTGCTGTACAGTATTACCCACAACTCCATGCTCGATGTTGTTGAACAGACAATGACAGGCCAGGTCCAGTACATAAAAAAAATGGCGGAGATTCAGAGCAATGAAGCTGACAGAATAATTGCAGGAACAGTCGAGCGGGCATACCGGATTATGAAGGCAAAAATTTCCCGGTATCCTGATGTCAGGATAGCAGCCCGGACTGAAAAGCTCGCCGTAATTAATCAGGACACGAAAGAAAAACAGGAAATAGATTTGCCGACGATGGTATCAGGCAATGCGGTATTTATCAGGAAGAATGATTTTGTTGATGCAATTGCCGATGAAATTGGTGTGAGAAACGTGTCAGCTACGATTTTTCAGCTCCATGAAGACAAGCTGATTCGCATAGCGACGAATGTGCGTGATAAAGAGGGAAACCGGGCAATTCTCACCTACATCCCAAAGGAGTCACTTGTATATAGAACAATCGCGGAGGGGAAATCATATCGTGGAAGGGCCCTTGTGGTGGGGAGCTGGAATATTACCCATTATGAACCGGTAAAATCAGGAGATGGAAAGGTCATCGGCGCGGTTTACGTCGGTATTCCCGCACCAAAAACGGTGTTGTTCGATATGATCCGTGAATCAAAGATTGGTCAGCGCGGGTATGTATATGTGATGAATTCCCTGGGACAGCTCATTGCACACCCTTACATGAAGGGACATTCAATTTATTCCCTGAAGGACCCTGTAACCGGGGATTACACATTCAGGGATATTATTGAAAAGAAGCAGGGTACGATACGGTATTATTTTAAAAACAAAGACGGAAATGTTAACAAGCGGGTCGCAAGTTTTACATATTTTGATCACTGGGACTGGGTCATCGCGGGAAGCGCCGATGTGGATGACGTCCTTGGCAGCCTCAATGTTATTTTTTACATTATGCTTTTTCTTCTCATCGTGTTTTCAGCGGTACTGGCAATAAGCAGTAATTTTATTTCCGGGAAACTGATACGCCCCTTCAGAAAGATAATCGAAACCACGGTCAGTGTTTCCAACGGGGACCTGACGGTGTTCATACCGCAGCCTCATTATGTGAAATGCACGGAGAAGAAAAACTGTACCCGCATTGACTGTCCTGCGTACACCGACAGGAACAAGGCCTGCTGGAGAATTGAAGGGACGCTCTGTGATAACGGAGATATTATATCCAGTAAAGAGGAAAAGCTTGAACGGTGTAAGGATTGTGAAGTGTATAAAAACGCGATCAGGAGTGAAGTTGAGGAAATAATTGAAGCCATCAACAATATGATCATGACCATCCGGCCTATTATGATGGACATCTCCGGAATGACACAGGACCTGAACAGGGAATCGGAAACCCTGGCGGAAGTCAGCAAAAAAATGGAGATTGAATCCCAGACCCAGGCGGCATCGATAGAGGAAACCACATCCGCCAACGAGGAGCTGATGGCAAGCATTGACAGCGTCGCGAACTCCGCCGCAAACCAGGCGGAACGAGTTGAGCAGACCAGCGCCGCGATGGAGGAACTGGCGGCATCGACCCGGGTCGTGGGAGAAAATTCCATGAATTCAAGTAAAAAGGCGGGGCAGACGGTAGAGGAGGCCCGCAATACCGAGCAGGTGCTGAAAAACACGATACAGAGCATCAATCAGATTACCGCGAGCTCCAAGAGAATTATGGATATTGTTGCAATCATCAACGATATTTCCGATCAGATAAACCTGCTGTCTCTCAATGCCGCAATCGAGGCCGCACGCGCGGGAGAGCACGGCAAGGGGTTTGCGGTGGTGTCTGAGGAAATATCCAAACTCGCTGATGCCACTGCGCAGAGTACCAAGGAAATTGAGTCCCTTATACGGAACAGCAAAAACGATATTGAAATGGGAGCGACCCTGGTGAACCAGACTGCCGTTGCCATCACGTCAATGATCCGAGAGATTGAGGACGCGGCCCGGCTGGTGGAAGAGATCGCGCTGTCATCAGAAGAGCAGATCCGGGGCAGTGAGCAGGTCATGAAGGACGTTGATGAAGTCAATAACATGTCTTCCCAGATCGCGAATGCTACGGGAGAGCAGAAGGCAACCAGCGCTGAAATTCTGAAGGCGGTATCAAGGATCAATGAATCGATCCAGGAGGTTGCCCAGTCGTCGCAGCTTGTTGCGGAATCCGCGGAAATCATAAAGGAAAAATCCGAGCGCCTCACACAGGTTGCAAGGATATTCAAGGTATAACGTATGGTTCATGGGAACAGCGGGGCGCTTCCCGCGAGAAATGAAGTGTCACCCGGTGATGCCTGGGACCTTTCCCTCATCTTCGCCGACGATGATGCATGGCATGGGCAGCTGCGTGAGATTGAATCCATGCTTCCGGGATATTCACGCTGGCACGGAAAGTTGGGCGCCGCGCCGGAAAAACTGCAGGAGGCAATTGACTTTAATCTCCGTATCAACCGCATGGCTGACCGCCTCTACACCTATGCACACCTGAAACATGATCAGGACCAAACCGATCAGCGCTGCGCCGCGATGTATCAGCAGGCCGCGGATATCACCCGCCGTATCCGGGAAGAGTCGAGTTTTATTGAGCCGGAAATCCATGAAATTCCTGATGATCGTATGACGGAGTACATGGGGAGTAAGGCCCTCCGGGAATACCGCTTTTATCTGCAAAAAATCCTCAGGAGAAAATCCCACACACGGAGCGGGGAGGTGGAAGAGGTCCTGGCAATGTCCGGCGATGTGGCCGCCGCGCCGTCGCAGTTTTTCGGGCAGCTCAACAACGCCGATCTCCGTTTCGGCGCCATTGAGGATGAATCCGGCACCCGGCAGGAACTCTCCCATGGAAATTTTATCGCCTTCCTGATGTGCGGCAGCCGTGATGTCCGGAAACGCGCCTTTGAACAGTATTACGGAGTTTATGACGCTCACAAGCACAGTATCGCGTCGTCCCTTGTCTATTCCCTGAAAAAAGATCTCTTCTATGCGAGGGCCAGGGGATACCGTGACACCAGGGAGGTTTCCCTGTTCCGCGACAATGTACCCGATGCGGTGTATGATACCCTGATAGAATCAGTGCGGAGGGGACTGCCGGAGCTGTTCCGGTATTTCTCCCTGCGGAAAAGGCTTCTGGAAGTAGAGGAGCTGCACTTTTACGACACCTACGTGCCGCTTGTGAATGACGTGAAGTTTTATGTCCCCTTTGAGGAAGCTGTTGATATCTGCAGCAGCGCGGTGCTTCCCCTGGGTGAGGAGTATTCCTGGACTATGAGAAACGGCCTCCTGGGGGGCTGGGTGGACCGGTATGAGAACCGCGGGAAACGGAGCGGCGCCTATTCATCAGGATGCTATGATTCGCCTCCCTACATCCTCATGAACTACCGTGCCGACTCCATCAACAGCCTCTACACGTTGATCCATGAAGCGGGACACTCCATGCATACCCTGCTTTCCAACAGGGCGCAGCCTTACCAGTACCATGACTACACGATATTTGTCGCGGAGGTCGCCTCCACCTGCAATGAATATCTCCTGAGCCGGCACCTCCTTGAAAAGTATAATGATGACCCTTCCATGACGGCGTATATCGTGAACCGTGAAATTGACAATATAAGGGGGACACTTTTCCGGCAGACCATGTTCGCGGAATTTGAGAAACATGCCCATGGTGTGCTCAACGGGGGACATCCCCTCACCCTTGATGTGCTTACCGGGCTATACCGGAAGCTGCTCGATGATTACTTCGGAGATGCCGTTGTGACAGACCGGGAGCTGGAACTCGAGTGCCTCCGTATCCCCCACTTCTACTCGCCATTTTATGTGTACAAGTATGCCACGGGAATATCCGCGGCGGTGTCCCTTGGTGAAAAGATCATACACGGAGGAGATGCGGACCGGCAGCGGTATATTGATTTCCTGTCCATGGGAGGGAGCGCGTTTCCCCTTGAAGAGCTACAGCGTGCGGGGGTCGATATGGAGAGGCCGGAACCGGTACAGGACGCGGTATCGTACTTCGGAAAACTCCTGGAACGCCTGGAATCCCTTCTTCCCTGAGAGGTTATTTTACCGCGTACACTTCCATCGTGTCCGAGAACGATATCAACCCCGAGATGCCGTTGTACAGTCTGCTGAATGCAGGATACAGAAACGACTCCTTCGCCATGATCCGCTCCGGATGAATTCCTCCCGGCCTCACCGACACCCTGCTAAAACCGTGGCGTTTCAGAAATGCCCGTACTGAGCGGGGAGAAAGGTCAATCCGGTGGTCCACGGGATGCGTGTCGGCCCATTCCCCGCGGTGAAAGAGGAACTGTGGGCCGAAAACCGACGGCGCGGAAAAGGCGAAGATGCCCCCCGCATTGAGCATGCCGGAAATTCTTTCAACAACCCGGAGAGGATCAGTGCAGTGCTCCAGGAAATACCATGCGGTAATAACGTCAAAGGTGTTACCGGTGCTGAAGTCGTCAAAGGCACCCTGGAAAACCTCCATGCTGAATTTTTCCCTGCAATACCGGGCGCCGTAGGGGGAAATTTCCACTCCCCGGACGCCGAATCCACGGTCAGAAGCGGCCTTCATGAAAAAACCCAGGGCGCACCCGATATCCAGCAGTGACGGGGGATGTGCTGCGGAAGTATGTTTCAGCACTGAGTTGATTGTATCAAGGCGCAGGAGGGACATGCGGTAAATGGTGTCGAAGTCCTCTTCGTATGTTTTACCATACTGCGCCCGGTAGTCCTCAATAAAATACCTGTCATTGTAGGCGAGGGGATGGTGGAGGGTGTTGAACACGATGCCGCACCGGGTACACTTCATCAGGTATTCCCGGCCTTTGAGGGCCCTTGTTTGGGAGGGCGCGTCGCACAGGGGGCATCGTGCTGTTGGTTCCTGCTTCATGGGATATGCTGGAAAATCAGCCTTCCTTTTTTCTCCTCTTGGCGGGCTCAACGACGATCGGAATGCCTTTCATCTTTGTCTTGTCCAGAGAAATCATTACGATCTCGGCATACTGCTCGGGAATTTCGATGAATGAGTAGGTCGCGTGAATGTCAATTTTTCCCACGAGCTTGCCGTCAATTCCGGATCGTTTCACAATTTCACGGATCAGGTCGCCGGGGGACACGTTGTGGCTTTTCCCGATATTGATGAAAATGCGGGCCTTCCCATCCTTGATGTCTTCAAACATTACTTGGCCGGTTCCGGGCTTGCTGTACACGTCGGTGAAGGTCAGGCTCAACCTGGAAATATCGCCAAGATGTTCCTTGAGAAGGGCCGCTGCGATACGTTTGGTCCCGCTGAAAAACGGGAGGCGCTTTTTCATGATTTTCAGCAGCTCAACATAGTCAGTCAGATCTTCGGTCAGGGCGGTGTCTAAAATCTTTTCTACCTTTTTTTCCTTGTTCATAAGGTTCCTCTTTTAATCATTTACCAGGATCAATTCAGATTGATAGGGAATATCATTGTACATCGTTCTGGTTACGATGCGGTTATTGTACGGCGAGGAGTGTACATCTTTGCGAATATGTCCTGCACCGTTCTTCCCTGCGTTGCGGGGTCGATAACAAATAATTGGCACACTATGATTAGTACAGATAAAATATCAAGAAAATTTCGTAATTATTGCCGGGGGATATAACAGCGGAAGAAACCCGGTGCGGGGTTCCGGGGGAGGGACTGTGCAGTGTATGCAGGAGTTCAGGACATACAGCGGTATCCGACATTGCGCACCGTTTCAATGACAGAATTGAATTCCTCGCCGAGCTTGCCGCGGAGCCTTCTGATGTGGACATCGACGGTGCGCGTACCGCCGATATACTCAACACCCCAGATTTTGTTGAGGAGGTCTTTCCGCGAAAAAACCACTCCCCTGTTCTCTGTGAGGAAGCGGAGCAGTTCAAATTCCTTGTAGGTGAAGTCCAGCTTTTCATCGTTGAGATGCACGGTGTATTCTTTCAGGTTGATCTTAATTTTCCCGATTGTGATAATATTTTCATTATCGGGGACGGCCTTGTCCCAGAATATCCGCTTAAGGCGGGCGGATATTTCCCCCTTCCTGAAGGGGTACAGGACAAATTCGTCAAAAAACCACTCGAAGTTCAAATGCGGGAGTATGGATATCCTCATTATAAGGAGAACAGGCAGTCCCTGTAGTTTTTTCCGGATTTTTGAAAGAAAGAACTGTATTGTGTCAGTTGATTCAAAGAAGTCTGCGTCAACCGCAAGAACAATAATCTCATCAGGTTTTACCGCCTCCAGGGCTTTATACGTGCGGACCGCAAAACCTGACGGCTGGGATTCAAAATCATCAATCAATTCGTTGTTATCGGTAAGCAGGCCAATCGTCCGTGGCATCATCGTTCCAGTCGCTTCCTTGAATAATATAAGTCTTAATCTGCTT
>ENA-UPTA01002249-UPTA01002249.1-activated-sludge-metagenome-genome-assembly--contig:-NODE-2249-length-20139-cov-9.660078_pt1 | contig 20139 bp, 24 predicted proteins | sample MGYA00238184_ERZ773361 | MGnify/ENA primary metagenome ERZ773361 (study PRJEB29100, sample SAMN05720205) | activated sludge metagenome | isolation source: anaerobic digester from wastewater...
GCGGCGCCAGACCCGCGCGCGGCACCCGGGCGATCTCGGCGCGCAGCAGCGACTGGAGCAGTTCGGAGTACTGGTGCTCCTGATAGATCGCGAGCGCTCCACGCGCCCACTCATCGCCTACGCGACGCGTGAGCGGCACGCACAGATCGAGCACGAAGCGTTCGAGCCCCATGCCGACGATGGCCTGCCTCAGGCCCTGCTGAAGCGCGTCGACACGGTTGGCACGGAGATGGTCGACGAGCGGCCCCAGCATGCGGTCGTCGCCGCGCTCCCCCATGCCCGCCACGCCCGCCTCGGCGCGCGTGCGCCGGACGACGCGCGCGCGGCCGACGGGGACGGGAGCGGGCGCCTCCAGCAGCGCGCGCAGACGCTCCGCGGGAAGCGGCACCACACGGCCGGGCCGGTGTCCGGCGTCGAGCAGTCGGCGCAGCAGGTGCAGCCGGTCGACCTGGTCCGCGGGATACGCCCGCTCGCCGAAGGCGTCCCGCGAGGGCGAGGGGAACCCGTAGCGGCGCTCCCAGACGCGCAGGAGATCCTTGCTCAGCCCGGTCTCCCGCTCCACGGCAGCGATGCCCAGGAGCACGGGGCCGCCGGACGGGATCATCGACGGCCGCCGCGCCGGGTCGCCAGGCACGCGGCGTCGGATGCACGGAACTGTTTTGTCATGGACAAACTGGAAGTATTGTAGGAATCTGCGCGCAAACCAGAGGGTTCTGGTGCCCAAGTATAGGGAGGCTCCGTCATGCTGCCCAAGACAACCATCGCACTCTGCGCGGTCATTCTCGGTGCCCACTGGGCGGCAGCCGAGGCGCGACCCGCGGCGGCCGATGCGCGACCGGTGGTGTCGGGGGCACCAGCCTCCCCGCCGGGCGCCTGCCCGGCGCTGCTGAACGTCAGCGCGCCGCGCCTGCAGGACGAGCAGCCCCAGTCGTTGTGCCAGTACGCGGGCAAGGTGGTGCTCGTGGTCAACACCGCCAGCCTGTGCGGGTACACACCCCAGTACGAAGGACTCGAGACCCTGTTCGAGCGCTATCGGGGACGCGGCCTGGTCGTGCTGGGGTTCCCGTCGAACCAGTTCGGCGGGCAGGAACCCGGCTCGAACCGGCAGATCGCGGACTTCTGCACCAACACCTTCGGCGTGCGCTTCCCGATGTTCACGCGCACCACCGTGACCGGCCCGGATGCACATCCCCTGTTCGCGGCGCTGGCCCGTCAGACGGGCACCGCGCCGAAATGGAACTTCCACAAGTACCTGGTCGGGCGCGATGGACGGGTGCTCGGGCACTACCCCAGCGCCGTGCGCCCGCTGGACGGGCAACTGGTTCGCGACATCGAGCGCGCGCTCGGCGCCGGGTGAGCGGCAGCGACCACGCGTCGCGCGGCCCCTGGGTCTCCGGGCATCGGATTTGACTTTTGGGTCGCATCTTGACTATTCAGTCATTTTGCGTATCCTTGAGTCACGATTCCGAATCCACCCTCCCGACCCGCCTTCCGGTCGGAGGGCCCCACCGCTCCCGAGGAACATCGATCCATGGACATTGCCGTCATCGGCGCCGGCATCTCCGGTCTGGGCGCCGCCCTGAAGCTTCAGGCGCAGCATCGCGTGGTCGTGTTCGAGGGGGCACCCCGCGCGGGCGGCCACGCGAACACCGTCGACGTGACGCTCGACGGCATCCGTTTTCCGGTCGACACCGGGTTCCTCGTCTACAACGAGCGGACGTACCCGGGCCTGATCGCCCTGTTCGAGGAGCTGGCCGTTCCGGTCGTGCCCTCCGACATGTCCTTCGCGGTGTCCGTCGGGCCGCACCGTCATGAATGGTGCGGGTCGAATCTGCGCACGCTGCTCGCGCAGCCTTCGAACGCCCTGCGGCCCGGCTTCTGGCGGATGCTGCGCGACATCCTGCGGTTCAACCGCGAGGCGACCGCGCTCGCCCAGGGCGGCGATGCCGAGACGCTCGACCGCGCGCTCGGCGAGCACCTCGAGCGCGCCGGCTACAGCGCCGATTTCCGGGATGCCTACCTGCTGCCGATGGCCGCGGCGATCTGGTCGTGCCCGATGCGCACGATGCTCGGCTTTCCGCTGGGCAGCTTCGTGCGCTTCTTCCACAACCACGGCCTGCTGCAGGTCGCCGACCGTCCGCAGTGGTACACGGTCGAGGGCGGCTCGCGCCAGTACGTCGACCGCATCCGGGCCCGCCTCGACGAGCTGCGCCTGAACTGCCCGGTGACCGCGATCCGCCGCCCCGCCCCGACCGAAGGCGGCGGCGTGCTCGTGACGTCGCCGCGCGGCATCGAGCGCTTCGACCAGGTCGTGCTGGCGTGCCACAGCAACCAGACGCGTGCGCTGCTGACGGATGCCGACCCCGACGAGCGCGCGGTGCTGGACGCGATCCCCTACCAGCCGAACACCGCCTGGCTGCACACCGACACCCGTCTGATGCCGCGCCGCCGCGCGGCCTGGGCCGCGTGGAACTACCTGAGCAACGGCGACGCGGACGCCCCCGAAGTCTCGGTGACGTACTGGCTCAACCGCCTGCAGCCGCTGCCCTTCACCACGAACGTGATGGTCAGCCTCAACCCGCTGACCCCGCCGGCGGAGGAACACACGATCGCGCGTCTGTCGTACGAGCATCCGGTGTTCGACCGGGGCGCGATGGCCGCGCAGAAGCGGCTGAACGGTCTGCAGGGGCGGCGCGCGACGTGGTTCGCCGGCGCATGGACCGGCTACGGCTTCCACGAGGACGGCCTGCGCTCCGGGCTCGCCGTCGCCGGCGCACTGAATGCGATGCGCGTCGAACCACGCGCCGCCGCCTGAGCATCGACGCAGCGCACGATGTCGGCGATCGACACCACCGGCCACCACGACGCGCGCGACACTGCGCGCGCGCCGGGCACCTTCGGGCGGCTGGTGCGGGACGGCTGGGCCCTGGTCTTCGGCGAGGTGCGCCACACCCGTCTGCGCCCCACGCGCCATGCGTTCCGGTATCCGGCGTTCCACCTGCGCGTGCCGGTCGATCGCCTGCCGTCCGAGGGGTGCGGCAGCGTGCTGTTCGGCGTGAACCGACCGGGCCTGCTGTCGTTCCACGAGGCCGATCACGGCACGGGCGGGCCGGCGCTGGCATTCATCCGCGGCCTGCTGGCCGAAGCCGGCGTGCGGGCGGACGGCGCCGTGTGGCTGCACACCTTCCCGCGGGTGCTCGGGTACACGTTCAAGCCGGTGAGCTTCTGGCACTGCCATGACGCCGAGGGCCGGCTCGCGGCCGTGGTTGCCGAGGTGAACAACACGTTCGGCGAACGTCACTGCTACCTGCTGGCCCACCCCGACGGCACCCCGTTGCGTGCCGGCGAGGAACTGCGGGCGCACAAGGTCTTCCACGTGTCGCCCTTCTGCGCGGTCGAAGGCGCCTACCGGTTCCGGTTCCTGTCCAACGCGCGCCGCAGCGTCGCCCGCATCGACCTCGACGACGCGCACGGCCCCCTGCTGGTGACCAGCCTCAGCGGCGAACTCCATCCCCTGCATGCGCAGGCCGCCCTCCGGGCGCTGCTGCTGCACCCGGCGTTCACCGTGATGGTGATCCTCCGAATCCACTGGCACGCACTGAAGCTGTGGCTCAAGCGCGTGCCCTTCCATCGCAAACCCGCCCCGCCCGAGGGCTTCGTGACACGCGCATCGAAATGAAGACGCTGACTGCTCCGTCCGGACTGGCCACACGCATCGCCGGTCGCACCTCGGACCCCGCGGGCACCCCGGTGCCCAGGACCGCCCGCCCGTTGCTGGGCATGCTCGCCGGCCTGCGCACGGGCGCGGTGCAGCTGACCCTGCCCGACGGCACCACCCTGAACTTCGGCGCCGGGGAGCCGCGCGCCGCACTGCGACTGGCCAACTGGAACCTGTTCGGCGCCGTGCTCGCGCGCGGCGACATCGGCCTGGCCGAGAGCTACATCGCCGGCGACTGGAGCACCGACGACCTGTACGCGGTGCTCGACGTGGCCACCGCCAACCGGGACACGCTGGAGCAGGCGGTGTACGGGCGGTGGTGGGGACGTGCGCTGCACCGCCTGCGTCACCTGATGAACCGCAACAGCCGCGCGGGTTCGCGCCGGAACATCCACGCGCACTACGACCTGGGCAACGACTTCTACGCGCTGTGGCTGGATGCCGGCATGACGTATTCGAGCGCGCTCTTCGACGGCGACCCCGACCGTTCGCTGACGGCGGCACAGGATGCGAAGTACCAGCGCATCCTCGACCGTCTCGACCTCGCACCGGGCGCCAGGGTGCTCGAGGTGGGCTGCGGCTGGGGCGGGTTCGCCGAACGGGCCGCCGCCACCGGGCTCGACGTGAAGGGGCTGACCCTGTCGACCGAACAGCTGGCGTGGGCGCAGCGCCGGCTGGGTGACGCGGGCCTCTCGGCGCGCGCGCACTGTGCGCTGCAGGACTACCGGGACGAGCACGGTCGCTACGCGGGGATCGCGTCGATCGAGATGTTCGAGGCGGTCGGAGAACGTTACTGGCCGGACTACTTCGCGATGATCGCCCGGTGCCTGCAACCCGGCGGGCGCGCCGTGATCCAGACGATCACGATCGACGACGCGCTGTTCGAGCGGTATCGCCGCGGCACCGACTTCATCCAGCAATACGTGTTCCCCGGCGGCATGCTGCCGTCGCCGTCGGTGTTCGAGGCCCAGGCGCGACGCGCCGGCCTGCGCGTGTCGGAACGGTTCGCGTTCGGGATCGACTACGCGCGCACGCTGAAGTGCTGGCGTGACGACTTCGTCGCGCGCCTGGGCGACGTCGCGGCAATGGGCTTCGACGAACGCTTCGTGCGCATCTGGACGTTCTACCTCGCGTACTGCGAGGCCGCGTTCCGGCACGGCAGCACCGACGTGTACCAGTTCACGCTCGAGCACGCATGAACATCAGGGCCGTCGCAGCGGGCTGTGCGCTGGCGATCGCAGGGGCGGCGTCGCCCGTCGGCACGGCATGTGCCACGGGCGTCGCGGCCCCCGCGGCGTCGGGCGTGACGGCCATCACGGCGTCGCCCATGACGGCGTCTGCGGCCGCGGCGTCGGGCACCACGGCGACCGACCCGGCCGTCACGCAGGCGCCGGCGGCGGTCCGCGCGGCGCTGGCGCAGGCGCGCCTCCAGGGCCAGGGGGTGCTGCGCTGGTTCGGCCTCAAGATCTACGAGGCACGCCTGTGGACCGGGGGCGAGTCGCTCGACCCGGCGCGCTACGAGCAGGCCGCGTTCGCGCTCGATCTGCGCTATGCACGCGCACTCGACGGCGCGGCGATCGCGCAGGCGAGCCACAAGGAGATCACGCGCCTCGGGTTCGGCTCCGCAGAACAGCGCGCCGCCTGGCTCGACGCGATGCACCGCATCTTTCCGGACGTGACCGACGGCGACCGGATCACCGGGGTGCATCACCCGGAGCGTGGCGTCGCGTTCTATCGCAACGACGTGCCGATCGGACGCATCGATGCGCCAGGATTCGGGCGCGCGTTCTTTGCGATCTGGCTCGACCGCCGCACCGTCGCGCCCGACGTGCGCAACGCCCTGCTGGGCCTCGCCGGCGCGCCCCGATGAGCGTCACCGCCATCGCACTGCGCCCGCTCGCGGCCTACGGCGCCCTGCGCCTTCCGCTGGCGCTGCTCGAGCTGCCGATGTTCGTCCTGCTGCCCGCGCTGTACCACCAGACCCACGGCCTGAGTCTCGGCGTCGTGGGTGCGGTGCTGTTCGCCGCACGGCTGGTCGACGCGGTCGCCGACCCGCTGATCGGCGTGGCGATCGACCGCAGCGGGTCGCGTGCCAGCCTGCGACGCTGGATCCTGCTCGGGCTGGCGCCGCTCGCCCTTGGCTTCACCGCGATGCTGCACCCGGTCGGCGGGCCGGCGGCGTTGCCCGCATGGCTGGCGTTGACGTCGCTGGTCACGTATCTCGCGTATTCGTGTGTGTCGATCGCGCACCAGGCGTGGGGATCGACCCTGGGGACCACCGCCTCCGAGCGCACACGGGTGACGTCGGTGCGCGAAGCGTTCGGCCTGGTCGGCGTGGTCACGGCCGCCGGGCTGCTGGCCACCGGCAGCACCGGCGCGCTGTCGGTCTGCTTCGTTGCCCTCGCCGTGCTGGCGACGATCGCGCTGCAGGCAGCCCCCTCGCCGTTCGCGGGCGCCGGTGTCGCGCGCACGCCGGGGGGCGGCGGCGGCGGTACGGACACGCAGGCCCTGCGCCCCGGCGACCCCGCCGCGGTGTCCGGCGGATCCGGCGGCGGCAGGACGGCCTGGCGCGAGATCTTCGGCAATCGCGCGTTCCGCTGGCTGCTGGCCGCGTTCGTGCTCAACGGCATCGCCACGGCGATCCCGGCCACGCTCGTGCTTTTGTACGTGCGCGACGTCCTGGGCGCGAGCGAGCGCATGGGCGCGGTCTTCCTGATCGCCTACTTCCTGTCGGGCGCGCTCGGCATGCCGCTGTGGGTACGGGCCACGCGCGCGTACGGGTTCCGTCACGCGTGGCTGCTGGGCATGACCTTCGCCGTGCTCGCGTTCGTCTGGACGCTCGGCCTGGGGCGCGGCGACTGGGCGCCGTTCCTGGCCGTGTGCGTGCTCACCGGTCTCGCGCTGGGCAGCGACCTGGCGGTGCCGTCGGCGTGGCTGGCGGCGATCATCAACGACGCTGGCCACGCCGGCCGCCGAGAGGGGGCGTACTTCGGCGTGTGGAGCCTGGCGACGAAAGCCAACCTCGCGATCGCCGCCGGCACGGCCCTGCCGCTGGTGGCGTGGTTCGGCAGCTCCCCGCAGGGCGTCGGCACGCAGCATGCCGCCGAAAGCACCCTGGCGCTCAGCCTCGTGTACGCAGCGCTGCCCAGCGCCTTCAAGCTCGCCGCCGGCGTCCTCGTCCTGCTGGCCCCCACCCCCGACCACGCGGGACGCGCCGACGCACACCCCCCCGGAGCCCCATCATGATCCTGCGCGCACGCGCCTTCCTTCTGCTGCTCGCGGCCAGCCTCCTTGCAGGCGGCTGCACGAGCATCGACCCCGGCACCTACGCCCGCCAGGCGCCCGCGCTCGAGCTGCGCCGGTATTTCGACGGCACGATCGACGGCTGGGGCATGGTGCAGGACCGGTCCGGCAAGGTGCTGCGCCGGTTCACGGTCACCATCGAGGCACGCTGGAACGGCGACGTCGGAACGCTCGACGAGCGCTTCGTGTGGTCGGACGGCGAGCGCCAGCGGCGCGTGTGGACCGTGCGCGACCTCGGCGACGGTCGCTACGCGGGCAGCGCCGAGGACGTCGTCGGCAGCGCGGCCGGGCGGACCGCCGGCAATGCGCTGAACTGGCGGTACACGATGGCGATCCCCCTGGACGGCCGCACCTGGCACATCGACTTCGACGACTGGATGTTCCTCGTCGACGATCGCGTGATGCTGAACCGGGCGACGATGCAGAAGTTCGGCATCCGCGTCGGCGAAGTCACGCTTTCCTTCACGCGGCGTTGATCATGCGCCCCCTGAACGAGCCGATCCGCGACTGGCGGCGGCGACGCGTGTGGATCGTCGGCGCCTCGACGGGCATCGGCGCGAGTCTCGCCCGCGCGCTCCTGCGCGCCGGCGCGCGCGTGGCGCTCACGGCGCGCAGCACCGCCGCCCTCGAGGAGATCGCCCGCGATGCCCCGGAAGAGGTGCTCGTGCTGCCGGCGGACGTCACCGACGCGATGGGGCTGCGGCGGGCCCACGACCAGCTGCTGGCCCGCTGGGAGGGGATCGACCTCGTGATCTGGAACGCCGGCACCTACACGCCGATGCGCGCGCACGAGTTCGACCTGGACGCCGCGCTGCACACGCTGGACACCAACCTGACCGCGGTCTACAACGGCCTTTCGGTGGCGCTGCCGACGCTGATCCGGCAGCGCCACGGCGGCATCGCACTGGTGGCCAGCGTGGCGGGCTACCGCGGACTGCCCCGTTCGCTGGCCTACGGCCCGAGCAAGGCCGCCCTGCACAACCTGGCCGAATCCCTGTACATGGATCTGCAGCCGCTTGGCGTGTCGACCTACCTGATCAACCCGGGCTTCGTGCGAACGCGGCTCGTGGCGCACAACGATTTCCACATGCCCGCGCTGATCGATCCCGACCAGGCCAGTGCGCACATCCTCGACGGCCTGGCGGCGGGCCGCTTCGAGATCCACTTCCCGTCCCGCTTCACGCGCGCGCTGAAGCTGCTGCGCCTGCTGCCGTACCGCGCGTATTTCGCGCTGGTCCGCTCGTATACGGGCAGCGACGCCGCGCCGGCGCAGCGCGCCCATGACGCGCTGCGGTGAACGGCGCCATGCGGAGCTCGCCCATGGCCCCCACCGATGCGCCGGACGACGTCCCGCTGACACGCGTGGTGCGCTTCTTCGAGTCGCTGCGCCCGGAGGACGTGGCGCGCGTCGGCGAGCTCTACGCCGCCGACGCGCACTTCGTCGACCCGTTCAACGACGTCCGCGGCGTCGCGGCGATCGAACGCATCTTCGCCCACATGTTCGAGCAGCTCGACGGTCCGCGCTTCGTCGTGCACGAGCGCCTCGATGCCGGCAGGCAGGCGTTCCTGACCTGGGACTTCGAGTTCCGGTTCCGCGCGGGTGCGCCGACGGGCCTGCAGCGCATCCACGGCGGCACCCACCTGCGCTTCGACCCTGATGGGAAAGTGGTTTTGCATCGCGACTACTGGGATGCCGCAGGCGAGCTGTACGCGAAGCTGCCGCTCATCGGTGCGGTGATGCGCTGGCTGCGCCGCAGAGCGGGAACACCCGGCTGACGGGGTGCGCACGGGGATCGGCCGCGACGGCGGCGACCGGGTCGCCGGAGGGCGCGTCCGGCAGGCCGTCGGGCCGCCCGCCCGACAGGATTCACCGAAACGTCACCGGGGCTTGCTAGAATGCCGGGTTGACTTTTGGGTGCCAACATGCTTTATCCGCAGCTCTTCCAGTCCTTCGAACGTGTGCGCTGGAGTCTCGACACCGACATCCCGTGGGATCGGTTCGACGCGTCCCTGCTCAGCGACGAACAGGCGCGCACGATCAAGATGAACGCGATCACCGAGTGGGCGGCGCTGCCGGCGACGGAGATGTTCCTGCGCGACAACCGTCACGACAGCGATTTCTCGGCGTTCATGTCGGTGTGGTTCTACGAGGAGCAGAAGCATGCGCTGGTGCTGATGGAATACCTGCGACGCTTCCGCCCCGACCTGCTCCCGACCGAGGAGGAGCTGCACGCGGTGCGCTTCGAGTTCGACGAGGCGCCGGCGCTCGAGACCCTGATGCTGCATTTCTGCGGCGAGATCCGCCTGAACCACTGGTACCGCAAGGCGGCCGAATGGCACACCGAACCGGTGATCAAGGCGATCTACGACATCATCTCGCGCGACGAGGCACGGCACGGCGGCGCATACCTGCAGTACATGAAGCGCGCGATCGGCCAGTTCGGCGACTCGGCCCGCGCCGCCTTCGCGAAGATCGGCGTACTGATGGCCAGCGCGCGGCGGACCACGCAGGCGCTGCATCCGACCAACCTGCACGTGAACAAGGCGCTGTTCCCCAACGACACCGTGCAGAGCCGGCTCCCCGAGCCCGGGTGGCTCGAGCGCTGGCTCGACGAACAGATCCAGTTTGATGCCGCGTGGGAAGGCAAGGTGGTCGACCGGATCCTGCACAACCTGTCGCTGCTGTTCGAGCGCAGCTTCAAGACGGCCCAGGATCTGAACCGCTACCGGCGCGAACTCACGCGCGCGGAGCCCGCCCCGACCTGAGCGGTCGCGATCCGGATCGCTGCGGTCGCGGTCCGGCGCGCGGCGCCCGCGGACCGGAGCACATGGAATACAGGCGGCCCGGGCCGCGTTCACGGAGCACAAGCGTGTCCTTGCCGATCGCACCGTGCCGTTCTCCCCTCGCCCCATCCGCCTCTCCGCCCCGCCCCCCGCGGCCCACTTCCCGGGAGCACTGCTCGTGATCGCCGACGAGCCCCAGGCGGACGGGTTCGCGGCGACGCTGGTCGCGCTGCTGCCCAGGCTTCGGCGCTATGCACGCACGCTGGTCCATGAGCCCGCGGCCGCCGACGATCTCGTGCAGGACACCCTCGAGCGCGCGTGGGCGCGCCGCGCCCAATGGATCCCCGGCAGCGATCTGCGCGCGTGGCTGTTCGCGATCATGCACAACCGCCGGATCGACCTGCTGCGGGGCGATCGCACGGTCGCGACCGACGACGACACGCTCCAGGACCTGGCCGACACCGCGGAAGGTCATGCGCACGTCGAGCCGATCGACCGCATCGACCTGCAGCGCGCGTTCGACCGGCTGGGGCCCGAGCATCGCCAGGTGCTGCTGCTCGTGGCCGTCGAGCAGGCCACGTACGAGGAGGCCGCCGCCATCCTGTCGGTGCCGATCGGCACCGTCATGTCACGACTCTCGCGCGCACGGCAGCGTCTGCGCGAGGAGATCGGCCACGCCCGGGACGGGGGCGAACCCCGAACGCCCGGAACCCGGCTGAAGCGCATCAAATGAACCCCAGCATCGACGACTCCGAACTGCAGGCCTGGGTCGACGGCCGTCTGCCGGCGGACGCGCAGGCGCGGGTGGCGGCCGCCCTGGCCCAGGATCCCGCGCTCGCGGCGCGGGCCGAACACTACCGCCGGCTGAACGACGCCCTCGCCGACCTGTTCGCGGATGCGCTCGACGAGCCGGTGCCCGAGCGGCTGCTGCATGCCGCGCGCGGCGGGCCGGCGGCACGGACGCGGTCGGAGCGGTCGGACCCGGCGGACGGCGCGCTCCCGGCGGCCCGGCCCGGCCAGCCGCCCGCGGGCGGCGGCAGCGCCCCGTCCGACCGGCACCGTCCGGGCGCGCCCGCATCGCGCTGGCTGGCGCTGGCCGCGTCGTTCCTGGTCGGCATCGGCGGCGGATGGCTGCTCCATGCAACGCAGGCGTCGTCGGGCCCGGCCGCAGCGACGCTGGCGCCGGAGATCCGCGGCCTGGATCGGGCCGCCGCGGTCGCCCACGCCGCCTACGCGCCCGAGGTCCGGCATCCGGTCGAGGTGGGCGCGTCGGAACAGACCCACCTGGTGGCCTGGCTGTCCAAGCGCCTGGGCGCGCCGCTGAAAGTGCCCGACCTGGGCGGCGAGGGCTTCCGGCTGATCGGTGGCCGGCTGCTGCCCGACGACACCGGCGTGGCGGCGCAGTTCATGTTCGAAGCCGTCGGCGGACAGCGCCTGACGCTGTACGTGCGGCGGGACGCCGACGGCGCCGATACGGCGTTCCGGTTCTCCGAGGAGCATGGGCTGCTGACGTTCTACTGGCTCGACCGCGGCTTCGGCTACGCGTTGTCGGGCGAACTCGCCCGTGACACGATGCAGGCCGTCGCCACCTCGGTCTACCGCCAGCTCAATCCGTGACCCTTCCACTGCCTCCCGCCGCGTTCGAAGCCAAGATCGTCCCGCCTGCCGGGCTCGCAGACGCGCTGCGCCCCTGTCCGCGTCCGCTCGTGTTCACCAACGGCGTGTTCGACCTGCTGCACCGCGGCCACGTCACCTATCTGGCGCGCGCACGCGCGCTCGGTGCGTGCCTGGTGGTCGCGGTCAACAGCGATGCGTCGGTGCGGCGCCTGGGCAAGGGCGAAGACCGCCCGATCAACGCCTGCGAAGACCGGATGGCCGTGCTGGCGGCGCTCGGCTGTGTCGACTTGGTCACCTTCTTCGAGGAGGACACGCCGCTGGCGCTGATCCTCGCAGCACGTCCCGACGTGCTGGTGAAAGGCGGCGACTGGCCGGTGGACCGCATCGTCGGTGCGCCGGAGGTGCGCGCCGCCGGCGGTCGGGTGGTGTCGATCCCCTTCGAGTTCGAGCGTTCGACGACGCGCATGCTGGAACGCATCCGGTCACGCGCCTGATCCCGTCGCGCCGTGGGGCGCCCGGACGCGGAACGTGCGGTCAGCGCGCCTGGGTGCCGGCGCCTGCGGCGGCGCCTTCGCTGCCGGGCGCGCGCGGCGCACCCTCGGCCGCGGGTGCACCGCCCGGCGCCGATGCAGCCGCGGCTGGCGCATCCGCCCGCCCCCGGTCGGCCGGCAGGCGTTCGGCAGGCACGGACGGCGGAATGCACGGCCGCACCGGCTGCCGGGCCTCGGCGGCGATCGCGGCCAGCCATTCGGCCGTCTTCTCGGACGGCACGGACGCATCGATCAGCAGGCGGATTCCGGTCTCGCCGGCATCCGCACGCACCGATGTCCCGAACCCCTGGATCAGCGCCACGACCGCGTCGCGGCGCGCCGCATCCAGGGGCCCCAGCTCGTGGCACGCGGCCAGCGTCCCGGCGACGCCGGGCGCGCCGGCGCCGGACGCGCCTGCGGTGGCCGGCAGCACGCTGAGACGCTCGGGCGCCACCTGCCGCTCGATGCGCGCGGGGTCGCGTGCCCCCGGAATCCAGGCGTCGAGCAATCCCTGCCACCAGAAGAACAGCAGCAGGTTGACCAGGACCAGCAGCAGCAGGGCCGCCCTCATGCGCCCGCTCCGCGTGCGGACACGTCGGCCGCAGGGGCCTGTCTCAGGTCGCCGAGGCGCGCAGACACGTCCCCGACCGACACCTCGACCACCCCCTCGGGCGTCTGCAACAGCAGGCAGCCATCGGGCCCGACGCCCCGGGCGATGCCGACCAGCGTGGGCCGCCCGCTCTCGATCACCGACACCTCGCGGCCGGCGAGCACGTCGAACGGCGCCCATTCGGACGCCGTGTCGCCGAACCCCTCGCGCAGGAACCGCTCGATGCGTCGGATCAGGCCGCCGGCGATCCGCCCCGCGAGCACGTCGCGCGACACCGGCATCGGATGGCGGTCGAACAGGCCGGCCACCGGCTGCCCGATCCGTTCGGCCAGCTCGGCCGGCATGCGCAGGTTGAGCCCCTGGCCGGCGACGATGCGCCGCATCTGCGGCGACAGGCGGGACTCGATCAGCATGCCCCCCACCTTGCGGCCGTCGCGCAGCAGGTCGTTGGGCCACTTCAGCCCGATGCCCGGAACCAGGGGCGCCAGGGTGCGCGCGACCTCGACGCCGAGCGCGATCGAGAGGCCGGTGAGCGCCGGCGCGGCCGGATCGAACGGGTCGTCGCAGGCGACGGAGACCGTCAGGGAATCGTCGGGATCGCTGATGAACACGCGCCCGCGTCGTCCGCGGCCGGCGACCTGCATGCCGGCCAGCAGCACGCAGCGGTGGCCGCCGGGTCCCATCGGGCGGCGCATCAGCTCGAGGTTGGTGGAGTCGATGGTGTCGACCACCTCGATCGACGCTTCGGGCAGACCGGCCGCCGGTGCCACCACCGCGCGGTCGTACGGCATCGCACGGGTCGTGTCCCGGCGCGATTCAGGGCGGTCGTCGGGGGCTCTGGTCACGGGGAGAATCATATCCTGTACCCTCCGGCAGGCACGGCGGGACGGTGCGCGATCCGCGCGTCCGCCGTGCGCGTCCCGATGCCGATCCAGCCCAGCACACGCCCGTCCGCTCTCGTCCAGGTGATGCTCGTCGCATACCTCGCGGCGCTTGCGTATGGCAGCCTCTACCCGATGCAGGGCTGGCGGCCGATCGGCGGCTCGCCGATCGCGTTCCTCACCGAACCGTGGCCGCGCTACTGGACCCGTCTCGACCTGCTCGCCAACGTGGTCGTCTACGCGCCGCTGGGCGGCATCGTCGTGGCGCTGCTGCGGCGCGCCGAGCTCGGGTCGATCCGGGCAGCGCTGCTGGCGGCCCTCGTCGGCAGCGCCGTGTCGATCCTCCTCGAATCGCTGCAGAACTACCTGCCCGGCCGCGTGCCCTCGCGGCTCGACTGGATCGCGAACACCGGCGGGGCGCTGCTGGGCGCCCTTCTCGCGACGGCCTGGGCGCGGCAGGAGCGGCGCCACCCGGCCTGGCAGCGGGCCAGCCTGCAACCGTTCGACGCGTCGCTGGGCCTGACGCTGCTGGCCGCCTGGGTGGTCATCCAGAGCCATCCGCAGCGGGTCCTGTTCGGGCACGGCGCCCTGATCGATCCGCCGATGCTGCTGCACCGTCTCGACCCGGCGTACGCGGTGCTGGCCGAAGCGCTGGCGGCAGGCGGCGCATTCGTCACGATCGGGATGCTGGTGCGCGAGCTCCACCCGCCGGCCGCCCCGCGCGGCCTGCTGACGACGGCGGTGATCGCCGCCGCCCTGCTGGCGAAGACCCTCGGCGCCGCCTGGCTGCGCGGACCGAATCTCGCGTTCGCGTGGCTGTCGGCGGGCGCGCAGGGCGGACTGGTGATCGGCGCGATCGCGCTGGCGCTGCTCGCGTCCGCGCGGCGGCGCGCCCGCCTGCGGATCGCCATCGTCGCCCTGCTGTGCACTGCAGCGCTGACCAACGTCTTTCCCGTCGACACGTACCACGAGACGATGTCGAGCCCGTCCTCGGCGGGCGCGTGGCGCAACTTCGACGGCCTGCTGCGCGGCGCCGCCCTGTTCTGGCCGGTCGCCGCCCTCGCGTGGAGCATCCGCCGGCTGGCCGCGCTGCGCGCGGAGGCCGGTTCTATAATGGCCCGGACACCATGAACTCCTTCTACAAGCACCACATCTTCTTCTGCACGAACCGCCGCGAAGACGGCGATCGTCCGTGCTGCGCCCACCGCAACTCCGAGGCGCTGCAGGCGCACGCGAAGGCGCGCGTCAAGGCGCTGGGCCTGGCCGGCGAAGGCCGCATCCGCGTGAACAAGTCGGGCTGCCTCGATCGCTGCGAGCACGGTCCGGTCGTCGTCGTGTATCCCGACGCCGTCTGGTACACCGTGATCGACGAGAAGGACGTCGACGAGATCATCGACGCACACCTGGTCGGAGGTCGGCCGGTCGACCGCCTGCGTCTGGAATGAACGCCGGCACCACGGTCGTGACGCTCGCGGGCCCCGAGGGCGCGATCGACGTCGCCATCGACCGGCCCGCGTCCACGCCCCGCGGCGGCGCCCTCGTCGCCCATCCGCACCCGCTGTACGGCGGCACGCGCGACAACAAGGTGGTGCAGACCCTGGCCCGGGCGCTGGTGCAGGCCGGCTACCTGTGCTGGCGACCGAACTTCCGCGGGGTCGGCGCCTCGGCGGGCGCCCACGACGCCGGGCGCGGCGAAACCGACGACCTGCTCTGGCTGACCCGGCAGCTGCGTACCGACCCGGCCTTGTCCGGCACGCCCGATGCCCCCCTGGTGCTCGCCGGCTTCTCGTTCGGAAGCTTCGTGCAGACGCGGGTGGCGTCGCGCCTCGCGGCGGCGGGTACGCCCGCGCAGCGGATGATCCTGGTCGGGCCGGCCACCTCGCGGTTCGAGGTCGACACCGTTCCTGCCGACACGCTGGTCATCCATGGCGAGGTCGACGACGTCGTTCCGCTGTCGTCGGTGTTCGACTGGGCGCGACCGCAGGGACTGCCCGTCGTGGTGATCCCGGGCACGGACCACTTCTTCCACCGCCGGCTGCCCGTGCTGAAGCGGCTGGTGCTGGGCTTCCTCGCCGCGCCGGCCGGCATCGACGGCGCACCGGATTCCGAATGACGGCGCGCGATGGAGCACGACGCGCACCTGATCCTGCACAAGACCGACAAGGCGCTGCAGGAGCTGCGCCACCGCACCTACGGACTGAACCCGCGGGTGCGGCAGATCCTGATCCTCATCGACGGACGCCGCAGCTGCCGGGAACTCGCCCGCATGATGCCGGGCCAGGAACTCGCCCAGTGCGTGCAGATGCTGCAGGAACAGGGGTTCGTGCAGCGCGTGCGCGGCGACGGGCCCGCCGACCCGGGCACGGCGGCGCCGCGACCGACACCCCCCGACACGGGGTCGGCGCCGCCGCGGCAGGCACCCGCCGACCCGCGCACGTCGCCGCCCCGGCCGACACCCGCTGCGCCCGGCGCGACCGCGGAGCTGCACGCCCTGCAGCGCCGGGTGGTGCGCCTGCTCCTCGATGCGATCGGCCCGCACGGTGACGAGCTCGCGATCCGCGTCGAACGCAGCCGCAGCCTCGACGAACTGCGCGCGCTGCTGCCGGCCGCCGCATCGGTGGTGGAGGCCGTGTCGGGACGCCCTGCCAGCCTGCGCTTCCTGGAGCGCGTCGCGTCGATCCGGGACACGCCATGACGCGTGACCTCGACCCGCGGCTGGTGTTCGCCAAGACCGAGTCGGGTGCGGCCGAGGTGGCTGCGCGCGCGCACAAGCTGTCGATCTCCGAGCGCCGCATCCTGATCCTGCTCGACGGACGGCGGCGTCTGGCCGACCTTCCTCCGTTCGCCCGCCCCGGCGAGCTCGCGCCGATCGTCGACCGGCTCGAGTCCTGCGGGCTGATCGCCCTGGCCGGCATCGCGGAGGACGTGGCCCCGCGCGAGGACGATCTGCGCCGGCAGAAGGAGCGTGCGGTCCAGGCACGGCTGCTGACGGCGCTGGACGGCGCCTTCGAGCGGGAGGTCGGCGCGGCCGGCCTGATCCTGGAGGCGCGGCTGCGCGACTGCGTGAACCTCGAGGTGTTCCGGCGCGTGCTGCGCGAGGCGATCGACACGGTCGAGCGGATGCGCGGACGCGAAGCCGCCGAGCGCCTGCTGGCCCTCGTGCGGCCGCTGTACGCGGAACTCGTCGCCCCCTGAAGCGCAGTGCGGGATCGGCCGGGAGCGCAGCGGCCCGGCGACTATAATCCGCGCCTCCCCCTCCTGCGGCTGGCGTCCAGGGCCTCGGCGACCGTCGCAGGCCCGGGCGTGCGCCGGACCTCCGGACGATGCAGATGAAACCCCTTCGCACTTCCCTGATCGCCGCGGCATTCGCGCTGCTGCCGTTCGCGGCCTGGTCGCAGCTGCCGCCCCCGACGCTCGCCGCGCGCTCGTCGCTGCTGCTCGACATGAGCTCGGGACAGACGCTGGCCGCCAGCGACGCCGACACGAAGATCGAGCCCGCCTCGCTCACCAAGCTGATGACCGCGTACCTGGTGTTCGCGGCCCTGCGCGACAAGAAGCTCACGCCCGACCAGCGCCCGCCGGTGTCGGCGCCGGCGTACAAGGCCATCGGCTCGCGCATGTTCGTCGAGCCCGCCCGGCCGGCCACCGTGGACGAGCTGCTGCACGGCATGATCGTGCAGTCGGGCAACGACGCCTCGATCGTGCTGGCCGAGGCGGTCGCCGGGACCGAGGCCGGCTTCGCCGAGCTGATGAACCGGGAAGCCGCGCGCATCGGCATGAAGAACACCCGCTTCCGCAACGCGACGGGGCTGCCCGACCCGGCGCACTACACGACGGCGCGCGATCTCGGGCTGCTGGCCGTGCGCCTGATCGAGGACTTCCCGCAGGACTATGCCAAGTACTACTCGCTGAAGGAGTACACGTACAACAAGATCCGGCAGCCGAACCGCAACCGGCTGCTCTTCCTCGATCCGTCGGTCGACGGCGTCAAGACCGGGCACACCGACGCGGCGGGCTACTGCCTGATCGCGTCGAGCCGGCGCGAGCAGGCCGGCGCGGGCTTCCACCGCCGGCTGCTGTCGGTGGTCACCGGGACGGCGTCCGAGTCGGCGCGCGCGATCGAGTCGCAGAAGCTGCTGAACTACGGCTTCCAGAACTTCGAGGCGGTGAAGGTGCTGACCGCGGGCCAGCCGCTCGGCAAGTACCAGGTCTGGAAGGGGGCGGCGAACGAGGTGTCCGCGGGCTTCGAGCAGGACGTGTTCGTGACGGTCGCCAAGGGACAGGCCGGCGCGATCAAGGCCGAGGTCGAACGCGTGCAGCCGCTGATCGCACCGGTGACGCGGGGGCAGCGCATCGGCACGATGCGCGTGAAGCTCGGCGATCAGGTGCTGGCCGAACGGCCCGTGCTGGCGCTGGCCGCGGTCGACCAGGCCGGCCTCTTCGGACGCGCCTGGGATACGATCCGCCTGTGGATGAGCAAGTGACCCGGGCGAAGCGCGCCGCCCGCACCCGGGGCGCGCGGCGCCGCTGACGGAGCAGCCATGTCGGACCCGCAGTTCGTGTTCCTGAACGATGCGTTCGTGCCGCTCGACGAGGCACGCGTCCCCGTGCTCGACCGGGGCTTCATCTTCGGAGACGGCATCTACGAAGTGGTGCCCGTCTACGGCGGCCGGCCGTTCCGCATCGCCGAGCACCTGGCGCGGCTCGAGCGCAGCCTGGCGAAGGTGCGGATCGCCAATCCGCGCGATGCAGCCGGCTGGACGCACCTGATCGAGCAGCTGGTGCAACGGCATCCCTGGCCCGACCAGGTCGTGTACCTGCAGGTCACGCGCGGCGTCGCCCGGCGCGACCATGCGTTTCCCGAGGGCGTCGCGCCGACCGTGTTCGCGATGTCCAACCCGTTCGTGCACGTGCCGCCGGCGGTGCGCGCGCGCGGCATCGCTGTCGTGACGCTGCCCGACGAGCGCTGGCTGCACTGCGACATCAAGTCGACCTCGCTGCTGGGCAACGTGCTGGCGCGGCAGGCGGCGGTGGACGCCGGCGCCGCCGAGTGCGTGATGTTCCGCAACGGCTTCATGACCGAGGGCTCGGCCAGCAACATCTGGGTGGTCCGCAACGGCCGCGTGCTGGGCGCCGTGCGCGACCACCTCGTCCTCGAAGGGATCCGGGTCGGACTGATGGAAGCGCTGTGCGCCGCCTGCGGACTGCCGCTGGAGTTCCGCAACATCACCCGCGAGGAGGTGTTCACGGCGGACGAACTGCTGTCGACGTCGGCCACCAAGGAGGTGCTGCCGATCACGTCGATCGACGGCCGCCCGGTTGACACCGGCGTTCCCGGCCCCATCTATGCCCGTCTGTACGCGGCATATCAGGAGGCCAAGTCCGCATGACCGATTCCGTCTCGCTCACCGCGGCGTTCGACCGCATCGAGCAGCTGCTCGAGTTCCCGGCCGACTTCCCCATCAAGGTGATGGGCCGGCAGGCGGACGGGTTCGCCCAGGCCATCGCCGACCTGGCGCGCGCGCACGTGCCCGACTTCGACCCGGGCGCGATCGAACTGCGGCTGTCGTCCAAGGGCGGCTACCTGAGCATCACCCTGCCCCTGCGCGTCACCTCGCGCAGCCAGCTCGAGGGCGTCTACCGCGCGCTGGCCGCGCACCCGATGGTCCGCGTCGTGCTCTGACGCGTGCGCCCCGCCGACGCCCCCCGCCCCGCGGCCGCGCAGCGGCCCCGACCGGTCGTGCGCGGCCTGCGGCCGATGGCGTATGCGGCGGCACTCGAGGCGATGCGCGCGTTCACGCAGACGCGCGGTGCCGGCACCGCCGACGAGATCTGGCTGGTCGAGCATCCGCCGGTCTTCACGATGGGGCTGGCCGCGCGCGCCGAGCACCTGCTCGCGCCGGGCACGATCCCGGTGGTGCAGACGGAGCGCGGCGGTCAGGTGACCTACCACGGCCCCGGGCAGGTGGTCGCCTACGTGCTGGTCGATCTGCACCGGGCGCACCTGACGGTGCGGGGATTCGTCGACCGGCTCGAACAGGCCGTGATCGACACGCTCGCCCGCTTCGGCGTGCAGGCGACGCGGCGTCCCGGCGCACCCGGCGTCTACGTCGAGACCGCGGCCGACGGCCCAGGGGCTAAAATCGCGTCGCTCGGCGTGCGGATCAGCCGCGGCTGCAGCTATCACGGCGTGGCGCTCAACGTGGCGATGGACCTCGAGCCCTTCCTGCGCATCAACCCCTGCGGCTATCCCGGTCTGGCGGTGACCGATCTGCGCACCCTGATCGGACCGACCGATCCCGCCGCGGTCGCCGACCGGTTCGGGCAGACCCTGGCCCACCTCCTCGAAGGCAGCTGACATGTCCGGAACCGATCCCCGCGCCGACGGCACGACGACCGACGCGGCACCGTACGACCCGCATGCGAAGCAGAAGGCCGGCGCCAAGACCGCGCGCATCCCCATCAAGGTGGTGCCTGCCGAGGTGCTGAAGAAGCCCGACTGGATCCGCGTGCGCGCCGGCTCGCACAACACGCGCTTCTACGAGATCAAGTCGATCCTGCGCGAGCACAAGCTGCACACCGTGTGCGAGGAGGCGTCCTGCCCGAACATCGGCGAGTGCTTCGGCAAGGGCACCGCCACGTTCATGATCATGGGCGACAAGTGCACCCGCCGCTGCCCGTTCTGCGACGTCGGCC
>ENA-UPTA01002252-UPTA01002252.1-activated-sludge-metagenome-genome-assembly--contig:-NODE-2252-length-20126-cov-5.318968_pt1 | contig 20126 bp, 19 predicted proteins | sample MGYA00238184_ERZ773361 | MGnify/ENA primary metagenome ERZ773361 (study PRJEB29100, sample SAMN05720205) | activated sludge metagenome | isolation source: anaerobic digester from wastewater...
AAAGGGCAGATGAAAGACGTAGAATCCGATATCTTTCTGATAAAGCGGATCAGGCAAACCGAAGGGAAGACCCTGCAGAAAAAGCAGGTACTCCTTCCATTGTACAGCTGCGCTCATCCCCATGAACACGGAAACAATGACGGATACAACCGCGATCAGGGGTACCAGGGAACGCTCTCCGATAAGCTGCAGGGATGGGATTTGCGTACCCATATAATCGGAATAATTATTTTTTCGGGCGATTTTCTCGGCAAGATACAAATTCCCCCCGAACAGCACCAGGAATATGGCGCCGATTATGCATCCTACGGTCAGTTTGGCCAGCAAGGTGACCCAGAAAACCGCTTCGTATTTTACCTCCTGAAACCAAAACCAGTCCGTGACCAGCCATGCTATTTCAAAAAAACCAACGATGGACAGCAGCACAACGATGATCAAAGCCGTTCTGACCCTGTTCTTCAATTGCCCCGGTTCCTTCAAGCCCCTGTACATGGATTTCCCCCATTTTTCGAGTGGTTATGAATGAATGCCGCCTCTGGTTACGCCACGGCTTCGCCTTGCAGTAGGTTTTCAACCTAACAGATTCACATTTTATCTTCAAATGCTAATTTCACCTTGCTTGACCGGCCACGTTCGATTAGATTTCAGCAGTACGAACGACTAACCCTGAGGATAAAAAAACATGAACCAGAACGCTATCGCCGCCGCCATGTCCAATTCCGACTTTTATCCCTCCCGGCCTGAATCCGTGGAGGTCATCCAGACCCACATTTCCTGGGTTTTTATTGCCGGGGACGAGGTGTTCAAGGTAAAAAAGGCCGTTGACTTCGGCTTTCTGGATTTCACCACCCTGGAAAAAAGAAGGTTTTACTGTGAGGAAGAGGTCCGTCTGAACCGCCGCCTGGCGCCACAGGTCTATCGGGGCGTGGTGGAGATTTCTCAAGATTGTGAAGGAAAGATTGTGCTGGGCAAAGGGGAGACGGTCCTGGACTATGCGGTGTATATGCATCAAATCCCCGCCGACAAAATGCTGAAAAAGCTGCTGCGCCAAGGGGATTTCGATTCGCAGATCATCGCAGCCGTCGCCCGGAAACTCGTCGATTTTCACCGGAATGCGGATACAGGCGGAATTATCGATGAAACCGGAGGAATCGAAACGGTGCGCCGCAATCACGAGGAGAATTTCTCCCAGACCGAATCGTTCATCGGCCGTACCCTGTCAGCTTTCCGGCATGGATTCCTCCGCTCATATGCGCGAACATTCCTCGACGATCATGAAGACCTCTTCCGAAAGCGGGTCCGCGAACACAGAATTCGTGACTGCCACGGCGATCTGCACCTGGAACATATCGTCATCACCGATGACCAGATCATCATTTTCGACTGCATCGAATTCAATGAACGCTTCCGTTTCGGCGACGTTGCGGCGGAAGTGGCTTTCCTCGCCATGGATCTCGACTTCAACGGTTACCGTGATTTATCCAAACTTTTTGTCCAGGCCTACCTCGACGCTTCCGGCGATCAGGATCTCGCAATATTGATTCCCTTCTATCAATGCTATTACGCCTTCGTCCGCGGCAAGGTTACGGGTTTTCGTCTTTATGATTCCCAGATCAGTCCGGAAGACCGCGACGCGGCGATCTGCACGGCGGGAAAATATTTCGAACTTGCCTTGTCTTACGCCTTTTCCTTTACCAAACCGACCCTGATCCTCATGGCCGGCTTGATGGGCAGTGGAAAAAGCGTCATCGCTCGGGATTTATCAAGAATAACGGGAGCATCCATCATCCAGATGGATGTGATTCGGAAGGAGCTATGCGACCTGACGCCGACGGAACGGCGTCTCGATGATTTCGGTGAGGGGATTTACAGCGAGGATTTCACTCAACGTGTATATGAGCAAGCTTTTGCGACGGCAAAATATTTTCTGACATCGGGAAAATCGGTCATCGTTGACGCGTCCTTTAAAAGACAAGCGCATCGCGCGGCTGCTTATAACGTGATTCAAGCCATGGAAGCGGCTTTTTTTGTGCTGGAATGCACCTGCTCTGATGACTGCGCCCGGGAAAGGCTGGCCCGGAGAATTCAAGACGAAAATGAAGCGTCGGACGGACGCCCGGAAATTTACGATGCCCAGAAAGAGGATTTCGACGCCGTTTCTGAATTTCCACCTTCAGTACACTTGAAACTGGATACGTCGGCTCCGTTGTCGGACTGCATCGATCAAGTTATCGCTTTTCTGTCAAAAGCGGGGGAAGAAATTTCCCTCTTATGATTTCGGTGTCTCCTCGGCCGGCGGATTTGGTTCCTCAGCAGGTTCCGCCTTTTTCTCCAACGGCGGTTCACTTGCCTGCGCGGGGATCGGCTCGACCGTTTTTTCCGGTTCCGGTGCGGAAATCTCTTGAGACATCTGCTCCGTTACCTTCTCCGGTTCGTTTTTTGGCTCTGAAGATGGTTGGGTTGTCTCCTCAGGTGGTGCAGCAATCGTTTTTCCCGGCTCCGGTGCGGGAGCCTGTTTGGCGTTTTGCTCCGGTTCCTTTTTCGCTTCGGGTTTGACTTCCGGTGCCGGTTCTGTTTTGGCCTTTTCTTCTAAGCTTTTCGCCTGTTCCTCGGCCAGCATCCGTCGGGCTTCGGCAATATAATACTTGACCTTGTAATCGAGGCCGATGTTCGGAAAATCGCGGGCGATCACCTCGAACCGCTTCAGGGCCGCCTTATATTTTTTACTCTTAAAGTAGAACTCTCCGACATAAAATTCGTTTTCCGCCAGCTTCGTTTTCACTTCCTGGAGCATCTTTTCCGCCATAACGGCAAACGGGCTTTTCGGATAGCGGGAAATCAGCCGCTCAAAATCTGCTTTCGCCTTCCAGGTTTCTGTCTGGTCACGGTCAATCGTATCCGTCAGTTTATACCGGCTCATCCCCATTTGGTAGAGGGCGTAGGGCACATTTTGGTCCGTGGGATGCCGATTGACAAATTCGTCGTAGGCGAGGTAGGCCTCGGTATAAGCCTCATCGCTGAAGTGCGCATCGGCGATACCGATTTCCGCTAAAACGGCGATATCTTCCAGGGGATATTCGTCTTTCACGCGCTGGAAGATGGTGATGGCCTTTTCGTATTTCTTTTTCTGATACAACTCGCTTCCCTGCTGATACAGCCCCTGTGGCGTTGCACGGGTCATGCTTTTGTCCTGCATCCAGCTGAACAATGAACAACCAGATAAAGTCATTGATAAAGCAAGACAAAAAAGAAAAACAAAACTGCGTTTCATATTGTTTCCTGCCTTCTTTTTATAGAGCCTTCTTGACAAATTCTTCCAGCCTTTCCTTGGGCACAAGACCGACCAGTCTATCCAGGGGTTTTCCTTCCTTAAAAAGTATCAATGTGGGAATACTCATGACGCCGTACTGAGCGGTCACTTTAGGGTTTTCATCGATATTGATCTTGCTGACCTTAACCTGGTTTTTGAATTGATCGGCCACCTCTTCGATGATCGGTCCCAGGGCCCGGCAAGGCCCGCACCAGGTGGCCCAGAAATCGACGAGGGTCGGCTTGTCCGCCTTGAGGATATCCGTTTCAAAGCTGTCGTCCGTGACATGCAAAATCATCTTTTCGTCCGCCATGATACATTGCCTCCACATTGTTCTTTAATTTTAAATCGCTTATGACATAGAATTTACGGCCAAGTCAAACCCTATTTAACCCTCAAGCAATATGCGTATTTTGACTTCTTTCCCCCGAATATGCTATGCAAAACACAAAAAATGCGGAGCGTACCATGAGGAAACTGGCCATTCTATCCGGCACCATGCCTCTTCTGGATCTGGGCATGTTCGATCATCTGAAAAAGCAATCCTATGACGACGCATCGGGTCATGTCGCCCTGCTCTCCGGAGATGATTTAATTTTTATTGCCCGGCACGGTCAATCCGGAGACCCCTTCACACCTCCACACCTCGTCAACCATCTCGCCCACTTCCGGACGCTTTCCAAACTGGGTGTTGACGAAGTGATCGGCATTTATTCGACCGGTTCACTGAAAGCCGAAATGGGCCCCGGCACCCTGATCGTCCCCGACGATTTCATCTGCCTGTACCCGACACCGACCTCGGTAACCGATGCGCCGCATCACATCACCCCGGCCATCGACGCCGGAGTTCGCCTGGGATTGATACATGCGGCCCAGGCACGGACCATCAACGTTCATGAGGGAGGGGTTTACTGGCAAACGGCCGGCCCGCGGCTGGAAACCAAAGCCGAAATTCGCATGATGGCAAAAAGTGCGGATATGGTTGGGATGACCCTCGCCAGCGAAGCTGTGCTGGCCCGGGAATTCGGGATGGCCTTCGGCGCCGTGTGCTCCATTGATAACTATGCCCATGGCATCGGCGCAGGTGATCTGAAAGACGACGATATCCGCATCCAGGCCAAACAGAATGTGGAAAGGATCGGTCGGATCGTCAGCCGTTACATCGAAGATTTTCGCCTTAGAACGCCCCCAACTGACAGGGCTTGATCTTGATCTTCAGGGCTTCGCAGGCCTCGGATACGGCCATGCGCGGCAGATTGAGTTCATCGGCGATCAGCCAGGATTTTAAGCAGGACAGTTTTCCGTTCTGCAATTTTTCCTCTATGGCACGCTTTAAGCGCTCATCAACCGTTGCAGCCGCACGGACAATCCGCTTATCCGGACTGAACCCGAACAACCCCATCTGACAAAAGCTGATTCGCGTTTCCAGGAGGTCCAGTGCCACCCCGACCTCCGGAATCGTCTTGCCGGTCGCCGCGGCAATCGCGACCGCGTCGGTGCAGGTGATGATGTTATCCTTCGCCTTCTGGCCGATCAATTTTGCAAGCTGTTCATCGACCGGTGTTCCCGCCGGATGCTTGGCGGCATAGTGTCCCTTGTCCTGATGGGCCATGGTGCCTTCTTTCTAATATTTCGTATAGTGAAACGGCTCGGCGGATGTCAGCCCTTCCGTGTCCAGTGTTTTAAAGTTGTTGTTCTCGATGAGTTTCTCCGCTTTTTCGATCTGATCGACGTCCACCACGAAGATGGCCCGCTCGTAACTTTCCACGACAAAGCCGTAGGCGTTGTTCACATTGATGTTTTCCTTATGGAGGAGCTGGGTCAGCCGGTCGAGTCCGCCCGGTTTGTCGTCCAGTTCCACCGCCAGGACGTCCCGCATCTGAACCATCATCCCGGCGGCCGTCAGGACCTTCTGCGCCTTTTTCGGATCATCCACGAGGAGATTGATCACGCCGAACGTATCGGATGTCGAAATCGTGGTGGCCCGGATGTTGATTTTTTCCTTCGCCAGGATATGGGTCACCGCAGCCAGCCTGCCCGGCTTATTCTCCGCGAATATTGAAATCTGCTGTGCAATCATGGTGTCATTCCTCCCCTTTACGATTTTCAATCTTCCCGGTTATCGATCACTCGCTTGGCCTTCCCTTCCGTCTGGGGGAGACTTTCCGGTTCGACCAGATCGACCCGCGGCGTAATCAGAAGGTCGCTTTTCAATTCGTTCACGATCGTCTTCCGCAGGGCCTCCAACTGTTTGAGATCTCCCGTGAAATACTCACGCTGGACCTCCACCTTGACGATCATGTCATCATTGAAACCTTTTCGCTCCAGGATAATCTGGAAGTTGTTGCCGACGCCCTGGATGCCCATCAGTTTCTTTTCGATCTGAATGGGGAAGATGTTGACCCCCTTAAGGATCATCATGTCGTCCGTCCGTCCCTTGATCCTTTCGATCCGCCGATGTGTCCGGCCGCAGGGACAGACGCCGGGGATGATCCGGGTCAGGTCTTTCGTCCGGTAGCGCAGGATCGGCATGCCGTCACGGTTCAGGGTGGTCATGACCAGTTCACCCTCTTCTCCGTCCGGCACCGGCTGCAGTGTAATCGGGTCGATGATCTCAACGATGTAAGCGTCTTCCCAGATATGCAGACCGTTCTGTTCAGGGCATTCAAAGGCGACGCCGGGACCGCTCATTTCGGAAAGGCCGTAGGAGTTGAATGCTTTAACCCCGTAGAAATCCTCGATTCTTTTGCGCATTTTCTCGGAATGGGGTTCCGCGCCGATAAAGGCGATACGCAGGCGGGTGTCTTGCTTCGGATCGACGCCGACTTCCTCGAAAACCGTTGTCAGGTGCAGGGCATAGCTGGGGATGATGTGAATGCATGTTGTATCAAAATCCTGCATCAACTGGATCTGCCGCTTGCTGTTGCCCGGTCCCGCCGGAATCACCAACGCACCCAGACGCTCCGCCCCGTAGTGGAAACCGAGACCGCCCGTGAACAGGGCGTAGGTCATCATGTTCTGAAAGACGTCGCTTTTGCGCATCCCCGCCATGTACATGCAGCGGGCAAGCTGGTTGGTCCAGTTGTCGATATCCTTCTGGGTATGGAAAATGACCGTCGCCCGCCCCGTGGTGCCTGATGAGGAATGCATGCGGACGATTTCGTCCTTTGACACCGCAAGAAAACCATAGGGCCATTCTTCCCGCAGATCGTCCTTCGTGGTCAGGGGTAGCTTCGTCAAATCGTCCAGCGTCTTGATATCTTCTGGAAATATACCCTTTCCCTTGAACAGTTTCCGATAATATGAGGACCGGGAAGTACTTTCCACGGTGGCTTGCAGTCTTTCCAGTTGCATTTTGTGCAGTTGATCCCGGTCGATGGTCTCGATCTCTTTTTCCCAAAACATATGCGCCTCCTGAGATAGATGGGTAGCACATCTTCTACAACCCAGCGTCGTTTTTGGCAAGACAAATATCCGTATTAAAAGACGATACCTTAATCCTTTTCTCCTTGTATAAAGATAGTACCGGCGGCCTTTCCGCTTGACAAAAAACTGTCTTTCCGGCAAGGTTCTGCAAAACCCGTCACGATAGCGTGCTAAATTTGACTGGTACAAATTGCCGGTGGAGACGGTCACCCAACTTCATTCATGTTTTTTCGGGGGGAAACGGAATGGACCGCAAAACGCTTAATCAGTGCACGTTATCCCGCAGCGACATCTTCCCATTCAAAACTGTTCAGACACGGCATGGCGTCTCATACCATCATTCAGGGAGGTTTTCATGCAACTCAAGCACATCATTCTGATTTTAATCACTATTGTGTACGCGGCTTACTACGTTGGCGTATCGAACGGTATGATCAAAAAGGATATCCGCTACGGAAATGAATCTGAATCCCGCACGGCCCTGCAGAGAGTCGTCGACGCCGTTACACCTGACAGTCCCGAAGAAAAACGTCTGAGAAACAAGGATACGCTCGAAAACCTTCATTTCCAGTTGAATCTGGCCAAAAAGAATTACGAATCCTACGCCGACTGGCGATTGGAGGCGATCAACAATCCACCGGAATGAGAACACGCCAGAGCACAGCTCCGGGTAGAGCTGGAAAACGACAAGCGGCCGACAATGAAAGCCAGAATCGAGGAATACGAAAAGAAGATCGCAGGACTGGAAGGGAAGAAACTTTAATAATTTATATTTAGATTCGTCTGTAGATTAATCCCTTGTCAGACACCTCTCCTTTGTGGCATATACCTCCCGCTTAGGAATGGAGCACATTGATGGAGACGGTTACACCATACACAGACAAGGTTACAGGGGTGATTCTTTCGGGGGGAAAGAACACGCGCATGGGAGGGCGGAACAAGGCCTTCATCGAATTCGAGGGGGAACGCCTGATCGACCGGACCGCGCGGATCTTCAGGGCCCTGTTCCAAAAGGTGATCCTGGTGACGAACTCGCCTCTGGATTACCTGGACCAGAACGTCATGATGGTGACGGATATCTATAAGGATAAGGGCGCCCTGGGTGGCATCCACGCGGGACTCTTCCACGCCACCCGGGAAAAGGCCTTCTTCGCCGCCTGCGACATGCCCTTTCTAAACCCCGAATTCATCAAGGCCATGATCGATCTGGCCGACCGTTACGAAATCGTCGTCCCCAGTCCCCCCGACGGCCTGCAGCCCCTGCACGCCGTTTATTCCCGCAAGTGCCTGCCCGTGATCGAAAAGCTCTTCAGCCAGGACAAGCTGAAGATCATCGGCTTCTATCCCGGCTACACGATTCATAAAATACCACCCGAGGTCCTGGTCCGTTTTGACCCCGATGGCAAGATGTTCGCCAACGTCAACTCTCTGGAAGAACTCAGGAAAGTGATTCCCGAAAGCGGACCGTCCTAAGCAGTCAATCGTCTGTTCAAGAAAATAGGATGGCGTTGCCGGATATCCCATAACGGTGAAAAGTTCGGCATCCCATGTTTTTGAAAGTTTAAGACTGGTTTTTCCACATCAACTTGCTTATAATTTGATCAAATACTGACAACCCAAAGAAAAGGACACGCTGTGCCTGAAAATACTTACAGAATTATAGAATTGGTGGGTGTAAGCACGATTTCTTGGGAGGACGCGGCCAAGAATGCAATGGACGTGGCTTTCAAGTCACTGGAGGAAATGAGGGTTGCCGAAGTCGTCAATTTGGATTTGACCATCGATGATGATAACGTCATCACATACCGTGTTCGCCTGACAACCTCCTTCAAATACATAGATACATGGTGGATTCTTAAGGATGAGTACTGAAATTTTCCGGAATAAGCCGTAGAGAGCCTTTTATTCCTTCCCGATATGACCAGCGATTAAGGGTTCCTTGAACTTCCCCCAAATCTCATCATAGATGCCCGATGCCACATTCAACGTGATGATGAACACACTGTTCAAAAGAATACCTCGCCCGGTCGAAAATTTCTGATTTAATTCGGCATAATATCATGAATATCTTTAATTATCGGTGCGTTACGCTGTCGTTTAGGCACCCTGTATCTGCATCTATCAAATCTTTAAATTCACAAAAAACAGGCGGCTGGGGGAAACCCCAACCGCCTGAACAGACTACTCAATCAGCCATCGTTATCCCCCGGAAAACATTCATTTATGAAAATCTCAGCTACAAAACTTCCGAAATCATATTCTTTTTCACCTTTTCCTGATTACCGGCAGCAGGAAGCAGGTCCCTTTCTCAGGTACGCCTTGGCCAGCGAGGTGTTGACATGAACCACGCCCTTATTCAGGTCCTTTAAGGGGTATTCCTGGCCGATCACCGGCAGGGCGTCTGCCTGTTCCTGAGTACGTAAAACCGTGCCCGCGGGGACATAGCGACCCTCGGGAACGGTCACGCCCATGAGGATGCAACCCGGCTCCACGACACAGCGCTTGTTCACGAAGGACTTGAAGACCAGAGACTGCATGCCGATGAAAGAATCATCAAGCACCACCGAGGGACCATGGATCTGCACCTGGTGCGCCAGGGAAACGCGGCCACCGATATAAACGGCGTATTTCTTTCCATCAACCTCATAGAGGTTCTTCTCTACGGGCTTGCCGTGCTCTTCCGTTTCCAGAGCGTGGATCACCACCCCGTCCTGTACGTTCGAGTCGTCGCCGACGAAAAGGGGCTGTCCCTCGTCGCCCCGGACACAGGCGCAGGGCGCCACCATGACGTTTTTCCCCAGCATGACGTTCCCGATCACGCTGGCCAGGGGATGAACGTAAGCCGTGGGATCAACTACAGGCATGGATTCCTGAGACGAAAAATCGGTGATGACGTTACTTTCAATCATGTTCTTAACCTCCTTTATTCCAATGAATTCTTTTCACGCTTGTTCTTTTCCAACCGCAGCAGTTCCTGCCAGGCCTCATCGACTCTTTTTTCAGCCTCCTCGATGCTTCCCTGGTTGTCAATAACAATCCGGGCATATTTCACCTTCTCTTCGATGGACATCTGGGAGGCGATACGTTTTTCGGCATATTCACGGCTGTAGCCGTTGCGCAGGATGAGCCGCTTCAACTGCTCTTCCGGTGGAATATAAACCAGTAAAACCAGGTCGAACCGCGCCTGGGCGGCGATCTCGATCAAAAGGGGGATGTCCGTCAGGATGATGGCATCCGGCCTTTGAGATTCGATCTCCGCCATCCGTTTCTTCCAAGTCCGAAACACGGCTGGATGCACGATTTCATTGAGACGTTTCAGCTTCTCGGAATCGCTGAAAACCATAATGCCCAATTTGTTCCGGTCGATGGTTCTGTCCGGGTTGAGGATGTCTTCCCCGAAAGTCGCAACGATATCCCGCCAGACCTCGGTGTCCGGCTGTTGGAGCTGGTGCGCCGCTTCGTCGAGATCTATTAAAAACGCCCCCTTCTCGAGCAGAAGCCGGGCGATGGTTGTCTTCCCGGTCGAAATGCCGCCTGTCAGTCCCACGTTCAACATGGCTGGCTTTTACCACAGGGCTGCAAGGATGGGCAAAGGAAAATTGTACTGACAATCCGTGGTTGACAGGTCGTTCAATACGACGTAGAAGCGGTGATGTTCAATTCTATCCTTTGTATATCGGATTGATTTATTGTGATCGGAGTCCTGTCTCTTGTTTTCACGCGATGAAATTATCGGAACCCTGAGCCTGGTGGGAGGCGTCGCCCTCTTCAGCACCGTGGAGATTGCCAGCAAAATCATCGGCCCCCGGGTGGATCCGATTGTCCTGACCTTTATCCGTTTTTTCGTCACGGGCCTGCTTTTGATCCTGATCAGCCTCCCCATGCTGCGTTTGAGGGCGGAGCCTTTCTCCCACCGGGATTACGGTGTGTTTCTGATGAACGGTCTGATTGGGATTACCCTGGCCCTGAGTTTTTTTCACACGGCGATACTTGTTCTGGACAAGGCCGCGTCGGCGGCGGTTATCTTCTGCATCAATCCGGTATTCGTTGTGATACTGGCCCGCTATATCAATCAGGAACCCTGGAACGGCCGCAAATGGATCGGTGTTTTTCTGGGGCTGGCGGGGGTTTTCTGCTTCGCCTACGAATCGGGGGTGTTTACCTGGCATTCTCTGCACGGCCTGTCCCTGATGGTACTGGCGGCCTTTCTCTTTGCCCTGAGCACCTGCATTTCGCGCCGCGTGGTGGGGCGCTACGGGGCGCTGGCTTTGATGGGTTTCTCTTCCCTGGCGGGCAGTTTGATCCTGTTGCCTCTGGCGGCAATCCGTATTGAAACGGCGGGATTCGCTCACATCATCAGCGCAGCGGCGCCGATTCTGTACGTGACGCTCATGGGGACGTCCCTGGCTTACTTCCTCTATTATTATGGACTGATGAACACTTCAGCCCAGCGGGGTGGCATGATTTTCTTTTTGAAACCGGTGCTGGCGAGTCTCCTGGCGGTCTGGATCCTCGGCGAGACCCTCAACCCCTACATGCTGGGAGGAATTGCCCTCATCCTTTCGTCTCTCTTCCTGGAACTTCCCCGGGAAATGCGACTCCGAAATCGCAGCGGCGCCTGACCGTCATTTCACCTAACTCTCGTGTTTCTTGATGTTCCGCTGGAAGATGATGCGCAGCCCTTCCAGGGTAAGCATGTCGTCTACCTCGTCAATCGTCCGGGATTCCGAGGCCACCACAACCGCGAGACCGCCCGTGGCAATGACGTAAGGGTTGGATTTGGCTTCTGCTTTCATGCGCTCCACAATACCGTCCACCAACCCCGCGTAACCGTAGATGATACCGGCCTGCATGCCGCTTATCGTGTCCTTGGCGATGATCAGTTTGGGTTTCGTGAACTCGACCCGCGGGAGTTTCGCCGCCCGCCTGAAGAGGGCCTCGCTCGATATGACGATGCCCGGCGTGATGCACCCTCCCATGTATTCACCTTTCGGCGAAATGTAGTCGAAGGTCGTGGCCGTCCCGAAATCCACGACGATCAGGTCCTTCTTGAATTTCTCGTAAGCGGCCACGGCGTTGACAATACGGTCCGCGCCGATTTCCCGCGGATTGTCGTAGAAAATCGGCATCCCCGTTTTCACGCCGGGTCCGACGATCAGGGGGGTTATCTGGAAGTATTTCTGACAGACCGGTTCCAGAATGTTCAGCATGGGCGGCACGACGCAGGAGATGATAATGTCCTCGATCTGCTTGGAACTGATATGGCTGGATTTATAGAGCGAATAAATCAGCATGCCGTATTCGTCGACCGTATGGTCGATAACTGTTCTGATGCGCCAGTCGTGAACCAGGACATCGCCGTCATAGACCCCCAGGACCGTATTGGTATTTCCCACATCAATAACCAGTAGCATGATTTCTCCTTCTATATATTCTTCATGATTTTACAGTTGAATGATCGAATCTATCCGTCCTTTTTGATCAGGAGGGAGATATCGGCCGCCTTGACCGAATGGGTGACGGCGCCGACGGATATGAGATCGACGCCTGTTGCCGCGATTTCCCCGACCGTTTCCAGGGAAACGTTGCCCGACGCCTCGAGGGGGACCTTGCCGCCGACCTGGGCCACCGCCTGTTTCATCTCCGGGATTGCCATGTTGTCCAGCATGATCACATCCGCGCCGCAGCGAAGGGCTTCCCGCACGTCGTCGAGATTGCGGCATTCCACTTCGATTTTCAAAAGATGATGCGCTTTTTGGCGACACCGGGCAACGGCCGCGCTGATGCCGCCCACGGCGTCGATATGGTTGTCCTTGATCAGAATCCCGTCGCACAAGCCGAAACGATGGTTATACCCACCGCCGACTGTCACGGCGTACTTGTCCAGGACACGAAATCCCGGCAGGGTTTTTCGCGTATCGACTATCTTCGCCCGGGTTCCTCTGACCGCTTCAACATAACGTCCGGTCGTGGTGGCAATACCGCACATACGCTGGAAAATATTCAGCGCAACCCGCTCCGCACGAAGTATTTGGCACAAATTTCCGTTGATTTCCGCAATGATTTTGCCCCTCGCCGCTTTTTCTCCGTCGTTCATCAACGCCTTAACTGCAAGCGCCGGATCAACGAGGTGGAAGACTTCGGCAAAAATCGCCAACCCCGCCAAAATCAGGCCATCCTTGGCCATGACCACAGCCGTACCCTGCTCACCACCCGAAAGGACGGATGTGGTGGTGACATCCCCCCACCCCAGGTCCTCCGCCAGGGCGTTTTCGATCAATGTTCGGATGTGTTGCTTTTCCATTTTCACTAATCTGATCAATATTATAGAGAAATCAGCCTTTGATTTCCTCAAATTTCCGGTACAGGTTTTCCAGGATTGTAAATTTATCGCGCAGGGTCTTATATTTCAACTCTTCCTTTTCGATTACCGCCGGCGCCGCCTTGTTGATAAAATCCTGATTGGCGAGTTTGTTCGCCACCTGCTTCAGATCTTTTTCCATCTTTGCCATTTCCTTCTGCAAACGGAGTTTTTCCGCGGAAATATCAACCACGCCTTCAAGAAAAACGAAGATTCGCATGGCGCCAACCACGCCCGCTGCCACGCCCTTGGGTTCGTCCATGTCTCCGGAGATCGTCAGTGCTTCCAGATTCGCCAGGTTGATGATATAATTGCGATCCCGGGACATCAAGGTCTTGATACCCGGGTCGGGAGCAGAGATGGTCACCGTGATTTTCCGGGAGGGCGGTACGTTCATTTCGCCCCGGATGTTGCGGATTTTCGTGATGACTTCCATCAGCAGCGACATTTCCTTCTCTGCCGACATATCCCTCGCGGTGTCCTCCGGATTCGGGAAGGAACTCATCATGACAGATGTCCCGTCATGGATGCATTTCTGCCAGATTTCCTCGGTGAGGAAGGGCATGAAAGGATGGAGCAACTGGAGGGACGTCTTCAAGACCATGTATAGCGTCTGCAGAACTGCTTCTTTCTGCCCATTCTCTTCCTTGCCGTAGAGAACGGGCTTGATCAGCTCCAGATACCAGTCGCAGAACTCATGCCATATGAACTGATAGATGCTGGCCGCGGCTTCGTTGAATCGGTACGCGTCAAGATGGCGGTTGATGTCGTCGATGGTCCTGTTCAGTCTGGCCCGTATCCAGCGATCCGGCAGGAGGCCGCTCCCTTCTCCGGGCTCATCGTATTTCCCGGCATAGCCGTCCAGGTTCATCATGGTGAAGCGTGTGGCATTCCAAATCTTATTGATGAAGAACTTGTAGCCCTCAATCCGCTCCTCCGACATGCGGACATCACGCCCCTGAGCGGTAAAGGCCGCCAGGGTAAAACGGAACGCGTCGGCGCCGTATTTGTCGATCATATGCAGGGGATCGATGATATTGCCCTTCGATTTGCTCATCTTGTCCCCTTTTTCATCCCGCACCAGGGCATGGAGATAAACATCCTTAAACGGCACATCTTTCATGTTGTACAACCCCATCATCATCATCCGGGCCACCCAGAAGAAAAGAATATCAAAGCCGGTAATCAGGAGAGATGTGGGGTAGAAGGTTTTCAGGGCCTCCGTTTCATCCGGCCAGCCGAGGGTGGAAAAAGGCCACAATGCAGAGCTGAACCAGGTATCGAGGACGTCCTCTTCCTGGCGCAGCTTCTCTGCGCCACAGTCGGGACAACGGTCGGGGTCTGCCATGGAAACGATGACTTTCCCGCAGGCATCACAGTACCAGACGGGAATCCGGTGCCCCCACCAGATCTGTCGGGAGATGCACCAGTCGCGAATGTTGTTCATCCACTCAAAATAGGTTGCCTCCCAGGTTGACGGAACAATGCGCGTATTGCCGAGGACGACGGCGGCAATGGCCTCCTTGGCCAGGGGCGTCACCTTGACAAACCACTGTTTGGAGACGGTGGGTTCGATGTCGGTTTTGCAGCGGTAACACTGGCCGATGTTGTGCGCATAGGGTTCCGTACCCACGAGATAACCCTGTTCCTGCAGGTCCCGGACCACATTCTCCCGACAGGTATAGCGATCCTGACCGTGGTAAACACCGCCGTGCTCGGTAATGACGGCATTTCCGTCCATAATTTTGATGATTTCCAGGTTATGGCGCATGGCGATGGCGAAGTCGTTGGGATCCGACGAAGGCGTAATTTTCACCGCACCGGAACCGAATTCCATGGTCACGTAATCGTCTGCAATCACGGGTATTTTACGGTTCAACAGGGGCAGGATGACTTCCTTGCCGATTTTATCCTTGTAGCGCTCGTCATTGGGATTGACCGCCACGGCCGTATCGCCCAGCATGGTCTCGGGCCGCGTGGTGGCAACGATGATCTCGCCGCTGCCGTCGGCGTAGGGATAGCGGATATTCCAAAGGAAACTCGCCTCCTGGTGGTATTCAACCTCCAGATCGGAAATGGCCGTATGGCAACGGGGGCACCAGTTGACGATATAGTCGCCCTGATAGATCAGCCCTTCATTGTAAAGCCGGACAAAAACTTCCCGGACGGCCTTGCTCAACCCCTCGTCCATGGTGAAGCGCTCCCGCTCCCAGTCGCAGGAACTGCCCAGTCTTTTCAACTGGTTAATGATGGCGCCGCCGTATTTTTTGCGCCATTCCCAGACCCGTTCGATGAATTTTTCACGGCCCAGATCGTGGCGTGAAATGCCTTCCTTGGCCAATTCCTGCTCCACGACGTTCTGGGTCGCAATGCCGGCATGATCCGTTCCCGGCATCCAGAGGGTGTTGAATCCCTGCATCCTTTTGTAACGAATGATGATGTCCTGCAGTGTATTGTTCAGGGCGTGCCCCATATGCAAAATGCCCGTTACGTTGGGCGGGGGAATCACGATTGCAAAGGGGGGTTTCTCGCTTTGATCTTCCGCGTGGAAAAACCGATTTTCCAGCCAGTACGCATACCAGCGCTCTTCCGCTTGATGGGGTTCAAAATTTTTACTGAGTTCTTCGCTTGACATAACCTGCTCCTGATTCGTCATCCAACTGCCCCGAAAATCATCGCTCAAAAATCACGATCCCCCTGAGATCAACGCCGACGGCGGATTCAGAGGGAGTAAAGCGGAAAAGACCCTTCCCGGGGATATATCTTCCGAACGTTGTAATCTTGTTTGTTTTTTAGTTTATTTTCAAATCCTCTTTCAGTTTTCGTGCAATCAACAGGGCCTCAGCTCCCGACAGGGGCGCCAGAGGGGCAAACGCGTCTTCATTCGCGTTTTTCTTCTCCATAATGCCCCGCGACGTCACCACCATGACGGCTTCGTAATAGGGATAATCCGCTTTGACATCTGCAAAAGGCGATGGAGTCCCCTGAAACGGCTTTTTCAATTCCGTATTGCCGGTCAACCTTTCGAGAATGTCTTCCATGATGACGGCATAGGCCGCCCGGTTGACACCTTCTTCCGGTCGAAACGACCCATCGGGGTACTTCGTCAGTCCCTTGATCCCCAGTTTCAAAACCTCTTCAATGTGTACCCGAAACGGGTGCTCCGCAATGTCCTTGGCGGAGGTCTTTCCTTTTTCGGCTTTTTTGTCCTTCGCTTTCTCCGTCACTAAAGCGGCGTTCGGATCCTGCCGGCTTAAGATTTTTTCCAGTTTGATCTCTTCCACAATGATGGCGGCGCAATCGGCGCGCGTGATGCGGTCCGCCAGGGCAATGGTTCTTCCGGTTTTGGTCGAGGCCATGGCCCCCTGGATTTTTTGGATCCGGCCCGACTGAACCTCCGCTTCCTTCACATGCCTGTCATTGATGGCGATGACCTCCCGGAACATCTTCCCTGCTTCATCAAAATTCAGACTGTCCCGGAATGCAAAACCCATGTAAAAATAGGCATCGCTGTTTTGGGGATCGATTTTGGTCGCGGCGTCAAAGGCCTCCTTGGCTTTCAGAAACCACCGCTTGTCCCGTTTATCTTGGGTGTAAATTCTGATCCGCGCCACCTGGCAGAAGACCTTATCCTCGTTCTGTTTCGCATACTTGCAGCCGCTTTTCAGATCATCCAGGGCCTCGTCGTATTCGCCCTGGTAGATTCGGGCAATGCTCCTTCCGATCGCGGCTCGAGCATTTTTCGGGTTCTTCGTTAACGCCCAGGCAAATTCACGGTCCGCATCATCGTACTGCCCCTTTTCCAGAAGCTGCAACCCGGCATCGGTGTAGACATCGGACGGTTCCATCCGGACGACAGGCGGCTTCACGACGGCCGGTTTTTTGTTCTTGGAACCGCAAGACATTAAAGTCACGGCTATCAAAAGAACCAGCATGAGCATGAACCATCTTGCGCACTTTGCTTGAACGGCCACCGGTCACTCCTTTTCGTGTAGAATCTGTCTTATTTTTTGGCTGCAAACCGCTTTAGTTCGGGTACTTCCATATATTTATCGCTTCATGAAGTCAAGGTTTTTCACCTTTTCGTCTTTGATTTCAACCAAGAAAAGCTTCGATTTGACGTCGAATTCCCGTAACGTCTTCCGGCGCGAACCACATGATTTCTTCATCCTTTTTAAACCAGGTCATCTGCCTTTTCGCGTACTGCCAGGTATCCCGTTTCATGGCGGTGACAGCTTCATTCAGGGGCCACTCGCCCCGAAGACATCGCACCATGTGCCGGTAGCCCAGAGACTGCATCGACTTGAGTTCGGGGCCATAGTGCATCGCCAGTAGGGATTCCACTTCCCGAAGAAGCCCCTTTTCCATCATCTGATCGACCCGCTGTTCAATCCGTTGCTGCAACGTTTCCTTCTCCTGCCGGATCCCGATTTTCAGATACCGGTAATCCTGTTTTTCCTGAAAGGCATGTTCCGTCTGCTTCTTGACAATGGATTCTCCTGTCAGATCGAGCACTTCGAGCGCACGAATCATCCGGACGGCATCGTTGGGGTTGATCCGTGCGGCCGCCTGTGGATCACGCCGGTGCAGCAAATCATGGAGACGGGCTTTGCCGTATTCCTTTTCCAGACTCTTGTAATGTTTCCGAAGCGCTTCATCCGGTCCGGGACCGTCGATCAGACCTCCCAGGAGAATTCGCACGTAAAGTCCCGTGCCGCCGGCCACATAGAGGGGCTGGCCGGGCTCCGCCCTCTCTGCGATCACCGCCCGGGCCATATCCAGAAACATGGCCCCGTTGAACGTTTCGTCGGGATTCACAACATCAAGGAGATGATACGAGAATTGCGTCCGTTCTGCCGGCGTCGGTTTTGCCGTGCCGATGTCCATGTACCGGTACACCTGCATCGAATCTGCGTTGATGATCCGGCCAGGCCTTTCCGTCGCGAGGGCATTCACAACGCAGGTTTTTCCGGACGCAGTGGGACCGACAATGATAATCAGCGGGGGACTGGGATGATTCATGTCCTTTTGAACAGCTTTTCCAGGTCCGTCAGGTGATAGACCAGGTAAACGGGGCGGCCGTGGGGGCAGGTGGCATTGAAGGGCGTGTTATCCATTTCCGCGCACAATGCCTTCACCTCTTCGGCGGCAAGGGTGTGATTGGCCTTGACGGCCCCCTTGCAGGCCATGACGGCGAACAGCTTCTCTTTCAACGCCAAGGTGGATGCGGTTTTCCCTCCGGCCAGCACCTCGCCGACCAGATCCGGCAGAAATTGCTTGGGTGAGAGATTCGCGAGCGGAGCCGGAACGGTTTTCAGCACGAGGGAATGGCCGCCGAAGGGTTCCATGTCGATGCCGGCGTCGGTCAGAATGTCCCGCGACTGAATGAACTGTTCATATTCCGCCGGGGACAGACTCAGGACCTCGGGCACCAGCAGCGCCTGTTGGAAACCGGCGCGTTTCCGGGCGTCGGAACGGATTTTTTCAAAGAGAATCCGTTCGTGGGCGGCATGCTGATCCATGACCACCAGCTTATCCCCGCCGGAAAAAATCAGGTACGTCGCGCCGACCTGTCCCAGGTAAGCCAATTCGGAAAACCGAAGACAATTTTCCGACATCATCCCCGGTAATGGTTCCACGTCGCTCCGTGCCGCCGGATCACGCCATAAACCCATCAGCGGCGGCTCCGGTCGGCGTTCTTCCCGGTGCGCATAGGTGGGGCGACTCCCGCCCGTCACCAGGGTATAACGCTTGAGGGCTTCCTCTACCCGCTGATGATAAGAGGCTCCCGTTTGTTCCCGGTGAGCATCGTACGGATCCTGCTCGCCTTCGGGAACAGCGGCAAGCTTGGCCACAATGGTCTCGACGACGCAGTCATAAATATCCCGCGGATTGCGAAAACGCACCTCCGTTTTGGCCGGGTGAACATTCACATCCACCTCTTCCGGCGGCAGGTCAATAAAAAATACCAGCACAGGATAGCGTTTCTCCGGGATCACCCGCCGGTAACCCGTCATGACGGCGTGGCTGATCAGGGCGTCTTTTACAAACCGCCCGTTGATAAAGAAGTAGTAACCCTTCGCGTTCGCACGGGAATAATCCGGCCGGGTGATCAATCCGTGCAACCGGATGTCTCCCTTTTGGCCCTCAATCCGGATCATGTGGCTCGACGTATCTTCCCCCAGGATCAGGGCGAGCCGTTCGGATATATCAGTCGTGTGAGGCACGCGGAGAATTTCCCGGCCGTTGGATGTCACCACGAACCGGACGGCCGGCTGACTCATGGCAATCCTGACCAGCATCTCCATGCAGGCGGCCTGCTCCGCGGAAACGGACTTCAGAAATTTTTTCCGGGCGGGCACATGATCGAAGATATGTGTCACTTTAACCGCCGTGCCTTCAGGGCATCCGATATCCTGCTGTGATTCGATTTTCCCGCCGTCTAAAACGATCCGGCATCCCGACAGGGCGCCCCGGCGGCGGCTGGTCATCTCCACCCGGGCGACCGAGGCGATGCTGGGCAGGGCCTCGCCACGGAAACCATAGGTCACGATATGAAAAATATCGTCAACCGACTGGATTTTACTTGTGGCGTGCCGCTGGAAAGCCAGGTCGATTTCGTCCGCCGCAATGCCGCGCCCGTTATCGACGACCCGGATGGATTTGCATCCGCCCTGCTCCAGATCAACGCCCAGGTCACCGGCTCCGGCGTCGATGGCGTTCTCCAGCAGTTCCTTCAAGATAGATGCCGGCCGTTCAACCACCTCACCCGCGGCGATCTGGTTGGCCACATCCCGGGACAGAACGGCGATTTTGGTTTCCATCGGTTGTTGATTCTCCCCTGTCTAGATACTTACAAGCTGCGTAAACTTGATAACAACTATTAATGCGGCAAGCAAACAAAAAAGTCATGCCGGACCTGATCCGGGACCCATTCCCAGAACGTTACACACTGCAGATGGATTCCGGGTCAAGAGACTGTGTCGTAATTAAACCATATAGAGTTCTTTGACAATCGAATATGAGAGA
>ENA-UPTA01002254-UPTA01002254.1-activated-sludge-metagenome-genome-assembly--contig:-NODE-2254-length-20123-cov-35.133745_pt1 | contig 20123 bp, 15 predicted proteins | sample MGYA00238184_ERZ773361 | MGnify/ENA primary metagenome ERZ773361 (study PRJEB29100, sample SAMN05720205) | activated sludge metagenome | isolation source: anaerobic digester from wastewater...
TTATTCACTTACATGTACATTTGCATAAATCTTTCTATCAAGCCTGGCAAATATCCACGCTTCTGCCCCGCCCCCGATGGTCAGGGATTAAGGGGCAGTGGCATCATTTTCAAGCAGCAGCCTTTTATATAACTTTCGCGCGATCGCTCTTTCCGAATCGTCTTCGGCAGTTATTTCCAAAATGGAAACAGGTGAATTCTCTTGCAATTCTCATCACCCTTTCTTGCCCATTACCTGTTGCCGGAATTGATTGCCGGCAAAGGTGAATGCGCCGCCCATTTCAACAAGAAAACGGTTGATGTTGTTCATCAATGATCGTTCCAGTTCCACCTCGCTATGCTCATCCCCCAGTTCCAGAAAATCAAAAGTGTATTCGTCTTTTACGGCCAGCTTTGCCTGATTTTTGATTTTAGCCGGTAAGGCTTTGTCAAAATTGGTCTGGTTTAAGAGCGTTTTCTCATAGGTTTGATTTTCAGTGTGGTGGATGAGGACGTTTTTGGTCCAGCCCATTTTGCGCGTCATGCGGATGTCAAATTCGCGCTGAAGATCGTTTTTGCACCGGTCAATAATAACCAGTTGCTTTGTCCAGCGTATTTCTGCAACCAATGGTTGCAGTTTTTGATTTTCCCGGTAGGTCAGATGAAAGATCCGCATATACCAGATATTTCTTGCGGAAAATCCCTGAATGCCCGGAAAATCTTTTTGTAAATCCGTCGCCAGTTTTTCAACAACGGATTTTCCCCATCCTTCCTTTTCCTGACGCTCGACAATCATCCGGCCGATATCGTCATAAAGGGCGATGAGTTCTTTGTTGACAGACTTGAGCGCGTCATATTGAGCTTTGCGAATTCTGTCCTTAATGGAATTCAGAAGTTGCGCATATGTCTTTTTGTCTGCAATGTTTGTCATCTTGCATCATCCTATTGGAATGGTTTAAATAACTTACAGGTTAAGCGACCATTCCCTGCTGTCTACCGCACCCGTCGTGCTGCGTCCCATAGTTATTGCCTAATTCTTTACCCAATTAAACGAGTTATTACCCAATTCAGCCGTTTTCACTACCCCGCCAGCAAATTCAAAATCACCTTGACCATCATGTCTTTCTCCGCCGGTTTGCTGGCGGCGATCATCAGCGTCAGGGCGACGAGTGTGTTGTCGTCAATACGCTTGGAGCCGTCTTTTCCAAGCAGGATGCCGGTTTTTTGCAGGAAGCAAACAAACTAGGGCGGCGGCAATCCGTTTGTTGCCGTCAATAAAGCTGTGGTCTTTGGTGACAAAGTAAAGCAGGTGCGCTGCTTTTTCTTCAACCGTGGGATAAACGTCTTTGCCGTCAAAGGTCTGGTAGATGGCGCCCAGCACGCCCCGGAAGCTTTTATCCTTTTCACGCCCAACCAGCGCGGAGTCCTTGAATTTGACTTTCATCTGTTCGATGATTGCTCTGGCTTCATCATAGGTCAGTCTGTATTTTGCTTTTTTTGTCCCCTTGGGCGTGGTCAGACGCTGATGATCGAAATCATCAAGGATATTGAGGGCTTTTGAATATTCAGCGATGATCTGCACAATCCCCCTGGCCTCATCCGTGACGCTATCCAAGAGGGCCAGGTTGCCAAGCAGCCGCACGGTGTCATGCAATTCTTTCATTTTTCCCTGCTGTGCCTTCAGGCGCTTTTCATTGAGGGTGTAGCCGTCCACCAGATGCCGGCGCAGGACGTTGGTGGCCCAGATACGGAACTGGGTGCCTCGTTTTGAATTTACACGGTAACCGACGGAAATTATTGCATCGATATTATAAAAAGCAACCGGTTTGTCAGAAGAGGCAATGTGCATTTTTTGCACATTGCTTTTTTCTTCCAATTCGCCTGAATCAAATATGTTTCGGAGATGCTTTGTAATAACACTTCTTTCCGTGTTAAATAATTCGGACATCTGTTTTTGTGTGAGCCAGACGCTGTCCTGTTCCAGTTTGACATGTATGTCCGGCCCCGACGGCGACTGGTAAATAACGACATTTCCTTTGTTGATTTGTTGATCCATGGTTTTTCTTGATCCTTGTTTGCTTTAATGAATTCATCAAGCTTGCAGAAGAAACAATTGGGACTTTCCATAACTTCACGATGTTGACCTTTGAGGCTGACGGAGGCGTTGAGCCAGTTCTCTTTGTACGCATCCTCTGAATGTTATGGTCGCGGTAAATGGTTTAAGTAATTGAAGAATTCATCATTTACCCAGGCAGGCGTTACGGTAATATCCATATCCGGCATTTCCCGCTTGAGCCATTCGAGTTTTGCCGCGGCGTCTTCTTCTTTGACAAAGGTCTGCGCGATATGCGTTTTGTCCCGGAGAATGATATTGGCAATGCGGTTGAATCCTTCCAGGGGCACATCCGATTTGTATAAAGGGTGATAGAAGGAATCGAACAATATCTTACCGTTTTCCTCATCTTCCCGTTTGGCGTAATGATCAATGATTTGGCGAAAACGATCCCTGTCTTCCGGCAGAGTGAACTCCATCGCCAGATCAAACTCCGTCATGTGAGTCACCTTCCGGCCGTCGGGCAGTGTCTCCAGATGCATGGCTTCCTTTATTTCCCAACCGTCCATGAACAGAAAGGAGGAGCGCTTCGGTTCCATCTGCAGTTTGGCCTGCATATTTTCTCCGATTAAAAGGCCGACCAGCTGTTTGATGTGTTTGATGTCGTTGTGGCTGTAGGAAATTTTGAGGTCAATGTCAAAATTTGCCAGATTCTCCATCTGTTTGATATGATAACCGATAATTGTTCCGTTTGCCACCGCCCGGTTCATCTTCTTGGTGATGTCTTCATCCCCGATTCCGGCAGTTTTCTCCCATTGGTCGAGTATTTTGCTCACAATGCCGGGTTCGGTGACATAACCCGCATATTTTTTCCGGCTTAAACGGAAGGCGTGCGCCCTTTCCAGAAGGTGAAACGCCATGTTCCGGTTCAGGGGCGCATGAAGATTGATGACCTTCAACCGGCCTTTGAACAGGAGATGAACATCGATAGCCAGGGCAAGCGCCTGGCGCTGATCCCTCGTCAACGCCGCTTGAGTAATGTTGACATCCATTCCCTGAAAACTCTTTTCGATCTTGGCGTCGGAATATGTAGCTGCCAGCTCCTGAAGACCGCACGTGGAGATAACCAGGGCGATAGCCTTCATATTCGACAATTCTGGTGAGGCGTTAAGAATGTTTTTCATCTCGGGCGCCCCGGGATTGTCTTTACCAAATAGAGATGCAAGGGCCACAATCAGGACATCTGTGCCCGTGTCCCGTGCATCGATAAATTTCAATGTCTTTTCCAGTTCCCGACGCGATAGTTTTTGGGTTTCCCAGAATTCTTCACTGAGCAGTTGCACCGTGTAACTCAGAATTCCGATCTCGTCTTTACGTCGGGCAAGTCCGTCAAGCTTCTGCGCGGAAACAGGATCTCCCCGAAGGACCGTCAATACCGCAGCCTCCAGTTGCTTGAGTGGCGCAATAATGGCCTTGGACATCCAGCCGGAAACAACAAAGCTCAAAACCAAAAGGATCACGAGCAAGAGAGACCAGTAACTGAAAGCGTCCACCAGAGCGTTGCCCTGTTCCATGCTCAGGGAGGATGGATTAAAAAGCGCCGGAAGATAGCGATAGGTCGGATTCAGCACGATCCAGGACAAAGCCAGCAGAATAACCGTGAAGTAATAAACGGCCAGTGAAAGCTTGATCGGATAGTTGAGTTTGAACCTTTGCAAACTGAAGAGAATCGCGGGAAACAGGACGAGCGAAATGATCATATTGGACAGCAAAGCCGGTACGTAAAAGTAGCGGAAGTTGATCGCCGACGGCAAATGCTTGTCGAGGACGCTTACCATTCCGGCAGCGTAAGCCAGCGATACCGTATTGACGAAAATAAGCCAGATGATCAGCCAGACCATCTGGCCGATTCGTTCAAGGCTTGCGGCCCTGCGGTAAGGGAAAAAGCCAATCAACGCGCCGATTAAGCCGTTGCCGATTGTCCAGCTCGGCAGATACCTCAAGCCGTAGCCAAAAAGAAGATCCGTGCAAAAGTTCCCGGCAAACCCTGCCAGAAAACCGTAAAATGGACCGTAGAGATAGCCGATAATGAGAATGAGAACAATTTGCGGACGCAAATCCACGTCGGAGACGCCGGGCAGATGGATGCGCAAAAAATAGTTGGTCAGGGCATAAGCGGCAATGGCCGCGGCGCAAACAAGAATCTTTTGGGAGGGAACGGCATCCGTTTGTGAGCTGTTATTGATTTTCCACATGCGCCGATCCTTCCTTTTTCGCGGTTTCGATCCTGGTGGACTGACATTGGAACTTAAAGAAACTGCGGCAATGATAAGAATTTTTGATCATGTATTTTATTTTTTCGGTAACAGGGTTTTCTAATATCATAAAAGGATCGCCATTTATAACAAATATTGCCAATTTCTCTTTTGATGACCTCCATAATCGTAAGGTCTCTTGAAGGATTCCCTTAAATAAACGACACAATTTGTGCCATAATGACCCTTTTTATTTCGTCGCAGCATAAAGCAAGGGGTTTAATTGCCAGCTATTAAGCCAAGAAACATAACTGGCTTGATTTCTGCTAGTTTTTTCGCTGCCGTCAAGGGATTTCACTATGAAATGAAGGAGGAATTATGAAGTGCTGTAACGATTTGGGTTCTCATGGATCCAAAAAAGGAAAAGGCTTTTTGAGGAAAGGGCCATGTTTAAAGGCTATGATGATCAGTTGTTGTTGGAAGGTTCATGATTGTAGAAATATGCCCCATTTTGGGGATTTTATATTCATTGAGCTCTCGAAGGGGAATGATGGTTGAGGCTATATTGCCCATAACAAATGTGGACTATAGCCCTTTGAGTTAATATTTAATATTAAATTCAGCTACTTGAAAAAAGTGTTGCCACCAAGGAATAACTGGCTTGATTTCTGCTAGTTTTTTCGCTGCCGTCAAGGGATTTCACTATGAAATGAAGGAGGAGTTATGAAGCGCTGTGACGATTTGGGTTCTCATTTATCCAAAAAAGGAAAAGGCTTTCTGAGGAAAGGGCCATGTTTAAAGGCCATGATGATTGTTTTTCTGTTGGTGCTGGGAATTATTTCTTCAGTCCCGGCATCGGCAGGTCCTATTTCCGATGATGCGAAGGCCAAGATCACGGCCGCCATGACCAAAATGGGTGTCGGTGATGTTCAAAACGATTGGAACATCGCGATTCCCATGACCAAAGCACAAAACCCTGTCGGTTACGACTGTAATATTTATATTACGGCTTTGCATCATAAAGCGCCGGTTGCCGGAACCAATAGCATCAAACGCCCGACCATTTTGGTGGCAACTGGTTATCATCGCGATATTATAGGTACTTTGTTTGCGGTTATCGGATTCTTGCCTCATGAGTATAATGTGGTTGTGCTGGATATGCGTGGCACAGGTTCTGCGGAAGGCGTCTGGGATCCGTTAAGCCCGATAGAAGCTTATGATGTTGCTTATTTGATTGACAAGTGGATTCCCTCCCAGCCTTGGTCTGATGGTAAAGTCGGCATGATTGGTGGATCTTACATGGGCATTATTCAGTATCTGGCATCCGGTCTTATTGAGCAGGTAAACGGTGTTCCGACACACCTCAAAGCCATTGCTCCGCTTTCCGCTTATAATGACGTATGGAAAGACATCGCCATGCACGGTGGCAATTTTGATCTGGAATTCATGGGAATCTGGATTGTTCTCACAGATTTCCTCAGCATTTTGCCTCCGGACTTGATTTTGGGCGGCGTTGCGGCGGAAGGCTTTAATCTGACCGATCTCCAGAATGCAATGGCTATCTGGGGGCAGCACTTCAAACAGCTTACGGTGCCCCTGAGCTGGATTATGAATCCAGACAGTCTGAAGAAAAACGACTGGTATGAAACAAAATCTCCCATGCTGTATTGGCCGGATAAGCCGGCGGGTGGCTGGAATTTTGCAGGTATGCCTGCTCAGGTAGGTGGTGGCGTAATTCCCTCTAAACTTCCCGTTTTTACGGCAACCGGCTGGTTTGATATTTTCACCCGGGGGTCATTCCTGAATTATGAATACGGTTTGAAAAATCATGCCGCAAGCGACAAATGCATGATCGTGGGTCCCTGGTATCACATTGAAGCCGCCTTCATGTTCACCGGCGTTAACGGCATGGGGCTGATGGGAAAGAATTTTCTGTTCACGTGGGATGTCATTCGTCGCTGGATGGATTGGAGAATCAAGGGGAAGCAGGATCCTTTTATGCAGCAGTTTCCGGTGATCCTGTATGTTTTGGGTGAAGAAAAATGGCGTGCTGAAAAATCCTGGCCTCTGCCGGCATCCAGACTTTCGGATCAAACCTATTATCTTTCCAAAGCCAAACCTTCTTTGATTTTCGGTGACTGGTTTGGCGTGACCAACCTTGTGAACAATTACAAAATGGTTTCCAGCACTTCGACCACCGATTATAACAATGTTTTCCTGGGCATTAAAACCCCCAAAGCTAATCCGGTCCTTTACCACAATCCGATTGCGCTCAACGGTGTCTGGTCCCGTTCTGCCCAGCGCTGGTTTGGTTTTTCTCCTCTGACCATGATTACCCAGCTATCGAAATATGTTGCGAAGATTGATATGGATCCCGCTCTCCCCTGGGAAGATGAGAGAAACGATGAAACAGGCGTTCTGACGTTTACCACAGAGCCACTCTCCAGCGATCTGGAAATTTCCGGATCTCTGAAGTTGACCTTCTGGGCGAAAACCAAATTCACCCAGCCTTTGACCCAGGCAGGCATCGATATGTTTTTAAACCAGATCAAAAGCAGGTTCAATGTGGGAACGGCTGATAATGCGGTTCTGGCGATGGCCGACAGAAAGGATGTTCAGTGGGTGATTGAAGTCAATGATGTGTTCCCCAACGGGCGTGCCAGAAACATCACTTCAGGCTGGCTCTCCGCCGCTTTCCGACCCTATAACCCGGCGAACCCCACGCAGGTTGACCCGTCATACAAGGCATTTGATCCTTTTTACAGTTTCTCTGAAAAGAATCCCAGTCCGATTGCCGAGGATCAGCTCTATCAGTATGTGGTTGAAATCTGGCCCACGACCAATGTCTTCAAGAAGGGACATCGTGTCCGGTTGAGCATTTCCGCCTCCGATTTTCCCCATCTTTTCCCGATCATGCGGCCCTCGAAAAACACGATTGTGATTGATGAAAACCATAAGGCCAAGCTGGATTTCAAGGCGGCCAGTAAAAGCGGCGAAGGAACCTTATGGAAGTGGGTTGACGGCAATGTCGGCGATTACATGCTGACTCATAAGAATTAACTCAAACGTTATCCGGCGCGGTCTTTCCCCGAGAAATCGCGCCGGATAACGCATTAAGATTTCACTGATAATCCTACAGACACACTCTTGAAACCTGCTTGAAATCCGTGATTCCTTCGAATATTTTCACGACTCCATCCATGCGCAAGGTTCTCATTCCTTCAGCGAGAGCCATATCGATGATATGGTCAACATCCGGATTTTGACGGATGGCCGTTCGAATGGTATCGGAGGCTTCAATAATTTCATGAACCGCAATACGTCCCCGATATCCTGAATTATCACACTGACTGCATCCGTGGGGTTTGTAGAGTGTCAGGTTCTCCGAATAAGACGGCAATCCATGCTTTTCCGCCCAGGCAGCATTGTAATAGGAGATGAGTTCATTGTATTCCTCCCGTTCCGGATGATAGGGGCTTTTGCACTTATCGCAGAGTCTGCGGGTCAGTCGCTGTGCAATAATGCCCAGAATGGCACCCGCAAAGTTATAAAAGGGAATACCCATGTCTATAATTCGGGTGATGGTCTCCGCCGCGCTGTTCGTATGGAGGGTACTGAAGACGAGGTGACCTGTGAGAGAGGCTTCCAGTGTGATTTTTGCCGTTTCCACATCGCGCATTTCTCCGATCATGATCACATCCGGGTCGGCTCTCATAAAAGAACGGAGCGCCTCGCTAAAAGTGAAGCCGATTTTACTGTTGACCTGAACTTGCTTGAGACCCGCTTGCCGGATTTCCACCGGGTCTTCGGCGGTCCAGATAGCGATTTCCGGTTTGTTGATATGTCCCAGCGCTGAGTGTAGCGTTGTTGTTTTTCCGGAACCGGTCGGGCCGACACACAGAACAACTCCCTGCGGCTTGCCGAGCATTCTTTTAAAGGCCTGATAATTATGTGGAGAAAGCCCAAGTTCTTGAATAGCCACCGGTTTGGATTTTGCCAAAATCCGCAAAACGATGTTTTCGTTGTTATCGACGGTTGGGGTGACTTCCACACGAAACTCAACCTTCTCATTGCGGATGCGCACCATGAATTTACCGCTCTGGGGTCTTCGATGCTCTGAGATGTCAAGATTGGATATAATCTTAATTCTTGATATAATTCCTCTTTTGCTTTTCTCCGGAATGGCGTAGGCGTTTTGGCAGATGCCGTCCACCCGGAAGCGCACCAAGAAAGGCTTTCCCGGCAGGCCCGAGTCGAAATGAATATCAGACGCTCTGCTGTTGTAAGCATCCACAAGAATTCGATTGACCAGGGCGATGACTTCCGAGTCAATGACCTGAGTGATGTCCTCTTCCTTTTCTTCTTCCTGTAAATCCGAAATATCAATGCTGAGCGACCTTTCCATCGCCTCTTTACGTTCAATGCCCGAACGGTTTAAAACCATTTCACTGTCCGGTTGTCTGAAAAGTTCGTCAATGTCTTCCGGAGCGGCCAGGTTCAAAACGGTTTCGCTCTTCATGCCGAAAAGTTTTTTCAACGCGTCCATCAGAGTCAGGTCAAAAGGATTGGACAGAATAAAAGCTCTTTCCTTTTTTTCATCCATCATGGCCACTACTCTGTTTTCTCGGGCAAAATTTGTTGGAATCACTCCCAGAAGAAGTCGTTCCGGTTCGACCTGAGAAATCAGCGGAAAGGAAAGAAATTCGGCAATCCATGCGGCCATTTGTCTTTGGGGAACTTGAATGAGTTCGCAGATCTTGTAGATATCTGCGGGCGCGGTGGCGGTCAGGCGCTCACGGATTTCCGGGGAGGGATGGATCAAATCTATTAGTGACTGCTTGAAGCGGGAGAAAATCGCGGGCGGCAGAAGTCCTTCTGTGCGAAATCCAGTTCTATCTTTGAGCTTTTGCCAGCGGATTCTTGTTTTGAGCTGTTCCCCGATTTTATTCAACAAAATGCTTTTTTTCACCGGCTTGGAAATGTAGTCTGCCGCGCCGACGGCAAACGACTTGGCCCGGTTGACCTCATCGTCCAGAGCGGTCAGAAAGATCACAGGAATATAGGAGGTTTCTGCATTGTTTTGTAGCTGGGAGCAAATTTCGTATCCGTCGCTTCCCGGCATTACGACATCCAGAAGGATCAGGTCGGGTTGCTTTTGAATGGCTTCCTCCAGTCCCAGATTGCCATCAGCCGCCAGGGTAACCGAGTAGCCGGCGTCGGTCAGTATCTTTTCTAAAAGTGTAAGGATTTCATGATCGTCGTCAATGCAGAGAATGACGATTCCCGAATCATTTTTTGCTGGCATAATGCATCTCCCTTTTGACAGGCGGCGGTTTTGAAGATATCCCTGCTTTCTCTGTCTTGTTCCTTTCTTTCAAAAAAATGGATGCTTTTTATTTCTTGCAGGATTTCTCGCCGAAAATCAAATCCTGCTTTCGAATAAAGACTTCCGTGTCGGGTGGAACGGATTGTGTCAACCAGACATTTCCTCCAATGACGGATCTTTCGCCGACGATGGTCTTTCCTCCCAGTATGGTGGCATTGGCATAGATGGTAACATCATCCTGGATGGTGGGATGACGTTTTTGACGCCGCAATCTGTTGACTTCGGAACTTGACAGAGAAATTGCTCCCAGGGTAACTCCCTGATAAATGCGTACCCGGTTGCCAATGGTGGAGGTTTCGCCGATGACCACACCAGTGCCGTGATCAATAAAAAAACTTTCGCCGATATGGGCTCCCGGATGTATGTCAATACCGGTCCTGCTGTGGGCATATTCGGTCATTATTCTTGGGATCAGGGGAACATTCAGATGATAAAGTTGATGAGCGATCCGATAGATCGTGATGGCCCGGATACCAGGATAACTGAAGATGATTTCATCATAGCTTTTGGCGGAAGGGTCGCCGTCGAGGGCGGCGCGGATGTCTCCGGCCAGCATTTCTCGCAACTGCGGCAGTTTCTGGAGAAATTCCAGGGATAAACGGTGGCCCAGCGGTTCGCAATGTACGCAGGTTGAATTCTGCCGGATGCAGTCATGCCGGATGGCCCGGATCACCTGCTCGGACAGGCTTTCATAAAGGCCGATCATCTGTTGACCGAGATAGTATTCCAGATTGATGGAATCCAACCGGGTGTGGACAAAATATCCCGGATACAGAATCAATGCCAGGCGGTGCAGGACATCGATTACCGCTTCCCGGTGCGGTATCGGCTCGGCGCTGACATGATCAAAACATCCGCCCCTGCCGCACGATTGAACAAGTTCATCAACAATCGCCGGCACTTCATCGCGGTAACTTTTCGCCGTCTTAATTTCCTTTTTACATTTATCGCCGTTCTTTGATCGCTTCATCAGATTTTAGGGTCCTTCCCACCATCCACCATCTGCCATTCACCATTCACCATTCACGATCTACTCCCCCCTCCATCCACTTCTATTCACTGTGTCTTGCAGGTTTGATTCCAGAAAGGGGACATTTCCCGCAGGCGTTCGATAATCGGCGGCATCCTTTCTATGACAAAATCGATTTCATCTTCTGTGTTGTAAATACTGAGGCTGAATCGAATGGAACCATGTGCCATGGTAAACGGCACACCCATCGCACGCAATACATGGGAGGGCTGCAAGGAGCCGGATGTGCAGGCCGATCCGGATGATGCGCAAATGCCCAGCTCGTTCATCAAAAGCAGAATCGCTTCGCCTTCCACATACTCAAAGCTGATATTCGTTGTATTCGGCAGCCGATGGTTTTTATCGCCGTTAACGCGGCATTGTGGAATTTTTTTCAAAAGCTCCTGTTCCAGTTTATCCCTCAGGCGCCGGATTTCGTTATTTTCCTTTGCCATGTTTCGTGCGGCAAGCTCACAGGCCCGGCCCAAACCGATAATGCCGGCGCTGTTTTCGGTTCCTCCCCGACGCTCTTTTTCCTGGTGACCGCCGATCAAAAAGGGTGAATATTTGGTTCCGCGCCGGACATAAAGAACGCCGATGCCTTTGGGCGCATGCAGTTTGTGTCCGGAGACAGAAAGCATGTCGATGACATTGTTTTTCATATCGATGGGAATTTTTCCCACGGCCTGAACGGCATCCGTGTGAAAAAGAACGCCTTTTTCATGCGCCATCTTTGCCGCCGCCTCGACCGGGAAAATCACTCCCGTTTCATTGTTTCCCCACATTAGGCTGACAATCGCTGTATCCGGCGTCAGACTTTTCTCCAGATTTTCCAGATCCAGAAGGCCGTTTTTATCCACAGGAAGCTCCGTGATTTTGTAGCCTTGCGTGTTTAAAGACGAGCAAAGGGCGCGAATGGCCGGATGTTCGACCCTGCTGATGATGATATGTTTCCTGTCCGGCCGGGTCAATAAAGCTGAACGAATGGCCGCGTTGTCACTTTCGGTGCCGCAGCTGGTGAAAACGATTTCGTCCGGCAGGGCGCCTAAAAAAGCAGCGATTTTTTCACGGGCTGTGCGGATACTTTGTCCGACCTGTCCGCCGAATGTGTGCATACTGGATGGATTACCGTATAATTGTGTGAAATAGGGAAGCATCGCTTCTAAAACTTCATCCGCTACTTTGGTTGTTGCATTGTTGTCCAGATAAATGGTTTTCATTTGGCTGCCTCCTCCACGGTGATTTCTGGTGAAACCAGTTCCTTCAACCGGTGCTCTACAAAATGCTTCAGGGTGATATCCGCTGCTTTGCAGGTAGCGCAGGCGCCGCGCGTCGCGACAAGAACACGGTCTCCGATAATGTCAATAATTTCAATGTCTCCGCCATCCTGTTTCAGGGAGGGTCGAATTTCCTTGTCGATGGTTTCTTCGATCATCCGGATTTTTTGCAGATTTGTAAGCCTCGGTTTCATCTCGGCTTTTGGCTCGGCTTTCACCTTTTCCAGAATTTGGAAAATCGCATCCTGACACAAACCGCACCCGCCGCCTGCCTTTGTGTAGTTGGTGACATCTTCTACGGTTGTCAGATGATTTTCGCTTATCGCCCGTTCGATCTCCTTGTCTGTTACGCCGAAACACTCGCAAATAATTTTTGCTCCCGCCTCTAATGGTTTTGCTCCCCGGTAGTTTTCTATAGCTTTTTCAAGGGCTTGCTTACCCATGACCGAACAGTGCATCTTTTCGTCCGGTAATCCTCCTAGAAACTGCGCGATGTCCTGATTGCTGACTTTCAGAGCTTCGTCAACGGTCATGCCCTTAATCATTTCCGTCAGTGCAGACGATGAGGCAATGGCGCTTGCGCAACCAAATGTTTTAAATTTCGCATCCTTGATGCGCTTATTTTCATCCAGCTTAAAGGTGAGCTTAAGAGCATCTCCGCAGGCGAGCGATCCTACTTCGGCCACTCCGTCCGGATTATCGATTTCTCCCACATTGCGAGGGTTTAGAAAATGTTCTTTCACCTTATCTGTATATTCCCACATAAGCACTCCTTCGTTCGATTTGAATGGATCTGTTTGCTTTCCTTACACTCTGCATTCATTTACTTCTATCGTAATATGCGCTAATTCATGCATATTATTCAATCGTTCTTTATATTCCTCAATGGATATATTTCTGGCCGTGACCAGAGACACGATGCAGGCATACTTATTTTGCGATACTTTCCAAATGTGTAAGTCGCATATTTTAGAATCCCCATCGGATTCGATTTCCTTTTTAATTTCATCAATGATTGGATTATCCGTTTCACGTTCCAGCAAAATACTACCGGTATCTTTCAGTAAAGACAATGACCAGTGAATGATTAAGCCTGCGCCAACCACTCCCATTAACGGGTCTAGCCAATTGATTGAAAAATACTTTGCGCCCAGTAACGCTGTAATGGCCAGGACAGACGTTAAAGCATCCGCCACAACATGCAGATATGCCGATTTCAAATTTAAATCTTCATGATGATGGAGATGTTCATCTTCTTCGTGATGACGGTTTTCATGTTCATGAGCATGACCGCCATGATTGAGGATTACGGCGCAAACAAGATTTATCGACAAACCTAAAATCGCTACAAACAATGCCTGATTGTAATAAATGGGCAGGGGATTCATCATTCGTTCAACGGAAGAATAAATCATGATTAATCCCACCAGTCCCAGCACAATGGCGCTCGTGTAAGCGCCCAGAATCTCAATTTTCCATGTTCCAAATGTAAAGGTTTCATCTTTTGCGTATTTTCTTGCCGCGATGTAGGAAATGAGGGATATTCCCAGAGCAAACGCATGGGTTCCCATGTGCCAGCCATCAGCCAGCAGAGCCATGGAATTGGAAATCCATCCAAACAATATTTCAGCAACCATTGTAATCAGGGTAATGATCACAACGATTAATGTTCGTTTTTCTATTGCTTTCTTATTGACGTTGAATATGTGCTGATGTTGCCATAATTCGATTTGTTCGTTATGCATTTAATTTTCCTTGATGATCGTTCTTTCCATCCCGATCTTCCAATGACGTTCCTGCATTTTAGCGAATAAGCAAAAATATACAAGGTGTTTACTTGTCTGAAACAGGAACTCCAAAACTCGTGAATCTGATTTTAAAACCATGCCTGTCAGCCAATGCTTTGATCCTGGCCACTTTATGCAAATCCGGTTGAAAACCGATCGAGAAATCTTCCTGTGTCTGGCCCTCAAACGCGAGGATCATGGTTTCGGCCATGCAGGCGTATATAAATCCTTTCCGGATCGGTAACTTTAACCCGATAGTCGCTGCCGGAGGGGGTTCGATCACCGCTCCATCGATCAAAAGAATGTCTTTGCGTTTTTGGCAGATTTCATAGGGGATGTTGCGTGGTGAAGGTATATCGCAAATGATAGCACCCTTTTTGAGATTACCGGCCGTAACCGCGGAAGGAACTTCAATGGCGGAAGTCGTAAAGATGATCACATCGGCTTCCCGGATACCCGTTTCCAGGGACATTTCCTTGACAATAATATGAGTTTTTGATTTCTGATGAATAAGAAATTCTTCCTGGTCTTTCAGCCTGCTGCTATTCTTTGCGAAGAGAATAATTGTATCCGCCTTGTTGAGAAATCCCAGAGCCAAATTTTGACCGATGGCGTTTGTCGCTCCCACAATCGCCACTTTTGCTTTGGCAATGTCAACTTTACGTAAACAGACTGCCTGCTCCACCGTTTCCAGAATGGCGGCTGAGGCTAGACTTGCGCCGGTTGTGATGGCAACAGGCGTTTTGTCGGCGGTTATCTGAGCGCCTCTGCCGGCAATGCCCATCAAAGCCCCAAGCCCGATAACCTGAGCGCCTGTTTGCTCTCCCAGTTTCACCGCTTTCCATATTTTATGCAAAGCTATTTCTTCCCTCATCGCCAGGATTTGCCGGGAAAGCAATGGACAGACAATAAAGTATCCATCGATTTGTGCGCCCTGAGCGGAGCGCAGGTTCTTTGCATAATGAATTTTTAGCGGCGGCAGCATCCGCAGAATGATTTTGAGCAGGACGGGGGGCGCTAGCCTGGACAGGCCGCAATAGTCATGAATATTCCGTATGTCGAAAGGATTCAAAATAAACGCAAACCTATTCATGCAACATGGCTCCAGGCGGATTGACGATCGATGTGTCTTTGCATGGTCCGGTCCTCACTTTACGGTATCCTCTGCATTCTTATTCTATTACTTCCGTTATCTGTTTTGCCGTGATAATTTCGATCGAGGCTCCGACTTTTATTTGGCCGCCGGACAATACTTTCGCGAAAATCCCTTCCCGGGGCATGACGCAGTCTCCGACCGTATAAAAGATATTGCACCGGTTATGGCAGACCTTGCCGATCTGGGAGACCTCCAGCAGAACTTTATCGCCGACTTTCAGTCTGGTGCCGATGGGAAGCAGCGGAAGATCAATGCCTTCTGTTGTGAGATTTTCCGCGAAATCTCCATATTTTACGTCCAATCCCTTCGCCCGGATCTTGTCAATGCTTTCCCTCGCCAGAAGGCTCACCTGCCGGATGCCCGGCTCTGCATGGGCATCGTTTTCCAGACCAAGATTTTCTAAAAAGAGACCGCAATCAATGTTATTCTTTTTCTCACCTTTTTTTTGCGAAATATTGACGGCCAGAATCTTACCGCACGTTTTCTTCATAGGCATCATTCCTCTTTGAACAATAGATTCTTGAAACTCAGACTTCCTAAATCAAACGATCTTCACCGGAATAGACGTATCCGGAATGACTGCGCACGTAACCCAGAAGCGTTACGTTGTATTCCCTGGCCAGACTGACCGCCGCGGCTGTCGGCGTAGATCTGGAAACGAGCGCCGGCGCGCCCATCCGGATGACTTTCGTGATGATTTCCGAAGAGACCCTGCCGCTGACAAACAGGATTCCCCTCTCTACCAGATTCATTTTTCTGTTTTTCAGGAGGACGCCCGCTATTTTGTCGAAGCAGTTGTGCCTTCCGATGTCTTCGTTGAAGACGGAAAAATCAGGATGCCTGAAAAGCACGCTGTGAACCCCTCCCACGGTCTTGTATATGTCTGATTGACGCTCGAATTCTTGCATGTCGCTCAGGATGGTGAAAATTGAAAATTTATTCCGCCCGTCAACCGGCATGAATTTATCATGCTTCAGCGGATTGATATAAGTAAAACACTTGCCGCAGCCGGATGTTACGCTCCGCAGGCTCTCGCATTTCTCGACGGATCGTCCGGTTGCAAGATCAATCATGACAGCAAAGAGGCGCTCGTTATAGGAAATGGAAGCAATATCGTCGATGGTATCGATGACCCCTTCGCTGTAGAGAAAGCCAAGAGCTAATTCTTCAGTCAGTTGATTGAGGCAAAGAAGCGATGCGTATTCCGTGCCGTTGATGTATATTTTTAAGGATATTTCACCGATAACCGGTTTTTCAACCTCGCAGAAAGTGATTTTCTGATTGTTGCACCGGATTTCCTGAACCAGCAAAGAGTTGTATAAGGTCTCATCCATTTCTTTCAGCCCTGCATAATCGGTCATATTTTGCCGCAACCGTCATTCGTTAATACGAAAACGGCATTCAAAGCCAGCAGATTCGGCCAGAAGCGAATCTTTTCTTTTTCCCCCAGATAATGGGCCTCCACAATCCGGATATTTTTCCCCTCGCAAAAACCCTTGAAATCCGTGATGCTCAGGAATCGCACGTTGGGTGTGTCAAACCAGCAATAGGGCAGAGATCCGGTAATGGGCGCCTTTCCCTGAAAAAACAGCATGAGCCGCGACCTGATAAAGGCGAAGTTGGGAAAGCCGACGATGACCTTCCGGCCGATCCGCAGCGCCTCGTGGATAACGTCATCCACTTTTTTCACCTGCTGCATGCTCTGGTTCAGAATGACGTAGTCGAAGGAGTGATCCGGAAATTCCCTCAGACTGTTTTCAATGTCGTCGTGATAAACGCTCAAGCCTTTTTTGACGCATTCCCGGATAGCTTTTTCATCCAGCTCAATGCCCTGGGCCCGGACATGCTTGTCGCGGACCAGCGGATATAAAAGCTCGCCCTCACCGCAGCCCAGGTCCAGAACGCGCGAGCCGTTTTCCACGATGGAATAAATAATCCTGTGATCCAGAGTGGTTTCTTCAGTTTCCATGATGGTCTGCCACCAGGTATCCGTTGAAAGTCTTGTCCAGAAAATGTTTGATCAGGGTGGTCTGCTCTTCCACCTCAATCAGAAAAGCGTCATGGCCGTAAGTGGAAGTCAATTCACAGTAAGTGGCGTCCACATGCCGCCTCTTCAGGGCGCGGACGATTTCCTGCGACTGGTAGGGGGGATAAAGCCAGTCCGTCTTAAACGAGATGATCAGAAACCGCGTATCAACGTCTCTTCCGGGCGGGAGAAGCTTTCCTCCCGATAGATCAAGGTAATCCATGGCTTTGGTAATATAGAGATAGGAGTTAGCGTCAAAGCGCTTGACAAAATTGGCGCCGCGATAGCGCAGATATCCCTCCACTTCAAAATCCGCGTCCAGTCCGAAGCTGAAGGAATCATTCTTCAGTCGCCGGGAAAACTTCTCCTCCATGGACTGGTCGCTCATGAAGGTGATATGTCCGATCATGCGGGCGACGGAAAGACCTTTTTCTGGCTGTCCGTGTTCATAATAATTACCCTCGCGCCAGGCCGGGTCCGCCATGATGGATTGCCGGATCACTTCATTGAAGGCAATCTGCTGCGGCGAATGCTTGAGAGCCGTGGCAATGGGAATGGCGGATTTCACCCGCTCCGGATACGAAGACACCCACTGCAGGACTTGCATCCCGCCCATGGAGCCGCCCGCCACGCACAGTAATCTGTCAATGCCCAGATGGTCAATCAGATGCCGCTGCGCATGAACCATGTCGGCCACGGTAATAAACGGAAAGGTCAGCGCATAGGGCTTGCCCGTTTCCGGATTGATTGATGAAGGTCCCGTTGAGCCTTTGCAGCCGCCAATGACATTGGAGCAGATGATAAAGTACCGGTTGGTATCGAAGGCCTTTCCCGGCCCGATCAGATCATCCCACCAGCCTTGATCATCTAGCCCTTTGTGGACTCCCGCCGCGTGCGCGTCGCCGGAAAGAGCATGCAGAATAAGAATCGCATTGGATTTGTCCCCGTTCAAGGCGCCATAGGTTTCATAGGCAAGCGTGATGGAGCCCAGCGCATCCCCGTTTTCAAATTGAAATTTGTTGCCGGGTCCGGCAAAAGTATAATGCTTCGTTTCCACGACGCCGACGGAGCTATGATCAATTTTTTCTTGTTTCAATATTTTCATATGAATAATTGATTATTTCTGAAACAGCCAGGTCGAAAGGTACCGTTCACCGCTGTCCGGCAGCAGGACGACGATTCTTTTCCCTTCGGCATCCTTTCGCTTTGCCACTTCCAGGGCAGCCCAGAGTGCGGCGCCGCTGGATATTCCGACCAGGATTCCTTCTTCCTTCGCCAGTCTCCTGGCCGTTTCTCCCGCGTTTTCGTGGGTAACTGTGGTGATTTCGTCAATAATATCCATATCTAACACATCCGGCCGAAAGCCTGCGCCAATTCCCTGAATTTTATGCGGGCCTGGCTTGCCGCCGGATAGAACCGGGGAATCTGCAGGTTCGACAGCAATAATCCTGACGGAAGGCCTTCGCTTCTTGAGGATTTCACCCGTGCCGGTAATCGTGCCGCCGGTGCCGACGCCGGCAATAAAATAATCCAATATGCCGTCCGTATCCCGCCAGATTTCCTCCGCCGTCGTCCGGCGGTGGATTTCGGGATTGGCGGGATTTCTAAACTGCTGAGGCATGAAACTGTCCGGATGCTGTGCCGCCAGCTCTTCCGCCTTTTCAATTGCGCCTTTCATCCCTTTAACGCCATCCGTCAGTACCAGTTCGGCCCCCAGAATGCTCAAGAGCTGCCGCCGCTCCAGGCTCATCGTATCCGGCATCGTCAAGATGAGTCGGTAGCCTTTGGCCGCGCAGACAAAGGCCAGGGCAATGCCGGTGTTCCCGCTGGTCGGCTCGATGATAACGGAGTCTTTTTTCAAAATCCCTGATTGCTGTGCCGCCTCAATCATGGCGACGCCGATTCTGTCCTTCACGCTGGACAGAGGATTGAAGGATTCAATTTTCAAAACAATTTCTGCCTTTGTGTCGGCTGCCATTCTGTTGAGACGGACAAGCGGCGTGTCGCCGACGGTTTTTGTAATATCCTCAAATATTTTAGCCATAAGATATTCCTCCTGTTTATACTCGGCCCAAAGCCTGCTCGATGTCCGCGATAATGTCGTCAATGTGCTCAATGCCAATGGACAGGCGGATGAAATCCGGCGTCACGCCCGTGGCCAGTTGCTCTTCAGCGGACAACTGAGAGTGCGTGGTGGATGCCGGATGAATCGCAAGGCTCTTGGCGTCGCCGATATTGGCCAGGTGGGAAATCAACTGAAGCGAGTTGATAAATTTCTTTCCCGACTCCAGACCGCCTTTCACGCCGAATCCGACAATCGCCCCTGCGCCTTTCGGCAGATATTGATCAGCCCGGGCGCGCTCGGGGCTGGATGGAAGCCCCGGATAGCTGACCCAGGCCACTTTGGGATGCTTTTCCAGGCAGCCGGCTACCGCGAGCGCGTTTTCGCAATGCCGGATCATTCTCAGATGCAGCGTTTCCAGTCCCTGCAGAAGCAAAAACGCGTTGAAGGGTGAAAGAGCCGGCCCCAGATCGCGAAGCAGCGTCACCCGCGCTTTGAGAATATAAGCGATATTTCCGACAGGTTTCAGGGCTTCCACAAAATTCAATCCGTGATAGCTGGGGTCTGGATCGGCAATCAGCGGATAGCGGCCGCTGGTCCAGTTGAATTTTCCGGAATCCACGATGAGCCCGCCGAGGGACGTTCCATGACCGCCGATAAACTTTGTTGCGGAATAGACGATGATATCAGCGCCGAAAGCAAACGGTCTGAGAATGTAGGGCGAAACTGTGTTATCGAGAACAAAAGCGATGCCATGCCTGTGAGCAATTGTGGCAATGGCTTCCAGATCTGCCACATCCAGTTTGGGGTTGCCGATGGCCTCCGCGTAAATAGCCTTTGTTTTCGGGGTGATCGCTGCTTCCAGCGCCGCAAGGTCGTTGGATTTAACAAAGTTCACTTTTATGCCCAGACGGGGAAACGTATAATGGAACAAGGTGTAGGTTCCGCCGTAGAGATTGTCCGCCGAGATAATCTCGTCTCCCGCTTGGGCGATGTTCAAGAGTGCCAGCGTAATGGCCGACTGGCCGCTGGCCACGGCAAGCGCCCCGGCGCCGCCTTCCAGAAGGGCGATTCTTTTTTCCAGCACATCTGTCGTCGGATTCATCAGGCGTGTATAGATGTTGCCAAATTCGG
>ENA-UPTA01002257-UPTA01002257.1-activated-sludge-metagenome-genome-assembly--contig:-NODE-2257-length-20090-cov-5.527527_pt1 | contig 20090 bp, 18 predicted proteins | sample MGYA00238184_ERZ773361 | MGnify/ENA primary metagenome ERZ773361 (study PRJEB29100, sample SAMN05720205) | activated sludge metagenome | isolation source: anaerobic digester from wastewater...
AATCTGGCTGGACAAATATTTCAAGGAACATGAGAGACTATGTCGGTCAAACCGTTACAGTCTCTTTCGAGGTATGGCGTAGAGACGACGACCGACGTTCCTGGGCAATCATTGATAATGTCAGCCTGACTTATGTACCCATTGCCCCGCCGACAGTCAGCACGCTAGAGCCTGAAGACATTCATACTGGCAGCGTGACTATGGTAGGAGATTTAATCGACAATGGCCAGGATGAGGCAACCCAGGTTTGGTTTGTCTGGGACGAAAAACCTGGCCAGGACTGGCAAGATTATGCTCATCGCACCGGATCCCTGACTCGTCAGACCGCAGGCGAGTTTGTTATCTCCATTGGCAATTTGCTTTCAGATACTACTTATTACTTCCGTGCGGTAGCTCAAAACAACGCCGGATTAAGCTTTGGAGAAGAAAAAACCTTTACAACTCTTTACGCTACAGCTGGAGGCTGGCGCCTGCCTGATTATCACGTCGATGTCGAAAATCGCTGGTCATATGAAAAGCAAGCCTATGATTGGGACACCGCTACGCGTGCCAGAAATGATGGTTACACCACTCAAACCGACTGGCGGGGTTACTTAGAATTCCATCTTAACGAGCCGCTTCGGTGCGACAAAATAAGAATTAGTGGTACCGGGGAAGGATCGGGGTCGGGCGACATTATCTCTGAAATTTATATTCGTTATTCCGGCGAAAAAACGTGGCGGCTGGTTTTTCAAGGCATTTTACCCGAAAACCACCGTTTTATTGAAGTTGGTTTTTCAAGCGGTTTAGTCGAGTCGGCTCGCGTGAGGCGTAAACATCCTTTCAACCCCGGTGGCGGAGCTTGGGTGAGCACGATCGGAGAATTCCATTTCTACGAGGTTCCAGACGAGCCCATTACCGAGGCGACGGTCCACACTCTCGAAGCCGTCAAAATAGAGAGAAACTCAGCTATTCTCAAGGGCCGGATTAGCGACGATGGGGGTGAATTGGCAGAAACACGATTCAAATACTGGACCGAAGATAACCCCGATCAAATTTATTACACGGAATGGGATCAGGGCTTAAGCGGAGAAACCAATGGCTGGGCCACGGGCGAGGTTTTTGGACGCATGGTCACTGGTCTCGAAGAGGGGAAAAGCTACGGATTCAAGGCACAGGCTCGCAACAGCGTTTCTTCTGTTCCCGCTGAAGGAGATAGTAAAATCTTCACGACTGGACCCGCTCAAGTGGGCTGGGTTTCGCCCACTGATTCTGGGGGCACTTGGGGAGGATACGAGCATTACGGATACGATGATATTGTAGGCACCTATACTTCGATTAACCGTGGAGGGTTGGGTTCAAGTCTTTGGAGCCCTTGGTTAGAATTTTATCGCCCCGGCATATTCTCTGATCGAATTAGATTTCGTCTTCCTGAGGCTCGCTCAGGCGATACAAACATAATTCAGAGCATCCAAATCATGATTATCATTGATGGCCGATATCAAGAAGTTTACAACAGTAAGGATTTCCCGACCGGCGAGTGGATCGAGGTAGATATTTCTTCGCTCAGCTTTGATAACCGAGGAAATCCTTTAGTGGTTGAGGGGGCCAGCGTTAGAATGCAAATGACGGGCAATCATTACTTTCCTTTTGAATTTGATGAATTAGAATTTTGGAAATTACCCGAGTCGCCCGAGGTAATTACCGGATCGGCCCGAGCTTCTCTAGAAGAAAATGAGCTTAAAGTAGAAGTTTCTGGCGAATTAACTTATTTCGGAGGCGTTGAGCAGGCTGAGGCCTGGTTTGAATGGCGAAAAGACAACGAAAAGTATCAAGATCGGAATAGGACTGATCCCGTTATCCTGACAAGCCCTGGTGCTTTCTGGGCTGAAATCGGTCATCGCCTTGATCGAGGCTCGAGCTATTATTTTAGAGCCGCGGCTCGAAATGAATTTACCACTGCTTATGGATCGGAAGAAAGATTCTTAACCGAAGGTTGTCGGCCGAACCAAGAAACAGAGTGTGTGGCTTATGAAGAAGGCAGTTATGTCTGCAGTTACACTGTTGAATGCCGCGACGACGGGCTTTGGGCTCGTTGCGACTCAGGCAACTGTGCGATTGATGACCATTGTCACTGCACTGATTATTTGGATCCGAAACCGGGCTATGAAATTATTGGCTCATCTTTTTGTGGAGAAAACTGTCTTTGCGATTACAGCCAATGCCAATATAGTGGCGCCCAGCCTTCGGCTATTAATCTAGAAGTGACCGAGCCAGATTATTGTTACTGGGATCCTTACGCCATCTTTTCTTGGGAATTTATTGGACCAGCCGGCTCTTCCCAAACAGCTTATCGTCTTCAGGTTAGTCAAAACGCTAACTTTGCTAATTTCGTCGTTGATTCTGGCGTTATTAGCAGTGGTTCTCATGCTTATGCCATCGAAGAAAATATATTAGATTACAATCAAAATTATTATTGGCGGTTAATGGTTTGGGACGCGGCAGAAACTTCTTCGTCTTGGATTTCCGGGCCCTCCTTCGGGACGCCCCGGCATCGTTATCCGCGCATTGATTTCACCTGGCAGCAGGTTGACGCTGAGTCCAGCCAAGTTATTCAATTTAAAGATCAATCAACGGTCTTTGATTCAGCAGTGGCTGATTGGTCCTGGGAATTTGAAGACGGTAGTCCCAGCTCGGTTACCGGCCAGTCTGATCCTATCGTTACTTTTGCTGACATCGGCAGCAAGAATGTTGTTTTAGCTGTTACTGATTCCAGCGGTTATGCTTGTCAGGGCTCTGATACCGTTGAGGTGGTGGCGCAAACTATTCCAGGATACAAAGAAGTGCCGCCCGTCGAATAGATTATTTTCTCAATCCCTTTTGCCGATGGGGATCTGTTTTGAAAAGATAAAAAACTCAAGCTTGAAAATGCTTACTACTGGTGTTGTGTTTTTGGACAAGTCCAGAAATATCTTATCGCTCGGAATTAATATTTGACAGAATAAAACTATAGCCTATATTAATCAAAAAGAGCTATTAATAAGTTTTTACTATGTCCACTAATCAAAAATTCATCCTGCTAACCGTTTGCTTTGTTTTAGCGTTAATTGTTTTAACGGTTACTTGCTGTCTCGGCCGGGAGGCTGAAGTTTGCTCCGAGCCACCGATCATCACAGAAGGCCTAGAGCCAGAACAGATACCGGCTCAAGGTTTAATGATCTTAATTGAATATCGAGACACGGTTGGCTTAGTCAATTTTGTCAATGAAATGCAGCAGCGAGGCGTTACCGGGTTATTGCACCTGGATCCAGACTTTGTAGTAGAACATTGCGACACTGTTAAGCGAATTTTAGATTACGGTCTTGAGGTGATGGCTTCAGTGCCGGGTGAACCTCTCTGGGGCCAGCCCTATGAAGTGCAAAAAGCAGCCATTCAGGCCGCCCGAGATCAGATTGAAGCCTGCACCGGCCAGCCGGTACGGATTATTTCATCGCGTTACATGGCTTCAGATATTAATACTTTAAAGGCCGCCGAAGAGCTCGGCATTCCCTATATCACGGCGCGCGGCACAACTGACACGAAAGCAACGGTCTATGCGATTGAAGGTCATCAAACCAAGATCCTCTCGGTCTCCAATATCCCTCAGGTTGAATTTAAGTATGGATCGTTATGTGATTATTCTTATTATGAGCGATCCGGGCAACCTGAAGACATGATGGCTGAGCTGAAGCGGGCCCTGGAACCGTTAACTGAAAAAGAGAAAGCGCGCTATGGTTCGTACCATCGGGTCGATCCCGTCAGCCACACTAACATCGGGGGCTACTTGAAACCCTGGATGGATATGTGGATCGAATTTTGGGACACCACCCAGGATCAAATAGTCTGGGTCGGATTAGATGATTTTATGGCTGATGCCGACTGGTTGCTGCCAGATTGGCAGTTGCCCATTAATCTGAACGCTCCTTATACTCCCGATAAGATTAGACCCCTGATCCCTTATGAGGACGTAGAGAAAGTTGACAATCCTTGTCGAGTTGAAGACTTGGGCGGTCGTCTCAACCAGGCAAGCGAAGCCACGGATGATAGCCTGCCTGAGAGCAGTGATCGTATTAGGGTGTTTCACAATGGTCAGGGGGAGATGTGCCTGGAAGCCTTGGATTTCTTTACAGAAATTAATTATCCGATTGAAGAGTTTCTGGAGACTGAACCGGGATTTTATCAGGAGCTCAATCGTCAAATGGCGACCTTCGATGCCAGCGAGGGGGTCTCTGAAGACTTTGGCTATTATCCTATTATTTTTATCAAGAATCGGGCCTTCTCTGGCTTTAACGACGCGATCAGGAATGACATTTTGGAAGTCATAGAATAAATTATTAGAGCTTTAACACAAAAATCCCGTCAGGAACGGGATTTTTATTTTAGTCTTTGTCTTGGCCAATGGTTCGCCAGTGGTAGAGATAAAGCGGCAAGCCAACAATAATCATGGCTAAGGCGTTGGCAGCTGACCGTTGGCGTTGAGCGGTTCGCTCCTGTTCTCGATAAGCTTGATAACTGATTTGCTCTTGCTCGGTTGGACCAGCCTCAGTCTCGGTTTCAGCCAGTTCTAAAGGTTGAGTGGGTAGCGGATAAACGATAACTTGATCGGCCTGTTTAAAGACAAAGGTTTTTAAGCTTAGGTTAACCAAGCTGACGCAGCCAACCACGATCAGCATTAGGCCCACGAGCGAAGCCAGATAAAGATAAGCAGTCCGGATCATTTTTCGGGAGTAGTTTATTTCCATATTAATTGTTGTTGGTCGAGGCAGTCTACTCTGTTTTAATATTGTTGTCAATTATCAGGGTTTCTTCTTCTGGGGCAGGATGTAATCGCTCGGCAATAAAAACGAAGATACTGGTATAGAGAATACTAAATAAAATAACGGGATAGCTGAGGTCTTGCATGATTTGGTTGTTTAAAACAGCTAAAATGGCAATCCCGGCTACTCCCTTAGGAATAATGCCGCGGATGAGCACCAAATCTCGACCGGAGACAGAGGCGCCAAGCACTAATTCAATAATAACTACTCTGACTAAGAACAAAATAGCCATGACGACGGCTCCCCAAATGATAAATGACCATTGCTCAATGTTCATAGACAGTCCGATGTAGACAAATAAGAAGGTTTTTAGCAGAAAGGCGGCCGCGGCAAAAAACTGGCGCTCGGTTTCGGTAAAAGAGAAACCATGAATCTCTCCCGGTAAAGCTGAAACTCGACCGTGTAAACGCTCTAAGTTGCCTAGCGCCACGGCAAACATAAAAACGGCAAAAAGTCCGTTGCCGGCAAAGAATTCAGCCAGGCCGAAAACTAATAACAGAAAAGCCGGGGTCATGAAGATGTGGTGTTCAGTTTCTCTGAGCCGGCCAATTATTTGAGCCCAAATATAAGCCGCCACCAGGCCGATGATTAAGGAAATCAGGAGATTAAAAACAAACTCCAGCCCGGCCTGGCTTAAAGCGTCTATTGAAGTCACTCCAATTAACCCAAAGACCAAGATCACGGCCAATACATCACTGAGGTTAGATTCTAGGCTGAGAGCTAATCTCGCTTCTGATTTGAGCTTTAAGTTTTTAGTTAAGGGAAGAATGACGGCCGCCGAAGTGCCACCTAGGATAAGACCAACCAATATTCCGGTTGACCAAGGCACTTCAAAAATGGCCCGGGCTAAGGGAGCAACGATCAGGACCGTGCTCCCGAAGGTGGCCAGGGCCAGGATCAGGGATTTGTGAAAGGTGCGCCCTAATTGACGAAAGTTAATCTCAAGACCGCCCTCAAAGAGAATCAAAAGCAGGGCCAGGGTGGCGAAAACTGGTCCCAGCTGGCCAAAAAAAGACAAATCGACCAGTCCGGTGATTGGCCCTAGCCAGAGACCGATTAAAAACAGAGGCAGGACATCGGGAATCTTAGTCTTTTTAAAGACAAAAGAAAGAAAGTATCCTAAAAAAGCAATACTGCCAATAAAAACAATGACTAGCGTTAGGTCAATATCCATGGTATAAATAAAGTTATTATATCACAAACATTATTCAGATATGAAAATTTGACCGCGAACTCTTTTTTTGATTAACTGTTGATAGCCAGATTAGTGAATCAATTAAATTCTAAAATTAAACACGATCCATATGGAGACTAAAAATATCATTATCGCCTTAATCGTAGTTATTGTGATTGGCGGCGGCGTCTGGTGGGCTTTGAGGCCGGCCCCGGAGGTTTCTCCGTCCAATGGTGAAGCCGAACCGCCCAAAGTGGAGGAGACAGAGCCAGAAAGCACAGAAACGGAAAATGAATTGGCTGAGGTTTTGTCTCGAGTTGATGAAATCGGCTCTTTAAAATATGAAATTTTCAGCTTGACGCCGGAGGGAGAGTTTTCGGCCCAATTCTGGCAGAAAAACAATCAAACCCGCATGGAGACTACAGCTGAGGGGCAGATAGTGATAATGCTGGCTAACTTTGACGACGAAACGGCCTATCTTTATTTACCCGATCAAAATATAGCCACCCGGGTTGACCTGGCTCAAGCCCCTGAAATAGTTGAAGGGGCGCTGAAACAACAAGCAACTTACTTAATGGGTTATGATCCAGTGATAGTTGGGCGTGAAACAATCGATGGCCGGGAGTGCTTGGTTATTGAATATGCTGCTTTTGGCGAAGCAACTACTATGTGGATCTGGGAGGAGCATGGACTGCCGATTAGAACGATCACCGAAACCGAGTATGGGCTCATTGAGTCAACGGCGAGCAACATTGAGTTTCTGGAGATTGCCGATGATATGTTTGAACTGCCCGCTGAGGTGGAGATTATCGAAACGCCAAGTTTTTAAGGCAATTCAATACGCCCTCTTAAATAATGAGAGGGCGTTTTGTTTTTAAGACTAATTGACGTCTGACTTTTTTTAAACTAAGATAACGATAGATTAAATTTTGATGAAATGAATAAAAAGAATATCATTATTATCGTTATAGCAATAATAGCTATTGGGGGAGGCGTCTGGTTGGCTTCAAGCTTGGTGACTGAAACGCCCCAGCCGAATGGAGATCAAGCTGAGCCCTCGGCCGAGCCCGCTTCTATCGATCCTGAAATTATTAACGTCTTAGAGAGGGCTCAAGATATTAGCTCGCTTCAATATGATATCATTGTGACTGCTCCCGAGGGGAGCTTCACCGGACAGGTCTGGTATCAGGACAATCAATTTAAGATGACGATGCTATTTGATAACCAGGAAATGGTCGTATTTAGTGATTTAGATCAGGAATTAGCCTATCTTTACGATCCGAGTCAAAACAAAATAATAGAGGAAAAACGCACAGTTGTGTCCGATCTAATGGCGGAATTTCAATTACGGGAGCTGGCCGCAAAAATATTAGACTACCGTCCGATTCTTGTGGGCCGAGAAGTTATTGAAGGTGATAATTATCTAGTGATCGATTATTTTCAGTATCCAGAAGGAACTCGGGCCTGGGTCTTAGCAGAGCGAGGTCTGCCGGTAAGAATGGTGACCCAGATCCAGGACGATATCATTGAAGTCCGGGCTGAAAACATTGAATTTGACATTGATATCGCTGATGATATATCTGAATTGCCGGAAGATGCCGAGATAGATTACCTGTCGGATCTCTAAAGGTCGCATGTATCATCGATGTTCGTTGATATATAATTAATAATTTATTAAAATATGTTTTCAATTGATCAATTTTTAGCTGAAAATCTCGTCTGGGTAATAGTTTTATCGGTCTGGACAATAATCTGGATGGGCTGGGCGCTCTGGAAGGCAGCCCGGCAAAACGACAAGCTCTGGTTTGTTGTTTTACTAGTGGTTAACACCCTGGGCCTGCTGGAAATACTCTATATCTTCTTCTTTAGTAAAAGAGAAAAGCCGATCGCTGGCCGAGATCAAAAGACACTCGAGTCTAAACCGGAATAGTTAAAGAAGCGCCTTGAGCGCTTTTTTAATTCAGAATTTATTTTTACCTTGATGGCCACCGGTGATGGTGTCCGACGTGCAGTCTTTTTTGTTGCGGTTGGAATACGGCCATTAATTGAGGCCTTTTAATTCCAGAATCAATCTTAAGAGGACATTGATTTTTAATTGATTTACTACTACAATGAGCTGACAGAGGCCGCTTTAGTGGCCAAGGTCGGCGTTGTTGTTTATATAAAAAATATTATGAGGGTAAATTTTGTCAGTTTAAAAAACAAAATTCATGACAGAGAGTTTTTGTCTTCCGCGGTGCTAGTTTTTCTATTGATTGTTTTAACGGTCATGGGAGTGTCGCTCTTGAGGGACTATGATTTAGAGGGTTTAGTCGCGACGATTTCGCCTCAGGCTGAAGACACCAGGCCGAGGGCTTTTATTGGCTCAATTCCGGAAGAAGAAGCTGAGGAGAGTGAAGACGATGTTTGGATCGACAACGATCAGGTTGTTTCACAGTCGGCGACTCAAGATAGCTATCGGGAAGTGGCGGCTCTGGGCGAAGGCTTAACTCATCTGGCCCGGCGGGCGTTAACAGCCTATTTAGTCGACCAGAAAGACGAGCTTTCGGCTGAGCAGAAAATTTATGCTGAGGACTACATTCAGTTAAGAATTCCAATCGGCGGTAATCGCTGGCTGGAAGTCGGTCAAGAGATTGAGATATCTAAGGATTTAATCGAAGAAGCAGTTGAGCAGGCCAACCAGCTGACGGAGGCTCAGCTTCAGAACCTTCAACAGTACGCTATTCTGGTCTTTTAGTGGCTTTAATCAGATTATTTAAATTTGCGGGGTTTTTGTTGGATTAATTATTCGGACATAATCGGACATGTCCGTAATATGAACAATGTCCGAAAATAATACCATATTTTTATAATTGGCATAAAGAATAGCCGAACCAAATCAATGGCTTGTTGTGATGGCAACGCTAGCGTTCGGTTATAATTATCTGGGCAGTAGCGAACGGTAGAATAATAGCGCTTGAGCTCTTGACTTTTAAAACCTATCTATCATACTGTCCAAGTAGCTTCGTTTTCTTTTTAGAAAGTAGAAGGAATGCGCACAGTTAATTCTACGGCAGATTAAGAAGCGGGGTAACGTAAATTCTATTAGTTATTTTCTTATGTCTAAAAAGCTTTTTGTTGGAAGCCTTGACTGGAACACCACCGAGGACGAGCTTAAATCGCTCTTCGCCGGTATCGGAGAAGTGGAGGAAGCGGTTATTATTACCGACCACGCCGGACGTTCCAAGGGCTTCGGATTTGTGACCTATAAAGACGACGCTGATGCCGAAAAGGCAATGGCTGAACTCGATGGTCACCAATTAGGCGGCCGGACCATCGCAGTCAGCGAGGCTCGCCCGCTTAAACCCCGTAACGAACGCCGTTACTAAAGATCTAAAAAAAGAACGGAAGGTGTGCAATTCCGTTCTTTTTGTTTTAAGACTTTATTTAGAAAAAGGACCCTGCACGCGCAGAGTCCTCCTGGAGGTAACTGAGAAAGGGTGATTTCAAAAGAGATCATATGAGCTTTAAAGAAAGCGTCACGGAACTTTTTGAGATTACAACATCTCTCAGAACCATTTATATTCTATTAAATCTAACGAACAATGTCAAGACTGATAAGCTGCTTCTGGTTGGCTCAAGACTTGAGCCGTGTTATACTGTGCCATAATTATTAATAATCAAAAGATATGAAAAAGGTATTTTTTTCTATTTTAACCTTAATAACAATATTTGGTTTTAGCTTAACGGCTTCAACTCGTCTGATTGTTGAGGCAGATGATATTCCTTTAGAAGTGATTGCTCCGGAGAACGTTGATCTTGACCCGACCATACCGGAACTAGATCAGCCGGCACCACCCGCTGATGATGCCTATGTTGATTCCTCAGCCGAAACGGATACCCGGAACATCGACCTGGCGGTGGCATCAGAATCGCTAGAGGATTTTGTGGCCATGGTTCTTATGATTTTAATCTTGGCTGTTCCGCCTTTATATGTCTATACCTCTGTAGTTTATATGCAGCTGGCTAAGAAGATGGGTGTGGCCCACGCCTGGCTGGCCTGGGTTCCGATTGCTAATTTATACTTAATCAGCAAGATGGCTGGAATGCATTGGTGGCCGATGTTACTGATCTTTTTAGGTATTATTCCCTTCGCTGGGGCCTTAGCCTTAATTACATTGGCGGTCTATTTGTTTTTCTGGCATTGCCACATCTTCGAACGAGTCAATCGTCCGACTTGGTGGGCTTTAACTTCAATTATGCCCGGAATAGGCATGATTGTTTTCTTGGTGTTGTTGGGCTTGGCCGCTTGGCCAAACCTATCTGGCGAAATATCCTCTAAGCCTCGATAAGGTTTGTTATTCTATTTTAAAGGGTCAGATTTCGACGGAACTTTACTGGCCCTGACCGGCGTTGAGCCAACAGACTAAGAGACGATGATGCTCCCGGATTCGGTGCTCATGATCGAGTTTTTTCCGAGAGAAGATATGAGCTTGGAAGAATTTAAAGATTCTTGAAAGCAGGACATTAGCGCAGAAAACAAGGAGAACGTTCAAATTAACCAGGAGGCTGAATTGATCAATATCAATTATCCAGCCAGGTATCTTGAGTTTGTGGCTCAGCTCGAAGACCGGGAGGTCATGCGGGCGATGGCTTTAATTGAAGCGGGCGATAATTTTTGGAGTATTTTTATGGATTTGTCTCCAGCTGAATGGTCGGCCCGGCAGGCTGTTTTTCAACAGGTTGCTGAAAGCTTTGAATTAAAATAAATTATTGACACCAGCCAGGTCTTTAAAGCCTGGCTTTTTATTGACATAATTAATAGTTGTGTTATAAATAGATAGTTAGCTCTCTATAAGGAGGTGTAGAGGTGATTACTATTGAAGAGGCTGACCTGAAAGCATTGCAGATGAAAAACTTCAAAAGGAATTTAGGGTTAAGCCTGGAGCAATTAGTTTTAAAGGAGCCAATCCTTAGTCTACAATTCTTTTTTCGGTCAACGGCTTCGGAACGCAGTCAGTTGTTGAAAGCAGAAACCAGGCGCTTGATTGAGTTGGGAGATAAACTATCAGGCGTCTGTGATCGTTGTGGGAGCCTAGGAAAATACATAATTTTCCAGGGACATCTTTACGGTAATTTTATGCTCGACCACAACCTTTATTGCTGGGGTTGCGCCAACGAGATAGCCGATCGGCTCGACAAACGTTTTTTTGAGTTTGCGATAAGGTCGGCTTGGCTGTCCCCACTCCGGGCTTCTCAGCAGGTGATTATCAAAGGCATCAGAGAGCTGGCCGGGCTGAATGGGTCAGTGACTAAAGCAAGGGCTGAACTCTTTTTTCAGAAACTGGCGCGTATCCCTTGAAAGGGACTGCAAACCCTCCTCATGTGATGAGGAGGGTTTTTATATTGACGCGAAAACATACGCGGAATCTTCACAGAGCCCGGAAACAAAGATAACGGTCTGGTCTGGCTCGTGCTTATCTGGCGCCGAAAAATCCAACCAAAGGCCTATCGACATTGATTAGAGTTTTATTGACGTTTATGTTGTTAGATTTTAACGACACTCGCGATTGAATATAAGATATCAACGGATTCTGTTAGCAAGCATCGCCATTCAATGAACAGGGCTGTCAGATCTGAAAAAACCGCCCCTAAAAGAGGCGGTTTGTTGTCGTGCCTTCCAAGATTGATTAGGGCTGTAAGATCTCTTCTACGTTGCCTTCAATAGAGATAATAACCTCATCAACTGTTTCAAACTGAAGCAAGGTTCTTTCAATCTGCTGGCGGATGGCCCCTACCCAGGCAGAACCAGCCACGCCTTCTTGTAAGCGCTGATTAAAGTCAACCCGGGCGACGCCGTCGGAGATGTGTAGGTCGAGCAATTCTGTGCCTTGGTTGATGGCGGTCGTGAGACCCTCGGCTTCTTCACTCGGCAACGGACCGGCCAATAACGCTGCAATAGCCGCGCGTTCAACCGATTCAGTCACTAGAATTTGTCTCCTGACCTCAACAATTGCTTCTTGGCCATCTATCACGGTTAGAAAGTAAAGGTTGACCAGAGTCACTTCGGGTTCTTCGTTTTCTTGACCATTGTCGGGGGTATTATCGTCAACGATCGGAGCCTCTCCTCCAGAAAAGAAGAGTAAAATTCCGACGATAATAATTGCGAGCACCAACAGAATAGTAAGCGATTTTTTGCTCATAATTTCTAATTGATTTAATGCATTAGGAAGTCGACCTTTGTGATTATTCACTGCATTCTAACATAAAACGACGCGAAAAAAAGAATCATTAAACAATAATGATAAATTTAAAACAAAAACAGCCTTATTTTAAATGTGCTGTAATTTAGAAGATCACCCTCAGGGCGGGATAGTGATGAGCAGACTATTAGTTCTTAGTTGACTAAGATGTCCAGCGGGCCGAGTGTGATGATGAGCCAGGGTTAGAGTGCCGCGTCGAGTTATCTAGCGGGCAAAGTCGGATAGCGTTGCTTGGGGCCGGAATACAATCAGTCAATACTTAGCGGCCGGGGTTACTTTAGCTTTAACGTTTTTGGCTTTAAAAACGGCTAAATCAATTATTCTCCGTTGGTAAAAAAATGACGCTGGCAAAAAGAAAAGCAGGCAGCGATCCGGGCAGTAGAAGTTATCGGCTGGCCTCTCTATCTTTTAGTCGGTTTGCATTTGGCCGGAGTCTGGCTGACTTTTGGTCTGTGGTTCAATGACACTCAGCAGTCGATTAATCTGGAGCTGAAGAGAGTTTTTAATCAAGAAAAGATTGCTTTTGCTTTTCCGCGCCAGGATGTCTTTCTGGTTAAGTAGCTATTCAAAATGGACGACTTTTTCTAGGGCGTTAACCCGGGCTTTCAGCTCGGGGTGTTTTTTTAATTCTGGATCCCGATCCAGCATATCTTTAGCTGTTTGTCGGGCTTGCTCAACCATTTTGAGATCCTTAAGGTTGGCCATTACCAGATCTGGCACGCCCCACTGGTTATGTCCGGCTAGCGATCCGGGCCCTCTTATCGCCAGGTCTTTCTCAGCGAGCTCAAAGCCGTCATGGCACTTCACCATGGCCGACAAGCGCCGGGTAGTCTCAATTTCCGGCGAACTGGTAAAGAGTAGGCAGTAAGACTTGTAATTGGCTCGGCCGATTCTACCTCTCATCTGATGCAGTTGGGCCAAGCCGAACCTTTCGGCTCCTTCGATAACCATAACGGTCGCATTAGGAATATCCACTCCGACCTCGATGACCGAAGTAGTGACTAATATATTTATCTTATTATCTCGGAATTTTTTTAAAATCTGATCTTTTTCGGCTTCCTTCAACTGGCCGTGCAGCCGGCCGACCTCCAAGTCGGGGAAGATCTCTTCGGAGAGTCTTTGGTGCTCCTTAATGACCGTTTTAATCTGATCTTCCTCGGAATCCGACTGGATGCGAGGACAGACAATAAAGGCCTGGCGTCCTTTCTTAATTTCTTGACGAATTAAATGGTAAGCAGTTCGGCGCTGGCTGGGTTTAATTATTTGAGTGACTACCTCAGCGCGATTTTTCGGTTTTTCTTTAAGCAGAGAAAGATCGAGGTCGCCATAAACTGTTAAGGCTAAAGTCCGGGGAATCGGTGTCGCAGTCATCGACAACAGATGGGGTTTTTCTGGCTGATCCGGTTTCATTAATCGGGCTCGTTGGCGAACACCGAAGCGGTGCTGTTCATCAATTACCACCAGGGTTAGGTTTTTAAACTTCACCCGCTCTTGGATTAGGGAGTGGGTGCCGATCAACAGGTCAATCTTGCCCTCTTTCAAATAATCCAAAATTCTTTCAACGGAGCATTGGCGCCGGTTGAAAGATCTGGTTTCGCCAGTGAGCAGGCCGATTTTGATTGGAAAATCTTTAAAAAAGTCATTAGCTGTTTGATAGTGCTGCTTGGCCAGGACGGCCGTCGGGGCCATCAGGGCTATCTGCCCGCCATGATCAGCGGTGTTAAGGGCCGCTAGCATCATCACGGCAGTTTTTCCCGAGCCGACGTCGCCTTCTAGCAGCCGGGACATCGGCTGCGGTTTATTCATGTCCTGAAGAATCCGCCAGGCAGCGATCTTCTGGTCGGGAGTCAGTTCAAAGGGTAGCGACTGGACGAACTTCTTCACCAGCGGCAGATTAATTGGCACCGGATCAGCTTTCTGCTTTTTAGTCTGGGCCTTAGCTCGGAGAGTGCGCAGCTGAATCAAGAAAAGTTCCTCGAAGGCGAAGCGCTGACGGGCGGCTTCAGCTTTTTTTAAGCTGTCCGGGAAGTGAATCTGCTGAAAGGCTTCGGCTAAATCCATTAATTCATTTTTGGTTATAATCTCGGCCGGCAGATAGTCTGTAATCTGATCCCGGAGCGCCGCTAACAGAGGTTTAATCACGTAGCGCAGCCATCGGGAGGTCAGCCCCTGGCTTTCGGGGTAAATTGGCACGATCCGGCCGGTGTGAGTCGGGGAGTCTTTTAGTTTTTCGATCGTCGGGCTGGCTAAATAGATCTCCTGGTTCTTCTTTGAAACCTTGCCGGCCAGAATTACTTCTTGGTTCTCTAGTTGGTTGGCCAGATAGGGCTGGTTGAACCAAACTACCTTTAGTGGCCCTTTTTGATCCCTGAGGACGGCCTCGGTAATGATCATTCTCCGGCGGAAGGTAAAGTTGTTTTTGATTTCGCTGATCTGGCCCTGCAGGCAGACCTTTTCGCCTATTTTAACCTTGTCGGTGGTGGTTAAATCAGAAAAATCCTCATAGCGATGAGGAAAGTGGCGCAACAGGTCTTCGGCGGTTTCAATGCCGATTCGAGCCAGCTTTTGACGATAGCCACTGCCGATGCCCGGCAGATCTTCTGTTTTTGATTCTAAGGTTATCTCTTTCATTGTATTTATTATAGCATTGATAAGAAAAACCCGGCTCTGGTTATCACTGAGCCGGGGAACAAATATCACTGGTCTGGGTCCTAGAGCTTTAACAATATCATCGCTAGTCCGATCGCCACCGCGCTGGAGACTAGCAAGACAATAGTGAAGGTCTGGCCAGGGCTAGCCAGCACCGCCATAAAAAGAACGATGGCCCAGAGGCTAGAAGTGAAAGCCGTTGGCCACTTATGGCGATAGCCGCCAACTACGCCCAAGACAATCGCCAGGCACAGGAAAACGAACAAGGCCGAGTTGACGTTCACCATTCGGTGAGCCAGCTGGCCCACCAAAAGAAAACTGAATGCTACTAGCAAGAACGCAACAACAATTTTAACCAGCTCTCCCTTTTTCATGATTTCACCCCCTCGTTAAAACGATAATACATAAATTATTATTTGTCAATATAGCGAATGGACCGAGATTGATTTATAATTAATGCGTCATTAATTTTTTCACAATGAACCCCCGGGGAAAATCAATAGTTATTATTTTAGTGGTCGCTGTCTTTGTGGCCGCCGCCATCTTGCTGGTCTCTTACTGGTCAAACACCGCTCCGGTAGTGCCGGACAATGGAGTGGTCCATGATCCTGACTTGATTAATGATCTGGATATTGATCCCCAGAGCGTTGATGAGGTGGTGACTAGCAACAACCGCTTTGCCTTTGATTTATATTCTCTCTATCGGAAGCATCCGGATAATATCTTCTATTCGCCTTACAGCTTGTTGGCCGCCTTAGCCATGACCTATGAAGGGGCTCGGGGCCAGACGGCCGAGGAGATGGCCCGAGTGTTTTACCTGCCCGAAGATGAGGTGCGTTGGAGCGGTCTAGCCGGTTTTTACAACGCCATCAATCAGCCCGATCGGGAGTATGTATTGGATACGGCTAATGCTCTCTGGCCGGCTCAGGATTATCACTTCCTCGATGATTACTTCGAGGTCATTGAACGTTATTATCGGGGCAAGATTGAGCCTTTAGATTACGTCACTGATCCGGAGGGCTCGCGGTTAACTATTAATAACTGGGTTGAGGAGCAAACCCGGGACAAGATCAAGAATCTTATTCCGGCCGGTTTTATTGATCCTTTAACCCGTTTGGTTTTAACCAACGCGATCTATTTTAAGGGTCAATGGCTAACCGAGTTTGATCCGGATTTGACCCGGAATGAATTGTTTTATGTTGATGAGGATAAGGAGATTGAGGTGCCGATGATGAGACGGACTGATGAAGAAGCTGTCTTTGATTATGCTCGACTAGACGATGTTCAGATTTTATCTCTGCCCTATAAAGGGGAAGAGGTGGCCATGACGATTATCTTGCCGGATAGAGGTCAGCTCGAAGCGGTGGAGGCCTCTTTGAGCCTCGAACAGCTCAACTACTATCGCTCGGCGCTCAATCGCCAGCGAGTTGATGTTTATTTGCCTCGCTTCAAGATGGACACTAAATACATTATGAATGACGATCTGTCTGATTTAGGCATGCCTTCGGCTTTCAGTAGCCAGGCTGACTTTTCCGGCCTAACGGGCGCGCGCGACCTCTATATCAGCGCCGTTATTCACCAGGCCTTTGTCGAGGTTAATGAAGAGGGGACCGAGGCGGCCGCGGCTACCGGGGTAGTGATGCAAGAGCTGGCCATCATGGATTTGCCGGTCTTTCGAGCGGATCGACCATTTATCTTCTTGATTGAGCATCTGGAGACGGGTGCAATTCTGTTTATGGGGCGGGTAGTCGATCTGAGTTAAATAAACAAGCCCGACTAATTCACTAGTCGGGCTTTTTGTTGCAACGCTCCTTAGGTTGAGATCGGATGACCTGCTCGGTCCAAAATAACAATGGCGACTTGCTGATCCCGGACCCTGATTACTTTGTAAGTTCCCGGGGGCAGTTCTTGGTCTGGACAGCAGATGGCTTGGGCCGTATAGGCTCCGGCTTTGCAGAGTCTCTTAACTTCGGCCCATTGAGCTGGCACAAAAATTACTTCGCGGGGAAAATCAGAGAGGTTGGCCTGGGCCCCGATCGCTTTTTCGAGGTCAGGGTTTTGATTGGGTCCGGTTTCCGACCAGGCCGAGAAATTGATTCCGATCTCGGCTGGACTTGATCCAATTTCTCGGATCGGTTGGCCAAACATGAAGTCGGCCCGTTCTTCGGATCCATCTAGTCGCTCCATACTATCCCTCCTTATTAGTAGAGACGCTTTTCTTTTATAATATATAAATCTCTAAGTGTCAAATAAAAAGCCTCCTCAACTTGAGGAGGCTATCTTTCAGACCTCAGGAATGGTGCGGACCATCGCTTCTCCGCTCCAGTAATAATATTGCTCCTCTTTCTCATCATCAGCCGACAGGATCCGAAAAAGCGTGTCGGCCGGTACGACCACCAAGAGGTGGTCAATGGGGAGCAGATCTTCTTCGTCTTCGACTCGTGCCCAGGTCAATACTTCTCCGGGAAATTCCTCAAACTTTCGGAATCCTCCTTCCCAGTAAGAGGTGCCAGAGGTTAATTCTCGAGCCTTGATTAGCACCAGAGCATCCGATGGGCTAATATCCTCTTCCAAGATGATCAGCTGGTCCCCGAATACTGGTTCTAGGGTCTCCGCAATCCGGTAATACGGACCGTCGTTTCGTGGATCAGTAGGCGCCAAGGGAATGATCTTAAAGCTTTCGTCGCCTCCTAGCACTATTGCCCAGTTGGGCAGTCTTTCAGACCCATAATAGTAGGAGACAGGGATTCCCTTCTTAATCTGGTCGTCTTCTGAGCAGCCAATGCGAAAAGTCTTCATCACGAAACCTCCTTTTTTAGCTGACAGGGTCAGCGTTTTATCGTACCATTGATACGATATCACTTTTTATTATTTTTGTCAAATGAAAAAGTCTTCTTTTTTTTAGGAACTCTCGGTCGAGTTGCCTGCTGCCTCCCTCGCATCAGGAATCCCTCCGAGAGGGGATTCTAGGGTTGCCTGCGGGGTCAAATGACTACCTGGCTCTTGCGATCAGTTAAGGGCCAAGGGTGTTGCTCCAGAGCGATCTTTCTGTTTTTCAATTTGATCCTGGAAGTATCTTTGGGCCGTCTCTCCGCTCCGGGTCCAGAAATCTTTCCAGTCCCTTTCGGCTGCAAAGCCGGTAATTTATGCTAACTCGTCAAGCTCAACTCCTGCCTTCAAAAAGATTTTTTAACCGGCCGCACGTTATTATTTTTTATTAAAGAAAAACCTCTCCGGACTAAACAGTCCGTGAGAGGTCCAACATTACATTACCTGAGGCGGGATCATCTGGATTTCTCCCTGAAACACCCGGTAGAAGAATTCCGAGGCATCAAAGGCAACTTTAAATAGAGCCCCATCTGGAATCAGAGCCACGAGCTGCTCTCCTGGACGATAAAGAGAGTCGCCTTCGAGAACCAAGCCCCGGGCTAATATTCTGCCGGGAAACTCATCGCCATTCAGGCCATATACTTGTCCGCCAACAGTTATAACTGCAATTATTTTGCTGGTTGTGTTGGCTTCTCGAGAAACCAGGCGGTAGCCTATTCTAGCTTGTCTCACGGCCGCGCCAGAGATAATCGCGAGGCCGATTTTTCCCCATCGCGCTCTTTCCGGCCGCCTTAATTCAACTGGCAGAAAGGCCCGGTAACCACTGTGATTATTATCATTGCCGAGGCATATCGCTGGTTTCTCTTCTCCCGGTCGAGGCGAGAAAATACCAACAATTGCGCCCGGCCCTACTTCTCCCCAGTGGGAGATCGTCACTACAGGATAACTAGCCATAAAATCCCCTCCTTTTAGGTTAGTGGAAAGAACTAACTATTCCTATCATAAAACATAATAATATTTTTGTCAAAGAAGATAGAAATTAAAAAAGCGTCCTCGGCAGGATTCGAACCTGCGGCCTCCGCCTCCGCAGGGCGGCGCTCTATCCACTGAGCTACGAGGACGACGGCTTCAGATTACTATAATTTGCCTGAAAAGGCAATAAAAATGGAAGCCGGGTTCAGATTTTATTAATCGAGGAGATGATTTCTTTAGTTAACTCGGTGGCGCTACCCCAGCGATTTTTCTAAAGCTGCTTAATTAAGCTGATCAGGGGAGGGTAATGGTTGGATGGTAAAAGTTAATACTGAATTCTTGAATAAATTCATTCTGATTAAAAAAAGGTCCCGAAGGTTTTTCTCGGGACCACGTTTTGTTATTTTTTTGATGGCTTATTGGGGTTCTCTGGGTCTGGCTTTGTTCTGATTCTTTTTGTTGAAGAAAAGAATATGAAAACAGCAACCCAGAGGACAATCAGCGCCTCTAAGCCACTCGGCTCTCCAGTGGCCACCAGAAAAAGAGCAATTGCGCCGCCGGTGGCTAAAATGGCTCTCATTTTCTGATCGGCCAGGGCAAAAAAGATCATTGCCCCTACCATCATGCCGATCGAAAAAACAGCAATGAAGTAGCTCTGTCCTTCACTTAGCAGTGGGCCGAAGAAGACCATCGCCAAGAGAAGTAACGTGTAGGCCAAATACATAAGCAGCACCTCCTTGTTGCGAATATACCATTTAATGGTTTTTTTGTCAAGATTATGGACTGGTTGACATGATATGATACACCTGCCTAATGCAAAAAATATGAAGGGGAAAGCACTGGGGGTGCCGTATGACTATCGACGGCGATGTCTGCCCGAAGCCGGTCGCCTGGCCAGAGACCGCCCGACTGGTGGAATTAAGAAAAGAATATCCGGCCGGGTCGAAGTACAAGATAGCCTCAATTCTGAACAAAGAAGGCTTCTTGATCTCGGCCAGCACCGTCGGCCGAGTGTTGAAACGCCAAGGTTTAATTAATGGACGAATTTCTCAAAAGCGCCGGAGGTCGACCCGGCGTTCCAAGGCTCGCTTTCCCCATAAATGCCGAGGGTCAGTTGATTCAGATGGATGTTAAGCACATTATGCTTGTTGAAGTCCGTCGATTCTACCAGTTCACAGCCATCGATGTTCTCTCCAAGAGAAGGGTTTTAAGAGTCTATCCTTCCGAGTCATCTCGGAACGGAGCTCAGTTTCTTCAAGAATGTCTTGAAGTCTATCCCTGCCCGATCCAGGCCATTCACACTGATAATGGCTCGACCTTCCTGAAAGAGTTTGATCGGCTCGGCCAGGAGCTGAAGGCTGACTCACTCCTTTATTCAGCCTCGTCGGC
>ENA-UPTA01002259-UPTA01002259.1-activated-sludge-metagenome-genome-assembly--contig:-NODE-2259-length-20067-cov-5.421997_pt1 | contig 20067 bp, 19 predicted proteins | sample MGYA00238184_ERZ773361 | MGnify/ENA primary metagenome ERZ773361 (study PRJEB29100, sample SAMN05720205) | activated sludge metagenome | isolation source: anaerobic digester from wastewater...
GAAAAGAAGGCCCGTGTGGAAGACGCTTTGCATGCAACCCGGGCTGCCGTGGAAGAAGGGATTGTCCCGGGTGGCGGTGTTGCTTATTTAAGAACCCTTTCTGCGCTGGATAAGCTCAAACTGGCCGGCGACGAGCAGATTGGTTTGAACATCGTCAAGAAAGCCCTCGAGGAGCCTCTGCGGATGATCGCGAACAATGCGGGCATGGAGGGCAGTATCGTTGTTGAAAAAGTGAAGGAGAAAAAGGGATCCTTCGGCTTCAATGCCCGGACAGATAAATATGAAGATATGATTGCCGCGGGTGTCATTGACCCGACCAAGGTTACGCGCTTTGCCCTGCAGAATGCCGCCAGCGTTGCATCCCTGATGCTGACGACCCAGTGCATGATCGCCGACAAGCCGGAAGAGAAATCGGCCATGCCGGCTATGCCTCCCGGCGGCGGCTACCCCGGTATGGGCATGTAAGAAACTCGAAGGAAATACTGATCAATAAAGAAGGCCCCCGGCTGGATAGTCGGGGGCCTTTTGTACTTCTTCTTGAAACACGGCGGTTTATATGCTAGTTAGGCAGCCAATATCTGATGGAGGCGTATGGAATGGACTATAAAAGCACCTTGAATCTGCCCAAAACGGACTTCCCGATGAAGGCCAATCTTCCCCAGAAGGAACCGGAGATTCTGAAACTCTGGGATGATATGGACATCTATGCCTGTATCAGGGAATCTTCCAAGGCATTGGTTCCCTATATCCTGCACGACGGTCCTCCCTATGCCAACGGCAACATTCATCTCGGCACGGCGTTGAACAAGGTCATAAAAGACATCGTCATCAAGTCCAAGAACATGTCCGGGTTTAACTGTGTCTATGTTCCCGGATGGGATTGTCATGGTCTTCCCATCGAGCACCAGGTCGATAAGGAATTGGGCGAGAAAAAAGGAACCCTGTCGCAGGTTGAAAAGCGACTGGCCTGCCGGAGTTATGCCCGAAAATTCGTCGATCTCCAGCGGGAGCAGTTCAAGCGCCTCGGTGTTTTTGGCGACTGGGAAAAGCCCTATCTCACCATGGAATATGACTATGAGGCGACGACGGTCGAGGAATTCGGGAAACTCTACCTCAATGGAAGCGTTTACAAGGGTAAAAAGCCCGTTTACTGGTGCGCCACGTGCAAAACCGCCCTGGCGGAGGCGGAGGTGGAATATGCAGAACATCATACGCCGTCGATTTATGTTAAATTTTCTGTGATTTCCGATATGGGCGCCGTCCGCCCCAAGCTGGCGGGGGAAAAGGTCCATTTTGTCATCTGGACCACGACGCCCTGGACCATCCCGGCGAACCTGGCTATTGCCCTCCATGAAAAGTTCATCTACGCGGCCGTGAAGGTTCGCGGCGAGGTTCTCGTCGTGGCCAAAGAACTTCTCGACTACTGTCTGGACGCTTTTGGCTGGCGTAACGAACCCTACGAAATCCTGGACGAGTTTCCAGGGTCAGACGTGGAAGGACAGCGGTGCCGTCACCCTCTGTATGATCGGGAAAGCGTCATCATTATCGCTCCCTTTGTCACCCTCGACGCCGGAACCGGTTGCGTCCACATCGCCCCCGGTCATGGCCAGGAAGACTATGAGATCGGTATGAAATACGGCCTTGAGAATTATGCACCCGTCGATGCCGACGGTAAATTTACGCACGAGGTGGGCTTCTTTGCCGGGCAATTTGTCTTCGATGCCAACGACGCCGTCAACGCCAAACTCAAGGAACTGGGGGCCCTACTCGGAAATATCGATTTTGAGCATTCCTATCCCCATTGCTGGCGCTGCAAGCATCCGATAATTTTCCGCTCCACGGAACAGTGGTTCATCTCCATGGAGAAAAACGATCTGCGGAAAAAAGCGCTCCAGGCCGTCGATCAGGTCCAGTGGATTCCTTCCTGGGGTCATGACCGGATCTTCGGGATGATCGAAAACCGCCCTGACTGGTGTATTTCCCGCCAGCGTTTATGGGGTGTACCCATCACGATCTTCTATTGTGAACACTGTAATCAGGAACTCCTGACCCGGGAACTGTTGGACCATGTTGTATCCCAGGTCAGAAATCACGGCGCCGATGTCTGGTTTGAAAAGGATACAAAGGAACTGATGCTGCCCGGGACGGTTTGTCCGAGCTGCGGCCACGAACATTTCCGCAAGGAGACGAACATCCTCGATGTGTGGTTTGATTCAGGAGTCAGCCATGCCGCTGTCCTTGAGCACTGGTCAAATTTGTCCTCTCCGGCGGATATGTATCTGGAAGGCAATGACCAGCACCGGGGCTGGTTCCATTCCTCGCTTCTGGAATGCGTCGGCACGCGGGGCCGGGCGCCCTATAAGAGCGTGCTGACCCATGGCTTCGTTGTGGACGGCGAAGGCAAAAAGATGTCCAAGTCAATCGGTAATGTCATCGAATCTCAGCAGATTATCGAACAGTACGGTGCAGAAATTCTCCGTCTGTGGGTGGCTGCCGAAGACTACACCGAAGATATTCGTATTTCCGATGAAATTCTTAAACGGCTGGTGGATGCTTACCGGCGCATCCGCAACACCGGGCGTTACATCCTGGGCAACCTGGACGGATTTCATCCTGATCAGGATGTGATTGCATACGCAGAGATGGAAGAGATGGATCAGTGGATTCTTCACCGTCTTCAGGAAGTGATCCGGCGGGTGAGCGATGCCTATGAAGGCTTCCAGTTTCACATGGTCTATTATACCCTCTACAACTTCTGTACTGTCGATTTGAGCGCCCTGTATCTGGATGTGTTAAAAGACAGGCTCTATACCTCCGGGACGAAGTCGCAGGCACGGCGTTCAGCCCAGACGGCGATGCATCGGATCCTCGACGCCATGGTCCGCCTGCTGGCACCCATCCTGACCTTTACTGCCGAAGAAATGTGGGCCGCTCTGCCGGAGTACGCAGGTAAGGAAAAAAGCGTCCATCTGACGCAGTTTCCATCCGTTGAAGATCGCTACCTTAACCCCGAGGTGGCGGAACGCTGGAAGAACATGATTGCGGTCCGGGGTGAAATTTCCAAGGTCATTGAGACTGCGCGACAGGCCAAGGTGATCGGTCACTCCCTGGATGTCGCAGTGGATTTGTCTTTACCGGATGATTTGCTTAAGGAATTACAGGGTCGTGAAGAGGACATGCGGGCGTTGCTGATCGTTTCCCAGTTGCAGTTTGTGGATCGCGACCGACTCATCGATCCCACGGCCAGTGAAGTGATTAATGGACTTTTGATCAGCGTGTCCAAAGCGAAGGGACAGAAATGCAATCGCTGCTGGATTTACAGCCCAACGGTGGGTGAGCATACGGAGCATCCTGCTATTTGTGCCCGGTGTGCAGAAACGGTTGCTCAGAGCAGCTGAAAAAAATGAAGAAATACAGTCTTTTTGCGATTACGGCACTGTCGCTGATCTTCCTCGACCAGTTGACCAAGTATTGGGTCGGCACATTCATGTCCCTCCATGATTCCATACCGGTTATCAACGGTTTCTTCAGCCTGACCTATGTCCGGAATCCCGGCGCCGCTTTCGGATTTCTGGCCGGTGCATCGCCGGCATTCCGCTACACTTTTTTCATTGCTGTCAATATCGTTGCCATCACCCTGATCCTGTCCTATATCCGCAAAGCGACCATGGCGGAATTCCGTTTGATTCTAGCCCTGGCGTGCATTATGGCGGGGGCGGTCGGCAATCTTATCGATCGGATCCGTTTTGGAGAGGTTGTGGATTTTCTCGATTTCTATATCGGCACGTTACACTGGCCCGCCTTCAACGTCGCCGATTCGTCCATATCTGTGGGAGCTTGCTTTCTGATCTGGGAACTCTGGCAAAGGGGCAGAACAAGCGGTCGTTTGTCCAATCAGGACTGACATAACAGAGAAGATATTATTCACTCTCAAATCACCATGACTTTTATTATTGAGCTGTTGCGGCGCCTGCTGGCGCGAATGCTTACCCCTTCCAGAATCTTCATGCTGAGCTTTGCGGTGGCGATCCTCATCGGGGCGCTGTTATTGTCTGTTCCGTTTTCTTATAATCACAAACCCCTGAGTTTCGTCGATGCGCTCTTTACCTCGGCATCGGCAGTGTGTGTGACCGGATTGGCCGTCGTTGATCTTGGGAAGGACCTCAGCCTTACCGGTCAGATCATCACTTTGATGCTTTTCCAGGTCGGCGGTCTGGGCATCATCACCTTCTCCGTTATTCTCTTCGGTCTGATGGGGAAGGGCATCTCCTTCAAGGGAACGCGAAATTGCACAGTCGACCTTTCTGCATACGCCGCGACGTGATTTCATTATCGTGATCAAATGGGTTTTTGTTTTAACTCTGATTGTTGAAAGTCTCGGCACCGTCATACTCTTTCTGCGTTTCCTGGCCGATTTCTCTCCGGGGAGAGCCTTTTACCTGGGTCTGTATCATGCTGTATCGGCCTTCAACAACTGTGGCTACTCTCTATTTTCAGACAGCCTGATGTCCTATCGAGGGGACTGGATTATCAACTTCACCGTTATGCTCCTGATTGTCTTGGGCGGAATCGGTTTCGTGGTTCAGTACGAACTGTACCAAAAGATACGGGGGAGACAGAAACGTCTTTCCCTGCATAGCAAAATCGTCCTGTTCATGACCGGCGTTCTGATTTTGGGAGGCGCGACATTCTTCTATCTCTTCGAAGTGAACCAAACCATCAAGAATATGCCGCTTTCAACCGGGATTCTGGTATCCTTTTTCCAGTCGATCACCGCCAGGACAAGCGGATTCAACACCGTGGACATCAGCGGTCTGACCAACGCCACCTTGTTGCTGTTGATCATTCTGATGTTTATCGGTGCTTCTCCCGGATCGACCGGCGGGGGCATCAAGACAACCAGCTTTGCTCTCTTGATGATGATGATCTGGAACCGCCTGCGGGGTTGTGAACAGGTCAATCTTTACAGCCGTACCGTACCCGGCGAAATCCTCACCAGGACCTTGGCCATTATTTTCACTTCGGCTTTTTTTGTGTTCGTGATCACATCCGTTCTTCTTTTATGGAATAACGAGACAGGATTACCTCCCACACAGACCAGACAGCTCTTCGTGGAATATCTGTTTGAAACGGTGTCTGCTTTCGGGACGGTGGGATTATCGATGAATGTGACGCCAAAACTAAACGATGTTCAGAAGGTGGCTGTGATTATCATGATGTTTGCGGGACGTGTCGGTCCCCTGACCCTGGCCTTTTCCTGGTACAGCCGGAGAAAGAAGGGTTTGACTTATGCCGAGGAATCCGTGATGGTCGGTTAAGGAGGTTATTACCATGAAAAGAGTCATCGTGATCGGATTGGGGATTTTCGGGTTTAATATCGCCAGGGATCTCTATGAAAACGGTTTTGAAGTCATTGCCATCGACAAGAACAAGGACGCCGTGCAGAAGATCCGTGACTATGCCACCAAGGCCATTGTCGCCGACGGCACAGACAAGGAAGTGATGGAACTGATCGGTATCCAGGAAGACGATGTGGCGATCATTTCCTTCGGTGAAGATCTGGCGGCCAGCACCTTGATCGCGTTGCATTTAAAGCAGATGAAGGTCAAGAGCATCATTGTCAAGGCCCCGAATGAAGAGCACAAACTGATCCTCGAAAAAGTCGGGGCGACGGATGTATTGATCCCGGAACAGGAAATCGCCAACAAGGTGGCCAAAAGCCTGATTTCACCGAACGTATTGGATTATTTGCCACTCTCGGAGGAATACATGCTGTTTGAACTGGCGCCGCCGAACAGCTTTATCGGGAAATCAATCGGAGAACTGGAACTGCGGGGCAAGCACCACATCGAGGTGCTGGCCGTCAAGGACATCATCACCGACAAAATGAACATGATGCCCGGAGCCGATTTCGTGATCAAGGACGGGGAAATCCTGGTGGTGGTGGGCAAGGAGAAGGATATTCAGAAAGTCAAGTAAACGTCGGTCACGGTTGATCCAAGATGATTGTGGCATCGACAATGACCGGACCCGCCTCCGAAAGAATCAGGGGATTGATATCGATTTCCCGTATGGACGGAAAAGCATGGCCCATCTCTCCCAGAGCGACCAGATAACGGGCGAGGGTATCCACCGGCGCGGGGGGGAGTCCGCGGGCGCCTTGGAGCAGCTGGCAGTTTTTTAAATTCATAATCAGTTCTGCAGCCTTTTCCTGGCTGAGGGGTGCCAGGGAGAAAGTAGTGTCGCGGAGCGTCTCCGCAAAAATACCGTCCAAACCGACCATGACGCAGGGACCGTACTGGGGGTCACGCAGGTATCCCAGGATCAGTTCCAGAGTTCCCTTGATATGCTTTTGTAGAAGCATCGCACCATCCGGTTGCATCCTGCTCTTCAATGCATGAAAAGCATCGATCAGTCGGGATTCATTTTGAATATCAACCTTAATCAACCCGGCTTCGGACTTGTGAATCCGCCCTGGCTCCAGCCCCTTTAAAACGACCGGATAACCTGTTTGTGCAGCGCGTAACCGGCAATCTTCAACATTTTCGATTCGGTATTCCGGAACGGTCGGCAGCCCCGCCGCACGCAGGATAGTTTTGGCGTCGTATTCGTTTAAGGTGCCGCCGTCCGGCGGCAGGGTGATCCCGGGCATGCTGCTCCGAGGTGAAGCGACCTTCGCCTCATATTCGAGCATATCCCCGGTTGGCGGGTTGAAAACCGCGGCCATGCATTCCACAGCCCGGTAAAGTTCGTGATAAACGAAAAGGCCCAGGCGGCGCGCTGCGACCTGAAAGGCCAGCACCTGTTCCCTTTCTCCCAGAATCCAGATGAAAACGGGTTTTCCCGATTGCTGCGACAACCCGGCCGTCTTGGCGAGATCAAGTTTTACCCGCGAAAACCCGGCAAAGGTGTGGATCATGCAGGCGTCTACACCGGGGTCTTCCAGGACCGCCTCCAGGGCCAGGGCATAAATATCGAGACCCTTTCCGCTGTGCTGCTCCATGGCCGGCCAGACGTCGACAGGGTTGGCGGCCGGCATCCAGACCGGAAAAAATGTAGCCAGTTTCGCCTTGGTTGACGTATCCAGATCGGCCACCCGAAGACTGAAATCATCGAGGAAATCGGACGCAACGATGCCGGAAGCGCCGCTGAAAGTCAGAATGGCCACGTTTGCCGGTGAAGATTCGGACAAAGAAGGCGTGGCCATGCCGAGGGTGCGGCAGAGATCGACCATCTGATGGAAATCACGGGACTCAATGATACCGGATTCTCTCAAGACATCCGAGAGAATTCGATGGTTGCCGGCCAGGCTCGCGGTGTGGCTTAAAGCCGCCTGACGGCCGGTTTCACTTTTCCCGCCCTTAAGGAGGACAACGGGTTTTTTTCTGCCGTGGCGTCGATAGATGTCGATGAAGCGCCGGAGGTCAATGAATGACTCGAGATAAAAGCCGATCACACCTGTGTCGTCGTCCTTCATCAGGTAATCCAGAAGATCGCATTCGTTGACGTCGGCTTTGTTGCCGATGGAGCAAACCTTGTTGAATCCGGATATCTCGTGGGAGAGGAGGTCAACGATAAAACCCGCCGAGAGCATGCCGCTTTGTACAACCAGCGAAACCGGTCCGGGCTGAAGCAGACCGCCCAGAACCTGGGGATCGGTGAAGGAAAAAACAAATCCATTTTTGCCGTCGACCAGGCCCATACAGTTGGGACCCCAGATCCGGATGCCCGTTTCTCTTGCCAGATTAGCCAGTTGAGACTGGATACGTTCTCCGCCGCTACCGATTTCCGAGAACCCGCCGGATTGGATAATCACACCGGGGACACCTTTCTCGGCACAGGCCCCGACGGATTCCAGAACCTGGTCCGCTGAAATAAAGAGGATCGCCAGATCCGGTATTCCCGGAACGGCACGGATGGACGGGTAGCAGATCAGACCGTCGATCTCGTCATAACGCGGGTTGACCGGATAAATATGCCCCTTGAATGTATTCGTCAGGTTCTTGAGGATGGCAAAGCCACCCTTGGCCGGGTTGGGTGTGGCGCCGACGACGGCAATCGCTTTCGGCTGAAAGAAAAAATCCATGCTTCACCTTTAAGTCTGAAATAGCACGGGGACAAACTACCACATCCCGGTTGATTTGCTCAAGGGCGGACTAATTCATCAGGCCCGGCAGGAAGAGGGCGATCTGGGGGAAAAACATGATCAAGGCAACGGTGGCAAACAGGGCCATCATCATCCAGACGGTCCCTTTGAAGATGACGTGGAGGGGTACGTCCCGGGCGACACCGGCGACGACATAGACGTTGATGCCGATGGGGGGGGTGATGACGCCGATTTCCGCAACCAGAACAATGATAACGCCAAACCAGATCGGATCATAACCCAGGGTTGTGACGACGGGAAAGAAAACCGGGATGGTCAGCATGACCATGGCCAGCGAATCCATCAAACAACCCAGGAGGATGTAAGCGACTATAATCATTGCCATGATGACGATCGACGGCAGAGGGAGGCCGCCGACCCAGGCGCCGATGTCCGTGGGTATCCGTGTGACGGCGAGGAAATGTCCAAAAATAGTGGCCCCGGCGACAATGACCATGATCATGCAGGTAATCCGAACCGTGTCGTCGATGGTTTTTAAAAAACCTTTCCACGACAGATTCCGTCCGATAACAGCGATAATCAGGGTACCCAGGGCGCCGATACCTGCAGCCTCGGTGGGCGTGAACAGGCCGACAAAAAGACCTCCCATGACCAGAACAAACAGGATCAGGGTTTCGATGAGACCGGAAAGGGAGGCGATTTTCTCCTTGAGGGTCGACTTTGGACCCCGTGGCCCGACACCAGGTTTCACCAGCGTCCACAGGAGAATCGTCAGGATGAACAACAGGGCCAGGAGGATGCCTGGTCCCACGCCGGCCATGAAGAGCTTCCCGATGGACTGTTCCGTCATGATGCTGTAGACGATAAAGATCGTGCTGGGGGGAATCAGAATGCCGAGACTTCCGCCGGCGGCGACTACCCCTGTGGCCAGCGATGGATCATAGTTGAATTTTTTCATTTCCGGCAGCGTGACGGAGGCCATGGTGGCGGCGGTGGCGCTGGTGGAACCGCATATGGCGGCGAAGGCCGCGCAGGCGCCGACGGTGGCCATAGCGAGCCCACCCGGCAGGTGGCCGATGAATTTATGGGCGGCGTTGAAGAGCCGCGTGCTGATCCCCGAGTGGAAGGCGCACTGGCCCATGAAGACGAACAGGGGAATGACCGTCAGATTATAGGAACTGAACACGGAGAATAAATCACGGGCGCTGAGGTTGAGAGATGCGTCCCAGGAAACAAGCATGCCGAAACCGCAGAATCCCACCAGGGCCATGACAAAGCCGACCGGCATCTTCAGAAACATCAGGATGACCAGAACGACAAAACCGATTATCCCTGCTTCGGTCGGACTCATTTGAAGACTCTCCGGAAGGATTTGGCGACGTCAAAAAGCAAAACGAGGGACAGAAAACCGCAGCCGACGGCGACACCGAAAATAACCGGATAGAGAGGCATGCCCAACGTAAGGGACACCTCACCGCTTTCTTTCATATCCAGAGTGTAGATCTGACACTGCCAGGTAAAAATAGAAAACAATACGCATGAAATCAAAGAGATAACACCTTGCAGAAAGGTCTGCAATCTGCCGGGCAGACGTTCCATGAGAATTTCCACGGCAATATGGCTCCGTTCCACGGACGTATAGGCCATTGCAAAGGCAATCGTAAAGGCCCCCAGAAACCCGATCAGTTCGTAGGTGCCGGGAATGGGTTTCCCCCAAAACCGCAGTACGACGTCGGCACATGTCAGGAGCATCATCGCCATGACGGAGATGCCGGAGAGGTAGGCAACCCCCTTGGTTGAACTATGGAGCCATCTTTCGACTTTCAACAGCATCTTTATTCTCGTTTGTTATCTTGAAATCCGGATGGCGGTCAGGTACGGCTCACCGGACCGCCACCGGATTCGGTCATTACTTCGCTGACTTGGAGTATTTTTTGATCAACTTTTCCGTTTCCTTGACGGCCTTGTCGCCCGGAAGCCCCTTCGCGTTGGCAGCCGTAACGAATTCGGTAATGACCGGGCTGACCGCCTTCTTCCACCTCTGATTTTCCGCGGGAGACAGAGGGATGATCTTGTTGCCCAGGCCGAGGGTGAAGGCCTTACCCTCCTCGTCGAGACTATCCCAGGTCTTGGCATGGACGGTGATCCACTCCCGGTTGACGTCACTGATGATCTTCTGAATATCTTTCGGCAGGGAATTCCATTTTTTCTTGTTCATCACGACAAACATGGTCGTCGTGTAGCCGACACCGGCACAGTTGGTGGTGTTTTTTATGACCTCCCCTTGTTTCCAGCCCTTGAGCACTTCGATGGGGCCGATTGTCCCATCGACGACACCCTTTTGCAGAGACTCGTAGGTCGAGCCCTGGGGCATGGCCACGGGTACGCCGCCCAGGCAGCTGACGACTTTTGAACTCAGGCCGGTAGACCGGATTTTGAGGCCCTTCATGTCTTCCAGTTTTTTCACGGGCTTAATGGTGTGGAGCAATCCTGGACCGTGGGCATGGAGGTACATCACCTGGACGTCATTCAGTTCCTTGGGTTTGAACATCTGGTAGAAATCGTTGGCGACGTAGGTGGCGATCTGACCGTTCGGATAACCCAGCGGCAGATCGAGTACTTCCGTCAGGGGGAACCGACCCCGGGTATAGGCGAAGCACGACATGCCGATGTCGGAAATGCCCTTCACAACACCGTCATAGCACTGGTCGGCCGGAGTCAGGGTGCCGGCGGAAAAGACAGTGACCTTCACGCGGCCCTGGGTTCTTTTTTCAATCTCCTTGGCCCAGGCTTCGCCTGCTTTGGCCTGGCCGTGGGTGGCCGGGAAGAAGATGCTGTAGGTCAGATTGTAGGTTTCCGCATGGACGGTTGTGGTGCCGATAAAAAAGGGTACCACGATGGAAAGAACGAAAATAAGGAAAATGGTTACGGACAACTTTCTGCTCATGATGCTGATCCTCCCTTACAATTTTTAAACAATAATGGTGACGTTTGTGGAAATTAAAAAACGGGGTGGAACTCGGGAAGCCTGCTTATCCCAGAACGGAGACAAGCAGGCGTGGATACAAATAAGTGGCCAACGGAAGATGCCGATGCGGGGAAATCATTCTGTGTGCGGTAAACTTCTTCATTGATATCAAGCGAAATACCCTATTTACTCAGGTTTAGCGACAGTTATTGTATTTTATTTTACGTGTCAAGGATTATTTTCCGTTCGGATCTTGACCGTTTCCTTAAGTTTTTCCAGCTCCTCCCGGTACTGTTCTGCCTTGACCCGGGCGGTCTCCGCTTCTTCCTGGGCCTTGTTGACCGCTTCTTCCTGACGTTCGTGTTCCCGGTTGAGCTTATCCTGCAGGTCGTCGAAACCGATATATGCGGCCAGACTTCCTCCAGCCAGCAGGAGCAGGGGAACCGCCCCTTTCAGGAGTACGAGGAAATCGCCGAACCACAACACGAATCCGACAAACCCGACAAAGGCACAGACAATACCCCCGATAAGAAGCGTCATGATATTACCCCTTTTGTTTTTCCGCAAGGGACCGGATGCACAAAAATACCGGCCAATATACAGTGCGGCGTTTGTGGAACAGCTAACATAATTGGCGGTTGTTTGCAAGGTCAATTCCGGTTTAATCTCAGGAGATGATTGATAAAATGATCATCCTGACCACAAAAAAGACTTGATTAAAAAGGAATGTTCATCTACGATGCGCCAGTCTTATCGACCCGGAGGGGAAGCGCTCTTCTCCCCGTTCAATGCGACAAAGAGGAAATGCGGATGATTGAACCTGATTTTGAAAAAGGAAACGGATTGGTGCCCGTTGTCGTCCAGGATGACGAAACGGGTGATGTATTGATGCTGGCCTATATGAACCGCGAAGCCTGGTTAAACACCCTGGAATCGGGAAAGGCGACATTCTGGAGCCGCTCCCGCAATTCCCTGTGGCTCAAGGGAGAGTCATCGGGGAATGTCCAGATTGTCAAATCCATTTACATTGACTGCGACGCCGATACGATTCTGCTGCGCGTGAATCAGATCGGCGGCGCAGCCTGTCATACGGGCTATCGGTCTTGTTTTTACCGGAAGATCGTCGACGGCGGCGTTGAGACCATCGGAGAGCCTGTCTTTGATCCGGGGGAAGTATACAAATGAATAATAATGTATTGAAGATCGGTCTTCCCAAGGGAAGTTTGGAACAAAATACAGTGGATCTCTTTAAAAGGGCGGGGTGGCATATTTCTTACGACAGCCGCAGCTATTTCCCCGATATTGACGATGACGAGTTGACCTGCACCCTGGTGCGGGCCCAGGAGATGTCCCGCTACGTCCAGGATGGACATATCGATCTGGGTCTGACAGGGCGCGACTGGATTCTGGAGAACGAATCCGATGTGGTTGTGGTGCAGGATCTTGTTTATTCCAAGGTGTCGGCCCGGCCGGCCCGCTGGGTTCTTGTGGTTCGGCAGGATTCGCCGATTCAGTCTCTGGAGGACATGCAGGGGAAGCGGATATCGACGGAACTGGTCAATTTCACGAAAAAATATTTTACGGACCGAGGGATCAACGTCCAGGTCGAATTTTCCTGGGGCGCAACGGAAGCCAAGGTGGTTGACGGACTGGTCGATGCTATTGTTGAAGTTACTGAAACAGGTTCAACGATTCGGGCCAATAAACTTCGTATTGTGCAGGAGATGATGACGACGAACACGCAGTTGATTGCAAACCATGCCGCGTGGGACAATCCCTGGAAGAGGCAGAAAATCGAACAGATTCGTTCACTTTTGAACGGTTCTCTCCAGGCCATGGGAAAGGTCGGGCTGAAGATGAACGTCGAGAAGGAAAATCTCGGCAGGGTGATTCTATTGCTGCCGTCGTTGAAAGCGCCCACCATTTCGGGACTCTTTTCTGAGGAATGGTATGCCGTGGAGACGATCGTCAATCAGAATGTCGTCCGGGATTTGATTCCTCTCCTGCATGAGGCGGGTGCGGAAGGGATCATCGAGTATCCCCTGAATAAAGTCATCTGATGGTGAAGGCATGGAAAGAAAAGGCGAGATCTACCGGAAAACCTCGGAAACGGAAATCAACCTGTCCATCAACCTGGACGGCAGCGGAACGGCCGATCTGGCGTCGTCGGTTCCGTTTCTGGATCACATGTTGAATCTCTTTGCCCGGCATGCCGGCTTGGATCTTTTTGTCCGCAGTCAGGGCGATACCCAGATCGACGATCACCACCTGGTGGAAGACCTGGGTATATGTCTGGGGGATGCGGTAAAAAAAGCGCTGGGAGATAAGGGTAGCATCAAACGTTACGGTTCCATTGATCTGCCTATGGACGAGACCCTGTGCAATGTGGCCATGGACATTTCCGGAAGGCCCTATCTTGTGTACCATTCCGCATTGAAAGACCGCAAAATCGGTGGTTTCGATTCATCGTTGCTCCGGGAATTCTTTAAGGCCTTTACGGACCACGCGGGCGTTACCTTGCATATCAACGTCCTGTATGGTAGAAATACCCATCACATGGCGGAAGCGATATTCAAGGCATTTGCCCATGCCTTCAAAGAGGCCGTGGCGCGGCAAAGCAATTTGTCCGGTGTTCTCTCCACCAAGGGGAGCCTGGATTAAGTTCAGAAAATGGGAGGAAAGATGAGATTAAACCGTGAGTTCTTTTATCGACTGGGAATTGTCCTTGGGGGGATCATCTTTCTTTTCGGGTGTGCCGGTGCGTCGAATTCGGTCTCTCTTGCCGGATCGGGCGGAGCCTATGAAAGAATCGCCGTTTTGCCGTTCGTCAAGGCAGACCCGGGAGATTCGATAGATCAGCTGGTTCCGCGTGAAATTGCTTCGCACATGGATGTAAACGCGGACAGTGCCGAAAATGTCGTCGAATCAATCTTTGTATCAAAACTGGGAGAAAACAAGAATATTGACATCATTCCGACGGAGCAGGTTGAAGGGCTTTACCGACAAATTACCCTGGAAACGATTTCCCCGAAGGAAGCGGAATTGATCAGTAAGCTGGGTCAGGGATTGAAAGCCGACGCGATTGTCGTGGGTTATGTTTATCGCTATCAGGAGAGGGTCGGTACGCCCTATGCCGTGGAAAAGCCCGCGTCGGTTGCTTTTGAAATCCACCTGATTGATGTGGACGCCGGTTTGCGGAGCTGGCGGGCGACTTTCGATAAAACACAGCGCTCCTTGATGGAAAATCTTTTTAATTTTCGCTTTTTCGTAAAGGATAAGGGGCGATGGATCACGGCAAGAGAATTGGCGGCGGAAGGGGTGGACGAGATCATGCAGAACTTCCCGGCCGCAAAACGTTGAGTCAAAAACAGATCGGCAAATGATTATCAGAGTAACAATGAGCGGAATCCCCGGCATTTGGGGGTTCCGATCTTTTTTTCGCGAGGGGTGGAAGTGATTATTATACCGGCAATTGATCTGCACGACGGGAAGTGCGTCCGGCTGCTGCAAGGCGATTTCAACCGGGTGACGGTTTATGCGGACGATCCCGTTGCCATGGCTCTCCAGTGGCAGGAACAGGGGGCCGAGCGGCTCCATGTTGTTGATCTCGACGGCTCCCGGGAAGGGGTTCCAAAAAACCGGGACATCATTCTTCGCATGGCCGGGGAACTACGAATCCCTGTTGAACTCGGCGGCGGCATCCGGGATATGAAAACCATCGACGGCTATCTCCGGGGCGGTGTCGAGTGGGTGATCCTGGGTACGGCAGCCATTCGCGACGGCCAACTGCTGCGCGACGCCTGTGAAACCTATCGGGGGCACATCATTTTAGGCCTCGACGCCAAGGATGGTCAGGTTGCCGTGCAGGGATGGACGGAGACGACGGCCCTTTTCGTACGGGATGTTGTGGACCGTTTCCGGGACTATGGCCTGGCGGCGGTCGTTTACACCGACATATCGCGGGACGGTATGCAGACTGGCGTCAACGTGGAAGCGACGAAACTGCTTGCTCAAATGACGGAGATACCGGTCATCGCTTCCGGAGGCGTTTCCGACATCCGGGATATTGAAGCATTAATGAACATTGAGCAATACGGCATCCTGGGTGTGATTGCCGGGAAGGCGCTGTATGCAGGGACCCTGTCGCTGCCGGAAGCGATTGCAGTCGCCGCGAAGAATGGAAATTAGTGTATCATTTCAGGGACTAAGATTATATTTCTCGGGAAGGAGGGAAAATGGAAACCTGCATATTCTGTAAGATTGTCAAAGGAGAAATTCCCTGCAGCAAGGTTTATGAAGACGACCGGGTCATGGCCTTCGACGACATTCATCCCATGGCTCCCGTCCACGTCATCATTATTCCGAAAGCCCACATACCAACTCTGTTGAATGTGAACCCGACCCAGGACGATGTCATCCGTGCGCTCTATCATGCCGCACAGGTCATCGCCAAGACGAAGGGCGTGGATCAGAAAGGGTTTCGCACGGTCATCAATTGCAATGAAGAGGGGGGACAGGTCATTTTCCATCTCCACATGCATCTGCTGGGAGGGAAAAAGCTGATTGATGCGCTGGGTTGACTTTTCTTTATAAAAAATGCCATCCGGCCTTTCCGGGTTACTGCCTCGGCTTTTCAATGGAGCGGGAGCGGTTGACAAAACATGGTCAAGGCTTAACTTATCATCCGATAGGTCAGGCCGAGGAAATACTTATCAGGCACAGGTAAAAAGATGAATTACAAGGAAACACTTGAACGGGAAATGGTCCAGGCGGCGAAAGCCCAGGACAAGGAGCGCCTCTCCGCCTTACGTCTCATCAAAAACACGCTTCACAACAGGGAAATCGATCTCCACCGGGAACTGGAAGATACGGAGTTTCTCCAGGCCATGGCGGCCATGGCCAAACAGCGGAATGACTCCATCGAGCAGTTCAAAAACGGTGGACGGCAGGATCTGGTCGAGAAAGAGACCCGGGAGCTGAAGGTGATCCAGGAATTTTTGCCGTCCCAGTTATCGGAAGAGGAGGTGGGCCGGGAGATAGAGGTGGCGATCGCCGAAGCCGGGGCAACCGGTCTTCGCGACATGGGCAAGGTCATGAAGATCCTCATGTCGAGACTGACCGGTAAAGCCGACGGAAAACTCGTCGGAGAGAAGGTCAAGGCCAGACTTTCCATTTGACGGGCGCCGCCGCTTCTTGTGATAAGGCAGGTAGAACACGCGATTGCTTCCGCGAGGTAGGTCATTGGAGATCGTGACGTTGTTTGTTCTGCAGAAGGGAATGCAAGATTGACCGGGTATGTTCCCCAAGAGAAGATCGATGAGATCAGAGACCGGATCGATATCGTTCATCTGATATCCGAATACGTTGCCTTGAAAAAGGCGGGCCGCAATTTCATCGGTCTTTGTCCCTTCCATAAGGAAAAAACGCCCTCCTTTTCGGTCAGACCGGACAAACAGATTTTCTACTGTTTCGGTTGCGGCGTCGGTGGTAATGTCTTCTCTTTTCTCATGAACATCAATGGCATGACCTTTCCCGAGGCGGTTCGCTACCTGGCGGGCAAGACGGGAATCGTGCTTCCGGATGCCTCATACAATCCTCGATCTTCCGAACAGACAACGGAAAAGGAGCAGGTGTTCCTGGCCAACAAAAAGGCCGCCCACTGGTTTGCCCAAAATCTTGCCGCGGAGAGCGCAAAGCCCGTTCGGTCCTATCTGGAGGGGCGCGGGATGAGCCATGACGTGATCGAATCCTTTCGTTTGGGTTATGCACCGGACGGGTGGAGCGGCCTGAAAAATTATTTCGAACGGGAAAAGTTATCCGCCGAATGGGTGGAAAAAGCCGGGTTGATCATCAAGGGGAATGAGGGGACCTATTATGATCGGTTCCGGGGGCGTCTGATGGTCCCCATCGAAGATACGGAAGGACGGGTCATCGCTTTCGGGGGGCGGGTACTGGATCAGGGGGAACCGAAGTATCTCAATTCGCCGGAATCGCCGGTTTACATAAAGGGACGGCACCTTTACGGATTGCACAAAGCCAAGGAATCCATCCGGAAAGAGGGCCATGCGATTCTGGTCGAGGGGTATTTTGATTTCCTGTCTTTATGGAGTGCGGGGATTCATCCGGTGGCGGCCTCTTTGGGAACGGCCCTGACGAAGGAACAGGTGGACTTGTTGCGGCGCTATACCCAGAAGGTCTACATCACCTTCGATTCCGATACGGCGGGTCAAAAAGCGCTGGTGCGGAGTCTTGAACTTTTTCTCGCGGCCGATATCGATGCCTGGGCCGTGACGCTCCCTCCGGGGCACGATCCCGACAGCCTGGTGCGGGCTTACGGAAAAGAAGGCTTCGAGGCGGCGATTGCCGCGGCGCAGCCGGTCGAAACCTATTACTTGGATCGGGTTCTGGGCCAGGAGAAAACGCTCGTCGGTGAGAAGAATGCCGTGAAGGCCGCCGTTCAACTGTGCATGAGTATCGGCGATCCCATTGCGAGGAACCTTTTTCTCCGGAGGATATCAGAACGCTTCGGCATCGATTACGAAGTATTGAAGCGGCAGGTGCATGACGCGCAGGGTGTCTCGGTGATGCCTGAACACAAACCAAGGTTGAATACGCAGATCGACGCCTTGAAAGACCAGGTAGACAAAAACGAGTTGGCGATGATCCATTTGATGTTGGAGCATCCCCGTTTGACTCATAACGCTTTAGAAAACGGCGTCATGGATTATTTTAACGAGGGTGAACTGAGAAAAATCGCCGGGACAATCGTCGCCGCCGGAACAAGCGCTGAGGGAAATATTGACCTCAATCGACTCATTGCCGAGCTGGATCATGCGACGATCCGGGAAGCCATTCTGCGCCTCGTCATGGAAGAAAATCTGATTCCGGAAGAGGTGGCCGATCGGCTGTTTTATGATACCTTCAACAAGCTGCGCAGCCAGTGGTTTAAAAAAAGACATAGGAATTTGCAGCTGAAGTTGATAAAAGCTCAGCAGGACGGAAACGGGGAGATGTGCCTCAGCCTTCTGCAGGAGAAGGAACGCCTGATAAGGGAAGAAAAAAACGGCATGGCGTCGGTAACCATGAAGACACATTGAAATTCCGGGAGATACCAAATGGATAAAGAAATCAAGTCAGAGGAATTTAAAAAACTGCTGTCGCTGGGTGAGGAAAGAGGTTTTCTCACCTATGATGACGTGAATGATCTGTTGCCCACGGATATTGTCTCTTCCGAGCAGATCGACGATATCCTGATGCTCTTCGGCGAGAAGAATATTGATATCATCGATGCCGAAAAGGGCGAAAACCTGCAGATCAAGAAGGTTGCCGACGAGCGTGGAACGGCCAAGGGAGAAGATATACTGGGGCTTATTTCCACCGTCGGCAAGACGGGCGATCCCGTCAAGATGTATCTCCGGGAAATGGGACTGGTGTCTCTTCTGAGCAGGGAAGGGGAAGTCGAAATCGCCAAAAAGATCGAAGAGGGCCTCAAGGAAGGCATGGACTCCGTGTTTTCCGTGCTTCTCTCCGTCAAAGGGGTTATCGAACTGGGCGAGAAGTTGCGCAGCGGCGAAGTGAGAATTAAGAACTTAATCGACAACCTTGACGATGAAGAGGGAAGCGTTGAAGAGGACATGCATAAGACGCGGGTCCTCAACCTGATCGATAAAGTCGCTGATCTGGACCGGAAGAACGAGGACATCAGGAAGAAACTGAAAGTTAAGGGTCTTGACGATGAGAAAAAAGAAGCCCTGAAGGCGGATATTGCCAAAAATAATAAGCTGATCATCCGGCATTGCCGCAAAATCCGTTTCAGCAAGAAACAGATTGATCGCCTGATCAACCGGATCAAGCAGGCCTTGTCCGAGATCGAGGAAGCCGAAGAGAGAATCCAGTCCTGCAAGGATGAATCGGGTTTGTCCCGTACCCAGATGGAAAAACTCTGGTCCCGCATGCGCAAGTCGCCCGAGGAGGAAAAGCTTGTGCAACGTGAGACGGGGATCAAAGCGGTGAAATTAAGGCATTACGAGGAAATCATCAAGGATGCGGACAAGGAGATCAAAAGAATTTCCGCTGAATCCGCCCATACGCCCTCGTCCCTGAAAAAACTGGTGGTCACCATGGAAAAGGGGGAACGCAAAGCGGAACGGGCGAAGCGCAAACTCGTCGAAGCCAACCTGCGGCTCGTGGTCAGTATCGCCAAGAAATACACCAATCGCGGTTTGCAGTTTCTCGATTTAATCCAGGAAGGGAACATCGGCCTCATGAAGGCCGTGGAAAAATTCGAATATCAGCGCGGTTACAAATTTTCCACCTACGCCACCTGGTGGATTCGGCAGGCCATTACCCGGGCCATCGCCGATCAGGCGAGGACCATCCGTATTCCCGTCCATATGATTGAAACCATTAATAAACTGATTCGCACATCCCGCTACCTCGTCCAGGAATTGGGCCGGGAGCCGAATCCCGAGGAAATTGCCAACAAGATGGGCTATCCCCTGGATAAGGTGAGAAAAGTCCTGAAAATTGCTAAGGAACCCATTTCCCTGGAAACCCCCATTGGCGAGGAAGAGGACAGCCATCTTGGAGATTTCATTGAGGATAAAAAAATCATGTCCCCTTCGGAGGCGACCATCAGTATGGACCTGGCCGAGCAGACGCGGAAAATCCTGGCAACCCTGACACCCCGGGAGGAAAAGGTCCTGCGGATGCGTTTCGGAATCAGTGAGCGGATCGAATACCAGGAGGACGAAGATCGGCGCTATCGGGAAATCGCCGGCGAAACAGCGCTGGAAGGCGATTAGCGCCCCGAATAAAGAACCTTTTTTATAAAACCGGGCCTTACCGCCTCATCTGATAAAGGGCGCCGTCGATTTTGAATTTGACACCCGGGGAGAATTGTTATAACTGACAGCGAAGTTTTAACAATTGGGACGTCGGGCCCATAGCTCAATTGGTAGAGCCACCGGCTCATAACCGGTAGGTCCCTGGT
>ENA-UPTA01002260-UPTA01002260.1-activated-sludge-metagenome-genome-assembly--contig:-NODE-2260-length-20059-cov-48.218456_pt1 | contig 20059 bp, 15 predicted proteins | sample MGYA00238184_ERZ773361 | MGnify/ENA primary metagenome ERZ773361 (study PRJEB29100, sample SAMN05720205) | activated sludge metagenome | isolation source: anaerobic digester from wastewater...
TTATTTAAGGTGCATTTTTGACCTGGCTAATTTTATAGGAATTTCGTTTTCGGCTAATACACTTGTTACGCCGTTGAGCCAGATGTTGGAGAGCAGTGGAAGGATCTATTTTACTTCGGGCAGCTTACCTGCTTCACCAGGAGCTACGGCCTAAAGGAGTGACACTTCTTCTTCTCTGGGCAGAGTATAAGTCACGATATCCAGAGGGGGTTCAGTCTAGCCGATTTTGTGAGCTTTATCGCCGGTGGGCTCGGGGGTTAGAGCTTTCGATGCGTCAGGAGCATAAGGCTGGGGAGAAGTGTTTGTAGACTACTAAGGGATCTTTTCAAGATCCAGACGATCAAGAAGATGGCCTACGGTGTCCGCAACCGTCAGAACTTCAAGATCGCGATTTGTTTCCATTGCAGCGGCTTAGACCTTTATCCTGTTACCCGTTAAAATGTCTGATGAACCAAAAAAGAGAAAAATGGTGAAAATCTAGGGTGTCCCCATTTCTTTAAGCAGGACAATAAAATAAATGTTGCCTTTTAAAGCTTTTAAGTCAGGTGCATCTTTCACAGCCTCTTGTAAGCCAGAAGTCATTCCTGCATAAAATTGTTCCTTTGTATTCCAGGTCCACTCCGAATTCACAACTTTTTTTAATTCAGCTCCTGTCTTTATTTTAAGATCCAGTCCAAGAACCAGATGTTCTGAATCGATCACTTGTTTGAGTTCAATCGAGACTAACAGTTTCTTTTCCCCTTCCAGTTCAATTTCCCGGGAAATGACTCTGCTTTTTTTTAAATCAAAAAGAAGGTCACCTTCCTCCGACAGACACTTTAGGCTCACTTCTGAACCCAGTAGATTTTCTGGTAATCTGGTTCGCAAAAAGTCAGAGATTCTTTTAGTATCAGTCCTCAAGACCGGGGAATTAAAGACCATTCCTCCATCAGGAAATTGATTAGATAAATCTGCTCCCCTTATAATGGTATAAGGTTTACCATCTTTCTGCTCCTCGATCTTAATATGCTGGACGGCGGGAACCTCAAAAATCCAGAGATGTATCTTGAAAGAAATATCTATGGGAAAAACATAAAATTGTGCCGATAATAAAAGTACTAATAAAAATAAACCTTTTATAGTTTTTTGGCTCATTCCACCACAGACTCATTGTGACTAACTTAGCCCTTAATAACCAGTCTGAAATAAAAAACTCAATCAATTTTAGGTCAGGAATAAATACAATTTCTGTACTGGCATTCTCCTCCACTACCACCACATTCCCAACCTATAAGATGCCAGACTGTTGAGCCGTGCTGATACTCCGGGCAACAACCGCAGTCCTGTTCAAGAACGCAAGGACAATTCTCTGCAGGCACACTGCTCCAGCCTGGCAATAATAAGAAAAGGGTTAAACTAATGGCAATCATGGCAAAAGTAACTTTAATTTTTTTCATGTTACCTCCTTTTTGTAACCCAGATTTGCTCCTGATCGCTTACCAGAAAAAATTGGCCTTTCCAGAAATATAAATCCCTTAGTTTTTCTCCTCCGGGTAAGGTTAATCGCCCTAACTGGCATTTTCCATCAGGATTAAAAACCCATAATGTTTGACCCGGACTTCCGGCCTCCAGGCGGAACTGAGCCACGTATAATCTATCCTCTTCGTCAACACAAAAACTGGTGTACAGAATGAAGCTGACAACATCTGACTGGATATTACTGGCCTGGGCATCTTGCTCGAAGCTTGAACGCAGCTCCCTGGCCAGCTTTTGAAGAGCTTTATCAGGGATACGAAATCTTCTGCCTCCTGAACCGTCAGGATAAATTTCTGTAAATTCACCCTGAAGCAAACTAAAATGCAGAATTGATTTGCTTCCAGCCGAATATCCGATGGCCGATTCATTACCAATATTTTTTCTGTAAATCAGAACCGAGTCTTCTCTTTGAAGCCAGGTAGTTTGGTAATTTCCCTGGTCATCATATACATCCAGTAGATGAGAGCTCAGGCTATAGGTTATAAGATAACTATTTTCAGGGCCCGGCAGGATGCCTGAAGGATAGGAATAGGATATTTCTTCGGGTATTTTTAAGTTAACTCGGCCAAGAAAAGCCCCTTTAAGGTCAAAGATGTCCAATCTCCTCGGGAAACGTTCCAGGATGATGATCTTATCCTCACAGACAGCAAAATCTACCGGATCGTCCAGTTCTCCTGGCCCCTGACCGGGTGAAGCTATAGTATAGAGGAAAGAAAAAGAATCAGATAAAGTGAAGATCCTTTTTTGCCTTTTGTCAAAAATAAATATTTTATCAGAAGAAAAATCAATTTTGGTCACACTCGAAATTGCATAATCCTCCGATTCAGTTTCTAAAAGTGAAAGACTCTGAAATAACTCCGCCGGGCTGCCTTCTTTTTTAGAACAATTATCAAAACTAATTAAAATTAAAGCCACCAGGAAAAGCGGAACTATCATCAATAACGCTTTGTTCGCTGACCTCATCTTACCCCTAATTTTCGGCTAATTATTAGTATACTTATAGGACAAAAAAAACAGCTTGTCAATTATTTTTTTCTTCCCGGCTGGGAAATGCTATCCAGGTATAAGCATGTACCTGAAATCGAGGTTGAACTTTATTTGTCAGTCAGACAGGCCTTCTACTGATTCCTTCTGGCCGGACTTGATGGCCGGCGGCTCAGGCTGGTGTATTTCAGGAGCTTTAACCAACCTGCCGATCACTTCCCGCGTGCCCTTAATATTCAACTGGTCAAAGAGGAAAGAAAATTGTTTTTCGAGGCTCTCACCGATAGCCTTCAAACTCTCCTCTGGCAGGCTCCAGAAATGTTTCTTAAAGGGCCCAACCGCTTTTTTTCTGGTTTTATAAAGAAACTGAGCTTCGGTGTCAGAAGGCTTTCGCTCCGAGGCGGCATTAACCTTGAGCCATTCATACATTTCCTGCCGCAGGCTTTCCGGCACAGCTTCATGTTCGATAATCAGATTCTGGAAAGCCGTGGCTAAGTGGACCTCACAGGTTTTAACTTCGACGAATTTATGAAAAGCTGAATCGGGCAGGGTGCTGGCTCCATGCTGGACGACACCGCCCAGGCTATATTTTTTTCTGGCCAGCTCTCCCAGCCGCCGCAGAACATCAAAATCAATCGCCACCTGGGCCAGCGTCCCGTCAGGCAAAACCACTCCGCCGTGGTGTGTCCCGGTCTGAATGCTCAGTTTGCTCACGCCGGGGACATCGCCTTTAAGTCGGTTAAAACCGTTCATAAAAGCTTCGAGGTCCTCCTCCGTGCTGTTTCTTTCCCCGACCTCGCCAATTTCGCCACCAACTGAAATGATCACTCCCGCCGGCTGTTTCTCACGGATAAAGCGGGTAAATTCAGCTGTTAGCTCATAATTGAGTTTCTGCTGTTCATCGAGATTGCTTCTGGAAATATCCACCAGAGTGGAAGTATCTATGTCAATGTTATAAAAGCCACCAGCCACCGCTTCCTCTATCAGCTCTTTGATAGCTTTTATTTCTCCCTCGGGATCCGCCTTGAACTTTTTAGCCGAAACCTGGAAATGATCTCCCTGAATAAAAACCGGACCTCTATATCCTTCCTTGATGGCCGCCGCCAGTACCGAGCTGACATATTCTGATGGTCTCTGGTCAGTATAACCAATTTCGCTTCGAGCAATTTCAAAAATAAAAGCACCGGCCTCAATTTTCTTAGCTGCCCTGAAAACAGCTCGGGCCGAATCGTAAGCCAGCATCCGGAGATTCATAGCTGGCACAGTAAAATCGAGCGGTGCTTCACCTCGCCCTCTGGCCAGATAAAAATCATGAATAGAAGCCGGCCTGATGCCCAGTGCCTGGGCCGCCTCAAAAATCAGCCAGCGACCGGCCGCTCTCGTCTCTTCATCACCAAAAACTGCCTCAAAAATGACCCTGGAAATATTATCCTTTAAAGCTTTCTCATCAACGACTTTGACCTTTTCTTCCTCGATCTTGACTGCGCCTTTCAACCAGCCTGAAACTTCATTTAATTTTGACTCTTTCATGTGACACTCCTTTCCTGCTTACTTATCTTATTTTACAGTCTAAACTTAGCTTATTTAAGAATCTTATTTAAAGTATATCATAATTATCGGCAGGCTTAAGATGGGAGACCGTGGTTCAGACCAGATAAATCAGGGGCGCTGGCGGCGAGGCAGCCCCTCCACTTTTTTGAGCAGATAAGTCTGCCACAGTTCCACATCAACAAGAAGAACAAGGACAACGTCAGGCCTGAGACTATAATATTGAGCGACATAGCCAGCCAGTTCCTTTTCCTGCCGTTTGACTGCCTCGGCAGCCGACATGATGATCAGCCTGGCTGGCTTAAGTGTCTCGACCTGTTCACTGGCTGTCCAGTAACCGACCTGTCCGTAGCGGCGAAGATACCAGGGTAACGGCCAGGTTTCCTCCGGCGGGGCAATCACCCTGATAAAAATGTTTTTCCCCTCGCTATCCACCTGGCTTAAGTCGTTCAGTCTGTTTACCAGCCGCATAAAATCGGGTGAAGTCTGAGCATAGACGTAAGGATTGTCGGGGTAAGCATAAAAATAATAATTAACCAGGTAAATTTGCCAGCCTGTCCAGATGAGAAGTATTCCAGTCAGAAGAATTTTGCTCTGCCGGATCTTAATCAACCTCAAGAGGTAATCAAAGCCAATGGCCGCCACTATCAGGAAAAAAACCCAGAAAGTCAGCATATTCCAGGGTGTTTTATAAGGAATAGCCGAATAAACCAGAGCTGTTATAACCGCCAGGGCAGCCAGATAAGCCCGGAAATTTTCAGAAGATTTTTTGCTTTTGCTCAGCTCGATGAAACTTATCATCATCCCGAAAAGAGCCAGGGCCAGAAAAGGAATCTCTGTAAAAACGGGCGAGCCAGGAGCACCGTGGTGGTAAAAGAGGAGACCAAAATAATACCAGAAGGGATGCCGGTGCCAGCCTGCTTCCAATCCCTTCTGGCCATAGCCGGCTAAAGCCTTAAACGAATCAAGAAAGCCCTGGGGATATTTAAAAAATGAAGAATAAAAGACAAAAGAAACAGTCAGAAAAATAAAAAGGGCCAGAAGAAGCGGCTTCCAGGCTCTCCGGGCATCACCACCCGGAGTCTTTTCTTCGTTCTCTCGTTTTTCAATCTTCTGGCTTTTCTCATCTTTCCGGTTCTGCTCTGCTCTATTTTTCTGACGGCCTAAAAGCCAGACTCCGACCAAAGCCAGAAGCGAAGCTGCCATAACGATAATAGAAGTTTCTTTAGTAGCATAAAGCAAACCAGCCGTCAGGCCAAGCCAGGCACCCTCTCTGTAATCTGGCTTTTGCCAGAAACGCCACAGGCAGATGACAAAAGCCAGGGCGAAAGCCGCCAGCAGAGATTCCTGAATGTAAAAGCGGTTGAAATAGGTAACCGGTGCCGAGGCCGCTAAGAACAGTGCTGCCCATAATTTCTCTGACTCTTTTAGATATTTTCCGGCCGCCAGGGCGGCGATGAGAATCATTACCAGGCCGAAGAAAACCGTTACCAGGCGCAAGGTAATTTCGTTCAGTTCGGCATAAGTTTTCTGGCCGCTCAGCCAGGCAAAAGGCAGGCTGAAATAATAAAGGGTCGGGCCGTGGTGCTCAGCCGGATCATAGCGATATTCGCCCTTTTCCAGCAGCTCACCAAACTTATAAGCCTGATTGGCTTCATCATGATGCATCGGCCGGAGGTCGAGCCGGTAAAGCCGGACAAACAGCCCGGCCGCTAAAATAAGGACCAGAACAAAGGCAAATGTTTTTTTCTTCATTTAACCGGCAAACCGTAAACCTCGACTTCGACATAATGATTCATATCGTTAGAGGTATTGCCATTGCTCCAGAGGCGGACATAGCGGGCCTTAACTCCCCGGCCATCAATGAGTTTGCCTTCATAAGTTTCGATATATTCTCGATCGCGGCCGGCTCCCAGGCCCAGAGTATTATCGTGGTCATTATTGAAGAGCGTCACGACACCGTTAATAAAATCTTTATCCTCCGATACCTGGACAACCACGTCCCGATAAACGCGGGCCTGACTGTGATAATGCCAGATAATAATTGCCTGGATTAAATAAGGCTCCTTGAGGTCGATCTGCACCCACTGAGGTCCTGGCCCCAGTTCGACAAAGTAACCGTCTTCACCTGATTTTTCTCCATCGGTGAGATAGCTTAGCTCGCCAATAACCGGCTGCCTATCGCTCGAAGTCACCGGCTTGTTGAGTGAAACCAGCTGCGTCCCGGCTGGTACATAGAACGGGCCGCGCGGCTTGCCGGTGATGGGTTCAAGATTGGGAGTCTTAATATTCCGCGGTGTGCCGATAAACATTGGTTTTGGCAACTGGATTTTAAGCTCAACTTTGTCTTTTTCCTGACTCTGGGCTGAAGCTAAGCCACTCATCGTCAGGAGCAGGCTGCAGCCCAAAATAATTCCTACTAATTTAGTAGTATTTATGCTCTCCATCTCAGTCTCCTTTGATCATCTGGCTTCTGAGCCTTCCGTGTTTTCTGCTTATTAATTTGTTAATTTTAGCCGCTCTAAATATCCTGGCTGAAATCGTCTGGACGGTTAAACCAATAACAATTTTTATCACGACCGACGACCAATGTCCAGATTTCCGGCTGGGCGGCGGTCGCCGCTTCTATTTCTTCGAGGTCCATGACCATAAACGCCGTGGACAGACCATCAGATAGAGCCGGTGAAGGATGAGACACCCAGACAGCTAACTGCCTGGATTGAGACTGCTGCCCCCGCGGATCATAAATATGCTCCCCTTTAACTTCATGTCCCGAACCACTTAAAGCTCTGTCTTTAAGGCTCGCTCGGCCTGGTTTTAGAAAATCAAAGCCGCCGCCCACGGTCACCGGCCAGGCTTCCTTCCCGCGGGCCAGGACGGTGCTTTCGCCAGCATTGGCCAGAAAGCTGTCTATTTCCCAGCCGGAAAGGAGACTCGAAGCTACTTCGAGCGCATAGCCTTTGCCAATGGCTCCAAGATCCAGGTCAAGCCCGTAAGCGCTTCCCTCCAGCCGCAGAGCCAGATACTGAGTTTGAGTTTCGAGGAGCTCGAGCGGAAAAAGTTCAGCCCAGGCCTCTTTTTCAGGTCTGGACTCCTGTCCTGATCCGGTTTCGGTTTTGACTGTGCCAACCGCCCCACGCGTCTTATCATCCTGTCGATCACCACTTTTGGTTGAATTCAGCGTCCCATCTGTCTTCTTATTTGACCCGCCACCACCAGTCGCCCGTTTATTTTTTATGGCCCGGAAGTTGATATTAAAAGCTCCGCCGGTCGCGGCCATCAACTCAAAACTCGTTTTAAGGCACTCATAAGTTTCTATCCCGATGGGCAGTGTTTCACCCGGCTCCAAGCGGTTAATCATGGAAATTTCGCTTCCTGGATCAAAGCGGCTAAAAAGTCTTTCCAGCCGGTCAATTTCTTTAAAAAAAACCTGAGCGGCGCTGCGGGCATATATTTCTTCTTCCCCGGCCAACAGGAGCTCAAAAAAAGTGCTCATGGCCTCATGGGAAAAACGATAGATTGAAAGCTCGTCCAACTTTTTACCCGGCCTGTCCTGGTTTGATAATAATGACATCCAGAGCCAGCATAGCGGCCAGAATCGAAATGACGGCGCTCCAGCGGTGGAGGTTAAAAAATAAGATTTGAGCCGGAAAATTAAAATAAGGCAACATTGAGCCGAGGGTGGATAAAATCAAAAAGAAACCGGCCAGGACAAACAGCCAGAAACTCGCTGCTTGAAAATAAATCCGCGGTAAATAGCGGTTTAAAGCCAGGCAGTAAAAGCCCGGGGCCACCTCAGGTGCTCCTTTAGAACCCTCGCCGCCGGACAGAGGCAGGTAGATTCTGGCCCTGAGAAAAAGAACAGCCATCAGGCTGACGGCAAAAAGCCCGCCACAGGCCACATGAAGAAGAAGCGGAAAACCGAAAAGTCCGCGCGAAATAAACCAGGCAAAGAAAAGGCCGCTTAAACTCAGATAAAGATAGCTTAAAGCCAGGGAATAAAAGATCCAGACTGTCCAGCCGTGGTAACTTTTCTGGCCCCAGCTGATAAAATAATCAAGCGATTTATCCCAGCGGCTTAGTTTTAGATATGATTTTCCCCAGCCACCGAGCCAGTTGAGATAGCCTTTGAGAGTCTCAGCCGAAAGCTTTTTCTGGTCTTCTTTTAGATGATTTAGATAGCGGCCAAAAGTTAACCTCAGTCCGAGAGCAACGATTAACAAAAAGCTGCCGATTCCAAACAGCATCCGCTATCTCCTGTTTTCTTTTTGAGCCGCTTCATCTGCAATTTTAGAAACTTTGCCAGTAACTCGGAGAATAACTACCGCCAAAATCAACCCGATAACCAGCAAACAGCCAGCCAGAACCAGTTTGAGGGCCGGCCTGACAGCAAAAGTCAGCCCGAAAATCCACTGAAAAAACGAGCCAGTTTTCATCAGATCAGAACTGAGTCTTTCCTCTCTCACCCTGGTTTTAAGCGGGCCCGGAGCCTCAACTTTCGCGAAGAAAACTTTTGAGTTGAGGCTGTGACAATCGGTGCAGCTATTTTTGCCCAGGGCCTGCTGGGCCGGACGGACGTTATGCGCCAGCGGCCAGGAAACTGCTCTGGCAGCCGGATGCTGACCTGCTTTGAGCTTCCCATCTTTATCCAGGCTAAAAACCTGGCCGGAAGCAACGTAACAGAATTCCCGGGCAGGATTTGCCTCGCTGAGTCTCTTGAGGCCCAGCGTAATCTGTTCCTCTGTCAGCAGCTCACCGCTATCACCCAGCTCGAAGAGTGTTCTCAGCCAGAAGTCATCGAAAAGCGGCCGGATTTTATTGTCTTCAAGCCAGCCAGGTGCGGGCAGAACAGCCTCGCCTTCTTCCCCTTCTTTTACCTCTTTCTGTTCTATTTCCTCTTTTTGAAGATACCCTTCCTCCAGCCTGTAAATCACTTTGCCCACGGCCAGTGCTGGCTCTCTCATCGGCTTCTGAAGCTTCAAGGCATTGAGGACATTGAGAATTCTGTCTTCCATTTCGGCGGTGGCTTCATCCGGATTAAAAGCCGTCAGCAGTAGTTTGACCTCACTACCTTTTTTCTGCATCAGCAGAAATTTGTCTTCAGCTGCCTTTTTACTGAGCTTAACGCGGTGAACATCGAGACTGCCGTCCGCATTTGGTTCAAACAAAAAATTGGAAATAAGAACTGCCGGGTCAAATCCTTCCTCAGCCAGCGGATAGAGACAGTTGAGCAGGCTGGCCACCGTTTCTTTAACTTCAAAAATACCGGACGAAGTTTCTAAAACTGTCTGGGTTGCTACTGGCACCAGCTCTTTCCCTTTTTTTTCTGCCCAGAAAGCAGGCCACATCATCCGCTCGGGATAAATTTTATCATCCTTTTCCCTGACGAAAACCGGCTCAACAATCAGCGGATAATCAGCCGTCCAGTTCGCCTTGCCAAAAATCCCTAAGCGGTTGGCTCTTGAGGTATAAATTTCTTGAGGCTCTTTTTCTGGCATCAAACCTGAATGACAGACGGTGCAGGCTAAGCGCTCAAAATGAACTTTGGGAATGCCACGATGAGCTGGACGCGGTGCGCCGAGAAAGCCAGCATAACCTTCGCCACCCTTTTCAGGCTTTTCGCCCAAATGGCAGCCGGCACAGGTCAGACTGTCCCGTTTGATGCCAGGAATACTGGTCTTTTCACCCTGAAAACCTCTGACCATCTGGTGGCTTAAATCATTCCGGTGACAATCAACGCATTTTACGCCGGCCAGGGCATGGACATCCCGCTCGACCGCCGCCTTCGTCTCTGCCTTTCTGGCTGTGACTGAATGGCAGGCCAAACAGCGGCTATCGTCAGGCTGATAGTTTAAATCAAGTAGAGCATTGTTCTGGCTGTCAAACAGAGTCTGGTTATATTTTACTTCAGGCACCACCGCCCATTCGTGGTCATCAGGATTAGGGCCATCAATAATATCCCAGGTCGAAGGCAGGCGCGAAGCCATACCTTTCACCTCGCCCAGACCGGAGGCCGCCGTCGCCGCCCAGCGGAAATTCTCGCGCATGACCTGCTTGACCCATTCGCTGTGATCCTGAAGGGGCGACGCATTATGGCAGCCAAAGCAATTTATTTCCAGCCGTCCCGAAACACTCCAGCGCGAATCGGCTGTGACCTCTTTCTCACCCGGTTCACCTGGCCCGCCGCCATTAAGATTACGGCCGAAAAGACTGACCAATTGCCAGTCGCTCAAGCCAATTTGCTCCGGCTTCCATAGCCCGGGGAAATTAGCGTAGGAAATGGGAAGCTGGACACCTGTCTTGTCATCAACCAGCACCCAGGGCTCTGACGGGCGGTCAACTGCCGGCCGCTTCTTCAGGTTAAAATGCAGCCCCTGACTTATGGTTTCATATTCATGACAGGGAGCACAGGAGTAGCGCGTCGACAGAGGCCAAGCCGAGGGCGCAGCCGGCACAATCTGCTCATTGAATTCATCCATCAACGGCACCCGGTGAAGCGGCGAAATCTGGCTCCGCGTCCAGGGCGTCTGTTTTACTTCTTCTTCCAGGGCAATTTTCTCGATTATTCCTTTTTTCTCCACATTTCGTTTTTGAGCCTTCGTCTTTTCTGATTCTATTTTTTCTTCTTCGGTTTTTTCCTGCGGTCTTTTATCGTCTTTAGCCGCCAGCCTCGAGGAGATCTGGAGTGTAACGAAGATAAAAAGGAAAGAACAAACGGCATAGATAATTACCTGGCCGAGCTTTTTCCAGGTCAGCCTCCTGGCCGGGCTTTGTTCTGGCATCAGGCTTGAGCGCTTCATGTTTTATTTGTTATTTTTAGCTTTTTTTAATCTTTTTTTATCTTTTATTTCTTTATGATCTCAAATCCTTCTGGCCTCATGGATTTCATGACCTTCAGGCTTTGAAATCTTCCGACCTGAATTTAAGATAAGCGCGGCTTCTGACCGCTTCATTAACTTTAAGTACCGCTACCGCTGACTCATAGGCCAGCTCGGCCGGGCAGTTAAGCGGCACTCCCCGCCGGATGGCCTCAAAAAAGTTTTCCAGGTGTGGCTGATGGGCCGGTTTAGCCAGCTCGATAGGAAGCGGCCAGCGGCCAGCTTCAGCCGTGACGCGCACATCAACAAAAACATTTTTGGTCTGGACCTTTTGAATGGGCGGTGCTTCCGACATAATCAGCCCTTCCCGCACTAACGGTGCCCAATCCGGGGCATGAGCCTCGCGATAGGCCCAGTCTCCTCTTTGAGGCACCTCCGAAATGACCAGCGAACCGTTATCACCCATAAAAGTTTCGTAAAAGCCTCCATGCGAGGTCGTCGTCTGAACCTGATAAAAGGCCCGGGCGGCACCGGCGGGCGTGTCATATTCATAAATGACCATCACGTTGTCATACCACTCGCGTTGGGGATAATAATCAATGCCGCCTGAAGCCACCATCGATTTCGGGTTGGCTTTAAACGCCCAGCTGAAGAGGTCAATCTGATGTGAGCCCAGATCAACAATTGGTCCACCACCATATTTTTTAAACCAGCGCCAGTTCCTGAATTCTTCCATTGAATCATAGCCATAGCGATGAAGGATTTCAGGAGGAATGGTATATTTTTTGGGCCAGCTCAGCATCTCGGCCTTAGCCCGGTTCCATTGAGCATAACCGATCATCACCCGGCCAATGAGCTGTCTTTCATGGAGAAGTTTGTCTATGGCATGAATATAACGGGGATTAGAGCGGCGCTGATGGCCGATCTGAAGTAACCGGCCGGTTCGCCGGGCTGTCTCGACCATGGTGCGGGCTTGGTCCAGGCTATTGGACATCTCTTTTTCACAGTACACGGGGAGGCCATGATTAAGACAGGCATTTGCCTGTTCGGCATGTACCCAATCGGGCGTGGCAATAATGACCGCATCCAGGTCTTTCTCGCTGTTTAGAAGCTGCTTATAATCCTCATAAACGTGCGGTGTCTGGCCATATTTGTTTAGATAACCGGAAGCATAATTGCGGCTGTATTCCCAGATATCGGCCAGAGCAGCAATTTTTATCCCGGGAATTCGGAGGCAGCAATCAAGAAGAACCCGGCCTTGTTCACCGGCCCCGATGAGCGCTACCCGCAGCTCATCGGAAGGCATGACCGTCCGTCCCTGGCCGGCAGCAGTGAGGAGAAACGGCCGCCCGAAAAGTTTGCCGGTAGTCATGGCCAGACCGACACCAGCCGCGGTGGTTTTTAGAAAATCGCGCCGGGAGAAGCCATCTTTCTTATCGCTCTCTTCCATGTTAATCTCTTTTTTCTTCAGTCATTTATTTTACTATTTTTTACCTGTTTCCCGGTCAGAATGCAAACTATTTTTAAGAGCTATCTTCAGGGCATTTTGGTGAGCAGGTGCGTTGAACCCGGCCTGAACGGTCAAGCTGATGGAGCTAGCTTGTTAAATATAATTATGGTTTGAGCGGGTTTTAGCCGGGCAGCCCGCGTGGCATCAGTTCTACTTTTTCATATGGCTGTCGAAAGCAACCTCCGAGGGCTTAAAATCAAGCCCGCGGACAAATTCCAGGGCTTCTTTAGCTCCAAATTCCCTGTCCATGCCATTATCTTCCCACTCTACAGAGAGCGGACCCTCATAGCCAATGGCATTGAGTTCTCTGATAATTGATTCAAAATCAACATCTCCATGACCGAGAGAGCGGAAATTCCAGCCCCGCCGCAGGTCCCCAAAGGGCAGATGCGACCCGAGGACCGAGGCTTTGCCGTCAAGCGTCAGAGCCACGTCCTTGAGATGGACATGGAAAATCCGGTCAGGAAATTCCCGGATAAAAAGATGAGGCGTCATTCCCTGCCAGAGTAAATGACTGGGATCAAAGTTAAAGCCAAGTGTTGGCCGGTAATCAAAAAGTTCGAGCAGCCGTTTGGCAGTATAAAAATCAAAGGCGATTTCAGTTGGATGAACTTCCAGGGCAAATTTCACCCGGCAGCGGTCAAATTCATCCAGAATTGGTGTCCACAGTTCTTTTATCTGCTGGAAGCCTTTCTCCACCAGTTCCTCACTCGTGGCCGGAAACGAATACCAGAACTTCCAGATGGGTGAACCCATAAAGCCATTGACCACATAGCAGCCCAGGTTTTTAGCCGCCCGGGCGGTGAGCTTCATTTCTTCAATTGCCCAGCGCCGGATTTGATCCGGTTTGCCCTTCACCTCGGCCGGAGCAAAGTCATCAAGACGCAGGTCATAGAGGTCACCGACACACTGGCCGGCTAAGTGAGCCCCAAGAGCCCGGCATTGTAAGCGATATTTAGCTAAAATTTCTTTTTTCCTGGCCAGATAGCCAGGATCTTCGGCTGCCTTTTTAACTTCCAGATGATCTCCCCAGGTAGCAATTTCCAGCCCATCATAGCCCCAGGAGCTGGCTTTTTCACAGACGATTTCAAAGGGAAGATCAGCCCATTGTCCGGTAAATAAGGTTATTGGTCTTGCCATTTTTTCTCCTCCCGAGAATTAAGATTGTTATTTATTTTTTATTGCTTAATTATTGTTGCGTCGCCGTTATGGCCAAATATAGCTTCGAGGCTCTTCGGCAGGTAAAGCCAAACGGATCATTTGATCTTAGCCTTATCGTGGTCCTTTAGTAGCCACAGCCATTTTTCAGCTCTCGACCCCCGCTACAACCTTCTTCGCTCAAACTCTACTCTGGTTCGCCTAAAATCTTACCCAGATTGCTCCCTTTTCTGAGCTTTCCACGCACTTTTCTATAAACTTTACCCCGCGCACTCCTTCTTCTACCTGCGGGAAATCAAGATCATCGGCCGTAAGCTCCTGACCGTGGAGCTTCTTGTCGAGGGCGGTCAGGAAGGTTGAATAGATGTTGGCAAAAGCTTCAAAGTAACCTTCATTATGGCCGGAGGGAATACGCGACAGCGACTGAGCTCGCGGGCACATCGGGTCACGCCCCCGGGAAAGATAAGCCACCGGCCGGTCAAGGTAAGAAATCTTAGCGTGGTTTGGATCTTCCTGATACCATTCAACCGCGCCTCTGGTTCCATAGATTCTAACTCTGAAGCCATTATCATGGCCGATAGCAATCTGCGAACACCAGTAGAGTCCGGTGGCTCCGCCTTTGAAGTTAACCATAATCGAGGCATTATCATCAAGCGGCCGCCCTTCGCCAAAATGGTCGAGCCGGGCACAGAGTGTTTCTATTTCCAGTCCGGTCAGGTAAGAAACCATGTGTTCTATATGCGTTCCAATATCACCGACGCAATTGGAAATTCCAGCGCGGGCCGGATCTGTCCGCCAGGCCGCCTGCCTCTGGCCTGTTTTTTCTACCAGGGTGGCCAGCCATTCCTGCGGGTACTCACCGGCCACAAAACGGATGGTGCCTAACTCGCCCCTTGAAATCAGGCAGCGCAGATGCTTGATGATTGGAAAACCGGAATAAGTATAGGTCACGCAGAAAAGCAGGTCTTTCTGGCGAGCCAGGTCAGCCAGTTCTTGAGCCAGCGAGCTGCTGGTGGCTAAAGGCTTATCACAGACTACCGGGAATCCAAGTTCAAGAGCCAGGTGAGCAATCGGATAATGCGAATCATTGGGTGTAACAATGACAATAAAATCAGGCCGGTCCGGATGTCGGGCTTCAGCCTGGAGGAGTTCCTCATAGTTCTGGTAAAGGCGGTTTTTATCCAGCCTGAGTGTTTCTCCTGTTTTGAGGTTATTTTCATAATTTCTGGAAAAGCAGCCGGCGACCAGGCGGGCTTTGCCATCCATAGCTATGGCTTTCCGGTGGACATCGCCGATAAAAGAGCCTGTCCCGCCACCAATCATGGCGTATTTTAGCTGAGGGATCTGGCTTAAGCTCTCCTTCTGCCCTTCAATCATTTTAAAGCTCCTTAAATTCCTTAAATTAATCAGACTTCAATTCTTATCTTATTTAACTCCCGCCCGTTTTTCAAAGAGAAATTGCTGGGGAGCCAAGGTGACGCCTGGCATTGTTAGAGTCAGAGTTGGCTCAGGCAGCTAACTAAGATGAATAAACTGAGACCTTAAAATGGCCAAATCACAAACTAAACTTGACACGGCCAGAGAAACAGGCCTAATTAAGTTGTCACGGTTCGTTATACAAGCTAAAGAGTCAAAAAAGATCATTCCTTATTAGTGACGCGGAACCAGTAAGTAAATAGGTCTCTCTCGAGCTCCTGATACTTTTTATATTTATGCGAAATAATTTCCCAGAAGAATTCGTTGTGCCGCTTTTGCTTAAAATGGGCAAGCTCATGGAAGATGATGTATTCAATAAGATAATCTGGCAGGTATCTGGCCAGCTTATTTATGGTGAGATTTTTTCTGGTGCTCAGGCTGGCCCATTTGGTTTTCATGGGTCTGAAATACACCTTATGCGGTTTTAGGCCTTGCTGGCTAGCTGCCTCGGACAGGAAATACAGTACCAGTTTCTTAAAATCGTCATCAGTTCTCTGGGTGAGTTTCTTCTTCTTTGATTCTTTCAGGCATCCTTGAACAAAGATCCATTTCTTTTCAATCCATCGCTTGTGCCTGTTAAAGACCTCCTCGCGGTTAGAATTCAGGGGGAGGATAAAGTGAAGTTCCCCGGTGGTAAATTCAAGACGGGGATATTTTATTCTTCGGTAAAAAACCTTGTGGGGGATATTTTCAACTGCCATAATTTTTCACATTGTCAGCAAGTTTGCTGTGAAGCCGGTTCATTTCATCAAATGATAACCCGAATTTTCCCTTTAGTTTTCGGACAAACCTTCGGATTTCTCGTTCGACCTCTTTTTGCGCGGTTGCCTGCTGGATCCAGCCCGCAAAAAGATGCTTCTGTAAGGACCTGGAAAGCTCTTTGACCAGCGGTACAAAATCATTTGGACCTTTAATACTCTTTTCGAGCTCGAGTAAGATCGAATACTCAAGATCTGAAAAACCGAGAGCTCTTTGTCTTGTAGATAGCTCTTCTTTTTCCTTGATTATCTTCAAACACTCTTCGTATATTTTTCTATAATCGCGTGTCTTTTCTTTCCACATACTCAGCAGCCGCTCAACCTTGTCAGCCAGAGATTCATAAACAGGATTTCGGTGCCGGTCGACGAGAATAAATCTATTTAGGGTGAAGAGCATGTTAGCGGCTCTTTCTTTTCTGTTCTTCACTTTTTCTTCGAGCCTCCGGAGATAATTTTCATCAAATTCAATCACCGGTAAATCATCGAGTTTTTCTATTTCTGTTGCCTTGTGAATGAACTGAACGGTTTTATCATAAAATCTCTGAACCAGGGCTTCATCTACCGGCCTCTGGATGACAACCTTCAGGTAGTAGGTGTAGATGGCTGATAGCCATTTATAGTCTTCAAGATGATTTAGCCTGACTTCATGCGGTCCTAACAGCTCAAAGAGTTTCCGCAATTTTTTATATTTTTCGACAAATTCCTTTTCCTTATCTTCAGAGGTCAGAATTTCAATGGCTCTAAGCAGAGTTTCCCGCTCATAATCTCTCTGGAGGTCTTGAAAGATGGTCAGGGTATCTCTGATTGTCTTACCGAATTCTTCTCTCAGGCCTTCATAATCAAGAAGAACTCTTTCTATATCTCCCGAGCTATAAGCCTCAAGAGCTCTTTTGAATTCTTTGAGAATGCCCACATAGTCAATAACCAGGCCTGCTTCTTTTATATCTTTGTATGGCCGATTTGTCCGGGCTATAGCCTGTAACAACCTGTGTTCTTTAAGAAGTTTATCAAGGTACATGACCTGAAGGTTGGGTGCATCAAAGCCGGTAAGAAGCATCTCGGTGACGATGAGAATTTTCGGGTATTCTTCTTCTTTGAAATTTGTCACTATCCTCTTTCGAATGCTCTCTGGATCAAGATGTCCGTATCTTTCTCTTGATTCAGTGACGAGTTTCTGAATAGCAGCTCTCCTGTCTCCTTCAGTTGTTATTACCACCTCGGAATATTCCTCAGGCAGATGCTCATCCAGAGCCCTTTTATATCGTTCACAAGCAAGCTTACTTCCTGCTACTACCATGGCTTTGAATTTTCCATCGACATTTTCTTTAAAATGCCGGGCAATATCCCGGGTAATGACTTTTATCCTTTCCGGATTCTCGAGGATGATCCTGATGGCATCGAGTTTTTCCTTTATTTCTTTTTCTAAGGGGCCACGGATATTTTCTGGCAGTTCTTCGTATTCAGATTGCAGGAAAGCTTCAAGGTCTGCTTTTCTCAGGTGAACTTCTTCTTCAAGCCTCGGCTGATAGACAATCTGAACCGTGAAGCCATCGGCGATTGAATCAGCGATTGAATATAAATCAAGATAAGATTCATCAGGAGGATAGCTGAACTCTAAAAAGGTATCTCGTCCTTTCTTTGATATCGGAGTTCCTGTAAAAGCAAAAAAGAAAGCCTTCTTAAAAATGGCTTTCATCTGGGCAGCCAGAGTTCCGTACTGACTTCGATGTCCCTCATCTACCAGGGCAATGATGTTTTTTCGGGTCAGTACCGTCTCTTTATGCTGGGATATTCTTTCAAGCTCTTTCTGAAAACTTTTCAGTTCTTGCTGCCTGAACTTATGGATAAGGACGATGAAAACACCTCTTTTGCTCCGATAATCGTCATGTTTCAAAACCCCCTTCAGAGCACTGACAGAGTCAATTATTTCAGGTCTGAGGATGTCCAGGGCGGTAAATTCGTCATATAGCTGGGATTCAAGCTCTGTTCTGTCAACGATAAAATAGATAGATGGATTGGCGAGACTTCCGTGATAATAGAGCTTATGGGCGGCGAAAATCATGGTCAGTGTTTTCCCGCTCCCTTGCCAGTGCCAGACAAGCCCTCTGTCCTTTTCGTCTTCTCCATTGAGATTCTTAAGAACCCGCTCGACTATTTTATTGGCCGCATAGAATTGCATATAGCGGGCGATAACCTTGGTCGCCTGGCCATGCTCAACTCTGAAGAAAAGATAATTTTGGATGAGGTCAAGCAGTCGCCCTGGTGTAAGCATCTCGATCAAGGAATTTATTGAGTCTTTACCTTTCTCTTTCCATTCGTAGGTGTTTATGTCCCGGTGCCAGGGCACTGTGGGGAAATACCTGGCTACACTTTCGGCAGCTACTCCGATCTGGGCATATTTATATAATTCAGGAACAATCTGTTCATAATCCTTTATCTGATTAAAAGCATTAAGCCAGCTTTCAGATATTCTGGTTGGGTCTTTGCATTCAATGTTGACCAGGGGAATCCCGTTCACATAAAGGACGATATCTGTTCTGATGATATCCCGGCCTTTGAAATAAACCTGGCTGGTAGCTATAAATTCATTTTCGTCAGCATTATCGAAATCAAAAAGGCGGATATATCTGACCACTCTATCCTTCTCAAACTTGACAGGCACCCCGAATCTAAAGAAATTGATTATCTTTTTTGAGCCTTCGCTTCCGGTCGGGGTAAGCTTTAACTCGTTAAGGACCTTGTGAATCTCCTCATCACCCAGTGCGATTCCGATATTAATTTTTTGCATAGCCCTGATGAGGTTAGGGATTAAGAGAGGCTCCTCCAGGCTGTCTCGTTCAAGATCTCCTGCCGGGACATTTTTCCACCCCTTCTCTGTGAGTTTTTCGAGAATATAATCCTCGACAAGTCTTTTTTCAGTAAAAGTCATCTTAATCTTCCAACTTTACTCTTTTTTTGCCGGTCAGGAGATCTTCCATCAGTCCTTTTTTAACCTTCTCCAGCCTTTCTTTTCTTTTTCTTAATGCTTCAAGACGCTCATCTATTTTATTGAGTATTTCTGCAATTTTGCTTTGTTCAGCAATACTGGGAAGCGGAAGCTTAAGCCGCGAAACTTGCGAGCTGTTCAATGCAGGATATTGACCACCGACCATCATCCTATTGCATTGAGCTATAAATGGTTCTGAAAAGGCTACATGAAAAAGAAAATATGGTAAAAGGACTTCTTTGCAGGAAAGTACCGCAAAACCAGTGGAACATATCTGTTTATCGTATTTTGCAGGAATGATCGCAAACGCCCTTAGATATGGCCTAACGGTAGATATAATGACATCATTATGGTGAACAACTCTCCGTGCTCTTAGCGGCGCATTTTTTCCCAGAATTTCTTTTGGCGCCTTAATTAGCCCGGTCTCATTTTCAACTGAATCAATGTCGATATAAATAAATGGTATGCTAGGAAAGTCTCTTGCCGGGTCTACAGATTCCCTATTTATGTAAACAACCTCATATAATTGCCGTATGTCCCATCCTTTGGGAAGCTTTCCTAATTCCGTATTTTTAAATTCCTTATGCCCTATGCCTTTCGTCAGCAGTTCCCGCATCAGGCCTTTCTTCAGCCTCTCCGTCTTTTCTATGGCCTCTATAATTTTTTGAATCGCTTGATCCACCGTCGACAAGATTTCTGCAATTTTTACTTGCTCAAATAAGGGTGGGAAGGGAATAAAAAGTTTTTCAACGGACTCTTTTGTTGCCCTTTGCCTGCCAGTTGTCCCCGTCATAGACGAGATAATTTTGTTTCTAAAGCAACTGTGCTTGAGAACATAAAAAAGAAAAAGGCTGTTCATCCTTTTGCATGAAATTGGAAACACCTCTGTAGTGGCTAATGCGAATCCGTTTGGGACATTATCAGGAACTATTCCTTGTTTTCCGTTTTCCAGGGAAGGAGTAATTTTAGCAAGGAGCAGATCTCCCTTTTCGCAATAAGTGAAACTTTTGATCTGACTCCTTGGGCGAACTTCATATTTTGCATATATTCCGGAATCCGGTATGTATTCCATAGGGATAAAGGCAACATTTTCATAGTTTGGAAACTTCTTACTTCCTCGTATTTCAGCGATCTCACTATCTCCAAGTCTGACGAGTCTCCAACCATCTGGCAAGGGGTCCATTTTTTTATTTGATGATTTTTGCTTTTTATTCATTTGCTAATCAATAAATTACCATAAAAGTGACCTTAATATAATCGCCAATGAATCGCCAACTTAATTGCCAACCTCTAAATTAGAACATAA
>ENA-UPTA01002262-UPTA01002262.1-activated-sludge-metagenome-genome-assembly--contig:-NODE-2262-length-20051-cov-19.029206_pt1 | contig 20051 bp, 18 predicted proteins | sample MGYA00238184_ERZ773361 | MGnify/ENA primary metagenome ERZ773361 (study PRJEB29100, sample SAMN05720205) | activated sludge metagenome | isolation source: anaerobic digester from wastewater...
AAAATCCAGTGGTCAGTAATGGCTGTGTGGGTTCGAGTCCCATCTTCGCTACAAATTTTAATGTTATGACATTAACCAACTATTTATTAGTACCTACTTGCTGGAATTATACAACACCAAATGGGTTTGTATGTAGCGGTGGCTTTGTTGTGTACTATGCATAAAAACAAAATGTGGCTATCAAAAGAAATTAAAATGGCGATACGTAAAGAGATTCGTCAGGAATGTCGTCAGGAAGCTATAAAAATACTTGAACTTGGTGACGACAAAGACCGTGAGGATTTCATGAAATATCACAATTTAGACCAAGGGAATGTTTGTTGTCTTGTTCTGGATTTTGCAAAGAAAAAACTTGTTGAATCTGGAAAAATGAAACAAGAACCAAACGATTGCTTTGAAGACCCAAATATATGGTTAAATGGGAAGTAATAAAGGCATATGGGCAAAAGATGATTGTGGTTGCGGTAAAGAACCATTAAGAAAAAATGACCCAAGAAGGAAAAAAATTGGCATTAAAAAAACAATAAAAAAAAGAATTACCCCCAGATGACGGAACTGGCATACGTATTAGATTCAAAACCTAAGTTTTGTGGGTTCGACTCCCACTCTGGGGACTAAAAAAATGTGTTGATTATGGCAAAAGTACTCAAAGTTCCAATAAAGGGGCAATGGTATGATTTTGATTGTGGGGTTACTATCACATATTCAATACTAAGGTATCTCAAAATAAAAATCACATATGAAGATGTTTTAAAAGCATCGAAAGTATGTCCAGTTAATGGGATAAAACCAAACAAACTCATTCATCTATTTAAAAAATTTGGAATAAATACTGTTTGTGAAAATAATAAAAATATCAGGTTTTTAATTAAACAAATAAATGAAAACAAACCAGTAATTGTACTGATTCAATGTAGAAAAGAATATAGAAAATCGTGGTCAAATACTTGGGTACACGGGCATTATGTTGCAGTAATTGGTTACGATAAAAACAGAGTATTTATATATGACCCATCGATGGGTGGTAGTATAAAAACATATACACATAAACAATTTTATAATCGTTGGCACGATTCTTCAAATAATAATGATTATATTCGAACAGTAATTTATATTAGCGATGAAAACAGCAAATGAAAGGGCATCAGTCTTTTAAGTTAATTACTTAAAAGATGAAAGCAAAAAAAATCTCAGACGAAACCACTAATCGTGGTGAATTCAATCGTGCTTACAAGTTTTATCTTGAGCACAATGGTAAAATCCATTGCAGTCGTTGTAAATACCATCGTGGTGAAAACTCCGATAAAAAATGGTATGGCGGTTATGCCTATGATGACATTGAATATGGTTTTAAAAGAAGAATAAAATTTCCGAATTGGAAATTGGTTTCAAAAAATCGTAAACAATGGATGAAAAAACCCATGAAAATAAAATTAGAATATTATCGTGGGTATTCAAAACAATATATCGACATTATTTGGTAATGTCGATTTTTATGGCGGGATAGCTTAGTTGGTAGAGCGTTGGAATCATAACCCAAAGGTCGAGAGTTCGATTCTCTCTCCCGCTACAAACAATAAACCCATCGAATTCGATGGGTTTAAATTTCCAGCATGTTACATGCCAACAAATGGCATTTCATCAGTTTTTGCCCAATTATTCCAGTCTGAAGGATTAATACCTCGTTGTTCTAAACTCCTTTTTGTATATATTGCAACTTGTTTTGTATCAATATCCATATCAGCAATGTCGTTAAAGAAATAATCTTTTTTATATTGCCTTAAATCTTCTGAATCATATCCATTATAATCCCAACCATTGATTATTTTATTGTTTGATTTTAATACAGCATAATGAGTATAGTTTGGGTCAGGTGCATTATTAACTTCATTTACTTGTGATGCGTTACCAAATTGATATGTTTTCTTCTGCTCATTATCAAGCTGCTTTTTCCACTGCATTAATTCTTTATATATTATTCCGTTTGAATCATAATTGGGATTTTCTTTTTTAAACTGATTATATTCCTTCATTGCAAGATTATATGAATCAAGTCTCTTTTGATATCTATTGTCAGCTTTTGTGGTAGCAATTTCAGGTTTATTTTTATTAATATCAGTGTTTTGTGTTTGCGCATGCATCGGCATCATTGAAGCAGCACCCATCATTGCACCAGCAGCAAGATTTTTCCCCCATCCTTCTTCAACACCACTATTCATATATTCAGGACTTACCTTATATGATTTAGCCATAATAAATCTATCAAAACTTTGCTTTCCAGTTGGAATTATAATTCCTTTCTTTATTAATTCTTTTGCCAAATCTTCATTTTCGCTCCAATCTTTTAAGAAAAATTCATCTTTTGGTAATAATTCTGAATCGGGAAGGTTAACTGATATCATTTCATATGGTTCACCATCTGTTGTTACTAATTCTACCGCCAATGCACCATTATTGGAATAATTATCAAATTCAAAATGCACTTCATCATCTTCGCCCCAAAGATTAATGATAAATGATTTACTGTTTTGAAAATTTTCATTTAATTTGTGTTTAAATGAACTATCAACTCTATTCATGACTTCGAAAAGTCTTTGTTTGCTATTTTTTTTCATAATTAGTCAAATATTGCTATACATTTCATTGTTGTGAAATCAAGTCGAACACTGGTTGGATATACACCATCACCAAATTTTAAATCACCCATTTCCACATCAAATTCCCACTGATATTTTTCCACATCAAGCTGTCCTTCTTCATCTTCTCGATTTTCATCTGGAAATGTGACCGTGTAATAAATATATCCTGAAATTTTATCAACCAAAATACTCATATCTTTAATTCCATAATCTCTTATTTCTGGAATTATGTGCCAAGTAACGTCAACCTTTTGACCATATGCATCAATATACTCTGCTTGGGGATAAAATTTTTCCTTAAAACCATCCATATCATCAACCTCAACATTTCTTGAATGAAATGTCCAGTCATCATCGGTCATTTCGTTCAATGTTGGCTTAAAAGTATTATCTATTCGTGCAATAACTTCAATAAGTCTTTGTTTTTTACTCATTATGCCCATTGTTTTAAATTTAAAATATTAACGTGCAAATATTTGACTTAAAATCAAATTCTGCTTCTAAAACATATAATGATTTACCTGCTTCCAATACAGCTTCACCAATACTAAATTTCCAAGGAATTTCAGTTATATTTTTTTGTGTTTCCTGTATTAATTCATCACTTTGCTTATCACGATATTGTAAATTAAAAATACCTTCAACGCCTTCAACATCAATATCGAATGTATGAATACCATTTATATTTTTCCAGAAAACAGGACTCCAATGTATTATAATTTTTGTTGCAGGTGTTACTGTTGTATCGTAATCATTTGAAAAAGATTCGTAATTAATAAATGTTGGATTAACAGGTTCAGCAAATTTTAATTCTTTGCTTTTGAATGAAGTAGTACCACCAGCAATGTTTGCAACTTCTTCTTTTATAATATTCTTTAAATATTTATTGCGTTTGCCTATCATTAATACACTGATTTTTTATAAATACTTGACATGCACTAAAATTCTATATAAATTCGCAGCATGATACAAGAATATACTTCAGCAAAATCATGCATTAAACAAGTTCCAGCAGGTTTTAAAATAGTTCATAAATATTATGGCTGGGAAGAAAACACAATCAATTTTGATATTGGTGGTGGAAAATATGACTTAATGACTAACAGATTAAAAGAATTAGGCGTTACGAATTTAATTTTTGACCCATATAATAGAAGCCTGAAACATAATTCCGATGTTATTGAAATATGTAGAAGATTTGGTGCAGATACTGTAACCATTTTTAATGTGCTTAATGTTATCAAAGAACGTGAAATGCAAATTAACGTGCTTAATTTGGCATTAGAAGTACTCAAAGATGGGGGAAGATTATTTGTCAGGTCAACATATATGAATCCAAATAAAGCCTCTGGAGCAACAAAATCAGGTACTTTTCAACATTATTTGACAATGAGAGATTATTTGGAAATTGTTAAAGAAGTTTTCCCAAATGCAAAATTAGAACATGGTATTATTTTCGCAACGAAATGATAAAAAAAGAAGAAATATTTGTAAATGAAAGTCATTGGCGAAATATGAATGAAAGCGAATTAAATGATTTCGCAAAGAAAATATTTGATTATTACAGAGAAAATGGCTTTCCTTATTATTCAACTGATTGGGAACAAAGACAAAAAGAATTCGAGAAGCTGAAAAGGTATGATTATACCACACTTTGGGATGAAGATGTAATTAAGCAATCAATGCATGGTCTTGGACTTGCTTGGTCATATTTTCCACATGCATTTAATGTTCGTTGTAATGATAAAATGACACCATTCGAAGCATTTAATGATGATGAAACTTTTATGAAAGTAATTCACAAAAGACTAAAAATGGGAACATATATTTCAGATTCAGGAATATTAAAAATGCTCAAAATCTATACTGGTGTTCAAGCTGTTTCTAATTTCAGACCAACTGCAGCAGCATGTATCTATAACCGATACGCCAAAGGTGGCAATGTCTGGGATATGTCTGGTGGTTGGGGTGGAAGACTGCTTGGTGCAATCATTGCTGGTGTCAATACTTATATTACAACAGAACCATCATTGGAAACATATGACGGCTTATGTAATCTTGCAAATGATTTTGGATATGGCAGAATTATGTATCACATATCAAAATCAGGAAGCGAAGACTTTTTATTATATGCTAATACATTAGATTTATGTTTTACCTCGCCACCATATTTTGATTTAGAAAAATATGCTGATGAATCAACACAAAGTTATGTTAAGTTCAACACAAAAAACGCTTGGGTTGAAGGATTTTTAAGACCAACATTTAAAAATTGTCATTTTGGATTAAAAGAAGGAAAACATATGTTGATTAATATTGCTGATGTTAAAGGCAAGCATAATATTAATTTAGAAGACGAAACAATTCGAATTGCAAAAGAAATTGGATTTCAATATCTTGGTTATCATAAACTGGCACTTTCCAATATCAATTTACGAAATAGAAATGAAAAATTTAAGTATGAGCCAATATTTATTTTCAAAAAGGTGTAACTTTTTTCATTATTTATTCGTAACATTGCATTATGGCAACAAAATTAAAAATATTAGAAAAACTTGACTGGAAGGTATTACAGACATACATTGACAATGGCTTAATACTCGCAAACAAGCACCCAGAATATAACATCTGGATACTTAACTATACACCAAAAACTCAATCAAAAGGTTTTTGGGACGAGTATACATTATCATGTCGTGGACTTGTAATTGATGATGGTGGTGCAATTTTGGCACGTCCATTCCAGAAATTCAAGAACCTTGAAGAACATGACCCATCAGAAATTGATATGTCACAGACATACGAGGTTTACGAAAAAATGGATGGTTCATTAATAATTCTTTTTTACTATGAACCACAAATGAAATGGATGATTGCGTCAAGAGGTTCATTTATTTCAGAACAAGTACAGGAAGCGCAGAAAATGTTTGACTTTTCAATATTTGACAGGTTAAATGTTGACTATACATATTTGTTTGAAATAATATATCCAGAAAACCGTATTGTTGTTGACTACGGCAATAAGAGGGAACTCGTACTACTTGCTAAAATCAATGCTAAGTCGGGCGAAGAATGTACCCACGAATATATTACAACAAAATATTCAAAGTATTTCACGGTTGTAAAGAAATTTGATGTAAAAATCAACAACCTGAAGGAATTGAAGAAGTTGGAAGAAAATAACAAAGAAGGGTTTGTTGTAAAATTTGAAAACGGTTTCAGGGTTAAAGTCAAATTTGAAGAATATGTTAGGTTACATGGCATTTTAACGAATGTTTCTAATTTAACAGTATGGGAACACTTGATGAATAACTATGATTTCGATGCATTGCTTGACAGAGTTCCAGATGAATTCTATTCATGGTTGAGAAGGGTTGTTGAATCACTTCAAACAGCATATGCAAACATTGAAAGGAATGCATTAAAGGAATTCGTTAGAATTTATCATGTGAATGAGATTACTGACCGTAAATCATTTGCGCTTGAGGCAATGAAATCCGAATACCGTTCAATATTATTCAAGCTGTATGATAAAAAACAGTATGATGAAATCATCTGGAAATTAATCAGACCAACATACAGTAAGCCATTCAAGGATGGCTACGAATATAGCATTTAAAAAGCGGAGATTTCTCCGCTTTTTTTGTATTTATATGAAATACACATGCTATGAAAATATTTAATTTTTTGAAAAGAAAGAAAAAAATAGTACCTAAAGTAAATGGCACAAAATTAGGACTTGGCTGGAAACGTGACTTGCCTGACCCACGAGACTTAAAATTTAAGGTAACTGCTCCAATTGAACTACCTGAAATGGTTGACCTTAGACAATTATGCCCACCAATATATGACCAAGGTGAACTTGGTTCATGTACTGCAAATGCAATGGGTGGTGCTTTTCAGTTTGAGCAAATGAAACAGGGAAAAGAACATTTTATTCCGTCAAGACTTTTTATTTACTATAATACAAGAGTTATTGAAGGAACTGTAGATTCCGATGCTGGTGCTACACTGAGAAATACAATGAAAGCATTGGTTGACAGTGGCACATGTCCAGAAACAAAATGGGGATATGTTATTTCAAATTTTGCAACAAAGCCAACATTCTGTTGCTATCAAATTGCAAAAAACAATCAGGTATTGCAATATTTAAGAGTGACACATAGTTTGACTGAAATTAAGCAATGTCTCGCATTGGGTCATCCTGTTGCTTTTGGTATGATGTTATTTGAATCGTTCATGACGGAAAGTGTTGCAAACACAGGAAATGCAATAATGCCACTTCCAAATGAATCTGGAATTGGTGGTCATGCCGTACTTATGGTTGGATATGATAACGCAAAAAATTGTTTCATCGTTAGAAACAGTTGGGGTGGTTCATGGGGGGATAAAGGATATTTCTATCTTCCATATGAATACATAACAACACCAAACTTAGCTGCAGACTTCTGGACAATTAGATTAGTTGAATAAAATTTTTTAAAATTTTTGCAACTTTTATTTGGTGATTTCGTATTTATTCTTATATTTGCAGTCTCAAACTTTGTAAAGACATTTTATTATGACATTTTTTGGCACATATTATTACGGTAAAAAATCTTATAAGAAACAGCTTATAGGAATCGGGAATAGTATGCCCAAATCGCAAAGTTAAGCAATGACTTTGCAAAATGCATAAGAAACCCGATTTCGAAAGAGTCGGGTTTTTTGTTTTATGTTGCGCTCGTAACTCAGTTGGTAGAGTAACGGACCTTTAATCCGTGAGTCAAGGGTTCGACCCCCTTCGGGCGCACTTGAGGTAGAGTTTAGGAATTTTCTGTAACCATGTTGACTGAAATATCCAAATGCACTCGTAGCAAAGTGGCTATGCTACCGCCCTTTAAGCGGACTCACGTAGGTTCGATTCCTACCGAGTGCACAAATGGGATTGATTCTTTGGAGAAACCGGGTCTGTAAAACCCCAAATAGTAGGTTCGATGCCTACCAGTCCCACAAATGCTTCCGTATCCGTAACTGGCTTTCGGACTGGTCTCTTAAATCAGGATATGTGGGTTCGAGTCCCATCGGGAGCACAAAATATTTTATTTGAGAGTACGGCAACGGTGGTGGTGTTGCAACTGACTGTAAATCAGTTCCCATAGGGTAAACATTGGGGGTTCGAATCCCTCTACTCTCACAAAATATTTAAAAAGAACGGACTAATACTCCGTTCTTTTGTATTTATATGGAAATATAAGTACTATGGGAATATTTAATGAGTGTAAAACAAATAAAGACCAAGGAAATATTGGTCTTGCAAAAGCACTTTATGAACTTCAATTATTGGGATATCGAATCTCAATACCAATTACTGAAAATCAAAAATATGATTTAATTGGTGATAAAGAGGATAAACTTTATCGAATACAAATAAAAACCACTAAATATAAATCACGATATAATATTTTTGTTGTTGGTCTTCGCACACTTGGTGGTAATCAAAGTTTTCATTCAACAAAAAAGCGTAAAATGGGTGACTATGATTTACTTTATGTTTTAACAGATGATAATATTTCATATTTAATTCCAGACAATACATTTAATAATGTGAATTCAATTCATTTAAATACCGACATGGATAAATATAAAATTTTATTTTCATAATTAATTGAAAATCAATGACTATTATTTTTATTTAGTCCAATTAAAAATAATTTCTTGCATTTTTAATTAAAATAAGTTATTTTTATGCAAAATAACTTTAAAGTTTAAGTATTATGAAACATGACTAAAAGGAAGAAAGTAGCTAAACCTGCTACAACTGATGTTACGAGCGATGAATTAGGTTTTCCAAAATATGGAAATTCTGATGACATCACAAATGAAAAAACACAAATTATTTGTATTCTTGACCGTTCTGGTTCAATGGCTGATAAAAATGTTATCGTAGAAGCCATAAATGGATTCAACAACTTTTTGGATGAACAGAAAAAACTAAAAGATAAAGCAACTCTTACTGTGGCGTTATTTGATGATAGACATGAATTGCTTTATGATGATGTTGATATCCAGAAAGTAGAAAAAATTACGAGAGATACTTGGTCTCCGAGAGGCATGACTGCACTTTACGATGCAATCGGTAAAACAATTAACACTGCAAAAGCAAATCATGCTCAATTAGGCACAGAAAAACCCACCAAAGTTTTAGTTTGTATTGTCACCGATGGACTTGAAAATGCAAGTCAGGAATATAATCGTGATAGTATTAAAAAACTAATCAAACAATGTGAAGATGAAGATTGGAGTTTCGTTTACCTTGCTGCCAATCAGGATGCATTTGATGTTGGTACTTCATTTGGTGTTAGCGGTGGAAACACATATACATTTGCTGCAACTACTGCTGGCGCATATAATATGAGTATGACACTCAATAATGCAAGTGTATCATATAGAGGTATGAGCACACATGATGCTGATTATCAACAAAAAAAGAAAAGTCTTATCAAACAGGATAAGGATAAAAAAGATGAACCAGAAGACAATGCTGGAAATGTAACTTGGAGTGGTAATGCAAATTTTACCATTAACAATTCAAATATGTCGAATACTTGATTATTTTTTGTTTTTTTTGTATCTATTTCTGTTTTTTTAAGGGTACTATAACGCCAAAATATAGTACCTTTTTTTTGTTAAAAATTTGTCTTATAGTCACTTAAAAAATTGTGAAAAATATTTTCTCATTTTTGCATAATCCCTTGTATTTATTGAAGCCAGCGAATATATTTGTAATCATAAAAATTCATAAAAATTTATAATCCGATGATAGAAAAAAATCCAAAAATTTACACAAAACAAGAAGTAGAAAAGGCAACATTAGAATATTTTAAAGGCGATGAATTAGCAGCAAAAGTTTGGGCAAGTAAATATTGCCTGAAAGACGAAAAAAACTATTATGAACTGACACCCGATGATATGCATCGAAGAATTGCAAAAGAACTTGCAAGAATTGAAAAAAAATACCCAAATCCACTCACCGAAGAACAAATTTACGAAACACTTAAAGGATTTAATAGAATTGTACCACAAGGGTCGCCAATGTCAGGCATTGGCAATGATTTCCAAGTGGTATCTTTATCTAATTGTTTCGTTATTGGAAATAAGGGTTTAGGTGATAGTTATGGTGGTATTTTAAAAATTGACCAAGAACAAATTCAATTAATGAAACGCAGAGGTGGTGTTGGTCATGATTTATCACACATTCGTCCTGCTGGAAGTCCAGTAAAAAATTCAGCAATTACAAGTACGGGTATTGTTCCTTTCATGGAGAGATATTCAAATTCAACTAAAGAAGTTGCACAAGATGGTAGACGTGGTGCACTTATGTTAAGTGTATCAGTACAGCATCCCGATTCGGAAAAATTTATTGATGCTAAACTTGAACAAGGTAAGGTTACTGGTGCAAATGTCTCAGTTAAACTTACTGATGAATTTATGCAACGTGCCACACAGCTTGAAAATAATGAATTCTGGCAGACATATCCAATTAATCTAAAAATTCCATTGGGTGAAGAATATGATAAATTAGTTGTAAACGGAAAAGAAGGTGAATTAATTTCTTTACCACAAGTTGGATATTTGAAAAAAATCAATGCACAAAAACTCTGGAAAAAGATTATTCACAATGCTTGGAAATCAGCCGAACCCGGGATTTTGTTTTGGGATAAAATTATGGATGAAAGTATTCCAGATTGTTATGCAGATGAAGGCTTCACAACAGTCAGCACAAATCCTTGTGGTGAAATTCCTCTCTGTCCCTATGATAGTTGTCGCTTATTAGCAATTAATTTATTTGGCTATGTTGTAAATCCATTTACCAAAGATGCATATTTTGATTGGGTTTTATTTAAATCTGATGTCCAAATTGCACAAAGATATATGGATGATATTATTGACCTTGAACTTGAAAAAATTGATGCGATTTTAAAGAAGATACAATCTGACCCCGAAGAAGATTTCTTGAAAATATATGAAATTAAACTCTGGGAGAATATTAAAGATATGACTTCAAAGGGTCGTAGAACGGGACTTGGCGTAACTGCTGAAGGAGATATGCTTGCTGCATTGGGATATACATATGGTACTGATAAAGCAACAGAATTTAGTGAATTGGTACATACTGCACTCAAATTAAATGCATATCGTTCAAGTGTTACAATGGCAAAAGAACGTGGTGCATTTCCGATTTATAGTTTCTATAAGGAATCGGCAAATCCATTCATTGAACGTATTCAAAATGAAGACCCAGAACTATTTGATGAAATGCTTCAGCATGGTCGTAGAAATATAGCACTTCTTACAATTGCACCAACTGGTACTGTATCAATAATGACACAAACTACATCAGGAATTGAACCAGCATTTGAAGTTTTTTATAAACGTAGACGTAAAATCAACCCACAAGAAAAAGATGTTCGTATTGATTATGTTGATGATGAAGGTATTGCTTGGACTGAATATCCAGTGTTTCATCACAAATTTGAAACGTGGCTTGAATTAAACGGATATGATGTTAATATAGTTAAAACAATGGATGATGCGCAACTTGATGAAGTTGTAAAAAAGTCTCCATATTTTAAAGCAACTGCAAATGATGTTGATTGGGTTAAAAAGGTTGAAATGCAGGGTCGCTTACAAAGGCATGTTGACCATTCAATATCAGTAACCGTTAATCTTCCAAAAGACATTACAGAAGAAATGGTAGCAAAAGTTTATGAAACTGCATGGAAATCTGGTTGTAAAGGTTGTACTGTTTATCGTGATGGCTCACGTAGTGGAGTTTTAGTTACCGAAGAAAAGAAAACAAAAGAAAGTGAATTTCATGATATACATGCACCAAAGCGTCCTAAGAGATTAAAAGGCGAAATTCATCGTTTTCAAAATGCTTTAGAAAAATGGATTGCAGTTGTTGGATTAAAAGACGGCAGACCATACGAAATTTTCACAGGTAAACTTGAAAATGGTTTAAGCTATTTACCAAACAACATAAAAGAATGTGAAGTGGTAAAAAACATTTTTGAAGTTGAAGAACCAGATGAAAACGGTAAAATGATAAAGGTTAGAAAGAAAAGATATGATATTGAGTATTTTGATGCAAATGGTGAAAGACAGGTACACACTGGATTAAATCATGCATTCAATCCTGAATTCTGGAATTATGCAAAATTCATATCAGCAGTTCTCAGGCACGGTATGCCAGTTCTTTATACATGGGAATTAATCGATTCTTTAAACTTTAAAGAAGATTATATCAACACTTGGAAAAACGGTGTTGCTCGTGTTATTAAACGTTATATTAAAGACGGTGAAATAGCTGGTAGTAAAAAATGCCCGAATTGCGGAAGTGACCATTTAGAATTTAAAGAAGGATGCCTTACCTGTATGGCATGTGGTAACTCAAAATGCGGATAATTTTGTAAACAAAATAGATATGAAAACCCATCATTTTGATGGGTTTTTTTATAATTTTTTATAATTTGTTAGTATTTATAGGAAAGTATTTAAAATGATTATATTGGAAAGTAAAATTGTTGATGAAAAATACGTAGATGGATATTTTTTAACCATTGATGATTTAGGACAACTTGTAAGAGATTTTCAAGCTGATTGTCATGACGGATTTGTGAGTAATGATAAGGCATATATTGAAGAATGGTTAAAAAAACATGAGAGAATTGTAAAGAAATAAAAAAATTGTATATATTTGTATTTTGAAATTAGATTTTTATTGTATACATTTGGCACTGAAATTTGAAATAACTGTAATTAACATATTATTGTATGAACAAAAATTTTGTAAAACTCGATGAAAACTATTATCTTATTTCTCAGGAAGTTAATAGTACTGCAACAGTAGAAGTTGCAAAAAAAACAAACCACATTTTCGTGGTTGATGTATCAGGGTCAATGTCAGGTGACCTACCCCTAATCAGAACTCAGCTTAAAAACAAACTCTCGAATCTCATGAAAGAAGGAGATACGATAAGTATTGTTTGGTTTTCTGGCAACAGGGATGCTGGAATTCTTAAAGAAGAAGTTGAAGTAAAATCCCTCAAAACATTAACCGACCTTCATGATGCCATTGACAGGTGGCTTCGTCCAATCGGACTTACTGCATTCCAAAAACCATTGGAATTAACCAAAGAATTAATTGGAAGAATTAAGAAAAACAGACCAGATTCTGTATTTTCGATGATTTTTCTTACTGATGGCTGCAATAACGATTGCCCTTGGAATGAAGTAATCAGAACCCTTAAATCACTTGAGAACGACATTGCAGCATCAACATTTGTTGAGTATGGATATTATGCAGACACACGTGCTTTAACCCAAATGGCAAGTGTTCTTGGTGGCGAAAAAATCAGTTGTGATGGTTTCGATGACTTTGAACCGATGTTTGATGCAAAAATTTCCTCAAGCATTTATGGTGGAAAGAAAGTTGCTATTGATATCACCGACAAATATCTATATGATTTTGCATTCAGTGTAACCAATGGCAGTGTTCTTCTTTACAATATTCAGGATGGCAAAATCATGGTTGGTTCTGATGTGAAGAAAGTACATTTTTTCAGTCCGAAATCAATTGGCATTGATGCACCGATTGCTAACAACATTGCTGACAGTCCCGATACTGCACTTTATGCTGCAATTTACGTGCTTGCTGACAAACTTATGAATGATGATGCAGAAAGAGTATTCTATGCTCTTGGCGACAATTATTATTATAAGATGCTGGCAAATGCATTTGGAAAACAGAAACTCAATGCATTTAAAACTGCAATAAAAGAATGTGTTGCCGATGTATCAAAAAGATACCCCAATGGTTTTGCACAGATTGAAAAGGTTGATGACAATGCATATTGTCTCATGAACCTTATTGAAGATTTGGCTGATACACCCAATTGCCAGTTCTATCCAAATCATCCTGACTTTAAATACAACAGGATTGGTAGGAAAAGAATAAATGCTGGTGGCATTCTTACTGAAACCGAAAAGAAAAGACTTGCCGAGGCGAAGAATTTTGAAGAAGCAAGTGCAATTATGAAGGAACTTGAAGAAAAGAAAGTTGAAGCCAAGTTTGTAAATACCAATCCAGATAGGGGTTATCCTCTTACTGACCTTGTTTGGAACGAAGAGCGTGCAAATCTTTCAATTCGTATTTTTATCGAGGGTGAAGTAGTTCTTCCTAAAAACAAATTCAACATCGATAAAGTTGCTTCATTCAAATACAACACATTTACCATTATTAAAGATGGTATTGTGAATGTTGAAAAACTTCCCGTAACATGGTCACAAGAATTAGCAGACCATCTCACTTCAAAAGGAGTTAAATTTTCAGAAAATTTCAATGGTGAATCCTATCTTCCAACAATCCTTACCATTGACCTTAACAGCATTCCTGTTATTAACAGAGGTATGGTAAAAGCAGTATCAGCAAATGCTCTTGCAAAACAGGAATGGGAACTTGTGAAACTTCAGGGACAGAAGAAAGTGTTTGACTATTATAGAAAATCACTTTTCCCGAAAGAAAGCAAATCATTTGTTGAAATGCTTGGTCAGGAAGCTGCAGACTGGCTCAAAGAAATTGGTGTTACCGATTATAATGGTTTTGCACCAAAAGTAGTTGAAGAAGAATCAACTGACTTTTATCTTTCAGTTAATCTTGCAACAAAAATCAAGGGTTTGTCTTCACTTCCGAAAGTAGAAGATGTGCTTGCAAAAATTAAAAGCGGTGCATCATTGAAAATCAGTGAATGGGTTATGGCAGATACAATTAAAAAATATATTGCCCAGACCGAATCTGACCTCTACAAATCACTTTCAGAAGAACAACAGAAAGGTGTGCTCAAAACATATCTTATCACCAATTCTGATATATTGAACAAGCAGAAAAGAAAAGTGTTGCAGGAGATTGCACAAATCAAATTCGCCCTCATTCTTTCAAAGAAATGGTTTACTGAATTCAAATCATTTGATGAAAATAAACTTTCCTTGAAATTTGACGGTCAGGACTTGGAATTCACTTTTGATATGAGTGAAAAAGAAGTGAAAATCTAATTCTTCTTTTTTTCATACATTTTAACCCCCATTAAACTCTACGTTTTTTGGGGGTTTGTCTTTTAAATACGCCAATTTGTCGTACATTTTAAAAAATCCTTTACATCTGTCATATTATTTATTACATTTGCTATTTAAAAGCGTAAAAATTACGTTATTATCTATTATTTATGAAAAATAAGTGTCATTAAAAATTAAATCAATGAAAAAGTTATTAGTAATTATTAGTGTCTTCATGCTTACCCTCACAGCAGCATGTCAGGATAAAGACTTTTATCAAAAAACAAATCATTTCAAAGGTCTTTATACCAAATTCGTACAATTTCCAGATAGCAGTATATTAACAACTGCAAATCTTGGAAGCGCAGATTGGTCAACCATAACTGGAAAACCAACTATTTTTCCTTCTTCATGGGAAATAGTATTAAACAAACCTAATTTCGATGCCCTCTATAAACCGATTGGTTATGTACCCACATGGGAAGATGTGACTGGAAAACCAACAGTATTTCCATCATCTTGGACACTTGTTGTAAACAAACCTACATTTGCAACAGTAGCTACAACAGGCAGTTATTCTGATTTGCTTAATGTTCCGTTAACGTTCACGCCATCTGCTCACAATCACGATGCTTTATATAAATCAATTAGTTATGTACCAGCATGGGCAGAAATAACAGGAAAACCCGCAACATTTCCATCAACATGGGCAACAGTATCGGGCAAGCCAACTTTTGCAACAGTAGCTACAACAGGTAGTTATACCGACTTGCTTAATATTCCTTCCACATTTACACCTGCCTCACACACTCACGATTATCAAACAGACATTACAAATAAACCAACTGAACAAGAATTATCGGATGCAATTACTGGATTGGATTATTTACCAATACCAAGAAAAACAACTGCACAAATTAATGCAATGGTAATGCCAGCAAATACATGCGGATTGGTTCAGGACATAACACTTGGTGTATTGAAAATATGGGACGGCACTAAATGGAATGTTTTAATCACAAGTTATTAAAATGAAAAAATTATTCTTAGGATTTATGTTAATATTGTTAGGATGTTTGTTCCTTCAAGGACAAACAGTCTTAACATATGAGGGACAGACTTATAATAACACACAAATTGATGTGTGGTATGGAGTGAATGTCCCAAGAAGTACCCCAACAACATTCACTTTTCGAAATAATTCAGTAACGTCCGTCAATCTTCAGGGTTATATGCTGCAAGCTGGTGATGAAGGCATTAATGCATACAATAACAATCTTAAAGGTGAATTGATAATTGGCAATAAGTTTAACTGGAATGGAGATTATAGTGGATTGGGAACTGCCATGACAATAACACATGGTTTATTTACTGGTTGTAATATTGATGTAAATATCAAATACAATTATCTTAATCGTGTGCCAATGGGTATTATAAGGAAATCTGCCAGTAATATGGTTAATACAACTGGTGGTGTTTCATATAATATAGTTAAAACATTTAATGTCGGTGGTGTGGTTAAAGGAATGAGTGGCGTTAAATGGTATAATAATACCTTTTATAATGATAGACCCACATACAGCAGCAGCGACCCAACCGCAGGAACTTGGAGAGGGGCAATTGATGTTTATACAAATACCGATGTTACCCCGAATTCTGTTTCACATGGTACTAAAATTAAGAATAACATATTTTATTCTAAATACAAAACTTATGCAATAGATGTTATGGACACCGAAAGTCTTATTGACTTTGAATGTGACTATAATGTATATTGGGTTGAAGAAGGCGACCATACACCAGTATTCAATGCTGGTGGTACAAGTAAAACTTGGGCACAGTGGAGAGCAATGGGATATGATGCCCATTCTGTTGTTATGAATCCAAATTTTATTGATTTTGTGAATTTCGTACCTGCAGCAAGATTAGATTATGGTACTGATTTAGGTTCAGAATTTAATACTGGATTGGCAACAAATGCTACTTGGGTCGTAGGCTCTTCACCAGCAACACAAGTTCAGAATGGAACATGGCAAGTTGGCGCAAGAATTTATGCACCAGTTGCACCAACGCCATATCTAAACGTTTCAACAAATGCGATTACCATTGCTGCAACTGCTGGAAGCACTGGAAATTTTAATATTTCTTCAAATACAAATTGGAACATTTCAAGTTCACAAAGCTGGCTAACACCATCTGTTACAAGTGGTTCAAATAATGCTACAATTACTCTAACAGCAACAGCTAATGCTTTAACAACAACTCGAACAGCAACAATAACTGTTTCTGGCACAAATGTTTCCAATCAAATTATTACGGTCACTCAGCAGGGTGCAAGTGCATTTTTATATGTTTCAAAAACCAACATAACAATTCCATCAACCGCAAATACTGATGGTAAATTTAATATTATATCAAATACTGATTGGACTATTACAAGTTCACAACCTTGGCTAACCGTTGGAGTTGAATTATATTATAGTTTGGGCGGTCAAGGTTATAAAACTATGTTGTATAGTGGTACTGCACCTGACATTGGGGCATTTGAATATATGCAGACAACAGCAACTGGTCATGATTCAGCATTTGTAACATTAACAGCAGAAGCAAACACCGCATATACATCCAGAAATGCTACGGTAACAGTTTCTGGAACTGGTGTATCAAACAAAATAGTTAATGTCACACAAGAAGCATCAGCACCACCAGTTGGAATACCTATATATGTCAGTTCTTTAATTGCAAGTGCAACTCCTAATGTAATTGAAATGACTTATGACAAATCATTAGCTAATATTGTACCAAGCACAACAGCATTTACTGTCAGGGTTAATTCAATATCAAAAGACATTGTTTCTGTATCAATATCTGATACAAAAGTAAGACTAACACTTGCAGGAAACGTATATTCAGGAAATATTGTTACTGTCGCATATACTAAACCAGAAATTAATCCTTTGCAAACACCGACTGGATATCAAGCTGAAAGTATTACCGCACAACCAGTAACAAATAATTCAACAACAATTCAAACAACTTTTTATATTTCTCCAACAGGAAGTGATGTCGCAGGGGTCGGTGATGGTACTTTTGAAGACCCTTGGTTTACACTTAATAAAGGATGGTCGGTTTTAAGTGCTGGTCGCACACTTTATTTACGTGGTGGCATTTATTATTATGATGTTGAGCAAGATTTAAGAAATAAAAATGGTACAGTTGATAATTACATTAAAGTATGGGCATATAATAATGAAAAGCCAATATTCAGACCAAGTACATTATATACAGGAAGAGTTGGCATTACCGTTGAAGAAGTAAGTTATGTTCATCTTAAAGGTCTTGAAGTTTGTTACTATGAGCAACGAACACCAGATGAATGGTATAATGGAATTATTGCTGCAGATGCCAATTATTGCATTTTTGAAAAACTTGATGTACATCATAATGGTTTTGGAATGTCGCTTGGTAGATGGACAACGGGAAATCCTGTTACTGGAAATTTGTTTTTAAATTGTGATTTTCATCATAACTATGACCCGATTACAGCAATTACCACCAATGTTCCATATGGTGGCTCAGATGGATTAACAATCAGAGTTGACAATCCAAATTCAGTAAATACAGTTAGAGGCTGTAGAATGTATAACAATAGTGATGACGGTTTTGATGGTTGGTATAATGCTGGATTATTAATACTTGACAATTGCTGGTTTTTTAATAATGGCTATAGAGAAGATGGTGTCACCGAAGGTGGCGATGGAAACGGATTGAAACTCGGTCCGCTCGTTGCAGACCCTTGGACTGGTTACGAAACTCAGCATAAAAGAACTGTACAGAATTGTATAGCATTTAATAATCGTGTAAATGGCTTTGACCAAAATGCAGCATTATGCGTGATGTATTTTTATAATAATTTTGCGTTTGGTAATGGAAATCATGGATTTTTATTGAATAATGTAAATAATATTGTCATAACAGCAAGAAACAATATTTCATATAGAAACGCTAAAGGACAGGCATATTTCAATTCAATATCAATACTTGACCACAACACCTTTTTATACAATAATACTGTCAATCCAATGTATTCTGTTTCAGATGCCGATTTTGTAAGCATTATTCCAACTGGAACTGATGCTGCAAGATATCCTGATGGAAGTCTTCCAACGATAACTTTTTTACAATTGGCAGATGGTTCTGATTTAATTAAAAGAGGCGTTGATGTCGGCTTACCATATACAGGCACTGCACCCGATTTAGGTCCGTTCGATTACTTGATTAAGCCTTCTGGTAAAACTTCTATAGTAAACAAGGGCGCAAAAGTGGTAAATCAAGGAAATCATATAATAAATCAATAATATAAAACACGCCAAATATGGGCATTTCGAGGGTTTTGTTGTCTCAAACGATACTTTCATAGGATTATTAAACATTTTCGTCAAAATATCAATTGTCATATTGCACAGTATTATTTTTTTACATACATTTGTTTCGAACAATTAAACATTTATGTATATGAAAAAAACGTTTTTATTTTTAGCAATGTCGCTCCTTATATTTGGATGCGAAAAAACTCCAGATTTACCCGAATACAAAATCAATGAAAAATTATCTTTCGGTGTTCCTGAAGCCTTGATGATAACAAATGAATCAAGAGCATTTGTAGTGGTGTTTGATAATACCATAACTGACCCAACGGTTACATGGATTGCTGATGGTGGAACAATTACTGAAGACCCCGCACGTAACCATGTTGGTTTATATAAAGCACCTGAAATCGCTGGTAAATATAAAGTTTGTGCAATTTTAGCCTCTGACACAATACAGCGTGCATGTGTAGAAATAACTGTTTCAGATACACCAATTGACGATGAAGAAATTTTTTATAACGGAAATGGTGGTGGTGTTTCAAATAATCCAACTAATCCAACTACATTTACGATAGATAGGGAACGTCTTATCACATATATAAATAATTATCATTATCTTAATGGTGGGATTCTTCCCGGTACGATTGCACTAAAACATTCCGATGGTACAATTTATGGACCTTGGCAAACTTGGGGTGAAGTGGGACAAGGCGGTGTATCAAATGCGTATTGGATATTTCATCCATTGGTAAGAATTAAAGCAGGAACATATACCGTTATTGATTCACACCCCGAAACTTGGTCACATAATTCATGGTCGAATTATCAGGGATTTACATGGCTTCGAGCAATGAAAGATTAAATTTCTAAAAACAATTAAATAAATAAAGATGAAAAAATCTTGAAAAATTTGATGTGTTGAAAATTGAAATTACCGACATAAAAAGTC
>ENA-UPTA01002264-UPTA01002264.1-activated-sludge-metagenome-genome-assembly--contig:-NODE-2264-length-20049-cov-4.767080_pt1 | contig 20049 bp, 27 predicted proteins | sample MGYA00238184_ERZ773361 | MGnify/ENA primary metagenome ERZ773361 (study PRJEB29100, sample SAMN05720205) | activated sludge metagenome | isolation source: anaerobic digester from wastewater...
TGGGTGCCACGGGTGGAGTTCCTTCTAGTACAGATTTGAAAAGCGCAGCAGCTTCTTCCACTGTGTGTCCGCCAAATAATTGTTTCTGCGTTAAACGCGGCATACCAATTTTTTCAGGCGAAAGCATGAGATCATCGGTGTTGGTTACCATTTTAAAATCGCCGGTCAAAGAAATTTCATCATAACCATCCATGGAATAGATGATTGAAAAGTTCTTACCTGTTTGCTGAAAGAGGTAGTTGTACAGGCGAACTGTTTCCAAATCGAACACGCCAGTGATCTGATTCTGCGGATTGGCTGGGTTCACGATAGGTCCTATCAAATTGAAGAAAGTTTTCATTCCCAGCTCTCTACGGATGGGGCCAACTGCTTTCATGGCAGGGTGGAAAAGCGGTGCATGCATGTACACCATGCCCGATTTTTCCATTTGTCGTTTGAGTGTGTCCTGATCGTTGGTAAATTTCACCCCGAAGTATTCCATCACGTTGCTCGATCCGCAAGCCGACGAAACACCATAGTTGCCGTGCTTGGCCACATGATAACCGGCACCAGCCACCACCAAAGAAGACAATGTCGAGATGTTGAACGTATCTTTTCCGTCACCACCTGTTCCGCAAAGGTCAATGGTGTTGAAATCAGAAAGATCGACAGCTACGCAAAGCTCAATCAGTGCGTCGCGAAAGCCGGCCAACTCTTCAGGGGTAATGCTACGCATCATGAATACTGCCATGAAAGCGGTCACCTGCGAGTGGTTATGTTTCTCGGCAGCAATGTTTTTTAATATGTCGCGGGCATCCTCGCGCGACAGGGTGCGGTGTTGGATGAGTTTATTCAGAATTGTTTTCATCGTTTCGTTTTTGGTAGAGACGCTCTATAGAGCGTCTCTACGATTACATTTATTTAGATAGAAAATTCGCAATTATTTGTTTTCCACTGGGTGTCAGTACCGATTCGGGATGAAATTGCACCCCACGCACGTCGTGAGTTTGGTGGTATAATGCCATAATGTGACCTTCGTTGTCGGTGGCCGAAACGATCAGTTCATCCGGAACATTTTCTGGATCGACCACCCAGCTATGGTAACGGCCTGCCTCGATGGTGTCGACCAGAAAGCGGAACGAGCGGTCGCGGCTGTCAACAATGTTTACAGGTGTTGAAACGCCGTGATAAACTTTGTTTAGGTTGAGCAATTTGCCACCGTAAACTTCGGCAATGGCCTGACAACCCAGGCAAACTCCAAAGATGCTTTTGGTTGCTCCATAGCGGGCAATCAGGGGTTTCAAAATTCCGGCTTCGTCGGGGACTCCAGGTCCTGGAGAGAGTACAATTTTGTCGTATTTTTCCACTTCGTCGAGCGAAATCTGGTCATTGCGGAACACATCTACATTCCCGCCATTGGTCAATTCTTTCAGAATATGGACCAGGTTGTAGGTAAACGAATCGTAGTTGTCGAGTACCAATATTTTATCTGTTGTGATTGTCATTGTATTGTTTTTAGTATCAAGTATCAGGTATCAAGAATTAAGATGTCAAATGTCTTGTGTCTTGATTCTTGTGTCCTGTGTCAATTTAAAAGCTAAGTTCCTTATTAATGTTTTCTGCTTCGGCAATTGCATTTTTCAGCGCGCCAAGTTTGTTGTTCACCTCTTGAAGTTCGTTTTCACGTTTCGATTCAGATACAATACCTGCACCAGCCTGACAAATCAATGTGTTGTTTTTACTTAGGAAAGTACGGATGGTGATGGCATGGTTGATGTCGCCGTTGAACCCGATGAACCCGATGGCGCCACCATAATACGAACGGGCCACATTTTCAAGCCGGTCAATAATTTGCATCGCTTTGAACTTAGGCGCACCCGAAAGCGTTCCTGCGGGGAAAGTGTCGCCAAAAACCTTGATGGTGTTGGTGCCTTCGGGCAGTTCGCCGCTCACTTCCGAAACCAAATGAAGTACATGCGAATAGTATTGCACTTCGCGGTAAGTATCCACTTTTACTTTTGAAGAGTTACGACTCAAGTCGTTACGTGCCAAGTCGACTAACATCACGTGTTCGGCATTTTCCTTTTTATCAGCCGAAAGATCAATAGCCAACTGACGGTCTTTTTCGTCGTCGCCGGTGCGTTTGAAGGTTCCGGCAATTGGATTGATGATCGCTTTGTTTTTGCTTACAATCAATTGTGCTTCAGGTGATGAACCAAATATTTTGTAATTGCAGAAATCGAAATAGAAAAGGTAAGGCGAGGGGTTAATACGGCGAAGGGCACGGTAAACATTGAACTCATCGCCCGAGAATTTTTGACGGAAGCGGCGCGAAAGCACAATCTGGAACACATCGCCAAGGAAACAGTGTTTCTTGCCTTCGTCCACCATTTGCATGTATTCTTCGTCGGTGATGTTCGATGTTTCTTCGCCCTCGGTTTTGAACTGGAAGGTTACTACATTCTGATTCAATAGGATACCTGTTAATTCAGCAGCGTGGCTTTCTTCTCCTTCGAGCAGGTTTTCGATCAGCGAAATGTCATTGTTAAAATGATTGATTGCTAGCACATAACGGTGAAAAGCATAACGAATTTCAGGAATTTCGGCTTCGTTGTTTTCGCGTTCTCGTAGTTTTATGGTTTCGAAATATTGGATGGCATCGAATGCCGTATAGCCCCACAAACCGTTAACCAACCCTTTTTGCTTGATTTCGGGCGTATTGAACGTTTTAAGGAAAGCTTGCAGATTGTCGGCCACATTGTTTGAAGCCGAAACTGCTTCCTTTCGAGGTTCTTGCCCAGGAAAGCATTGGTTAATAATGCCTTTGTTTACTTCGATGGTGGCAATTTCGTCGAAGCAAATGTAGCTCATGCTGTTGCTCGATCCGTGGTAGTCGCTACTTTCGAGCAATAGGGTGTTTGGGTAGCGATCGCGCATTTTCAGGTACACGCTCACAGGTGTAACCAAGTCGGCAATACTGCCAGATAGCTTGGTGATTTTGGTGTTAATGTTGATCTTATTCATATTGTAATTTTTTGTTGTTTCTGATTTATTGAAATGAAAAAAGGCTTGCCGGAAGTTCCGACAAGCCTTATGATATCTTTTCACTGATTTACACGAGTAGCCTGCTCAACTTCCGATTGAGAATCCGATGCTGTGCCACCACCATGTATTTGCAGTTCTTATTGCCATTTTGCTTTATTTTATGCTTGCAAATAAAAAAATTGATTTTCAATATTCCTAATATTTCAACTTAATTTTTTTGATTTTTATTGAACGTTAATTTTAGTCGTTGATTAGACCTCTTTGAAAGGCAATTCGACAAAGAACGTTGAACCTTCGCCTTCTTTTGATTCAAAATTGAGTTTTCCACCAATGAGCTTCACTAAACTTTGGCTGATTGTTAAGCCTAATCCTGTGCCTTCAGTTGTTTGGTTGGCTTGATAAAAATGGTTGAAAACTTTGTCTTTATGCTCGTTTTGTATTCCAATTCCAGTATCTTTCACATAAATGATCATCTTTTCTTCAACCGGATTTATGAAGTAGCCTAATTCGATTTTACCTTCGTTTGTAAATTTGAAAGCGTTATTTAACAGGTTATTCAGAATTTGATGAAGCTTATCAGCATCAGTTTTTAAAATGTCTTTTCCATTAGGCAGCATCTGTTTTGTAACGAACTCGATTCGGTTCGTTTTTTCATTTGTTTTATAGTATTCTGACAGCGAATTGAACATTTCGTTTATGCTGCACTCTTTGTCGTTTGTGTCGAGTTGATTCGCGTCAATTTTTGCGATGTTGATAATGTCATCAATCAGGTGGAGCACCTGTTCTGTGTCGTGCCTGATAATATTGATGTAATTATCTTTTTCCTGATGAGAGATATCGTCTTCGGTTAAGAGATTTGAGAACCCAACAATAGTATTTAACGGAGTCCGAATTTTGTGGCTCATATTTCCAAGATAGGCCGATTTTTGCCTGTCAGATTCTTCGGCCCTTTCTTTAGCTTTAATCAGTTCCTGTTGAATACTAATGCGTTCTGTAATATCTTCGAGCAAGCCGATTAGTTGTTTTGGCTTGTGTGCTTCGTCACGTTTTGTAATCAGAACGGATAAATTAACCCAAATAATTCCCCTTTCCGGGTGTTGAACCCTGAATTCGGAGGTCAGAGTATCGCGAGCTCCTGATGACAGGGAGCTGAAATGGTCGGTAATTGATTTATAGTCTGATGGATAAATGTTGTTGATGATGTTTTGTGCGTTGCTGTTTGATTTTCCTTTCAGCATGAATTTCCATTCGTCGGACAACAAAATTTCATCGGTTTTGAAGTCATATTCACAGAAAACAAGCCCTGAATTTTTCATTGCCAAACTATGTTTCTTTTTCTCGTCTTCAAGTTTATTTTGCAACGATTTGATTTCGCTCAGGTTAATGAAAGTTTCCATAATAGCATGTTTGCCATCCATGAACATTCTGGTAACGTTTCTTAAAATTGGTATTTGTTCACCGGTTGAGCTTTGTATGAAGCTTTCTATACCGGTTAAATTCTCGGTAGTATTTTTGAGTTTGTTTTTCAGTTCATCGCTGAGTGGGGCAAAGAAATTTTGTGTAATGTTCCCGAGAATAGCATCTTCCGGAGCATTAATTATTTCGCATGCATAAGGGTTTGCAGTAATGATCAGGCTCGAAGCTGCATCTGAGATGATTATTCCAACCTGAACTTGTTCAATTATATGCCGTTTAGTGCTTTCGCTGGCTTCAATTTCTTCATTTTTCTGATGGTAATCGCTAATCATGCGGGCCACATTGCCCATCTCGGTAGTATTATCCATGAGTGGCTTAATATCCTCTGCATCTCCTTTTTGCAACGACTTTGAGATTCTTTTCAACGGAGATATTACCCAAAGTAAAAGTGATAATGTGAGAAAAATCACGATCAATCCAATAGCTCCGCTCATCAACCAGTTATCGGTAGTAGTGGTGCTTTTCCACAAACTCAAGAATGGAAGTTTTAAGGTAATAAGCAGATTTTCGGCTGGTTTACCATTGTATGAAAGTAATGGTCGTTCAATCAAAATATACTCCTTGGGTACTTCGGGCAGTGGGGTCTCGACGCCTGAAAATTTTGCTTCAGAGTTATTGATTTCCTTTTGGTAAATGTCGACCCAACGGTCATCTTGAATACTAGCAGAAAAAACGAACCCAAAATTATATGATTCGTCACCGACCTTAGACCCGAAAACCCTGTATAGTTTTCCATTGTTTTTAACATAGAAACTACTAGTTTTTGTATTGCTAAACAAAGCGTTAATATCAGACGCACTGATCGACAACACTTCTTTTCCGACGCCATGGTGAGAATAAAAATAAAACTGGTTCCCGGAAGATTGATAAAACCAAATGGCATCGACAAGAAAGTGGTTCATAACCATCGTGTCAAGGTCAAATGCCAGCAGTTCGGGAACAGGAATCGATCCGCTTAGAAATGAACGGGTTGTTGATGCATTTATGATCCCATAATTATACGTGGTGCTAATCTCCGATCGATCGGGAGACAACATTTTATCAATCAAAACGTTATATTCCTGACTAATCGATGTTTTAATCTCCTTAAACTTGTTTTCTGCCCTGAAATTAACAAGGCTCACCCCTATAAACACAATTGCTCCAATTGCGATTAAGAGCCAAATAAAGCGTGAAAGAAGTTTCATAATGTATCCCTTAAAACCAGTTATTCCTTTTCTTTGAAATCAAAATTACCAAATTTATAGAAACCATCTCGATCAAATATGGCAACTTATTCTCAAGAATTGAGATGAAAGTTAAGAAATTAGTTAAAAGAAAAAAAGTTATTATTGATGATTGGTTGAATAATATTGAATCTTTCAATTGATGAAGGTTTTTCAACTGTTCTATCAATCGTCAGGACCAACGTTATTTTCAAATCATGCATTTAACTTTAACAAACTCAAAATGCATTGCACACAAGAATAAAACAACTTCAATAAATTAAATTTCAAATACTTATATCCAAAAACTCATTAAGTAATCGTGTTTGAATTTCTTTAATATATATTTTTGAAATTCAAGTAATTACTCCACCGACTCCCTTATTGTAAGAAATTTCGATGCAAAACGAAACCCATCAATTTCGGCAGAAATAAAATCAAAAAGATCTTTTTTCGAAATCATAGCATGTTCCAATAATCGAAAAGCCATACCATAAGTCGACGGCAATTTCGATTTACTGACAAGATAAAAACCATCCAGAAAATTCTTGATCCCTCCCGAGATTATCAGACTTTTATTACAAACAGAACAGTCAGCAAGTTGACTGTTTACAAATTCGAGCATTTCCTCTGCAGTATGACCCACATTCCCCATTGGATACATATATTGAGCATGATCAGACCTTTTCCGTTCTATTTCAATGTTTACAAAATTAGTTCCTCCGAAAGCAGCAAATTCAATCGCATCAATTTCCGTTCTGAATAGCTTCTTAAGACTCTGAGGACCAAAGCCCTGCCCCACCTCCTTCACAATCAACTTATATCGATGCCCAAGATGATCAATAAAACGTTCTATCGTTTCCAAGGGGGGAATCAAGAACACATCGCCCTCGGGTTGTAACCACTCCTGAGCAGGATTAACATGGATAATCAGCCCGTCGGCATTTAGCTTTTCACCAACCAAATCATCAATACGGGATAATTCGTTATTCAGCAAAAGTTCCTCTATTTGGGCAATGCCAATATTTGCATAAAAGGGAAGTTCGAACCCAATAACAGGTCGCAAATTGAAATCATCGAAATACTCATCACTTTGCAAAAGTGTACGACAAGAACCTAGGCCCATACCAAGACCGAACTCAGCACAAGCCTCTGCGAGCATGTGGTTAATAACACCCGCGTCCTTTGCTCCTCCAGTCATACTCGATACCCACAACGGATGCCCCAGGCTTTTGCCCAAAAAAGAATACTTAGAGCTATGTTGCGTATGACCAGAAAGCAAAGGCTCATAGTTGAACCGCTGGTCTGGGATCAACGATTCAGGTATAGATCTGGCTGCCAGATTTATATGAGCCATTTTTCGTTCTGTCATTGTATCATGCTATTTAACCAGTTTTCGATATTTTATACGATGGGGAGTAATATCACCCACTCTTTTTTTCTTGTTTTCCTCATATTCAGAGAAAGAACCTTCAAAGAATTTAACCTGCGAATCGCCCTCAAAAGCAAGAATATGTGTAGCTATACGATCGAGGAACCAGCGGTCGTGCGAAATTACTACTGCACAACCGGCAAAGCTTTCAAGGCCCTCTTCAAGTGCACGTAAAGTGTTTACGTCGATGTCATTTGTTGGTTCATCGAGTAGCAGCACATTCGCTCCGGATTTTAAAGTCAAGGCTAGATGTAACCGGTTTCTTTCACCACCAGAGAGTACTCCACACTTTTTTTCCTGATCGGAACCACTAAAATTAAATTTTGATACATAGGCCCTTGCGTTAATCAAACGCCCACCTACCATTATATCATCCTGTCCACCCGAAACTACCTGATATACTGTTTTTTCAGGATCGATAGCAGTATGGGTTTGATCGGCATAACCAATCACAACAGTTTCTCCAACATTAAATTCGCCCTTATCTGCACTCTCCATGTTCATTATCATTCTGAAAAGCGTCGTTTTTCCGGCTCCATTGGGGCCAATTACCCCAACAATGCCATTAGGCGGAAGGCTGAATTCAAGATCTTCGAACAGTAGTTTATCTCCAAAAGCCTTTGCAACACCTTTAGCGTCAATAACGAAATCGCCCAAGCGGGGACCATTCGGAATGAATATTTCGAGTTTCTGTTCGCGTTCTTTCACATCTTCGTTCATCAATGACTCGTAGGCACTCAATCTGGCTTTTGATTTCGCATGACGAGCCTTAGGGCTCATCCTCACCCACTCCAGTTCACGTTCCAGTGTTTTTCGACGTTTTGAAATACCTCTTTCTTCCATAGCTAACCGTTTCGATTTTTGATCGAGCCATGAAGAATAGTTGCCTTTCCAGGGAATTCCTTCCCCTCGATCGAGTTCAAGTATCCAACCTGCAACATTATCAAGGAAATAACGGTCGTGAGTAATGCAAATAACGGTTCCCTTGTACTGTTGTAAATGAGTTTCGAGCCACTGAACGGATTCTGCATCGAGGTGGTTTGTGGGCTCATCAAGTAGTAAAATGTCGGGTTCCTTCAATAACAAACGGCACAATGCCACGCGCCTTTGCTCACCTCCCGAGAGGTGGGCAACATTAGTATCGCCATCGGGACAACGCAGAGCATCCATGGCACGTTCAAGTTTATTATCAATGTTCCAAGCATCGGTTTGATCAATTTTTTCCTGAAGTTCGGCCTGACGGTTCATCATTTTCTCCATCTTTTCAGGATTCTCGTACACCTCAGGCAATTCGTAGCTCCGATTAATTTCTTCGTACTCATTGAGAATATCGATCACCTCCTGAACGCCTTCCTGAACAATTTCTTTAACCGTTTTGGAGGAATCAAGTTTGGGGTCCTGCTCAAGATATCCAATAGAATATCCTGGGGAAAAAACAACTTCGCCTTGATACGATTTGTCGAGACCTGCAATTATTTTCAGCAATGTTGATTTCCCAGAACCATTAAGACCGATTATCCCAATTTTTGCTCCAAGGAAAAAGGATAAAGAAATATCTTTAATCACCTGTTTTTGTGGCGGGTAAGTCTTGCTCACCTTATACATTGAAAAAATTATTTGCCTCTCGTCACTCATAATTGTTTTTTTAGAATTAATGCTTAATTATTTCGATTTCAAAAATAAAATTAAAATATCCAAAATAACACAGAAGCGTATTTACATTTAATGTGAATGTATGTATTTTTGTTCTTGATCGGGTATTATTAATATCATTAATAGAAAATTTAATAATGATTAGTAAGAGAAAGATTCTGGTTGTCGATGACAATGCGGGAAACAGGTTATTACTTCAATATAATCTGGAGGGGCATTTTGATATCGATTTTGCCGGCAATGGACTTTCTGCTATCGACAAATTTACTCAGAATAAATACGATTTGATTTTAATGGATATCCACATGCCCGAGATGGATGGAGTTGAAACAGCCATCAGAATCAGGCAAATTGAGAACGGTAAGTGGCGAACTCCAATCTTTGCTATAACTTCAAACGCTTACAATGAACAACGAGCTCGGTGCTTTGATGCCGGAATGGACGATTATATTGTGAAACCCATTCATGCTAAAGCACTTGTCGAACACATCAATCTCTTTTTGAATTCTGCATCATTCGGAGCCATGTAAAATATTAAAGATCTGTTTTGAAACAGCATTAATCGTCCTCAGGAAATAGTTCGCAATCAGCATCAGTTAGTTGAAAATCATACGAAATATCCAAAGAAGGAATTTGGAAACTAGGATAGTTTGTCTGAGAATTTGCATGCATCTAGTAAAAAAGTACCCTCTGAGAATACTAACGTATCAAAATGTCAGAAGAATGACCTCCCAACTATCATAAACACATAGAATATAAAATAAAAAAGGTTGACATTTTATGCCAACCTTTTTTTGAATATTGTATCGAACATTATTCTTTACCTTCTTCAGTACTTTCAGAAGCGACTTCCTTTGCAGGTTCATCTACAACTGTAGCAGCCTGACTTTTAGCGGCTACTGCACCTTCAGTTTTCTTTTTGGCACCACGCCTGCGACGTGACGAAGCTTTTTTGTCGTCTTTTGCAGCAAGCATATTTTCATTGTAATCGACCAATTCGAGGATACACATTTCTGCATCATCACCTAACCTGTTTCCGATTTTAAGGATACGGGTATATCCTCCTGGACGGTCAGCAATTTTAGGTGAAACATCACGGAAGAGTTCAGAAACTGATTCTTTGTCTTTCAGGTAACTGAAAACTACACGACGGTTTTGTGTTGTATCTTCTTTCGATTTAGTGATCAAAGGTTCAACATACATTTTGAGAGCCTTTGCTTTTGCTGTGGTAGTTGTTATTCTCTTATGCAGAATCAGCGAGCAAGCCATATTCGAAAGCATGGCTTTACGATGAGCGCTTTTTCTGCCTAAGTGATTAATTTTCTTATTATGTCTCATCGTTAACTATTCCTTGTCTAGTTTATACTTACTAATATCCATTCCAAAATTAAGGTTCATAGCCGAAAGTAGGTCATCCAACTCGGTAAGCGACTTTTTACCAAAATTGCGGAATTTAAGCAGATCGTTACGGTTATACTGAACTAATTCACCAAGAGTTTCAACATCTGCAGCTTTGAGGCAGTTCAATGCACGAACAGAAAGATCCATGTCGACAAGCTTAGTTTTAAGCATTTGACGCATATGCAAAATTTCTTCATCGAACTCTTCATTAGCAAATTTCTCATCCGAATCGAGAGTAATCTTTTCGTCGGAGAAAAGCATGAAGTGATAAATAAGAATTTTTGCGGCTTCTTTCAATGCATCTTTTGGATGAATCGACCCATCGGTAAGAATTTCAATTAAGAGTTTTTCGTAGTCGGTTTTTTGTTCCACACGAAAATTCTCAACAGAAAACTTCACATTTTTGATCGGAGTATAAATCGCATCGATTGGAATAACCCCGAATTCCTCTTCATTGGGTTTATTCTCAGAAGCAGGAATATAACCACGGCCTTTGTTGATGGTGAATTCCATCTGAAGCTTTACAGCTGGTTCCATTTCGCAAATAACAAGGTCAGGATTTAATACACTGAACCCTGTCATGAACTTATTCAGGTTTCCTGCTGTGAATTTGTCTTGCCCGGTGATAGTTACAGAGACTTTTTCGCTGTCGAAATCTTCGATTTCTTTTCTCAACCTAATTTGTTTCAAGTTAAGAATGATTTCGGTTACGTCTTGAATTACACCTTTAATAGTGGCAAATTCATGCTCAACTCCTTCAATTTTGATGGTAGTTATTGCATATCCTTCCAAAGATGATAATAAAATCCTACGAAGGGCATTACCGATAGTAATACCATAACCAGGCTCTAACGGGCGAAATTCAAATTTTCCGAATCTTTCGTCCGATTCAAGCATTATCACTTTATCGGGCTTTTGAAAAGCTAATATTGCCATAGTTTTTTCTCTAATGTGATTATTTCGAATACAACTCTACGATCAGTTGTTCTTTAATGTTTTCGGGTATTTCTTCACGTTCAGGGTTATTCAAATATTTCCCTGTCATGAGTGCATTATCCCATTCTAACCAAGCACTTTTGCTATAACGACGTGAGTTGAGTGACTCGGTAATAATTTCGAGAGACTTTGATTTTTCACGAACGCCAACAACATCTCCCGGTTGTAATAAACAAGAAGGAATATTACATACAAGGCCGTTAACGGTGATATGCTTATGCGAAACTAACTGACGGGCAGCAGCACGCGATGGAGCAATCCCAAGACGATACACAACGTTATCGAGCCTCGATTCGAGGAGTATAAGTAAAACTTCACCGGTAATACCTTTTGAACGCAGAGCTTTTTCAAAAAGTTTACGGAATTGACGTTCAAGAACGCCATAAGTGTATTTTACTTTTTGTTTTTCTTTTAACTGAACACCATATTCAGATATTTTTCTGCGACGGCGTGCCATTCCATGGAACCCAGGAGGGTAATTCTTGCGTTCCAATACCTTGTCGGGGCCATAAATAGGTTCACCGAATTTCCTGGCTACTTTTGACTTTGGTCCAATATATCTTGCCATTTCTTACTTTTTATTGCAATAATTAAACACGTCTTCTTTTAGCAGGCCGACATCCATTGTGTGGTAACGGAGTTACATCAACAATCTCAGTTACCTGAATTCCAACGCTAGCAATAGCCCTAACAGCCGATTCACGTCCATTACCTGGGCCTTTTACAAATACTTTTACTTTACGTAATCCAAGATCGTATGCAGTTTTTGCACACTCTTCTGCAGCGGTTTGAGCAGCATAAGGGGTATTCTTTTTAGAACCCCTGAAACCCTTTTTACCTGCCGAAGACCAGGATATCACTTCACCATTATCGTTTGCCATCGATACAATGATGTTATTAAACGATGAGTGAACGTGAGCTTGTCCTGTGGCTTCAACCTTAACGACTCTTTTCTTTGAAGTAGTTCCTGACTTTTTTGCCATAATCTATCACCTAATTATTTAGTCGCTTTCTTCTTGTTTGCAACTGTTTTACGTTTACCTTTTCGGGTACGGGCATTATTTTTAGTACTCTGTCCACGTACTGGCAAGCCAATACGATGGCGAATACCGCGATAGCAACCGATATCCATTAAGCGTTTAATATTTAGCTGTGTTTCCGAACGGAGTTCTCCTTCCACTTTCATGGTTGAACCGATAATGGTACGAATCGCTTGGAACATATCATCTGTCCATTCCTGAACTTTCATGTTCTTATCGACACCAGCTTCGGCAAGAATTCTTCCTGCACTGCTGCGACCAATCCCGTAGATATACGTTAGCGCTATTTCGCCACGTTTGTTGTTCGGAATGTCAACACCGACTATACGAGCCATAAATTTCTAATTATTTGTTGTTTTACAAATTAACCCTGACGTTGTTTGAACTTTGGATTCTTTTTATTAATCACATACAAACGACCTTTCCTGCGAACGATCTTACAGTCAGCGCTACGTTTCTTAATTGATACACGTACTTTCATTCATTTCTAATTTTAAGAATGGTTTCCCATCCAACGTCACTTTTTTTGAAAATTGGCACAAAAATACATTTTTTATTGTGACAATTCCAACAGTCCCGTAAATCTATTGATTATTTGTATCTAAATGTTATCCTACCTTTAGTAAGGTCGTAGGGTGACATTTCAACCCTAACCCTATCTCCAGGTAAGATTTTAATGTAATGCATCCTCATCTTACCAGAGATGTGAGATGTAATTACATGTCCATTTTCAAGTTCAACCCGAAACATTGCATTTGACAATGCTTCGATAATTGTACCATCTTGCTCAATAGAAGATTGTTTTGCCATAAACTGTTTATTTATACATTTCCCTAGCCAAGGGCATTGGGATATCGTAAAGGCCAACAAATTGAACCGATTCGCGCTATACCTTACACACCGTGCAGTATAACCGAATTCAATAAATTTCAGAGTAGCACAAAATGGTATTAAATCCCATCAGCCGCATGTGCTACAGAACCGGATCAATATCCGGATTGGCATGTTTTCACAATAAAAATGAACGTAACTGAAAAGCAAAATAGCTTTCAGCCTCATAAATAAAATCTTATAAGCCTCCGCCCGAACGACCTTTTATGCGACCCGATTTCATTAAACCGTCATAATGGCGCATCAGCAAGTGACTTTCGATCTGCTGAAGAGTGTCGAGAACAACGCCTACAAGAATTAACAATGAGGTACCACCAAAAAATTGAGCAAAAGATGCATTTACTCCAACTTGCATTGCAAAGGCTGGAAGAATTGTTACGATACCCAAGAAAATAGAACCTGGTAAAGTAATCCTCGACATGATAATATCAAGGTATTCTGCGGTTTTTTTACCAGGCTTAACACCCGGGATAAAACCACCGTTTTTCTTCATATCTTCAGCCATTTGTACCGGGTTAACGGTAATTGCAGTATAGAAGTATGTAAAGGCAATAACCATTAGAAACATGATAAAGTTATACCAAAAACCGCCGTAAGCGAAAGCAGTAGCAAAACCTGACATAGATTCACCACCAAGGCTGGCAAGCGTTATAGGTATGAACATAATTGCCTGAGCAAAAATGATTGGCATAACCCCAGCTGCATTCACTTTTAAAGGAATGTACTGACGAACACCACCATATTGTTTATTTCCAACTATACGTTTTGCATATTGAACAGGGATTCTGCGAGTACCTTGAACTAACAAGATTACCAACATAAACACTACAAACAAGATAACAAACTCAAGCAACAGCAGTACTAGACCACCACCACTTTGTTCTTCTAAGCGTGAAATAAATTCCTGTATAATTGCACCAGGGAAGCGGGCAATAATACCTATCATAATGATAAGTGATACACCATTTCCGATACCCCTATCAGTAATCTTTTCTCCAAGCCAAAGCACGAACATCGAACCAGCCAACATGATAATAGTTGAACTAATATCGAAGAAACGACCAGAAAGGACAAATGCCTCTGGAGTTTGTGCAAGGGTCATATGCAAGTTTGTAAGGAATGCCGGGCCTTGGAAAATGAGGATAACAACAGTTAAATACCTGGTTATCTGGTTCATCCTTTTCCTTCCCGATTCGCCTTCTTTTTGCATTCGCTGGAAATAAGGTACTGCAATGGTCAAAAGCTGAATTACGATTGAAGCTGAAATATAGGGCATAATCCCAAGTGCAAAAACAGATGCATTTGAGAAAGCTCCTCCTGAAAACATGTCGAGCAACCCAAGTAACCCGTCTTTAGTTTGAGACTTAAGTGCCCCTAATTGTGCCGGATCCAACCCTGGTAATACTACGAAAGATCCTAAACGGTAGATAAGTATTAACAAAAATGTAATACCAAGTCTCGACCGGAGGTCTTCAATCTTATAAATATTTTTCAGGGTTTCGATAAACCTCTTCATAAGTTGATTTTTTTAGTCAATTAATATCCGCGAAGATATTAAATGATTACGGTTGTTCCTTGTAAATTCTCAATAGCTTCTTTAGCACTCTTAGAAAAAGCATTTGCCTTAACATCGAGTTTTGTTTTCAGTTCGCCTTTGCCTAAGATTTTAACCTTATCATTTTTTCCTGTTAACCCATTTGCATAAAGGATTTCAAGATCAATAGCGGTTATGTTCAACTTTTCGGCTAAGGTTTGCAGCGTCGACAAATTGATTGCTTTGTACTCAACACGGTTTAAATTTTTAAACCCGAATTTGGGTAATACGCGTTGAATAGGCATCTGCCCCCCTTCAAAACCAATTTTCTTGGAATAACCAGAACGAGATTTTGCTCCTTTATGTCCACGAGTTGAAGTTCCTCCGTGACCTGAACCTTGTCCACGTCCGATTCTTTTTTCGTTATGAGTAGCCCCTGCTGCGGGTTTCAAATTGCTAAGATTCATAATCTAAATTTTTTAACGATTAGATTTCTTCAACTTTCACTAAGTGGTTAAGTTTCTGGGCCATACCTAAGATTTGAGGTGTAGCTTCATGTTCCACTGTGTGGTTGAGTTTACGAAGACCTAAAGCCTCGAGTGTTCTTTTCTGACGCTGGGTGGAGCCTATCATGCTTCTTACCAGGGTGATTTTGACTTTAGCCATAATTATCCTTTAAATACTTTATCGAGTGAAACTCCACGTTGTTCGGCAACAGTGTATGCATCCCTTAACTCGAGGAGTGCATTGAATGTTGCTTTAACTAAGTTGTGGGGATTTGACGATCCTTTTGATTTTGCGAGAATGTCATGAATCCCGACGCTTTCGAGAACGGCACGCATAGCACCCCCTGCTACAACACCAGTACCGTGTAAAGCGGGTTTAATGAATACATTTGCGCCACCAAACTTTGCTATCTGCTCGTGAGGTATTGTCCCGTTAATAACAGGAATTTTTACCAGGTTTTTCTTTGCTGCATCAACGCCTTTGGCAATTGCTGTGGTAACTTCACTGGCTTTACCCAAGCCCCAGCCTACAATGCCGTCTTCGTTCCCGACAACAACAATTGCTGAAAAACTGAAGGTACGCCCCCCTTTTGTTACTTTGGTAACCCGGTTAATTGCTACTAACCGGTCTTTCAATTCCAAATCGCTGGTCCTAACTTTTTTAATATTTCCTGACATAATTCTTAGAATTTAAGGCCTCCCTCACGGGCTGCATCAGCAACTGATTTAACTCTACCGTGGTATAAATATCCATTACGATCGAATACTACTTGTTCGATGTTTATAGCTTTTGCTTTATCAGCAATAAGTTTTCCAACCATTGCTGCTTTTTCGATTTTAGTACCTGTAGCTGTAGCTATATCTTTTTCCAAAGAAGAGGCATGAGCCAATGTTTTGCCAGTTTGATCATCAATGATCTGGGCATAAATTTGCTTATTGCTCCTAAATACGTTCAGGCGTGGAGACTCTGTTGTTCCATAAACAACCTTACGTATTCTCTTCTTGATTCTTTCTCGTCTTTCTTGCTTCTGTAAAGCCATGATTTTTCCAATTAAACGTTATTTCGAACTGGCTGATTTACCAGCTTTACGTCTTAATTCCTCACCAACAAACTTAATACCTTTGCCTTTATAAGGTTCGGGCATACGGAATGACCTGATTTTAGCTGCAACTTGTCCAATAAGTTGTTTGTCGTAGCTTTTCAGGGTAATCGTAGGGTTACTACGTTTGTCGGTAACTGCTTCAACTTTCACTTCAGAAGGAAGCTGTAAAAAGATGTGGTGTGAATACCCAAGTACAAGCTGTAAAACCTGACCTTGATTTTCAGCTCTGTAACCAACACCAACCAATTCGAGTTTAACCTCAAATCCTTTTGATACACCGGTAACCATATTATTCAACAATGAACGGTACAAACCGTGCATAGCCCTATGGTTTTTTTCGTCGCTAGGACGATTTACAGTAAGCTGATTTCCTTCAATTTTCACATCTATTTCAGGATTCACCTTTTGAGAAAGTTCGCCCAGGGGCCCTTTTACGGTAACGACGTTATTATCGTCGACTTTAACAGTTACCCCGCCAGGTATCTCGATGGGTAATTTTCCTATCCTTGACATCGTATTTTCCTCCTAAGATTAATAGACGTAACACAATACTTCACCGCCGACGTTTAAATCACGCGCTTCTTTATCGGTGATTACGCCTTTCGATGTTGATATAATAGCAATGCCCAAACCATTGAGTACACGTGGTACATCTTCTGAATTACAATATTTACGCAACCCAGGCTTGCTGATGCGTTCGAGCTTTTTAATTGCAGAATCACCAGTTTCGGGATGGAACTTGAGGGCGATTTTTATATTACCCTGCTGGTTTACACCATCTTCGAACTTGTAATTGAGAATATATCCTTTTTCTTTAAGGATTTTTGTGATTTCCTTTTTTAGGTTTGAAGCAGGAACGTCCACTACTTTGTGGCCCGCTTTGATAGCATTTCTTAACCTGGTCAAATAATCTGATATTGGGTCAGTCATTTTACTTATTCTTTTAAAATTACCAACTAGCTTTTTTAACACCCGGAATAAGACCTTGCGAAGCCATCTCCCTAAAATTGATACGGCTGATACCGAATTGCCTCATATACCCTTTTGAACGGCCAGTAAGTTTACAACGATTGTGCAAACGTATTGGCATTGAGTTTTTTGGCAACTTCTGTAATCCGATATAATCGCCATTAGCTTTTAATTCTTCCCTTTTAGCTGCATACTTTTGAATAAGTTTTGCACGCTTAACTTCACGGGCTTTCATCGATTCCTTAGCCATATCTTAATCCTTTTTTTCGTTTTTAAACGGTAACCCAAATTCACGCAACAAAGCGTATCCTTCTTCATCGGTTTTTGCTGTAGTCACAAAAGTGATGTTCATACCGGTAAGACGGTTAACTTTGTCGAGAACAATCTCGGGAAAAATGATTTGCTCGGTAATTCCGAGGGTGTAATTCCCGCGTCCGTCGAGTTTGCCTTCAATTCCCTTGAAGTCGCGGATACGAGGTAAAGCAACTACGATCAAACGTTCAAGGAACTCGTACATTCTTTGCCTGCGCAAAGTCACACGAACGCCAATAGGCATTTTCTTCCTGAGTTTGAAGTTAGAGATGTCTTTCCTTGATTTTGTCTGAACACATTTTTGACCAGCGATGTTGGTCATTTCTTCAGTAGCAGCTTCAATAATTTTCTTATCGGCAGTTGCTGCGCCTAAACCTTGGTTAAGAACAATCTTTTCTATGCGAGGTACCTGCATGATACTTTTGTATCCGAACTCTTTCATGAGTGCAGGGACTACCTTTTCTGTGTATTTTTTCTGTAGTGAAGGTACAAATTCCATTACTTAATCTCCTCTCCTGATTTTTTTGAGTAACGAACTAAATTTCCGTCGGCATCCATACGCCGGCCTACGCGGGTAGGTTTTCCGGTTTTGGGATCAGCCACCATAAGGTTGGAGATGTGGATAGATGCTTCCTTTTCCAAAATCCCCCCTTGAGGTGCTTTGGAATTAGGTTTGGTGTGTTTTTTCACCATATTTACACCTTCCACAATGGCACGGTCGTTATCCCGGTTTACTTCGAGTACCTTACCTTTTTGCCCTTTTGAGTTGCCTGTAACAACTACAACGGTATCGCCTTTTTTAATTTTTAATTTTTTCTGCATTGCTCTTGATTTTCATTTATAATACTTCAGGAGCAAGAGAAACGATCTTCATGTATTGATCACGCAATTCACGGGCCACTGGGCCAAAGATGCGTGTTCCACGAATTTCTCCTGCATTATTTAAAAGGACAATTGCGTTGTCGTCGAAACGAATGTAAGAACCATCGGCCCTGCGCACTTCTTTCTTTGTGCGCACAACCACTGCCTTTGAAACGGTACCTTTCTTTAGGTTACCTGAAGCTATAGCGCTTTTAACGGTCACAACAACCATGTCGCCTAACGATGCATAACGTTTCCCAGTACCTCCAAGTACTCTGATTACCAATGCAGTCTTAGCGCCACTATTGTCGGCCACAGTACATCTACTTTCTTGCTGTATCATGGTTACTTAGCTCTTTCAATGATTTCTACTAGTCTCCATCCTTTTGTTTTACTTAAAGGACGGGTTTCCATAATTTTAACTGTATCGCCTACGTTGCAATCATTTTTTTCATCGTGTGCGTAAAATTTTGAAGTCCTGTTTACGAATTTTCCGTAAATAGGGTGCATCACTTTACGTTTTTCTGCAACGACAATGGTTTTATCCATTTTATTGCTAACAACGACACCGATACGTTCTTTCCTGAGGTTTCTTGAATTCTCTTCCATTTTACTTGAATAATTACTTGTTCTCAGTTAACTGACGTGCACGCAATTCGGTATTAAGCCTTGCGATGTCTTTCCTTATATCCTTCAAAACCATAGGGTTTTCAAGAGGAGAAACTGCATGGTTTAACTTCATGCGAGTAAGTTTTTCTTTCTCCGTTTCGATGCGTTCAGCGATCTCTTTTGTTGTTAACTCTTTAATTTCCGAAATTTTCATCAGACTACTATTTTTTTAATGAACTGATGTTTAAATTATTCGCTGGCTGTTTCAGCATAATCACGACGAACTACAAATTTTGTAGTAATCGGCAGTTTTTGAGCTGCCAATCGGAGTGCTTCTTTAGCCAATTCGAAAGGAACACCTTCGGCTTCGATAAGAATTCTGCCCGGTGTCACGGGTGCAACGAAAGCTTCTGGAGCACCTTTACCTTTACCCATACGAACCTCTGCAGGTTTCTTAGTAATGGGTTTGTCGGGAAAGATACGTATCCAAATTTGTCCTTGACGTTGCATGTGCCTGGTAACTGCGACACGAGCTGCTTCGATTTGACGGCCTGTGATCCAAGCCGATTCGAGTGCTTTAATTCCGAACGATCCAAATGCAAGTTGATTCCCGCGCTGGGCTTCACCTTTCATTTTTCCTTTCTGAACTCTTCTAAATTTTGTTTTCTTAGGTTGTAACATCCTTAATAAGTATTTAAGGGTTAATTACTTTTTTTTGTTCTTACGGTTTCCGCCTTTAGGGGCAGCACCGGGTCTAGCACCACTGTTGCTTTTCATGCCTACATTTGGTGAAAGGTCGCGTTTACCATAAACTTCACCTTTGCAGATCCATACTTTCACTCCTATAAGCCCAGTCTTGGTAAGAGCCTCGGCAAGAGCATAATCAATGTCAGCTCTAAGAGTGTGCAGTGGGGTACGGCCATCTTTGTACATTTCAGAGCGAGCCATTTCAGCACCATTGAGCCTTCCGGAAACTAGCACCTTGATTCCTTCAGCACCCATACGCATGGTTGATGCGATAGCCATTTTTGTTGCTC